>Ga0209211_10000481_pt1 | contig 80467 bp, 91 predicted proteins | sample RifGroA2_FD_183992 | JGI IMG/M metagenome (GOLD analysis project Ga0209211, IMG submission 183992) | Groundwater microbial communities from Rifle, Colorado, USA - Groundwater A2 (SPAdes) (version 2) | ecosystem: Environmental > Aquatic > Deep subsurface > Groundwater | place: Rifle, Colorado... | reverse complement strand
TCCGGATTGGTGGGATTTGCACCCGCCAAACTGGGTCCAGGTATGTGGGATTGGCCCACCCTTAAGTGGGTCCGGTTATGTGGGATTTACTACGCCAAAACTGGGGCTAAGTACGTGGGACGGAACATAGGGGATCCCAGTCAAACCCAATCTCTGTTAGCCGGTCTGCCCGCTCCTTTGAGATTCGCCCTTTAATCTTAGTTCGTCGTTGCACAAGAACCCATTGACCTAAACCCGGATTTTTAGGCCACCTCTTTTGCACATTGCAGTCGCCATGTGTGGTTTTGTAAGCGAGCAGTTCTCCGAAGCGCTCATCCCAGTTGTCGGCGAGGTTATCGATGCAAGAAACTGCGATTGATTTTTTTAAGTCTTGCAGTAAAATACTTGGGCCGAGGATTTCTATTTGTTCTCGGAAACGGGCGTCGCTGTAGCCTTTGGCTTGGCCTCTTTCCTGGCGCATTTGGCGAATTATGTCGGCGAGGAGATCGTCCTGCTCCTGCAGGGCGGCTAGGACGTCCCAGACTTCCTCAAACTTGCCCCGGAGAACGGCTTCTACTATGGTTTCATTCTTTTTGATTTCCAGGTAGAGCGGGACCAAGATATAGCCGAATTCTTTATTGGGGGCTTTGCGCATGGCGCGGCCGGTGGCCTGGACTATGTCTACAGTGCTGCGTTTGGGGCTTAGGAAGGCCACCATGTCCACCGCCGGGACATCCACACCCTCGGTCAGGCATTTGGCGTTTGAGACCAGGGCGCGGGCGGAGGTTTTAAATTCGCCCATCAGTTTTTCTCGCTCGGCGGAGGGCATTGAGCCGTTTACATGGAAGATTGAAAAATCTTTAAGGTGGCTGGCTATGCCTTCCGGGCCAGTAGCGGTGAAGGACTGGGCGGATTTGATGTTTTTATGGAAGGTGATTATTTTGCCGACTCCGTGCTTCTCCACGGCGGCGGCGAGGGCCAGTTGGTTCGCCACCTGCTGTGCGTGTATTTCATCACCAGCCACAAGCACTTTGCCGCGCCTTAAAAGTTCCTGCCCGACCATCTCGGAGGTTACTACTGAAATCACTACTTTGTAACGGCTTATTATCCCGGCTCGGGCGGCTTCGGCAAAGGGGAGTTTATGGACTACTGCGCCGTAAGATTCCGGCACGTCCATAGAATAGACCAGTTTTGCGTCGCCTTCTTTGTCCCGCTTTAAAATATTGTAATGCCTTGGGGTGGCGGTCATGAAAACGCGCTTTTTCAGCGGAAGATTTTCATTAGAGAGGGCGAACGCATAGGTTTTCCCCTCGCGTCCTGCGGTTTTATGCGCCTCGTCGAATATTCCCAGGTCAAAAATATCCCGTCCCTTAAGCGCCTCACCGACCACACTGGCAGACATATAGGTTGAGAAAACCACTTTAACCCCGTCAACTTCGCTGTCAAGAAAGCGTTTAACCTCGGCAGGGGCAGTTGTTACCTCAAAATCAAGGTCGGACTTTTTAACGACCAGTTCGTCCGCACCGCCCGTTATTGTTGGGTCGGAGCAGACGCAGAGATAAGCCAGGTTGTCCCAACCCGTGGCGGCCAGCCAGCCGTGCAGGGTCTGCTGTATAAGCGCGAGCGACGGCACCAACACCAGAACATTTTTAGCCGCCAGCCGCTCAGCTGCCCAGAGGGATAAAAGAGTTTTGCCGGTACCGCAGGCCATTATTACAGTAGCCCTGTCCGAGGATTTCAAGGCTGGCAGGAGGTCATTTAACGCCTTTTCCTGGTGCGGGCGCGGCTTTGGGATTACCCTGGCTACCAGTGCGCCTTTTAACCACTTTTCAATGGCCGAAAAATTAGCGGTGGTAAGGCGGTCCAAATCGACACCGCGGATGGCAACAAAGTTTTGCCGCTGCTCTATGGTGGAGGCAAGGGTGTCTGAATTTGTAAAGATTATGGTGTGTGAAACCCGGTCGGAGATGGCGAAGAAGGTAGACAGCAAACCCCAGTTAAGGCTTGGGCGGCCTGTATAGAATTTAGCCTGGTATGAGGCTATGCGCCCATCTTTCAGCTCTACAAGCCCATCCGTCCCCATGTCGCGGGAAACCGGCAGGCAAAGGCGTTTTAGCAGGGCGCTGGGCGCGCTGGTCTGCGGCCAGATTTCCTTTGCCTGGCATATGGGTTGCGTGGCAAGGTAAGCTTCAGCAAAAACCTCAAAAGCGTCGCCGCGCTCTTTTTCAAAAGACAAAGCGGAAATCCTGGCCTCAAGTTCGCCGAAACTATTCAGCCCGGTAAAAATCCCTGTCGCTGTAAATTTTGCGGACTGTGAATGTTTTGCCATGGTTATCCAAACAGAAATCCCTATTTAAATTATAACACTTTGACTAACTCCATCCTTTAGCAGAAGGCGATTTTACGTTTTATCCTTTTTGCCTATTAAAAGTATAGCAGACCAACGCGACAACCGTGTGTCGGGTTGGAAAAGGCTGTTTTCGGGTTTTTTTAGCCTAATTTGGGGCGGGTCATTACGCTATACCATAAATGGGCGGGAACACATAAGCCGGGCCAGGCCGGGTGCGGCGGCCCCCACGAGGCCAGAGCACCCGGCCTGGTCCTACCTTATGGCTGTTCTCGGCCTCCGCTTCCCCGCCCGGTGGCGACAAATCAATAACAGAAAAGACCACCGCGGCGGCCGTAGCAGCGGACGCCGGGGTGGTGTTTTATAAATACGGTGGCCACCGGCATAAATGCCGTTCAACATTATCAGTAACAAGCCCGCGCCGCGAGTGGTTTGCGGCAAGCCGCTGGCGGGCGCGGGCAGAATCTGTATATAATAAATTCAGTTCTTTGCAGTGCGCGCGGGAAATAATTTTCTGCGTTGTACGGACGCCGAAGGCGGACGGGAGCGGCCAGCAAGGCCGCGCATAAGGAGGTGATGAGTATGATAAACACCTCTTTTCTGTTGGAGCAGAGCGAAGGCGCAATGGGCCGAGCCTGCGAACCCTTTTTCCTGCGGCAAGCATGGGCGGCCGCGCGGCGTGGCCGACCGTGCGGCTAACGTGCGGCAAGGAGCGGAGCGGGGCCGCGCATCGTGGCCACGCCCGCGACGGCTTCACGAGGTAATCGCCTGGAGAATTAGATCAGAAAGCGGAATTTATAATGTCTCCGCAGGATGTTCGGCAAAGTAGTGTCGAACTTTAAACCTGAAGCTCCGTTGTTTTCCCTGGTCCATACCGGACACATCGGTAACATGTTATACCGGATACATAGGTAACACTTTGAGCCCAAAGGGATTCCCGATGGGCTCAAATCTTATCCGCGAAATGTCGTCGCAGGGCTCCGGCACTATGCGCCCCAACTGGGCCTTACCGGTCCGCACTGCGGTGTCGCTGCGCTCCACCCCCGATCCGCCTTCGGTGTCCGTACTGGGCTATGCCCGTGCCGCAACAAGCGCTATGCGCATCAGGCGGCCAATGCAGAAAATTATTTCCCGCGCCCTTCAACTCTTTGCTGTTGTAAGGCGCAGAACACATTCCTCTGCCTGTTTTTATTATAACTTATTTTGGGGGATTATTTCTGATGTATTTCTGATAAATTTCTGATAACTTATATGACCTGGAGCGCCTTGAGGGATTCGCCAGCACAATCCAGCCGTCTTTTACCCATGCGGCAAGCAGATAAAGGACCATCCTGTCGGAAAGCCCCAAAGCGGCGGACATCTCCTGCGTAAAGACCACGTCTTTGCCGGCAAAAAGGCCCAGGATCACCCGCGCCCGGCGGTCCAGCTTGCGCAAAGGCGCGGGCTCGACCGGCAAGCCTTCCTTGGAATATCTCAAAGCCTCGTCTTTTGCGCGGTTAAAAACATCGGCAAGCAGCACAACAAAATATTCTATCCATCCGGTAAGATCGGAATCGGCGCGGCCCTCGTAATAGTTATGGTGCTTGTGCACCGCGAGCGAGTTGTAATACGCCTCTATATCGCGGGCATGGTGCTCTTCCATAGAGAAGAACCCGCGCATACCGTAGCCGTCCCTGTGCAGCAGGAAAGTAGCCAGCAGCCGGGCGGTCCTGCCATTGCCGTCGTAATACGGATGTATTGTAACGAACTGATAATGCGCCAGCGCCGCTATTATGGGGCCGGGGATGCCGTTGCGCTCGGACTGGCGCACCCAGGCGGCCATTTCGGACATAAGCTTATGCACGTCTTTGGCTTCCGGGGGCATATAGACAATAGCGCCGGTGGCCGAATCTTTAATAACGTTCTGCCCGGTACGGTAGGGCGTGGCCTTTGAGCGTTTGCCCTTCTCCACAATGGCGTGCAACTTCTTTATCAAATCCTCGGAGAACTCCGCCCGCTTTGCGGCCCATTCTTCCACCTTCAGAATTGCGTTCCAGTAATTGCGAACCTCGCTGATGTCGCGCTCGCGGCCATGGAAAGAAGTCTTCTTGCGCTCTATTACGTCCTGGGCTTCCTTCAGGGTAAGCCGGTTGCCTTCGATACGGGTAGAGAAATGCGTGGATCGCACCATGGCCGCGCGCCGCAGTTCCGCCTCAACGGCAGGCGGCAAAGCCGTGCGCTCCACAATGGTCTTTGCGGACTCAATATCCATCAACGCCCGAGCTATCTTGGAACTGATTTTATAAGTAGGCTGCCAAGAGTTTGTCTTTTTCATTCTTTAGATTTTTCTTTGGACGTACAGAAACTAGCGTTTCTCAGTTGGTTATTTGTTTCAGAATCGTCTCGAATTCCGAGACAAACGAAGAATTAATCCCCGCATTATCTTTTTTCCATTGTCGAAAAAGTTTTGAACACCCTTTTCCCCAGTGTGGACGCTGTTCATTAAACCATTTTTTCATTTCCACCGAATTATCGCTCGGATTCAGTCGATCTTTAAAACAAAACTGTTTAGTATACCCGCCCACATTTCCCCAGAATGCATGGCCTGGAGCCAATTGCTTTAGATAGTCATAAAAAAAACGCTCAGGGCTAGTATCTCCAGGGAGCAAAACTACCCGAGGGCACCTATTGTGCTTCAGCGCACGGCCTTTATCTCCGTCCAGAATAAAAATTGTGTTTTTAAATACAGGTATTTTTTTATTTGCAATCGTGACTAGCTGTTCACCACCAAAACTATCTTGCACAAACTGCACATGTGGAGTAATTTTAGGGCCAAGAATGCTTGAAACCCATAACCTCGCTTCTTCATCCTCACAAAACGCCAGCACCTTTTCAGTCTTTGATTTAAGTGGTGACTGAACCTTTAAATCATTTATTATCTGTTCTATCCCGACAGTGCCTTGAACATTTCTCACCGTGCCGGCATGGCTCGTTAGATATACTACTGTAGAATGATGCTTAAACTCCTCAGAAATTATTTGTTCCACAATTGCCGTTGAATGCGTAGTAAACAGAACCTGAAGATTTAAATCCGAACTAAGCCGCATCATTTTATCAAGCAGCTTGATTTGCGCACCATGATACAATGTGGCATCCAGCTCATCTATCAATAGAAGTCCGCCAGGATAGGCAGCCCCCATCACTTCCTTTAACTTCTCAAAAGATAAAAAAGCAGTAAATATCTGACCTATATTGTCTTGGCCAGCCGAGTTGCCATAACAATTGTATTTGAGAGTCTTTGCGGCATAAAAACTCTTGCTAAACGAATCAATATATTCAGGAGAGACAGTTTCATTGAGAATTAGAACCTCGTTATGAAAGTTCTGATAACTTTGGATTTGAGCCGGACTAAGAGTGCCGACTGAACGAGATATAGTTGCCTCCTGAGCCAATGGAAAAAGCCGCCGCAAACCCAGGTATACTACTGGGAGCTCAATTTTATTGGCTTTAAGCTTGCTTTTACCCACACGCAACCGCAAAGCCTTATTCCCGGCCCGCTCCTTTCTGTCGTAAGACAAAACTGAAATGCTCTTATTGCCATTCAGATGCACCGTATAATCATGCTCTTTTGGACGATCATAATCCGGGTAGGAAAATCTAAATATTTCAGAATACTCCGTAGTAAAAGGCTTATTAGTTAGTGTCTTATACGTATTCGGAAAAGTAAACACATGCCCCACAAGCCCTAAAACAGATGACTTCCCTGTTCCGTTTTGCCCAGCAATAGCCGTTAGCCGCTCTCCACATTTTAATTCTATATTTTCTAAATGCCGGAACTTGTTTATCTGAAGTTTTTCAATTTTCATTTATCCCTTAGATTTAAGGCCTAAACATTGAGTTTGCTTACAAGCCTCTTCTAATTTTTCATAAAAATGACTATTAACTTAGCAATGATTATACTCCCTACAACTTTGCCCTCACTGAATCTTAAGAGTTTTTTTCGCCTGAGTGTAAAACTTGCCCACACAATACGCAGTATTATCCAATGTGGGGTCAATCATTGATGTCGTGAATATTATTTGGTGCTCGGATTTACACGCCACAGAGAGTTCCACAATGCAACGCTGAAAGTTTTGACTTCTCACTTCCTCCATGCCCTTATCCTCAATATTGTCACAAAGAATAAATCGAGGATACCTAAAGAAGTCAAGTTCAGCCGAAGCAAAGAACATTGCAAAATGGATACAGTTCTTCAAATATATGATTGAACTGGCAGAAAACTGATTTCGATCATTAACCCTAAAAGAATTCCTTTCAAAATCCACAACTACATTTTTTGGGTTTGAAAATGTCTCTTCTCGATTCAGGTCTTTTTTTAATAATAGGCCAGCAATTGTATCAATAGCACTATAGGCCTTAGCCAGATGGGAATCCCGTGCTTTTTTCTTTTGCGATATCACAGCGTTTAACCGCTCGATTTCATCCTTCAACTTTAATGACTTATCCCGGAAATTCTCAATAACCTGTATTGTTTTTGCCTGCACATACAAATGCTCAATATGCGCTTCTGTTGAACCCTTATCAACCAAGAGCACATCCAGGTCTTTATTCCGTTCCGTTTTAACAGTGCGAATCGCTTCATTTAGGCGTGACCGCAGCAGGGCACATTTGCGCTCTAAAACAGGAAGCTCGGCTTTTAATTGGACGAGTTTGCTTTCCTTCTCACCTAGCAACGCACGGGATTCTTTTATCTGAAAAACAAGTTCTTGCTGCATCTTAAGATATTGCGTCTTTTCGGTGCCTTTTGAAGTTTTTTGATTACACAAGCAACAGGCATCTTTATCTTTTGGCGCTGGCAAAGGCAGTAAACACTTAGGGCAGAATGTAAGGTTGATTTCCCCAAGAGTTTCCGCAGTAACCATAGAATTCGCAAGTGCTTCTCGACGACTTTCCAAGCTTGCCAAGAATTCTTTGGAATCCTCAAAATCAAACTCACCACGGTGAATGGAGTTCCTTAATGTTTCCAAATCCTGCTTTGTCGTTACATATTCAGCCTGGAATCGCTTGGCCTCAGATTCATCCCCAACGCCAGCCCCAAAACCCGCATCCGCAACAATTTCATCTATTTTAGCCTGCAACTCTTTACGCTTTGCCTCAGCCTCTTTTATCTTTTTATTAATTGTGTCCAGGTCCAGTTCAATTTTAGATTTCCTAAATGTATCAGAGATATTTTTATACTGGCCAGACAGCTCCTCGGCTAGTCGCTTTTTTTCGCGCAGTGTAAGTTCATTTGTGTATATGGAGTCATCATATACCCCCAAAAGAAGATCGCCGATAGACTTTCTGGTGGACGGATAGTCATACTGCTCATTTCTCATTATGGATTCGGGCGGGGTTAATTGATCCACATAGAGCATGCGAAGTATCTGATGCATTGTCAGCATGCTCTCAAGCTCGGTCTTAATTTCAGGAAACTTGAGCAAATCGAATAAATAGTGTGAAAAATTATCCTTCTCCGCACTGCGCTTATATGGGTATACAAGCCAACCCTCTGAAGAGGATGCACTTGCTTTGGCGTAGGTATCAGGAAATATCGCCATCGGTTGCAGGCCATGTTTTGTTATCTCGCGCCGTATCGTAATAGGAATCCCATTGATCTCTACTTCCGCCAATACGACATCACACTGCGCGGCTTCTGGCTTCCAGTTTTTGAAATCACCGCCAAGAACGTAGAAGATGAAGTCCGCAATGGTTGATTTTCCGGAACTGTTTTCGCCACGGATTATGTTTACACCGGAATGGAACTTCTCATCATACGCGGGACTGCCCTTGCAGAAAACCACCAAGCGATTAAGAGATAGCCTTGATTTAATTGGGGTCATAGCGATATTCAAACAATCCCGTCTTGGATTTCAGCCCATTCTTGCCCTGCAGCGCAATTTTGTTAAAATGCTCACACAGGAAATCAACGATTACCTGGTCTTTATGGTAGGCCTCACGCACCTGCCCAGACAGTTTGCTGGGGAGTGGTTTGTTGGTTTTTAAAACGATATTTGACTTGAGCTTTTCCGAATCAATCAAGCCATAGGAAGCCAATGTCTGCAACGCAACGTGCTGATATTTTGACAGGCGGGTGAAAATCTTGAGTGGGTCATAAATTTCATTGTAGGCATTTCTTTTTCCCGTTAGCATCTGTTTGTAACCAGAAAGACTCCTGTCGAATCTCATCTCGGAAAGCAGACCGGGGAATAAGAGATAAAAATCCAGAAGCTGTACCCGCTCCAAGGGGTGCGGTTCCGACGGTAAGTGCTCGAGAATCAATAAGAGCCGGAAAATACCGTTGTATAAATCAAATACGGGGTGATATATCAGCATTACTTAGTCCATTTAATATGACAGTTGCCTGTAAGGAAATAGAGAATCCCATTAATTTCATCTGAACACATGTCGAGCATATTCTGCCCAAGCATCTTTTCGATGGGGTCTATGATCTGGCCTTGTATTGCTTGAGTCACTGCGGCTGGTGGCTGATTTGACTGGATCAACGGATACACAGTGTTGCGATAACGTGTATATACTTCAGCAAGAAGAAAGAGGTAGATTTTCTGGGCGGATTCAAAGAACTGATACTTTAAAAGCTTTTTTGAAAACCGTTCTTTTGTTCTGGCAGCGAAATCTAAGAGGTCTGTTCTTTGTCCATTGGTTAACTTTGCCTCTAAGCCAATAACGTCACCTGGAATGCGGCTGGCATAATGCTCCAAGTCCTCAATTAATTCTCTGACTTGCGCATTCCCCTCAATCTCCGCCTGCAACCTTTTATACAACTCTGCCAAATATTTGCTATCCGTGGGGACAACAATGGTTTTATTGATGTCACCACCAGCCATGTCTCCGCCGACAAAATTGCCCTGCTGATTTACTTTCGGATCAGACATAGCTATTTATTAATGTCGCGGCCCGCCTGGTCGCCAAAAACCACATTACCCTTTTGATTAACAACGGATTTGCGGCTTTTGAATACGAACTTAAGCGCAATACCTCCAGCGATAATCCCGCCAATGATTTCCAGTATTGTTTTCAACGTATCCGACATGGAACCCCCTTGTCCACCTTATGGGCCAATAAACTAGTTTTTCTACATACTTCAGGAGCAATTACCTATAAATATCCAATCGCGAAACACACCGCCTTAACGATTCCCTTTTGCTCGGTTGTGAGTCTTGCAAAGCATCTGGCAGTTCTTTGCCGCTGTCGCGCCACCTTTGCTCCAAGCTGCTACATGGTCGGCATCCATTTCATTGAGCTTCCAAACCTTGCTCTTATTTGCATCATGTCCAATAGCGCAATGCGGGCAATTTGATTCGTTTTTTTTCTCAGCTTTAGCGGTTTGTGTTGCATAAACTGCTTTTTTGGTTGCCTCATCAAAAACACGGACTTCAAGCAATTTTGTGTCAACGGATCCGCCGAGAATATACTCAAATATTCCTTTGTGGTCTTGTATATACGGATCAGCATAGAGCTTTCGCAGATCAGCTGACACTTTCCCGGGGTCATATGCTTTCTTGTGATACTTTTCGTAAAGTCGCCCCCACTCAAGCCCACACATCTCGTTTTCCACATCGGCAAACACAGTAGAAACCCAATCAATCACACTATTGAAATAATTTTTTAATTCATTAATGTTTTTTTCAAAGCGATGACTACACATATAATCGCCAATATTACCTTTGCTTACCCAATCCAGCGCGCATTCCATAAATTCCTGCCGGTTGGCACTACCTTTTACATATGCGCTCCATTTTTGGATATTGGCGTTTTGGCTATTACTGAACTCTTCTTTGCAAAGCGTCACATACGGGCCAGAATACACGGCGTTGAGCAGTTCTTGATTATTGAGCGGAACGCCGGCTATGTTGATTGTTTTGAACCACTCTTTTATCTCGCTTTCAGTCCCTTCACATTCGTAAACAAGAAGTTTAGTTTCCAATATCTTCTCTTTTTTGTCTTTTGCCATTCCAGCAAAATACTGTTCCATCTTGTTTTCGTCTTTTATGGCAAATTTGTCAGTCACAAAACGTCCGGCACTTGTGATACGCTGTTGCCCATCCAGAACTTCGAGCCTGTCTCCAGAAACCTTATTAAAATAAATCAGACCTATTGGGTAACCTTTAAGCATTGATTCAATAACCGCAACCTCTTTTTTCCCGCCGTCAGAGGCATAAATATAGTTACGTTGATACTCCGGCTGAATAGTTAGCTTGCCAGACAAACCAAACAGTCCCTTGCCCTCAAGTTCGTTATAGATAAACCCTTCGCAAATATCTTTGACGGTGATGCTAGTTTTTAAAGTTGTTTTCATATTATTTTTTCTTATGCCTTATAAAAATTCTTTTATACGCCATCTTTGCAACGTTGCCTTCATAATAACCAGCTGTTGGATTACCTTCCTGGTACGCTCCTGTGCCGCCAGCTTTGTAATAATCATCAACAAACTTTCTTGTTAAGCCTGGTGTTTTCTTGAATTTATCATCAATAAGACCATTATCGCTTGTGCCTAAAATCTCAAACTGGGCAGGATTATATTTATCCAAGAAACTAACGGGCACACCCATTACGCCGTCATAATCGCTGGGAATATTTTTGACAAAAGGAACATCTATTGCATTGTAATTGTCGTATTTTTTAAACGGTTTTTTTGCACTAAACTTTATAACATCTGCTTCTCTCATCAGCGGTAATGGCTTATGACGTCTGCCATGATCAAGATTTGTAAACCAGCAAGAATTCCCGAGCCTTGTGTAATCGCCAATGTAGCCGAGCCGAGCTGCCTTCTGCCTGTCACTCTCGGCAATCTCCGCACCATTTGGCACGGCAAAAACCATATCGCTCCCGTTTCCAGTCGCTCCGAGCCATAGCCTATTTGCTTTTATCAGCGGAAAGATTTCCTTGTATGTAATCGCATTCATGTTGCCGATAATTACAAACTGTTTGCTGTAGTCAAATAGCTGCATGGCATATTTTCGAAACAAACTGAACGGCGGATTTGTCACCACAATATCGGATTGTTTGAGTAGTGTTATGCATTCATCACTGCGAAAGTCTCCGTCACCTTTAAGCGGTGTCCATTCGTTATGTTTGTTTGCTTTTAACTGCTTGGCAACATCCTTCAGATTGAACTCGCCGTCGCCATCCATATCATGCACTTTATTGATAATAAACTTATTGGCGGTTGCCTTTGGACGACCTTTTGATTCTGTGGGAGCGTTGACGTCACCAAACAATTCCAATTGTGTGTTGGCAACGGGCGAGGGCTTGTAGCTGGTAGTGATAAGCTGTTTCAAACCAAGTTTGTTGAAATTGAGCACAAAATAACGAAAGAAATTACTCTCGAACGGATCATCGCAGTTGCAATACACCACCTTGCCGCGGAACACATTGGGGTTGTACTCCAGATGCGCTTCAATTTCTTTCTGAATATCGCCGAACTGGGTATAAAACTCGTCGTTTTTTGCCCTTTTTGCGTTTGTAAGATTACTATTTGCCATAGAATTAGCCCCTAAAATTATTATATTGCTTTGCGCGATTAATTGCTATTAAATTTCTGTTCTTTTGCTGTTAAACTGGGCAACCATAAAAACAGTATACGATATCAACCAGACAACGGTCTGTTGCGTTGGGAATGGGTGTTTTTGCTGCCTTTCGGTGTCCTGGGGGGGTAAATAGGCCGTATCATAAATGGGCGGGAGCATTCTAAGGCGGGCCAGGCCGGGGGCGGCGGCGCCTCCCGAGCGCAAGACGCTCCCGGCCTGGCCCTCTTTCCCCGCAGCTCTCTCCCCGGTGGCTGCAAAACAGTAACAGAAAAGACCAGCGCGGTGGCCGCAGCAGCGGACGCCGAGCTGGTGTTTTATAATTACGGCTGCCACCTGTTCAGCCTAAGATAGAAATCAAAAACAGGCCCGCGCCGCGAGCGGTGCGGGGCCGCGCCGCGTGGCCACGCCCGCGACGGCTTCTCGCGGATAAGGAATTTATAAAGTTTCCTCGGGATGTTGCACGAAGTAGTTTCGAGCTTTATCCTGAAAACTCCGAAAATTTTTGCCTTTAAAAAAATCGGGGGAAAAATAATTATTTTCCGCGCGCGCAGAATTAAAATTAAATATAAATTCCCAAGACCTGCGTCGGTGCCGTATCAGGAGCTATGCTCATCAGACGGCCAAGGTTTTTGAACTCCACGGAAAGCCGCCGCCTGCCTATACGGAAGTTCGAACCGATCTTTTTCAACTTTTCCCGGTTTTCCTCCGCTTTTCCGCCCTCCGCCAGTTCTCCGGCGTGAAGAACGCCGACAACGACAATGGCGGTAATGTATGCAAAAAGAGCTGACTAAGATTAGTCAGCTCTTTTTGCGTCCTTATAATTCGTTTACTTCGAGGCGAAAGGCTTTAATATTCCAAAACAGTTATTTTTTTCTTCTTCATTTTCATATCCTGTGGAATAGAAAGATTTCAGAAATACGCTTTCCCTAGTTTTCCTTATCACAATAAGTTCCGCGGAATTCAATCCGGTTTCACTATAAAACACAGTTTCACCTTTGTCATCCACCATTGAGGGGATAGAAGACCAGCTTTCACCTCTAACAGCACCAAACACAAGTTTGTTGTTTTCAATAAAAACTCTGCCTCTTTTATAGCTCTTTTCATACCGGCTTCCCATTTGGGCTGTAGTGTTAAGACAGTATGTCTCAAAATAAAGATCCTGGGACATAGCCAGAAATTCTTCTTTTGTCAAAGGCTTTGCGGTATAGAACGCTTTCGCCAAAGCCGCTCTTGCCGTTTGCATGGCGGTGTCGGCATTTTTATCATCGACGGCTTTCGACTCGGGAACGGAAAGTCCTGCTTCGCCTTTCCTGATCTGACCTTTCAGCTGACCCATGGTCGGAAAGTCCAAAGCGAATACGGGCGTGATAAACCCCGCGGCCACGGATAGAACCGCGACTTTTTTTATTGCTTTAATCATGGTATTCTCTCCTTAAAACTTGATTAATCGCTAAGAAATTGTAGCAGTTCCCGCAAAAGTCGGCATGGGCCATAAGACCCACTATAATAGCGGAAAATAGAAAGCCACAAATCTATGGTGCCGTCAATGCCCGCGTCCTGTTTGCCGGTCGCCAGGCCCGAGATCTCGGCGACACCGGGCTTTCCCCCCACCGTCACTTTGCCCACGGAGATAATTATCCCCTGAGTCCGAATTCAATCAGCTACGATGTTACCGAAGGATTCCCCGACAGGCGTTCCGGCACAGTTGATGCCTGGATTCGTCACCCTTGAGACGGAGGCAGGAAGTCAAAAATAAAAGCGGAGCCAGAGATCCAGTTTGGCTGAAGCCTGACGGCCGCCGTATTCCGTGCCGCGGTCTCCGCCGGTGAGGACGGGCCAGGCGATAGCCTCGAAATCGGTGACGGGCTTGTAGCTTAAAGGCAGGCCGGCCAGCCAGCTGCCGTCGGCGGCGTTGAGCATAACGTAGGCGGACGGGGTGAAGTACACCCAGTTGAAGGGCTCCGGCCAGGACAGCTTAAGGTAAATATAGTCCCGCATTAAATTAGCGGACCCAAAATAGCTCCGGCTGACGGCCAGCGCCGAGGCCGCGGTTACGGAACTGCCGGAAACGGCGGCGTTGGCCAGGAAATCGTTATAAGCGCCGAACTCGCTTCGGGTAAGGCCCGCTCCGTTGCGGTAGTATTCCAGCGTGGAGGTCAGGTTCCAGGAGTTCAGCCAGCGCAGGCCCAGCAGCCAATCCTCGCCGTCGGCGCGGCCCGCGGCGGCGGCGCCTGCGACCATGGTATAGCGCGGCTTATTGGAGAACCGGCTGAACTCCCCGTGCGCTTCAAGGCTGGGGCCGAGGTTGCGGGAAGCGGCCGCGCCGTATTTCTCCGGGTTGACGCGGCTGGCGTAGCCCATAAAATCTATGTCGGTATCCCAGGCCAGCAGGGAGAGTTTGGCGGCCAGATCGGTGGCGCGCGCCTCCGCGGTCTGGGCGTTAAGAGTTTCCGCCGCGGGCACAGCCGCCAGGTTTAAAGCGGCATTGGCCACCGGGGCGCCCGAGAAACTTTTTATATATTCATAGCCGAAGCTCATCAGCCCGGCCTGCGACAGCTCCGGGTTCTCCGGGTCTTTTTGCGGGTTCACATAACCGACGGGGTTAAAGGCATAGCCTTTGCCCCAGCTGTACATCCGCTTGCCGGCCGCCAGCACGGCGCTGTCGCCCAGGGCCAGGGTGCCGTAGAGTTCATGCAGGGAAAGGTCGTTGGAGGCCTCGCTGTAATACTGGGCGTAGGTTTTTGCGTGGAAGCCGGTCTGCCCGGCGCGGTAATCCCCGTTCAGATAAAGATCGGCGCGGTACTGCGACAGCGTGCCCGCCGGGGACTGGCCGTAATACTGCAGTTTATACAGCGGCGAGGAAGTCCTGGAGGATAACAGCGCATAGCGGGCGTCCAGGTTGCCGCTCAGCTCCAGCTTTTTCGGCGCCTCCTCCCGCGCCGGAATATCAAAGGAATAGTCCTCACCGCTGGCGGCGGGCGCCAGGGCCAGGGACAGCAGGAGCGCCGGGATCAATTTCACTTGCGCAGCCCTTCCAGCCGGGACATATAGCCGGTGGTGAACACCTCATCCTTGAATTCCCGCGCTTTCACCTGCGAATAGATCATCAGCGAGCGGTAGCCCTTATAGAGCGGGCTATAGGTCTCTATCACCGAGGGCCGGCTGAAGCCGCCGCCGAAATCCTTGAGCTCCTTGAATTCCAGCGTCTTTATCAGCATGCCGCTGGCTGAATAGCACTCGATCTTTTCCAGAACCTCGTCTTTGGAGGCCCACATTTTCAATTTATCATAGGCCACGGTCTTGTTCCTGGCCTTCAGTTCCAGCAGATAGCCGACGGCGGAGGCGGAAGTATTTGCCACGCTGTATTCGGCGGCGTAGTCCACCTGCATGATGTCGGCGTTGTTGAAGACGCCGCCGGTGACGGACTGCAGGCTGGTAATGCGCATGGGCCGGCCCACGTTGGGGATATACAGCCACATATTCTCGCCCACGCGCAGGGTGCTGCGGCCTTTCTCGCTGGACGGGGCCAGATACAGCATGGCTATGGAATCGCGGCCCTTCTTGGCCGTGTAGAAAACGAACTCCTTTTTTTTGCCGTCGGGCTCTATGTTTACCAGCTTGCGGTACGCTTCGTAGCTGGGCGGCATCAGATTGGCGTCTATGCGCTTAAGCAGGGCGTCGCCGTCCAGGGCCAGAGCTGCGGCGGCGGGGCTCAACAGCGCCAGGGCTATAAACAATTTCATGGCTTTCATCGGGGGTCTCCTTATACGTGCCGCAGGGCTTCAACCGGCTCCATTCTGGACGCCTTCAACGCCGGCTGCAGGCTCGCCAGCGTGGAAATGATCACCACCACGGTCAGGGACAACAGCATTTCGGCCAGCGGCACGGCCGGGGCCAGCATCAGGTCCATAGCGCCGAAAGTGAACTTCAGCTTTACGGCCTGCAGGAGCAGCAGTATGCCCGCCCCTGCCAGGCAGCCCAGCAGCCCGCTGAACAGCCCCAGGGAAAGCCCCTCCACCAGGAACAGCGCCAGTATTTTAGAAGGCGGCGTGCCTATGGAGGCGATGGTGCCTATCTCGCCTATCCGCTCGTAAACCGACATCATCATAACATTGAGGATGCTGACCAGCACTATAAAGACCAGCACCAGGCGCACCACCAGAATGAGCAGCGCGACTATCCTGGCTATGCTGGAAAAAGGCGACAACTCCTCCCAGGAATGGGTCTCGAAACCGCCTTTCCCCGGTTTAACTTCGGAGCCGGCTTCGCCTTTCGCTCCAGGCAGGGCAGCGATGGTTTTTTTCAGCGCGGGATAAACTTTGCCCAGGCGCTTGAAATCCCTGAGCTTTACCGCTATCTCGGTTATCTCGCCGTCCTCTATGCGCAGCAGGGAGCGGGCATCGTCCAGATGGATATAGCCGTCCTTGCCCTGCGGGCCCATGATATTCTCGGATACGCCCGAGAGCTTAAAGGTAATGCCGTTCACCGAGCCCTCTTTATTGGTGGCCACCAGCACCACGTCGTCGCCTACTTTCAAGTTAAGCCCCGCCGCGATAGTGAGCGGCAGCACCACGGAACCCGGTTTAACGAAAGCGGCCGGATCGGCGTCGCCCTGCTTTATCCTGCCCGGAAGGGCCGGGCAGACGCGGCTTTCCTTCTCAGGCGCCACGGCGGTCAGCCTTATCCCCGTGGTCTGGGCGAAGTTGCTGACCATGGCCCCGAAGCGGATGCGCTCGGAATAGGCCAGCACGTCGGGGTTGGCGTCCAGGATCCCCCGTATGGCGGCCAGGCCCTTTTCCGGGATCGCCAGGTCCAGCGGCAGATTGTCCATGGAACCGAGATAGCCCTTTTTATGGATCTGCAGGTCGCCCAGATTGGAATTGGTAAGGATGCCGGTGACCTCGCTCCTGAAGGAATTGCCCACGCCGCCGAAAACTATCACCAGCGCCACGCCCAGCGCGATGAGCGAGGACGTGAGCAGGGTGCGGCGGGTGTAGCGCAGCAGATTGCGCCAGGCTATTTTTATTATATTCTTCATTATTTCTTACCCCCGGCCGCCGCATTCTCGCGTGTTTCGGTTATCAGGCCGTCCTCTATAGTGTAGATCAGTTCAGCCTCGCCCACAATTTTCTGGTCGTGTGTGGCGAAGATAAAAGTCGTATCGAATTCTTTTTTCATCGCGTGCATCAGGCCTATCACCTTGTAGGCGGTGGCATGGTCCAGGTTGGCCGTTGGCTCGTCGGCCAGCACCAACCTGGGCCGCGGGGCCAGCGCACGCGCCACGGCCACGCGCTGCTTCTGCCCTCCGGAGAGCTGCGCCGGGTACTTATGCGCCTGCTCGGCCATGCCCACCTTATCGAGCATCTCGGTCACGCGGCGGCGGCGCTCCTCCGGCTGCACATTCTGCACCATGATGAGCGGATACTCCACGTTCTCGTACACGGTGAGCACGGGGATAAGGTTGAAGTTCTGAAAGATGAAGCCGATATTTTCGCCGCGGAATTTGGCGGAAGTTTTCCTGTCCATGGCGCTGACCTCGGCGCCGGCCACGAACACCCTGCCCGAAGTGGGTCTGTCCAGGCAGCCTATCAGATTAAGCAGGGTGGTTTTGCCGCTGCCGGAGGGGCCTACGAAGGAAATGAATTTCCCCGCTTCTATGGAGAGATTTATCTCCTTAAGGGCGGGAGTGGAGATTTCCCCGGTGATATAATTTTTCCCGGCGTTTTCAAGTTTTACAAGTGGCATATTTATCCTTGTTACCGAGTCTTTTAATTCTATCATAACCGTACTGTAACATATTCCTGGATATTTATTCAGGTGACTTCCACGCCGCGGACTGAACTTGCGCCCGCGGGCCTGATCCCGCGCCCGGCAACACGGATAATTGGATCTCCATAGGAGAAGGGAACTCCGGCTGTGCCCCGGAGCCGCCGCGTCCGCCTCCTCCGCCCTTACCACCCCCGCGCATACCGCCGCCCATCTTACCGCCGCCGCGGCCGGACATCCCGCTCTGCGGCTTCATCCCCGCCGACGGGCCGCTCTGTGCGCCGGAGCGCCGCTCGGCGGCTTTCTGGAATCTCTCTTTCATCTGCCGCTCCAGTTCCGGTGAGGCGTAGGCGGTGGTGAAGTCCAAGGCTATTTTCCCACCGACGGTTTTCAGCAGGGCCAGCGGGATCTTTAATTCGTAAATGGGCACACGGCCCGGGATTTCCCCGCCGAATTCTATATTTCCCGGGAGCGGGGCGGTGGAGACGGCTGTTCCCTCCGTCGTGAGCAGCTCCGGTTCTATGGAACCGGCCGACGGCCCGTTTTCCCAGGGAAGACCGAGATTGCCGAAAGGCAGGCGCAGGCCCAGGGCGCGGGTCTTTCCGTCCAAAAACCAGAGCGTGACATCCTGCCTGATTTCTCCGGTCAGCACGGATCTAGCGCCGGCCTCATGCGCGGAAACTGTTATATAAAGACTTTCTCCATCATTGAGCGCCCTGAACCGCAGCCCGGACGCGTCATAGGTTTCGCCGGGCGGCCAGTCGGAAATTTTCCCGTCCACGGCTATAGCGGCGTTGCTCCAGGGCGCCGGCACCTTGCCGCGCCCCCAGATAGCCGCCCGCGCCGGACCGGCGCAGACAGCCGCCAGCAGCGCCGGCAACAGTATAACCACCTTTTTAAAAATAACTTTCATCATAATGTATAACGCTCCAGGGGCCCGGCTTATTGCGTATATCAGCACATGAAAACGAGGAACTGGCAACGAAGCAGCCGGCAAAGGATGAGCCTCCCCCAGGGGGACAAAGAGGAACCTTTGACCATAGCGGACGACCCCGACAGCCTATTGTCGGGGTCAAAATGTTTATTTGTCGGATTTACGCGGCCTGAATTGCCTACCCTGTGTAGGTGATAGCCAGAGCGGCTCGGTCTTTGAGGGCGTCGGCTTTGGCTTTGTAGGGCCTGGTGCCGGCGTTGATATAGGCGGCGAAGGCCGCGGCGGTTTCTATGGGCGTTTGTCCGGGTTTCAGGGACAGCGGAATATTCCAGCCGGCGACATGGTTGGTCGTGCCGTCAGGACGCTTATAGCGGAAAATAGAAAGCCACAAATTTATGGTGCCGTCAATACCCGCGGCCTGTTTGCCGGTCGCCAGGCCCGAGATCTCGGCGACACCGGGCTTTCCCCCCACCGTCACTTTGCCTACGGAGATAATTATCCCCTGGGTCTTATCGTAAGAAGCCGCCGTCAGTTCCGCCCCTTTGGCCAGTTCCACCGCCGGATCGTAGCCGGAGTATTTTTTTGTCACAAATCCCCCTCCCGGTTAAAAAAGTTACCGGTTTTATTTCCTTAAACTTTTAACCGCGAGGGCCGAGCCGAAAAGCCCCGCGTTGCACATAATTATCGCCGCGCCGGCGGGCAGGTCCAGGAAGAACGAGACGGTTATCCCGATGAGCACCGAAAGTACCGCCGTCAGAACGGACAGGAGCATCGCGGCCTTGAAACCTTTCGCCAGCTGGAGGGCGGTGACAGCCGGCAGGATGAGCAGGGCCGAAACCAGCATGATGCCGGTTATTTTTATGGCCAGCACTACCGTCACGGCGGTAAGGGAAGTCAGCAGCAGATCGATGCGGTCCGTCCTGACGCCGGTAAGTTTCGCGTACTCGCGGTCGAAAGTCGCCGAGAACAGGTCGTTGTAAAACAAAACTATGACCAGCAGCACCGCCAGCGACAGGCCGATGGACAGGTAAACCTCCCGGCCGCTTATCGCCAGTATATTGCCGAACAGGTAGCTGAAAAGATCCACATTGAACCCTCTGGACAGGCTGGCCAGGATGACGCCGCCGGCTATGCCTACCGACGACACGATACCGATGGCGGCGTCGCCGTACATCTTCGCCTTTTCGGTGAGTTTCAGAATAACGTAGGAGCCCGCCAGCGCGACCGGTATGGCGGCGTAGAAAGGATAAAGACCGAGAAAAAGCCCCAGGGCTATGCCGCCGAAGCTGATGTGTGACAGGCCGTCGCCTATCAGGGACAATTTTCTCAGAACCAGGAACAATCCCAGCATGGCGCAGAGCGCGGCAACAAAAGAGCCGGCCAGATAAGCCCGCTGGATAAACCCGTATTCAAGAAAATGAAACATCGTTAAAGTCTTCCTATGTCCGCACCCTCATCCCTCATCCCTCATCCCTCATCCTTTATCCTCAGTGCTGGTGACATATTAAATGCTGCGAATGCCTGCCGAAATAACCGGTCATTTCAGGGGACTGGCAAAAGTCCGTGAATTCCCCGTAGAAAACGACTTTCTTGTCCAGATACAGGAGCTTGTTGGCGTAACGCCCTATCTGCGCCGTGTCGTGCGTGATAAGAATACTGGTTATCCCTTTCTCCGTGTTCAGTTTTTTTATGACGTCATAAAAACTTTCGCGGGAAACCGGATCGAGGGCGGTGCTGGGCTCGTCGAGAATAAGCAGTTCCGGATCCGGCGCCAGGGCCCTGGCCAGAAAGACGCGCTGCTGCTGGCCGCCGGAAAGCTCCCCCACCAGCCTGTCGCCCAGATCCGCTATCCCCATGAGTTCCAGTGTTTGCAGGATCTTGATCTCGTCGGCGCCGGTAAAGTTCTTGGGGAAGCTTTTCTTTGAAAGCAGACCGAGGCCGACCACTTCTTTGACCGTGGCCGGGAACAGCGGATTGAAAGCGTTCACCCGCTGCGGCAGATAGCCGACGCGGTTCCAGGCGTCGAAACTCCTCATCTCGCGGCCGAACAGCTCCGCCGAGCCGGTGTAACCGCCGAGGAGGCCGAGGAGCACCTTTATAAGGGTCGTTTTACCCGCGCCGTTGGGGCCGGCCAGGCCTATATAATCGCCTTTCAGCACGTCGAAACTGACCCCGCTCAGCGCTTCCGCGGCGCCGTAGCTGAAAGAAATATTTTTAACGGATAAAACAGGCATATATTCAGAATTATTTTTTTGTCTTTGCCCCGCCGCTTCCCGTTTCTTTACTTCTTCCCTTCGCACTCAAGACCTGTCTTAAGTGTGTCCAGGTTCTTTTGAAGTATATCAAAGAAAGAAACCCCGCGCTCCACCTGATCCCTTCCGATATTGTGCGCGGCGTTAAGGAGCAGCATTCTGGCGCCGGTCTCGCCGGCAATGGTCTCGGCTATCTTCGGAGACGCCAATTCCTCGTAAAATATGAATTTTACCCCGTCTTTTCTTACCCGCCCGATCAGGGCGGCCAGATCCCGGGCGGTCGGCTCCGAATCGGGGGACAGGCCCTGGGCCGCCAGATATTTCAGGCCGTAGCGGCGGGCCGGGTAGCCGAAAGCGTAGTGCCCGCCGTAGATTATCTCTTTCGTCCGGCAGGACGAAAGCCCCGTCCTGTAAGCGGAATCCAGCGAGTCAAGTTTCGCGTTATAGGCGGCGGCCGCGCGCCGGTAAAACCCGCCGCCGGCCGGATCCCTGCTCTCCAACGCCCCGGCGATATTTCCCGCCATCACTTTCGCGTTATCAAAATCCAGCCAGATATGTGGATCCGGCGCTCCGGGCGCCCCGCCGCGGCCGTGCCCCGCGCTCTCCATCATTTTAACGCCCCGGCCGGCGTCCACCGCCAGAAGATCTTTATTGATGACGCTGCCGAGGATATCCCCGGCCCACGGTTCCATGAACTTGCCGGTGTAGACGAAGAGATCGGCCTCGTTTATCCTGGCCATGTCGCCGGGCTTAGGCTCGAAAGAATGCGCCTCTATGCCGGGCGGCAGCAGCAGGGTAACCTCGGTCCGGTCTCCTCCGATGGCGCGCGCCATGTCGTAAAGCGGGAAGATGGTAGTGACGACTTTAAGCCTGCGTACGCCTACGGCGGGAACGTCAGCGGAACGGCGGCAAGCCGAGGCCGTAAATATGGCGGCCAGACACAGAACCGCGGCGCCGACGGTGAAAAGCGTTTTATTCTTCATCCTTAAGCCTTTATCCTTTAGCCTTAATCCTTTCGAAAGGCCTTTGCCTTGTCACGGTCGCGCGGGGCGAAATCGTTCAAGACCACATGCGGGTTATGCTGGCATAAATAGTTCGGCGCCCAGGCGTCCTGGAAAAATATGACGGGGTTGCCGGCGTCGTCGTGCCCCCAGCGCGAGCCGATGGGCAGGGAGACCGCGCGGATATCTTTGGCCGTGTCTTTGGATTCCGGCCACCGGACATGCGTCCACGGGAGCGTTTCAAGGCGGGACTCGGCGCCGTACTCCGCCTTAAGCCGGTACTGGGCAACCTCGAACTGCAGCGGCCCCACTGCCGCCAGCAGCGGCGACTGGTTCGGATCGTCCGACAGCCAGAACCGCTGCACGATGCCTTCCGTCAGCACCTGATCCAGACCCTTGCGGAAGGACTTGTACTGCGCCGGCGTAGGATTATGCAGCAGGGCGAAACATTCCGGCGGAAAGCGCGGGATCTCGTTATAAGTGATGCCGGCATCTTCGGAAAGAGTGTCGCCGATAAGAAAATCCGGATGGCCTATCAGCCCGATAATGTCCCCCGGCCAGGCTTCGTTGAGGATCTCGCGTTCCTGCCCGAAAACCTTGTGGGAGTTGGAGAGGCGCACCCGCTTTTTTGTCCGCTGATGGGTCACCGACATATCCCGGGTGAATTTCCCGGAACAGATCCGCAGAAAAGCGACATGGTCGCGGTGCTTGGGATCCATGTTGCCCTGGATCTTGAAAATGAAACCGGAAAAAGCCGGATTCTCCGGCCGCACCTCGCCGTTGGCTGAGCGGCGGGCCGCCGGCGGCGGCGCGAGGGACAGGAACTGGTCGAGCAGCAGCTGGACGCCGAAATTATTGCTGGCGCTGCCGAAAAACACCGGGGTGGCGGTTCCCGCCAGCACTTCGTCCCGGTCGAAGACGGCGCCGACCGAGTCCAGCATATCCACTTCCTCCAGAAATCTTTCCAGCAGGGTCGCGCTCAGGCGCTCGCGGATGGCCTCGTCCGACCGGTCGCCCACGGCCTCCGGGGCGCGGTAAGCCCCGCCCGGCGTATGCTCGAAAAGGTGCGCCTGGCGGGCGCGCCGGTCGTAAACGCCGCGGAAATCGGAACCGGTGCCGATCGGCCAGTTCATAGCGAAAGGCCGGAGGTTGAGCATTTCCTCCAGCTCGTCCATCAGCTCAAGCGGATCCCTGGACGGCCTGTCGAGCTTGTTCATGAAAGTGAAGATCGGGATCCCCCGCTGGCGGCAGACCTCGAAAAGCTTCCGGGTCTGGCTCTCGATGCCCTTGCCCGCGTCAATGACCATGATGACGGAATCCACGGCCGTCAGAACCCTGTACGTGTCTTCGGAAAAATCGCGGTGGCCCGGCGTGTCCAGCAGATTGACCCTGTAGCCTGCGCAGTCGAACTGCAGAACGGTGGAACTGATGGAAATGCCGCGCTTCTTTTCCATCTCAAGCCAGTCCGAAGCGGTGGAGCGCTGGTTTTTGCGCGCGGTGACGGATCCGGCCAGGTGCAGCGCCCCGCCGTAGAGGAGCATTTTCTCGGTAAGCGTCGTCTTTCCGGCGTCGGGATGCGAAATGATGGCGAAACTGCGCCTGCGGGTCCAGTCGGTCATGCGGTATATTTTATCTTTTATCCGGGAGCGTTGACACCGCAAATCCCGGAAAAGAGCTTTTCCGGTTTGCTCTCTCCCTATTTTATATAATATCGTAGTTTTCACGGAGGGATGGCCGAGCGGTTGATGGCGCCAGTCTTGAAAACTGGTAAAGGCGTAAGTCTTTCGTGGGTTCGAATCCCACTCCCTCCGTTTGATTTACATCCCGCGGTAGTGGGATTCGAAGCCGACCCGCGCGCATCCGGTGGATGAAAAGCGAAGCGTCAGCGCGGGCGGCCGGCTCTGGAGGGGACATAATACCTATTTCCCTGCCAATGCTTTCCTTCCTGGCGGCTGGGGCTGCAACATCCGACCGGTCAGTATGGGCAATAACCATTATTAAGCGATATCAGGGCGAAATAGGTATTATGTCCCCGTATTAACCGATCACGGGCCGGCGCGAACGCAACGGACGGAGTTGGAGTTAATCTTATTGACGCCGCTCACGGTACCGCCACCAAAGTTCACGTACAGGGCGATGGTAGGATCCGGCACATAGGTGGTGCTGACCCAGTAAGCTGAACTCACGGTACTTGGGAAAGCCGTCTGGTCTATAAATGGGGCTGTGCCTTCATATTTGATTATTGAAAATAATTCTTTCATGTTCGGCAGACGCCAGTCGCTGTAATCCGAGGCCTCAGTTTCACACTGGGCTAAAGCATCTGTCCAGGTATATGTTACGGCGGTTCCGGAGCAGGTTGCATCGTCGGTTTTCCCCTGGGAACATCTCCTCCACATCAGACCTGTTCTGTTGTCGGTTACGGTATTATCGGAGTTAACCGTGTAACTCAACTGGGCTCCAGCGGGGTTATAATCAGCGTCGTCTCCGATATCATAGCTTGTGGTCTGCCCGGTGTCCACTACACCACATTTACCGAAACAATGGGTCGTTCCCGCATCGTTATCAACAGGAAGCCATAAAACAATAAGCGACACTGAAAATAAAACCAGACTGAGATATAGTTTTTTATTTTTCATGATTTCATCCTGAACACAGTGACCAGCCTATAAAGATTTGACTCCATGCGGCATTGGTTTTAGTTTGTCGTCCAACAGCCGTCCCCCCACATTATCACCCACTTTGTTGAAGTTACAAGCCTTAAGCTTATAGTCGCGTAGGTCTGGGAAGCAAGATTATTGTAAATGCTTCCTCCTGAAATAGAGTCCGCTATATACACCCCGGATGGCGCGGTTATTGTCACATTGCCCGCGCCGAGTTTGACCACGGTGAGAGTGGCGCCGATATCGGCATCGGTCACGGACGGCAAGGTGACGGTCTGCGCGGCGGGGTCATTTATAGTTATGGTTTTGCCGAAGTCGGCGGAAGTGATGATTATACCCGAATCCGCCGCCTGTACGGTGAACTTGGGAATAGTGGCGGTTCCGGACGAGATATTGCCTCTATAAACGCCGCCGATATTTATTTCGTTACTGGCGCCGGCGGCGGATGTGCCCTGATTGTAGCCGATTATAATATTACCCGTGCCGGTGGTGACTTCGTATCCCGCCTGATAGCCGAGGAATATATTACCGCCGCTTCCGGTTGTCAATTTATATCCCGCCTGGTAACCCACAATCGTGGAACTTGAGAACGAGCCGGAACCGGCTCCGTATTTGTACCCGCCGGCCTGACTGCCGAATATGGCATTGGCGGAGCCGGTATGATTAAACATCCCCGCCCAACTGCCTAAATAAGAGTTGTTATCCCCGGTGGTATTTTCGGAACCCGACCATTGGCCCGTAAAAGAGTTCTCCTGGCCCGTAAGATTCTGGTTGCCGGCGAAACTGCCTAAAAAAGTGTTACGCCCGCCCAAGGTGTTCTTACGGCCGGCCTGGGACCCCGCCATCAAGTTATAACTGCCGCTTGTGTTTAAGATGCCGGCTGCCGTACCCACAAAAACATTATAATCACCTGTATTAACCTTTCCAGCGTCACCGCCTATCCCCAAGCTCGCGACCCCCCCCAGTATAGCCAGCACGGTGCTGCCGTTTATCTGATACCGATCGACGGATAAAGTTCCTTTCACAGTTACGGAACTCACACCCATATCGCCCACGATGAGGCCGCCGATGTTAAGATAGTTATTGGTTCCGACGGCCGGTGTAAGTTTGTTGTAACCGATCACAATATTGCCGGTGCCGGTAGTTACGTTATAGCCGGCTTTCCAACCCAGGAATACATTGTTTGAGCCGGTGCTGAGAACGTAGCCGGCCTGGTAACCCAGCAGTGAATTCCCGGCGTAAGAATTACCGGACTGTCCCCTGCCCGCATCTTTTCCCACTATGGTATTGGAACCGCCGGTTACGTTATACGTACCGGCCCCATAGCCTAACACGCTATTATCTGAAACGGTGGTGTTGCCGTAGCCTGCCCCAACCCCGACAAAAGTGTTGCGCGACCCGCTGGTATTGTCGTTCCCGGAAACCGTGCCTATAAAAGTGTTCTCATAGCCCGTGTTGTTATTGAGACCGGAACTATCGCCCACAAAAGAATTACCGGTGCCGGTAGTATTGGCATAGCCGGAACTATAGCCGAAAAAAGAGTTGGAGGCCGAATTGTCATTTGAATAACCGGCGTAAGCTCCGACAAATGAGTTCTTCCAGCCCGTAGTGTTAAGATATCCCGCTTTTGCCCCGGCGAAGACGTTGTACTCGCCGCTAGTTGTGGTGTAGCCGGCCTGATAGCCCAGAAAAACGCTTTCATTGGCTCCGGTCATACTATACCCGGCCTCCGACCCGAGTATGGAATTACGGGCGCCGTATATTGAGGCGCCGGTGTTATATCCGACAAAAGCGTTGTCCGCGCTGGCATCCTCCAGCCGGCCGGCGCCGTCCCCGACAAAAATATTACGCGTCCCCTTGGCTCCGAGCACCGTGGAGCCGTAGATCTGATACCGCGCGGCAGTGACGCTGCTGGAAGTGTTCACCCCGTAAACACCCATTTGCAGCGTGGTGGTCGCCACATGATCGCCCAGGTTGTCGCCGACAGCCGTTCCCCATGCCGCCAGGCCCGCCCCGTCCGAGGTCAGAACCTTGCCGGCGCCGGGCGCGCCGCCGGTTATTTTTATCTGGCCGGCCACTTCCAGTTTTGCCCCGGGATCCGCCGTCCCTATACCGACATCGCCGTTTGTTGAAACAAACAGACCGTAACCGGCTGTGGCATGACTGGCGATAAAGATCGCGGAATCTGTAGCTGAGGTGGAAACCACATGCAGTTTAGCCTGCGGCCCCGTAGTCCCTACGCCGACGACTCCGGCGAATGAGGATGTTCCGGTTCCTTTTACGGTCAGCCCGCCATTCACCGCGGTGTTCAACGACATCCTCTCATTGGTGCCGTTAACGTCCCTCCAGGAGTGGTTCTGGCCCGCGTAAAAAATGGTTCCGGAGTTAATACCCAGGCCATAGCCGGTCCATAATTTCAGTTTCAGATTGTTGCTCGTATCCACGCTGGAAAAAACAATCTGCTGCCCCCCGTCAAGATTGATATTGCCGCCGCTTACATGCAGTTTCCCTGACGGCGTCGTCGTCCCGATGGCGACATAACCTGCGGTTGAGACATACAGATGGGGCGTGGTCGCGGATGTTGAAATCCAGAGCGATGAGTCGGCCGAATCCGGCGCGATTATAGTCAGCGAGGAGCCGCTGATCGTCAACTGCCCGGTCATGGTGTCGCCGGTTTTGGCCACCTTGGAATTATCAACGGCGGGAACGACGGGGTAAAGCTCTCCGGTGGACGTCATGGAGGAGACTATAGTGCCCGCGCTGTTGCGCCAGATCTGCGCGTAGACATTGGCGGCGGTGCCGGTGGAGACCACGTCCAGCGCGGCGCGCGGCGTATCGGTGGAAATACCCACCAGGCCGCCGCCGGTTATAAACACGCCGCGGTCAACCGTGCCGCTCATGTGAGAATTCGTGCTGCCGGTGACCAGGAAACCGCCGCGGGTCTTGAACCAGGCGCGGTCCTGAAGATTGTTAAAAACGCCGACGCCCTGGGAATCGGACCAGGTAAACGCGCCGGCCGCGGTAGAAGTGGAGGCGAAACCGGCGGAGAAAGAATAAGCCCCGGCCGCGCTGTTCTGGCGTCCGCCCGGAACGGTAGCGGTGTCGCCAGGGGCGCTATTCCCCACGCCCCCGCCGACGGAAGAGTACTGGTTGCCGGCGGTATTCTGCGAACCTCCGGCGACTACGGCATACAGTCCGGAACCGGTATTCTGCTGGCCGCCGCTTATAACGGAATAGGCTCCGCTTGCGACTTCAGTGGCATTGCTGCGGTTTACCTGGAGATCCACAGCGCCCGCCCCACGCGCGTTGCCGGCCACACTCCCCCTGCCGACCCCGGCGGTCTGAACCTCGCCGTAGGTGCTTATATATACGCCGGAGGCGCTTATGCTCGAAACACTTACAACCGGAAAACCGGCCATGTTCAGGTTCTGTGTAGCGGTATGGTTCCCGAGGTTGTCGCCGGTTATCCCCGTAAGCCCGGAGCCGTCGCCGTAATACTTAACCGCCGAGCTGAAGCCCACTATGTACACATTGGTGGATACCCGCACCCCGCCGCCCAACGCGGCCGACGCTTCCGATGATACCATTACATTGCCGGCCAGTTTAACCTGCGCGCCGCTAAAGCCAACGCCTGTAGCGGTGAAAGAAGACGCGGTTACGTCCCGCGTGAACGTATTGCCGCCCGTGAAGGTCTGCGTGCTGCTGCGGTAAGCGCCGTCGCGCACCGTCTCGGCGTCCCGCAAATGATCGAATGCCGAAACCGGGCCGGCACGGACGCAACGGACATAGCGGCTGGAAGTCTTGGCGATGGCGGTCACGCTACCGATATTGAAGTCCACGCCCCACGCGCTAGTAGTGTCATATTCGGTAGAAGACCAATACCAATTGGCAGCGAACCCTCCCACCACCCCCCTCTGCACGTAGAGCAGCGCCAACTCGTCCTTGGAAGGCAGGTACCAGTCGTCGTAGTACACGCCGCTCACCGTTACCGCGTAATCCGCGCACAGCCGCGCCGGGGAGCTGCCCGGGCCCGTGGTGGTGGTTATCATCACAGTATTGGACCTGCCACCGCCTATGCCATCCACACCGGCGCCGGTAAACCCGTTAGTGGGCGTCCACAGCATACCCGCACTTTGGTCAGCCGTGGCGGAGATAAGCGCGCTGCGCCCCTTCGGGTCCACCCAGTATACTATGCCGCCCCCGTAGGCGTCGCCTATCTTCAGCGTGTCGGTTGATACCCCCGTAAGCCTAGATCCATCGCCGTAATACTGTGTAGCCGAGCTTATACCCGCCACAAAAAGATTGGTGCTGACATATACCCCGCCATGCTGCGCCGCCGTGGCGGAAGTGATGAACACATTGGATCGGAAATTAATGGACGACACCCCGACCATGTTCCAACTGGCCATATTCAGCGTGGTGGTAGCCACATGATCGCCCAGGTTGTCGCCGACAGCCGTTCCCCATGCCGCAAGGCCCGCCCCGTCCGAGGTCAGCACCTTGCCCGCGCCGGGCGTGCCGCCGGTTATCTTTACCTGGCCGGCGACTTCCAGCCTGGCCCCGGGAACGGATGTACCCAGGCCGACATTGCCGGCGGTGGAAACGAATAAATGGGGGGTTACAGCGGAAGTGGAGGCCCAGAGGCTGGCGGATTGCGTAACGGGAACCAAAATAGTGGCCGAACTGAAAAGCGTGGCCGCGCCGTTCACGGCCAGTTTATCGATCACTTCAAATTCGGCGGCGTACCCGGGCCGCACAACCAGTAAAAGGGCGACAACCAGGGTTTTAGTCATATGTCGCATAAATTCACACCTTTTCCGAAAGATTCCCCCCAGTAGCCGGCACGCAAACCTCATAGCCAAACGTCCAGCATATTATATATGATGGACAATAGGAAATCCCGAAGAAATTACGAAGATTTAACGACCTGGGTAAGATAGTTTTTCACCGCCATTCTTCGTTTTGGATCTTCCAGCCGTCTTCCAGCTTCTCCACGTAGTAGGCGATCTTCCGGGTCGTCAGGTCTTTAAAACGGCGGGTGGCGCGGACCAGCGCCCTCCGGCCGTTCTTTACGCCGAGATCGTAGATCTCGTTCACCTGCGTTTCCAGAAGCTTTTCCATATAAAACTTCAGGTTGCCATCGAAATATCTGATACGCTTCCTGCCGATGCGGTCATAGGTCAGGGAAAAGGCCTGAGCGTCGCTCTTTATCACCGCCGCGTCCTGGGACGAGAACAGCTTCCGAACCTCCGCCTCGTCCGGCGCGGGAAGGCGCGGCAGATCCTTCGCCTGAAAAGGCGCCGCGGCCTTGTTCCAGCCGGCTTCGGCGTTCTCCAACGGCCTGCCGTAGATCTCTTTGAATTTTTCCCCGAAGCGCTCCAACCGTTCGTCCGGATGCAGCCGTCCCAGCTCACGGGTAGCCGCGTATAATTCCATGAATTTTTTCCAGCCCGCGGCCTCCACCAGGAACTTCACGAATGAACCGGCTTTTGTGTAGGACAGGCTGGAAAGGTCGTTCCCATAGGCCAGGTCGGCGTTTTCGACGCTGAACCGGCTCTGATAACCGAGGATACGGGATTTGTAAGAAAGCCATTCATGCAGATCCCTGCCGGACTGATCGAGGTACTCCGCCATGCCTTCCGCCAGAAGCGGGACAGAGTGGCGCCCCCCCAGCAGCCGGAAAGAGAGCGCGTGCGCGAGTTCGTGCCCGTAGCTGATCTTTTCGTAGCAGGGCGAGAAATCAAAATAAACGGCGCTGATGGAATCCCCCGAGGTCGAGCCTTCCCCGAAACCCGAGGGGGTCGAGCCCCGATCCGGGTAAAAAGTGATATCTATCCTGCCGCCCGGCGCCTCACCCAGGGCGGCGGAAATGGCCGCGTAAGCGCGCTCACGGTTGGCGGCGATGGCCGCCATCTCGCGGCCGGCGGCGCTGTCTTTGACGTAATGGAAAATAAAATGAGGGCTTTCCGAGGAAACAAAGACCGGCCCGGCCGCCGCGCCGGGGCTCGCCGCCACGGAGCCCATAAACAGGATCGCCAGACGGATTAAAACCTGTTTTTTCATAAGCCGACTTTTCGACGAAAATTTATTGACCCGCAAAAGCCCTAGTTTTGCGCAAGTTAGACAATAGCACTATCAGAGTCGCTTGTTATCGCGCCGGCAGGGGTTATATGCGGATCCACCAGAAAGATGGCGTAAAACTCGGCGGTCAGGGCCAGAACGGCCCTGACGATAAGCATAAAAGCGACCCCGTAAGTGGTCCAGAGAAATCCGCCGAGCATCGGCCCCAGCGTCTCGCCCAGATTTTCGCCGATGGTCATGGTGCCTATGGTCTGGGCTCTCCGGGAGCGGTCGGCGCCGGAGATCCTGGCCATCAGCGCCCCCCAGGCGGGGCGGAAAGCGGCCTTGCCCATGTCATCCACCACTTTTCCGGCCGCCACGCCCGCCAGGGCGGGAAAGAAGAGGTAAAGCAGAGAGGAAAGCGTATTGGCGGCGCTCCTGATGAGAAGGACAAGTTTGCGGCTGACATTGTCGGACAGCCAGCCGAAAACTGGGCCTGAAACCATCATGAGCGCGGTTGAAATCCCGAAAACAAGGCCGGTCTGTGCTTCTGTAAGACCCGCGTACTGGGTCGCCAGGAGCGGGAAGAGCGAGTTCAGCATCGAACTGGTGCTGGTGATCAGGAAACCGAAACCGGCGAAAGTTGCTATGGGAACCTTGGGAACAGCGGGCCGGACGGCGTCCGGCTCAGGGCCGGGAACCGGCTTTTCAGGAAGACGCTCATGGACTTGTTCCCTGGTATAGCGCAGCACGACATAAAGAGGCAGCACCGACAACGCGAAAGCGCAGAGGAAAACGAACTTATAATTGGCGACGGTCCACGCAAGCAGGAGCCCCGCGGCCGTCTTACCGAGGGCGCCCGCCGTATAGCGCGCGGTCCAGTACCACGAGAATGCGGAAGCCACCGATTTCTCTCCGCCGCGCTCAGCCAGCATGGAATTGATGGCCGGATCGCGCAGTGACTCTATCATGCCGTGCAGAAGTCGTATAGCGTAAAGCTGCCAGGGCGCGTCCGAGAAAGCCAGCAGCAGCGCCATAAAGCTTCTGGAACCGATCGCCAGGCCCAGGCTGCGCTTGAAACCGAAGCGATCGGCGAACCGGCTCATGAACGGCTTCAGGGAAACTTCGGCGACGGCGTTAACGCCGAACAGCACGCCGATGGCGGTCATGCTCATGCCGATATGATGGGCGTAGAGGGGCAGGGCGAAACTGACAAGCCCGAAGCTCAGGCGCGACAGGAACCCCTCTCCGATAAGCGCAAGGAGCTCGGGAGACGCGCGCGGCGCCGCAGGCTTCATGCGGCGCTCCCGGGAGACGGGAGAGCCAGGGAAATTTTTCCGGCGGCGTAGTTCTCAATATAATCCGCCACGGCCTCGGCCGCGTTAGGCGCGCCTTTATAGCCTGGAAAGCAATTAACGTCCACCACCGACGGCCCACGCGGCGTTTCAATGAGATCCAGGCCGAACAGGCCGAGACCGAAAGCCCGGCCGCAGCGCAGAGCCAGATCGCGTTCCTCCGAAGTGACCGGGCACGAACGTCCGGGAACAGAGTAGCTGGTGGCCGAGAAAGGTTTGCGTATCGCGAAAACCTGCTCTCCGGCTACATAAAGCCTGAGGTCTTCCCCCGTGCCTTCTAGGAACTCCTGGATAAGCATTGGGCCTTCCGGAACCGGCAGCGCTTTTACGTCTTCCGGGGTTCTCACCACTTTAACGCCTATCCCCCGCCAGCCCATGCAGGGCTTGACGATGAGGGGAATCTGTTTGACGAGCGGGAGAAGGAGCCCCATGTCCCCGGTGACCCAGGAGCGGGGGGACGGGATGCCGCCGGCGCGCAGATATTGAACCGAGATGATCTTGTTGCGGGTGGCGGCGCTGGAAGGGTACGGATTCAGAAGCCTGGCCCCGCGCGCGTGAAGCACGCCGGCAAGGCTCAGGGAAAGATCCGTATAGGATTTCAGGAGATAGAGTGTGTTTTCCGTGTCCAGACCGTCCAGCCGCGTCAGCTGCTCTTCGGCGATCATGCTTTCCACCACGCGGCCGCGGCTGGAGAGGATCTCCGAAACATCCAGGACTATCTGGCTCGGCACCGGCGGATCCCGCCTCGCCGCCATAAAACAAAACTTCATAGTTTCTCCTTAACTTTAGCGGTTAGTGAACAGCGCCCAGTAATCAGTAAAAATGCGCTGATCACTAATCACTAACCACTGGCCACTGTTTTTAGTTCCAGGTCATACTGTCGAGACTCAGCAGTACTCTGCCGTGCTGCCACCCCTCCGACAGACGGTGCCAGGAATCAGCGGCGAGCCGGCCGAAAGGGCTGGAGCCGTCCACTCCGCAGTATTTGTGAATGGTCTCCTCTCCGCCCCGGGTCGCGACATGGTGCCGCAACTCGAACGCCGAGGGATCCCTGTAATTGTTGAAGAACAGCGCCGCCGCGACGGCCAGCCCGAGATTTTTAGGCTCCACGCCTGCCGCTTCCGCCAGGAGCGCGGTTCCGACCAGTCTGTCCTCCGCTTTCAGCTTCCGGCCGGGTTCGCGGCCTACGCGGCTTATAGGGTCGCATAATTGCGGGTTGCAGATACGATCCAGAACTTCCCGGCAATCGCTCTCGTCGCCCGCGATCTCTTTGCCGTAGCGGGCCGCCAGGCCCTGCTGGCCTTCCTTTATGACCGCAAGCACCGCGGCGCGGATCTGGGGATCCCTGATGGCCGTGTGGATGTATCTATAGCCTTTCAGACAGCCAAGGTAAGCGGTAGCGGCGTGCGCGGCGCTGAACATGCAGAATTTTTTCTGGACCCAGGCTTCGTATTTATCCGTTACCAGCATTCCCTCGATGTGAGGCAGCGTCCCGCGCAGCCCGGCGCTTTCCACTATAAACCTGGAATAAGTATCCCCCACGAACACCAGAGGCTCTCCGGCTTCGGGATCTCCTATACGCTGCGTCACGGCCCTGGAGATCAGAACCCCGGCGAAACCGTGGCGATCCAGCGGGAAGCCGTCCGGCAGATGCCGGCTCACCCAATAGCGCAGCGAAGGCCCGGCGCTTCCGGAATTTTCAAAGGCCAGAACGTTTATCGGCTCTACGCGCTTCGCTATGCCCGCGGCGATGAGGCCGGAAATATCTTCAAGGTTATCGCAGCCGACCGAGGTGATGATAACGCCCGCGTCCGCTATCTCCTCAGCCACGCGCCCGGTTTCACAGGCGGAGACGGCGCGGATCCCGTCCACCGTTATCTCCCTCGTTCCGCCCTGCCCCGCCAGGCGCACGACGTAGCGTCCTACCCGGTTGAGATGTTCCGCCATCAAGGGGTTTCTGGCGACAAAAACCGCCTCATGTCCGGAATCGCGTAAAAGCTGGCCCGCCAGCCCGCAGCCTATCCGGCCGGCCCCGAAGATAACAGCTTTCATAGACGCCCTCCGTTTTTATTCAGAACCTGAAGTCCCGCGTGATAAATGTAATCCGCCAGCCGGAGCGCGGCATCCGGCACGCCTTTAAACCCCGGGAAACTTTGCACGTCCACGATATAGGGCTCGCCTTTGCTTACCACCACGTCCAGTCCGAAGACCTTGACGCCGAAAGCTTCCCCGCAGCGAAGGGCATAATTCCGCATGGACGGCGTGACCGTCAGCGGAGCGCCGAGCTTTTCCTCGTACGTCACGGCGGGCCATTTACGCAGCACCCCGAACACCTGCCCGTCTATCACGTAAAGTTTATGATCCGGCCCGTCCGGCTTGCGGTAGCGCTGGGCGAAGACCGGACCGCGGCAGGCGGGAGACTGGACAAGTTCGCTCTCCTCATTCACTATCCTCACCCCTTCTCCGCCTTTCCCACGGTAAGGCTTGACGACCAGGGGCCCGTCCCTCAAAAGGGGGGCAAGCTGCCTGAGCTCCGCCGTCACATATGTTTCAGGCACGGGTAGCTGGGCGGCCTTAAGAACCCCGGTGGAGGCGATCTTATCCCGGAGGATAACGGAGGCCGGGTAGGGGTTGAGGATCACGGCGCCCGCCGCGTGCAGAATGCCGGCAAGCCCTAAAGCCATCTCGCCGGTGTCCTTGAGCACATAAAGATCGTGCGTGGGGCGGATCAGGCACAAATGGTTCAGCCGTTCTTCCGGGCAGATAATTTCCAGTTCTACGCCGTATTCCCCGAGCAGCCGCGCCACTTCCGGCATTACCAGGCTTTTGCGGTCCGCCGAGGCTCGCGGCATGATCATGCCTATTTTCATATCTTCAAGCTTTTATCCCTTATCCTTAAACCCGTAAAATCCGTCTGAATTTTCCGGGTTACATATTCCGCCAGCCGCCGATCCGCTTCCGGTACTCCCGTATAATTGGGAAATTCGTTCACTTCTATGACGAATAGACCTTCCGGCGACTCTACGCAGTCCACGCCGTAGAGTTCCAGGCCGAACAGCCGCCCCAGGCGGCGGCCCAGTTCCTCCAGCTCTCTGGTCAACGGCACAAGTTCAACTTTCGCCTCGCGGGCCATTCCGCCGTTGGCGGCAAGTCCGAACGGCGACGGCTTGCGCACCGCCCAAACCTCTTCCCCGATGCAATAAAGCTTAAGGTCACGGCCGTCATTGGCTATAAAACTCTGCGCCAGCGCGGCCGGCTCGGGCCACTCCGCCGACTTCATTTCCCCGGGGCTGTGAACAAGGAGAAGACCGCGGCTGTTGTCCCCGAAAACGGGTTTGAGGATCACCGGATAAAGCCGGAGCGGAATAATTTTAAAAAGTTCCGGGACGGGGCCCAGGAACGTCCGGGGCGTGGGCAGCCTGGCTTCGGCCAGGAGCACCGCCATATCGGCTTTATTGTGAACGGAGGCGATGGCGGAACGCGCGTTGATGGTACGCACTCCGCGCGCCTCCGCCCAGCCCAGCATAGAAAGAAGCTGGCAGCTCCGGCCGCGCGCCGCTATAAGATCAAGTTTTTCGGTCCACCGGCCGTCTTCCAGCGCGTACGCCGAGGCCTCCGGATCCAGGCAGACCGTTTCGTGGCCGGCTGCGCCCAGAGCCGAGATCAAACCGGCCGGCTGGGCCTGGGCAAGATACCGTTTTTCAACTAGAATTCCTATTCGCATAAAAATCAGAGTGCCGGATACGATCAGAAGATATAAGGAACCTCTTCCTTAAACCCTGAACCCCTATACACTATCTTCTATGTGGATTATAGCCGGAAAGGACTTCCGGTGACTGAGGCTTTTGACCCTCTATCTCAAGGCAACAGGCCTAAGCGGCGTGGGCCTTTTGGATCACAACCGTTTACAGTATTTATTCAGCACGCGGGTTCGGACGCTTTCATAACTGATATTTTCGGTCATCAGCGCGGCATAGCCTATCCCGTCCTCGTACTTCAGCAGTTCCGCCATAAGCCGGTATTCCAGGTAGCGCTTGAGGAGATCGTTACGGTTCCATTCGCCGCAGATATCCGCCGAGTTCATATCACCGGTTTCCCGCGCGAGATGTTCCGCATAGCCGTCTTTCTTCCAATCCGCCGCGGCAAGATACTTCAACGCGCCCAGTTTATTCTTAACCTGGGCCTTTGCCAGTTCATGAACCATCACGCTTTCAAGGATACGCGGGGCGCCCCGCCCCGAGGGGTCGTAAGCGAGGTCTTTGCCGGGATCGGCCGAAGCGATGAACACTTTATTGCTGACGGGGTGCGCGCAGGAGTAACTTCTGCCGCAGAACGGCGCGAAGAACCTGTACTCCCCGTAACCGCCGGTCAGATAGATCTCCAGCTTCCGTCCCGGATCGAAAAATTCCTCCGCGGCGAGCGCGTCATAAACCCTCGCAAGAAGCTTATCCGTAAGCTCGTTCAGCGGTAACCTGGAATAAAGAGTGATGTTATTATAGCCGCGGCTGGCGCTGAAAAGAATCCCGGGATAAGAGGTTATCGCGCCATATGCCGCGAGGACAACCAGCGCAACATATAACAAAAGTCTTTTTACTGTCATAGTTCCCCCGCTCTACCCTAACCCCTCTACCCTATACCCTGCCTTCAGATGTTCCCCACCAGGAAATACCAGATGAGCAGGGCTATGATGAAGGCTATGAGTTTTATCTTCCAGTTTCTGGCGATAAGTTCGGGAATCTTCATACGGGTTGGGCGGGCGGCTGGGTTTGGGCCGTCGGAGGGGACTGGGTCCGGGCGCCTTTTCTTAACAGCGTTTTCTCCGTTTTGGAGCGGTAGAGCTGGTAGAGCATGGTTTCAAGATCCTTAGGTTCCACGGCCTGCTGCAGTTTGCCGTTCCTGGAAACGGAGATCAGCCCGGTCTCCTCCGACACGGTCAGGATTATCGCGTCCGCGATCTCGCTCAGACCCAGCGCGGCGCGGTGGCGCATGCCGAGGATCTTGGACAGTTCCTGCTGTTCCGTAAGCGGCAGGATACACCCGGCGGCCACCAGACGGTTATTGGCGATGACAACGGCGCCGTCGTGCAGATGCGTGTTCGGATGGAAAACGGTCAAGAGCAGTTCTTTTGAGACCTCGCCGTTCACGCGGACGCCGGTCTCCACGATATCGCGCAGGCCCATGTCCTGCTCAAGCACTATCAGCATACCCGTTTTCTTTTCGGCGGCGTACCTTATGGCCTCCATAAGCTCGCCGATGAACCGGTACTCCTGCGAGATCAGGATGCGGCCCAGCGGGTTCGAACCGATATTTGCCAGCGCCACGCGGATCTCGGGCTGGAAAACCACTATCAGCAGAAAGATGCCGGCCAGCCAGAATTGCTGCAGCAGCCACACGGTGGCGGCCAGGCCGAAAAACTTGGCCAGGGAGGTGATCACGGCAAGAACAAACACACCCCATACCACGTTCATGGCCCGGGTGTCCTTGATGAACAGGATGAGCCGGTACACGATGTAGTATACGGCGAGAATATCAAAAATATTTTTCAGGTAACTGAGATACATTTGAATCCAGCGGTCAATCACCAACCGCTTCTTTAGGCGTTTCGCCTTTCATTATAGCGTCCATCTCGGACGCGTCGATCACTTCTTTCTCTATCAGCCTCGCCGCGATGGCGTCCAGCGATTTTTTATTGGCCGTAAGGATCTCTTTGGTTTTCACAAAGCATTCCTGCACTATCCGCTTGACCTCGTCGTCCACGTTCTTGGCGGTTTCGTTAGAGTAAGCCGGCTGGCGCATGATATCCCGGCCGAGGAACACCTCGGATTCGTCTTTCTTCAGGGAAAGCGGGCCGATCTTCTCGCTCATGCCGAATTCCATGACCATCTTCTGGGCGTAGCTGCTGACCTTGGACAGGTCGTCGTGCGCGCCGGTGGTTATTTCGTTGAAAGTCAGCTCTTCGGCCGCACGGCCGCCCAGCAGGATGGAAAGCTTATTGAGAATCTCGGTTTTCGAGGTCAGATATTTATCCTCAAGCGGCAGCTGTAGGGTATACCCCAGGGCCGGGCCTCTGGGGATAATGGACACCCTGTGCACCGGGTCGGAGCCGGGCAGCATTCTGGCGACCAGCGCGTGGCCGGCCTCGTGATAGGCCACGATCTTCTTTTCGCTCTCGGAGATGAGACGGGACTTGCGCTGGGGGCCGGCGATCATCTTTTCTATGGCTTCCTCTATATCTTTCTGCTCCACGGCTTTCCTGTCCTTCTTGGCGGCCATGATGGCGGCCTCATTGATGATATTGGCCAGATCCGCTCCCACAAAACCGGGGGTGTGGCGGGCTATGATGTTCAGGTCGGTGTCCTTTCCCATCTTGACCTTAAGGGCGTGCACCTGGAGCACTTCCGTGCGCCCTTTGATATCGGGAATGGGCACGTTGATGCGGCGGTCGAACCTGCCGGGCCTGAGAAGGGCCGGATCCAGGACGTCCGGACGGTTGGTGGCGCCGATGAGGATGATGCCCTCATTAGCCTCGAAACCGTCGAGTTCCACCAGCATCTGGTTGAGCGTCTGCTCGCGCTCGTCGTGGCCGCCGCCTATGCCGGCGAAGCGGGCGCGCGCCACGGCATCCAGTTCGTCAACGAACACGATGGCGGGGGCGCTTTTCTTGGCGCGCTCGAAAAGGTCGCGCACGCGGGAAGCCCCGACACCCACGAACATCTCCACGAATTCGGAGCCGGATGAAGTGAAGAACGGAACGTCGGCCTCGCCCGCTATGGCGCGGGCCAGCAGGGTCTTGCCGGTGCCGGGAGGGCCGTACAGAAGCACGCCTTTCGGCAATTCTCCGCCCAGCAGCTTGTATTTTTTCGGATTTTTAAGATAGTCGACTATGTCTTTGAGCTCTTCCTTGGTCTCGTCGCAGCCGGCCACGTCCTTGAAAGTCACCTTCTGTTTCTTGAGATCCTGCTGCTTGGCGCGCGACTTCCCGAACGACATCGCCTGTTTGCCGCCCATCTGCGCCTGCCGGAAGAACAGGAACCACCACAGAAAAACAAAAACCGCTATCCAGCCCAGATTGATCACCAGGCTGGTGATCCAGCTTTTATCGGCCTCCCCGGAAAAACTTTTCACTCCGCTGGTTCCCATTTCCTCCACCAGTCTGTCGTCGTTCAGCGGAATGGTCCTGAAAGCGGCCGTTTTGTCTCCGTCCTTGTATTCGCCTTTTATGAGATCGGGGCGCACGGTAACCTTAAGCACCTCGCCGGCCTTGATCTTGGCCTTAAATTCGGAATAGGGGATCTCCTTTTCCTTGTCCAGGGTTTTGACATTCTGGTACACGGCTATGAAAAGCGTGAACGCCAGCGCCCAGAACAGCATTTGTTTTAAATTTTTCTTCAGGGGCATGATTTTTTTCCTTTGGCTATGGCCGATTCTTTCAGCACGCCGATATAGGGCAGATTCCTGTAAAGCTCGTTATAATCCAGGCCGTAGCCCACCACGAACTTTTCCGGAATGCCGAAACCGACGTATTTTATCGGCACCTTGGTCTTGCGGCAGCTGGGCTTATCCAGCAAGGTACAGATCTCAAGCGAGCGGGGCTGCCTGGTGCTGAGGTTTTTCAGCAGATAGCTCATGGTAAGGCCGGAATCCACAATGTCCTCCACTATGAGGACGTCCCTGCCTTCGATGTTCTGCTTCAGGTCTAGGATGGTGCGCACCACGCCGGTGGACTGGACGCCGGAATAGGAGGTGACCATCATGAAATCCACGTTGGTTTCGATCTCCATCCGCTTCAGGAGGTCGGAAAGAAAAAGCACGCAGCCTTTCAGGACCCCGACGAGCGTTACACAGCGGCCTTTATAGTCCAGCGAAACCTGGGCGGCCAGCGCCCTGACGCGCGCCTGCAGCGCTTCCTCGGTGATCAATATTTCCCGCAGATCCTGATGCATAAGCGTATATTTTAGGTTTTTTAGAGCGCAGTTTCCATAGCTAAAAAGGATGTTCCGCCCTTTAGCCTTTATCCCTCATCCTTTGTCCTTCCCGGAAAATTTGGTTAAATTTTCCGGGTTAATCCAGATCCATCGGGTTTATGGGCCTTGAGGTGTCGCCGGAATCCTTGATACGCTTTTTTTCCTTTTCAAAGCTGTCCAGGAGCTCTTTTTTCTTCCGCTCCATGTCGCCCTGCGCTTTGGAGAAATAGTCGTCCAGCCTGGCTTTATCCCCTTTTATTTTTTTAAGCGCGTCCGCCATCTGGTCGGAACCTTCCTTCACCAGGGGTTTCTCCCAGTGCCGCAGGACCCGCCCGGTCTTTTTTTCCACCTCAATGCGCGCCTTGCACATAGGGCAGTCTATCAGAAATGTTTCGTCGGACATAGATTCTCCATTGTTGAGGGTTGGAAGGTTAGACGCTTAGAGGGTTAGAAGAAGGAATTCTTTGTCCGGCAAACCTTCCAACCCTCTAACCATCGTCGTTCCCCAAACCCTCTACCCTATTTTATTCCCCACAGTTTATGCATCTGCGGCAGTATCCTTACATTTTCGAGCCTCAGCGCCGCCAGTTTATAGAAAAAGTCTGTTTTTTTATCCGACGGGGGTCGCACGCCGCCTTTCGGCGTCGCCGGCTGAATAAAAAAAGGAATAGCCTTGCGGGCTTTTGCCGAAATATTCACGGCCTTTCTTAAGTCTACGACTGAAGTTTTCGAGGTAACCACGATCTTCACGAAAGTTTTTTCCGGCGCCACGGCAAGGAATTTAGCGTGCTCGCCCCAGAACGCCTTTCCTCTAGTGGAGGAAGGCAGCTTTATATCCATAGCTATAACATCGGATATACCTTTAAGCCCCGCCAATTCGCGATAAAGCGTGCCGTTGGTTTCCAGGTGCACCGCCAGCCCCGCCTTTTTTAAGGCCGGGGCCAGGGCTTTGATAAATTCGCGGTTTAAAAGAGGTTCCCCCCCTGTCAGAGAGACCGCTCTGGCCCGGCTTCCCCGCGCAAGTTTAATTACTTCCGCAGCCACGGAAGAAACCGTCCTTTCGCAAAAAGGTGCCAGGCACCTTTTTGGGCGCCTTTTTGCGGCGGCGGGTTCGTCGCAATAGGCGCAGGCCAGATTGCAGCCGGCAAACCGGACAAAGACCTGTTTCTGCCCGCAATAAAGGCCCTCGCCCTGGATGGAAACAAAGATTTCCGATATTTCAGCGGTAATCATTTAAATCCTTGCCATACGCTTTAAGCCATAAGCCATAGGCAGAACAAGCACTGGGTTTTCTGCGTATGGCCTAAAGCTTACGGCCTATGGCGCAGCTGGAACAGCCGCATATCGCCGGATCCGGGATCCCCGCGTCTTTAAAACCTTTTGCCCGCAGTTTACAGGAATCGCACCGCCCGCAGGGTACGGCGCCGCCGGCGTAGCAGGACCAGGAATAGCGGAGCGGCGCGCCCAGCTTTACAGCCAGTTTTATGATCTCTTTTTTGCTCAGCCGTATAAGCGGCGTGAGCAGTTTTATCTTTTTACCGTAAACGCCGCGGCGCGTGCCGGCCCTGACCGCCTCTTCAAGCGCCCTGTAAAATCCGGGACGGCAATCCGGGTAACCGGAATAGTCCACAACATTGGGCCCCATGACCACCGCCTGGGCGCCGATGGAATCGGCGAGCGAGACGCCTATGGAGGCGAACACCAGGTTCCTGCCCGGCACATAGGTGGAGGGAACCGCCCCTCCGGCGCCGATTTTTGAGATCCGGAGATCAGGCAGTTTTTTTTTGCGGTCCACCAGGGAACTCGCGGCCAGCCAGGGGAATTCCAGTTTTATCCCGTAGAGTTTCACGCCCAAAGCCCGGGCGATCCGGCGGGCGCTGAGGTTCTCCTTTTTGTGGCGCTGGCCGTAATCGAAAGACACGGCCGAACAGGAATAGCCGCGATCCATAGCCCAGCAAAGGGCCGTGGTGGAATCGAGACCGCCGGAGAACAGAACTACCGCTTTCTTCTTCATATTACTGTTTTTTACGCGCGTCCTCTATCTTCCCGAACACTCCCAGCAGCGTGACGCGGGGAACTACGTCCATGGTTCCGTTTTTCAGGACGATTTCCATGTCCCGCCTGCCGGTTTCAGGCCTGAACGCCATGAAATCCAGCACCCTGGAGCTGCGGTGTATTTCCTCCAGAGCAGCCGCGAACGAGTCCCGCCCCTCTATGGCGTCGGCAAGGGCGCGGGCGCAAATAAAATCTTCGAGATGCGTCCTGTCGTAATACAGGCAGGCGGGCACGATCAGGGTGTCTTTCGGATTCGCCCGGCAGTATTCGGCCACAAAGGGCATATTTGCGAAACAGCCTATAAGGATCTCTTCCGCCCTGACCAGCGACATGACCGCGGGCGAACCGGATCTGGTGACGATCAGCGCCGGCCGGGAAGCGTCCGAGGCGCGCAGCGCGGTGTGCGGCGAGTTGTCGTACTTGTCCACTTCCGGCGGAAAGTCTATTTCGGAAAAAAGATCCGAGCCTTTTTCAAGAGCCTTTACCGCTGCGGCGTGGGCGGGGCCGGAATAAACCCTGATATCGCTTCTTCCGCTTTTTAAAAGAGCGCAGACCGTGTTGGAAAACCTGAACAGATCTATAACTATGCCGCGGCCCCGCCAGGCGCGGGCTTCTGCCGGCTCGTAAGCGACTCTAGCCGGAAAATTGCCCCTAGAACCGTCTTTCATAGGGATTTTTTTCGCCCTTTAGCCTTTATCCTTAAGCCTTAATCCTTCCCGAAAAATTCGACTGAATTTTTCGGATTACCTGCGGCATATTTGAAAGCCAGGGCGCTGATAAAAACTTCCGGCTCCTGGTAAACGCCCAGCCGGGACTCAACCCTGGGCCTTTCCTCGCTGATAATTATGCCGTCGGCGCCGATCTCCGCGGCCATTTTCCTGGCCAGCTTTTTCTGACGCTCCAGGGCGGAACCGGCATCCGCCGGAAATTTCGCGCTGTGAATGATGGCTATGGCTCCCCAGGGTTTGAGGGTCTGTTCCCTGGAGAAGAATACCGGGACTTCGGAAACCGATCTGGCCGGGAACCAGGGCCCTACCTGGATAATATCTGGTCTGGACGCGGAACAGGCGGTTCCGAACAGGATGAGGGCCGCAAGGCCCCCCGGACCGGCCCAAAAGCGCCTTTTGCGGGCAATCCCTATCTGGGCGGCTCCAAACCCAGTTCCTTGCATATTTTCCTCACGGTAAAGTCCGCGATCTCGGTATGCCTGGTGACAGGAATTTCCTTGCCGGTGGCGGGGTTGGAAAAAACCGAATATTTGCCGCCTTCCCTTGAAAGCGTGCAGCCGCTCTGCATAAGGTATCTGACAAGTTCTTTTCTCTTCATAAACCACCTCTAAAGTATTCTATCAATTTAAGCGGCAGGGATTAAGGCGCGACAAGCGTAAATTGCTTCCTTGCCTCTATAGCTGACTTAATCCCTCATCCCTCATCCCTCATCCCTCATCCCTCATCCCTCATCCCTCATCTCTCCGAATTCCGGTGGAGCCTGGAAATCAGCTTCCACGTTACGGAGTTCCCTCCGACCGAGATCTGCACAAAAGAGATCACGCCTTCTTCATTCTCTAAAACCAGCAGACTTCTCCCACCGTCGTTCAGCGTGCCCTTAAGCTGGCCGTACGAAGCCGGCAGACCGCCTGGGGCGGCGGATCTTTCGGTTTCATCCGGGGAAGACTCCTCATTTTCAGCTAAGCGGGCCGGATCATTATCCTCGACGCTGGCGTCTATCATCACTCCGCCGTCGTCTTCGGACTCGGCCGGGGCTGAGTTTTTTTTGACGGCAACCGACGGCGCGCGCGGCTGTTTTGCGGCGGCCGTCTTGGGCGCTGCTTCTGCGTTTCTCCCGGCCGGCGCGTAATTATTTTTTCCCTGCTGGGCGCCCGCAGCGGCGGCCAGCGCCATGAACACCGCAAGAACCCGGATGATCCTCATACTTCCTCCTTAAAACCTTTTGACTTCAACGCGGCCGGTCTTTATGCCTAAAAGCCGCCGGGCCAGGATCCTGAACTTTTCGGGCGCGTCGCTGGCTATAAAGCGGATCTTGCCGCCATAACCCGGATTCAGAAGATCCCTGGAAACCAGCGCGGCCCTGGCCTCAAAGGCGGCGGCCTCGGCGGAATCCACCAGCCGAACCCCCCGGCCAAGAACCCGTCCGATAACTTTTTTCAGCAGCGGATAATGGGTGCAGCCCAGAATCATGGTATCGAAACGTTGTTTTTTAAAAGGAGCGAGATATTCGGCGGCCACAAGTTCCGTGATCTTTTTTCCGCACCACCCTTCCTCCACCAGCGGAACGAACAGCGGACACGCTTTCTCCCTCACCAGAAGACCGGGATCCAGTTTCTTCAGGGCCCGGCCGTAGGCGCCGCTCAACACCGTCGCGGTCGTACCCGCCACCAGGATGCGTTTATTTACGGTAGCGGCGGCCGCCGCGCGCGCGCCGGGCTCAATAACCCCTATGACGGGGGCTTTCGAAACTTTGCGCACCTCTTCCAGCGCCAGCGAGGACGCCGTATTGCAGGCCACGATGAGGAGTTTCACCCCGCGGGCCGACAACAGCGCCGCTATTTCTTTTGAGAACGAGATGACCGCGTTTTTCGATTTGGTTCCGTAAGGCACCCGCGCGGTGTCGCCGAAATAGATGATATTTTCCGAAGGCATCAGACGGCGCACGGCCTTAAATACCGTAAGCCCCCCCAGCCCCGAATCAAAAATTCCAATAGGCCTTTCGCTGTCCTTCATAAAACTTGTGACCTGTGTCTTGTATCTTGTGACAACAGATCCCGCTCCACCGGATCTGTTTATTTCCACCTCTTCATCTGCGCGTATTTCATAACGCCTTTATAGATGGAGTTCGCTATCTTCGTCCGGCCCTTTTTATCGTTCATGGCCTGCTGATCCCTGGTGTTGGTCATAAACCCCAGCTCCACCAGGATCCCGGGGGAGTAGGTGCCGCGCAGGACGTAAAACGCGGCCTGCTTCACTCCACGGTTGACGAACGGGGTGCTTTTTTCCAGTTCTTTTGAAACGAGGCCGGCCAGTTGGCTGCCCTCGTTCAGATATTCGTTCCTGGCCAGGGAATGAAGCAGCAGCGCCGAAGGGTCTACGGCGCTCTCCCCCTCTTCAAGCCCGATCACGGAGTTTTCGAAATCGGCGACTTCGGCGGCCCAGGGATCGGAAGCGTTCTCCGACATGAAATAGACCTCAAAACCCTTTTCGCGCCGGTCGCGCGAGGCGTTGGCGTGAATGGAAATAAAGAGATCGGCCTTGTAATCGTTGGCGATCCTGGAACGCTCGTTAAGCGGAATAAAAACGTCGGAGGTGCGGGTCATCAGCACGTCGAAGATCTCCTCGTCTTTCAGCATATTGTAAAGTTCCTTCGCCGTCAGCAGATTGATCTCCTTTTCCCTGAGACCGAAAGCCTTCCGGCCGCCGGCGTCCTTGCCGCCGTGGCCGGCGTCTATTACTACGCGCTTGCGCCCCCCTTTTTCCAGAACGAACTTATCGGGGATATTAAAGCCCGCGATGGAAACTGATTCTCCGGGCGGCGCGCCGGCGGGGCCGTCCACCCGGCCGAGATCCGGCGCGGCGGCCTCCGCGGTTTTTTTCCCGGCGCCGCCGGAAGACGGCAGCTCCGGCAGGATCCCGCCCGGAGCTATGACCTTAACGCCGGCCTCAGCCGCGGCCGCGGGGCTGCCGTTGATGCTCTGTGAAACGGGTTTCGCCAGTTTCTCCACGTCAAAGACCAGGCGGTCGGGACCGGACAGTTTGAAAGAAACCACTTTCCCGAAGTTGTCGCCCGGAGTCAGCACGATGCGCGCCATCTTGTTTTCCTGGAAGACATCCACGCTGGTGACTACGCCGTCGGCGATACCCAGTTTATCCTCGGACTCCACCACGCCGTTCGGCACGGTGATCGAAAACACGTTATTGTCTTTCTGTGAAGTCTGATAGTCGAGCGGCTCGCTCAGGTAAACCACCACCCTGGTCTTGTCCTTATACGAAAAGTAATTTATGGAGCTGATGTTTATCTTCCGCCGGGAGGACAGCACCCCCGTGGAAGGCTCGTAATCCAGTTTGAACCCGAAAGCCCGGGCGAAATGCCTGGAGATGAAGAAATCCATGGCCAGGAACGCGCGGCCGCCGCGCACTATCAGCGGATCGGAAAAGGCGATCCTGGTGTCGTTGAGCGTCACCTCGTCCGACTTCATGAAGAATACTATCTTATTCCCCTTGTTCTGAAGCAGCAGTTTGCCGCTGACCGGATACCAGTAGATCTTTCCCCCCATTAACTTGCCGGCCCTGTTAGCGTCCAGGTAGAGCGTATCGTTCAGCGTATAAGTGCCTATCTTGCCCATGTAAACGCCGTTTTTCATATAGACGACTTCGTCCACTCTGGCCTGCGCCGGCGCGCAAAACGCGGCCGCAATAAACGAACACAATAATATTTTTTTAAGCATAAAGTTCCTCGGTGTGCGGCCTTTAGCCTTTAGCCTTCAGCCTTTCCCCTTACTCCAGTATTATCCTGTAGTCTTCCCACGTCAGCAGGGGATCCGACAGCACGCGGACGCTCCGGTGCACGTTCTTTTCGATCAGCTCCTGTTTCTTTTTGATAACTTCCATAAGCATCGGATTTACGATCACCCTCAGGTTCCCGCCGGGGCGGCCGGAGGTGAGGTTGTGGATCTCCCGCTGGATCTTGATCCTGATGCTTTCGCTGGAAAGCACGCGGCCGGAGCCGTGGCACTCCGGGCACTCCTCCGTGAGGAGACTGAAAGTGCTCTCGCGCTTGCGCTCCCGCGTCATCTCGACAAGACCCAGGCGCGTGATGGGCAGGATCCGTATCTTGGCCCGGTCGCGCCGCACCGCGCGCTCCATCGCGTCCACCACCTTGTGGCGGTTGGAGGCTTTTTTCATGTCGATAAAATCGATCACGATGATGCCGCCGATATTGCGCAGGCGCAGCTGGCGGGCCACTTCCTGGGCGGCCTCGATATTGGTCATGGTCACCGTTTCTTCCTGGGAACGGTTGCCGGTGAAGCGGCCGGTGTTTACGTCTATGGCGCAAAGCGACTCGGCCTCCTGAATGATGATGCTGCCGCCGTTGGGGAGCTCCACTTTTATTTTGCGCAGTTCTTCGATGCTCTTGTCGATGTTAAAAGCTTTGAAGACGGGGGTCTTGCCGTCATAATGCTTCACCCGTTCTTTCAGATCCGGGGAGATCTTGGCGACGAATTCCTGCGTGGCCTCATAATCGTCCTTGTTGTCCAGCATATAGATGGCTACGTCGTCCGAGAGGATGTCCCGGGCGACCTGCAGCGTCATGTCCATGTCCTTGTGGAGAAGAAAAGGCGGCCGGACGGTCTCGAAACGCTTCTGAACGGAATCCCAGAGCCGCATCAGGAATTTCAGTTCGCGCTCAAGCTCTTCCTCGGAGGCCCCTTCCGATTCGGTGCGCACGATGCAGCCTTTCTTGCCCAGTTCGTTGGCGACCGTGATCTTCCTGAGGATCTCCGAAAGTCGCTTCCTTTCCTCCGGGGTCTCTATATTTTTAGACACGCCAACGAACTCCTGGAACGGCGTCAGCACCAGGTATCTCCCGGGGAGCGAGATATCCATGGTGACTTTCATCCCCTTGGTGCCTATGGCGTCCTTGGTCACCTGCACCATGACCTCCTGGTCTTTTTTCAGCAGCTTTTCGATCGGTTCGCGCTGGCCGCCCAGGACGTCCGAAATATAGATATAAGCGTTCTTATCGAGGCCGATATTCATGAACGCGCTGGAAATACCGGGCAGGACATTTTCCACCACGGCCTTGTAAATGTTACCGACGATATTATTATTGCTTCTGCGTTCCCAGAAAAGTTCGGCCAGACGGCCGTCCTCCAGGATCGCTATCCGCGTCTCTTCGAACGAAGTGTTCGCGAAGATCTCTTTTTTGACCGCATTCTGATTGTTCATAGTAGTAAAACTCTCCTTTAAATCACTTCCAGCCCGCCTTTTGAGTCAAGCCAGTACAGTTCTTCCCTTATTATCCTTTTGATTTCAACTTCCTTTCCCGCGATAACGCCCAGCGCGGCTTCCGGTTTGATGTTTTTCCCGGGCAGAACCCTCAGCGTCAGGGCCAGAGAGCCCGTAGCCGCGTCCAATTCCGCGCTCAGAACCAGGGGACGCGCGTCGATCGTCCCGGAAACGCCCGCCGGCCCGGTTTTTTCATAAGGCGCGCTTTCCCGCGCGAGAAAAGCGTCCAACGACTCCCTGGAAATCTCTCCGTCAAGCTTCGTTTCTATAAGATACCGCGCCGCGCCGACACTGGCCTCTATGGAAGGGAAGTGCACCGGCACCCGCCTGGCGGAAAGCAGGGAAAAAGATCCCGGCAGCACCGCCGATAGTTTGGCCCTGACCACCTCCTCTTTGCAGGACTGCGCCAGATAGAGGTCGGCATACTCGCAGCGGCTTCCGTACCCCCCGGGCAGCGCGGGCCCGAAAGCCATTTTAGGAACCGCGCTCCCGGCCTTGGCGGGCCAGCAATCCAGACCGGAAGCCGCCGCTATCCCTCTGAACGCCTTGATCTGTTCCAAATGCGACATCCGCTCCGCGCCTTCCAGCCGCGCGAATCTGAGCCGCATCCGGGATTTGGGGCCTTCGTTCATAAGATCAGACCAAAGCGTATCTCCTCGCGTAGATCGACTGCACCAGGCCAAGAGAGAGCAGGGTGGCCACGAGATTCGACCCGCCGTAAGAAAGCAGCGGCAGCGGCACGCCGGCCACCGGACTTAAACCCAGGAGCATGCCGAAATTGATGAAAAAATAGATCATGAACATCCCGAAAATTCCGCAATTGACCAGGTAGCCGAAACGGTCGCGGGCCAGCCGGGCGGTAGAGCGTATCCTGCTGAGGATCATGACATAAAGGCCCATGACCAGCATGGTGCCCCAGAAACCCATTTCTTCCCCGACGACGGCCAGGATAAAATCGGTATGCCGCTCGGGCACGAACCCCAGACGGGACTGGGTCCCGGAAAATATACCCTTGCCGAGAAGCCCCCCAGAACCTATGGCGATACGAGCCTGGAGGAGATTGTAACCGGCTCCCTTGGGATCGGCCTCCGGGGACAGGAAAACCTGAAGCCGCTTCTCCTGATAATCTTTCATCTGGTGTTTCACCATTACGCCCGAGAAGAAGCCCAGCACCACCACCAGCGCCGCCCCCCCGAAGAAAACGCCGGAGATATTGGAGTAAAGCTTTACCGAAAGCACCCACAAAAGATAGGCCGCGCCCCCCACCGCCAGCACAAATGACAGAGCGCTCCAGCCGAAGTCGGAAAGATGAAAAAAATAATTCACCAGCGGACTGTCTAACAGCTCCGGATTCAGATGAATGACGGTCCAGAGAATCGGAAAAAGCGCCGCGATAAAACTGTAGCCCAGGATAATGGCCAGATGAAAAAGATTGGCGCCCGCGGCGAACAGCATGATCAGAACCACCGGCAGGGTAAGGAGTATGGCGGAAAAATCAGGCTGTTTGATAAGCAGGAAAAACACCGGGAGACTCAGCAGCAGCGCCCCCAGCACCACCGAAAATTCCCGTATGCTGGTTATCTTTTTGTCCAGATAGTTGGCCAGAACCAGGATCAGCCCGATACGCGCGAATTCGGAAGGCTGAACGGAGAACAAGGCCAGGCGGTACCACGACCGGGAACCTTTATCCACCACTCCGAATATAAGCACGCCTATCAGCGCCAGGAGCACCGCTCCGTAGACGAATTTCCACTGATCCTGGAAGATCTGGTAATTAAGGCTCCATACCGCGGCGAAAACGGCCATTCCAAGCGGCACGGCTATCAGATGCGTCCTGATTATACGGAACTGATGCGGCAGAACGGAAACCGAGGAAAAGATCGCCAGCGTACCGACGGCGATGAGCGTCAGAACCGAAAAAAACAGCACCCAGTCCATGCGGCCCTTTTTAAGTCCGGCGGAAGCGGTGGAGATCATCTCCCGCCTCCCGCCGGCGCGGTGGAGCCGGACACGGCCCCGGATCCGGCGGACGCCAAAGTATTGACCAGCGCCCGCGAACCGGGCAATCTGCCGCGGAAAGCGGCCTGTATGACTTCCTTGGCTATGGGCACCGCCGCGGAAGCCCCGTGCTCTCCGTGTTCCACCAGCACGGAGACCGCCACCTCTGGCTGCTCGCCGGGCAGCTGGGCGTAGGCCACGAACCAGGCGTGATCCTTGCCGTGCGGGTTCTGAGCCGTGCCCGTTTTGCCGAAGATCTCCACCCCGTCTATTTTGACCGTCTGCCCCGTGCCTTCAAGCACCACTTCCTTCAGGCCCTCCCGTATCAGCTCCCAGGTGCGGTCTTTAAGTTCCGCCTGGGATAGTTTTTCCGGCTTGCTTTTAAAAGTTATCTGTCCTTCGAAGTCCACTACGTGATCCACATAATACGGCCGCCAGAAAGCCCCCCGGCTGGCGATAGCCGAGATGAGCTGCGCCATCTGGATCGGGGTCACCAGCGTCTCGCCCTGGCCGATACTGAGGTTCAGGGTATCGCCTATGAACCAGTAGCTTTTTTTCTCCGCCCGCCTGCTGGGCCCGAAGATATTGCCGCTTTTCTCGTCGGGCAGCGGGATGCCGGTAGGCCTGCCCAGCCTGAACATCCGCGCGTATTTTTCTATGTTCAGGGGGCCGGTCTTGATGCCGAGGTTGTAAAAATAAACGTCGCAGGATTTGGCCATGCCTCTGATAAAATCCGCTTTTCCATGTCCCTTCTTCTCCCAGCATTTGAAAACACGGCTGCCCGCGTCGAAATAACCGGGACACAAAAAAGTCTCGGCCGGATCCATCCTGCCGGAATCCAGGCCGGCTATCGAACTGATGATCTTGAACGGGGAAGCGGGCGGATAAGTGCCCTGCACGGCCACGTTAAATTCCGGCAGCTCTTTCATATTGTCGTACTTCTTTTCATCGGAGTAGGAAACAAAGCGGTTCGGGTCGTAATCCGGCATGGAAGCCATGGCCAGGATAGCGCCCGACCTGGGATCCACGGCCACCACGGCCCCTTTCCCCGTGTTGGAGGCCTTCAACCCCGCTTCCGCCGCCGCCTGCATTTTGGAGTCTATGGTCAGATAAATATCGGAGCCGGGCTCCCATTTGCGGCTTTCAAGAATCCGGCTGAGCTTGCCCCTGGAATCCACCTCCAGATAAATGCCGCCGTCCCTGCCTTTCAGATCCCGCTCGTACATCTTCTCAAGTCCGGCCTTGCCTACGCGCGAATCCATGCCGTAATTCTTATCTTTCCCGTAGACGGCCCAGTCTTTGGCGTCCATCTTGCTGATGTAACCGGTCAGGTGGCTGAGATAATTTCCAAAAGGATAAAAGCGGCGGGCCTCCACCACGATATCTATGCCGGAATACATAGTTTTAAGCTCGGAGATGGAAAACATTGCCTTCGAGGACAGATTTTCGGCCAGGCGCACCGGAGCGCCTTTTTTTACCGCCCTGTAAAGGCCGGCGCGAAGCTCGTCGAAAGGCATACCGAGGCGGCGGGAAAGGCTGTCGGCCATTTTATCCATTGCCTCCACGGAATTAATCCGCCCTGGGAAATAGATAAGGCTGAAAGAAGGCTTGTTGGCCGCTACCGCGGCCAGATCCCTGGTATAAATGCGTCCGCGCGGGGCGGCCTGAGGCAGAATCTGGGTTCTGTTCCTTTCCGCGATCTCCTGGTAATGGGAATGCATCAGGATCTGAAGGTTGACCAGACGCAGCGCGAAAACCAGGCTGACGGCCGCGGCCAGCCCCCATAAGAAATTCATCCTGTCCTGGGAGATCCCGCGCTCGATCATAAGATGCCGGACCTTTTTTTGAGCTGCGCGAAAAAATGGAACATCAGCGGCGCCAGCAGGGCGTTAAGAAAAGGCTCTATCAGCAGCCCTTTAAGCTGCAGCGGATTGATCCTGCCCAGCGTCAGCGACAGGCCCTGATAGAAGAACATAATGACCGGCGTAAGGATCAGCGCCGCGACTACCTGGGAAAAAGAACCGACCAGATCCAGATGGCGCTTCATCATATAGATGCCGTACGCCATGAGCGTGTAAATGAGCGCGTAAGCGCCGAAAAGACTCGCCCCCAGGAAATCGAGATAGAGCCCGAAGAAAAAGCAGTAGGCCAGGGCCTTGGCGGGGCGGGCTATGATGGCGGCCGACAGGGCGGCGATAAAAATGAGATTGGGCGCCACTCCGAAAACGGAAAGATTGGCGGTCCACCACCAGTAGACAATCCCGGTCAGCGCGTAAAGAAGAATGTCGCCCATGATGATCATTTTTTTAAAGTCTCCGAAAGCGCTGAAAGATCCGGCGGCAGCTCCCTTTTCACGATATAGACCTCTTTAAGCGCGCCGATATTTATCGCCGGGGCCACATCGGCGGTAATAAAATTCATGAAAGATTCCCTGGGGTACACCGTTTTAACGCGGCCCACGGAAAGCCCCTGGGGGAACAGCAGTCCCCCCGGGGAAGTGCGGAGTTCCATGCCTTCGGAGATCTCGGAGCCCTCCGGAATATAATTGATCTTCAGAAGCCAGGTACCCCTGCCCTCGGCCAGGCCCTCGAAACTGGCGCCGGGCAGGGAACAGATGACGGAGGAAACGCTGTTGGTTATGAGCAGCACCTTGGAAAAATCCTGATAAACCTCAAAAATCCGGCCCGCCAGGCCCACGCGGCCGTTCTCAACGCCGATCACGGTGGAGCCGGGCGTAATACCCTCCCGGGAACCTTTATTGACGAAAAAAGCGCCGTACCACTCCTGCGGATTCTTGTTTACGACCCGGGCCCACACGCCTTTAAGGGGAAGCTCGCGGGACAGCCCCATCTCGGCGGCCAGCCGCCGGTTCTCCTCCCGGTCGGATTCGGCCGTTTTAATGGAGATTTCCAGTTCCCTTATCCGGTCTTTCAGCGCGCGGTTTTCCTGATCCGTCTTCAGAAGGTTGAGGAAATTTTCCGGGATATTACGGACATAATAATCGTATTTTTCACCGTAATGGAGCGAGGGCACCAGACTGTAACTAACCAGCACCCTGGCGGTGTGGGCTATTTGCGAGGAGGGGAGAAGAAGGAGCAGGACCGATATAAAAACAAAAAAGACAGCAGCATAATTTGCCATGTCTTTTTCCCTGTTCATAGTCCTCCCTGCGATAAGCGGAAGACCCGGTTTTTAATGAAATCCAAAAGCGCGAGCCGCCGGCGCGGCCGGTGAAGCGAGACCATATAAAAAAGCCCGTGCGCCTTTAATCATTGCGATATGACTTCAAAAAATCGGGTCTCTGCTGTATCTTATCCAGTTCTTCAAGATACTTGCCGCAGCCTAAAGCGACGCAGCTGAGCGGATCGGCCGCCCTGTGGACCGGCAGCTCGGTCTCCTGCCTGATAAGTTCGGGAAAGCCCCTCAGCAGGGAGCCTCCGCCGGCAAGCACCATGCCCCTGTCCACGAGATCTGACGAGAGTTCGGGCGGGGTTTCCTCTAAAACCTGCTTGATAACGTCGACTATAAGCTGTACGGGTTCCATCAGGGCCTGCCGGATCTCCTCCGACGTGACGAGGAGCGTTTTGGGCAGGCCTTTCGCCTGATCCCGGCCCTTGACCTCTATGGTCTTTTCTTCTTTCAACGGAAAAACCGAGCCTATCTGTATTTTCACCTCTTCCGCGGTGGTCTCGCCGATAACCAGATTATGCTTTCTCCTGAAATACTGCACTATGCAGTCGTCCATCTCGTCGCCGGCGACATCAAGCGACTTGGCCACCACCATGCCGCCCAATGAAATTACCGCCACTTCCGTCGTGCCGCCGCCGATATCGCAGATCATGCTGGCATGGGGCTCCGAGACCGGCAGCTCGGAGCCTATGGCCGCGGCCATGGGCTCTTCGATCAGGTAGACCTCACGGGCGCCGGCCTGCTCGGCCGATTCCTGCACCGCGCGTTTCTCCACTTCGGTGATCCCCGAAGGGATGCCGATGACTATCCGGGGATGCAAAAGACTGCGTCTGTTGTGGACTTTCCTGATAAAATACTTTATCATCTCCTGCGTAACTTCGAAATCCGCGATGACGCCGTTGCGCAGGGGGCGCACGGCCGCTATATTGGAGGGCGTGCGGCCCAGCATCAGCTTTGCCTCCGCTCCCACAGCCAGCACTTTTCTCCGGTTTTTGTCTATGGCGACCACGGAAGGCTCGCGCAGGACTATGCCTTTACCCTTGACATAAACCAGCGTATTGGCGGTTCCCAGGTCTATGCCGATATCGTTGGAAAAAAGACTGAAAAAATAATCGAACATTTTAATTCCTAAAAAATGAACAAAGATAAAGAACCAATTTCTTCCCTTATCCTTTAGCCTTTATCCCTAAGCCTTTCCGAAAAACTTACCAAGTTTTTCGGATTAATCCACCAGCTTTATCAAGGCGACTTCGGCGGCGTCGCCTTTTCTCACCCCAAGCCTGAGGATCCTGGTGCAGCCGCCGTTCCTGTCCTTATACCGCGGGGCGAGAACGTCAAAAACCTTGCGATATACGTCCTTGGTCTTTATGATCCTTCTGACTTCAAGCCTGCGGCCGAGTTTGGCGTCGTTAACCACGCCTTCCACCACGCGGCGGAGTTCCTTGGCCTTAGGCACGGTGGTTTTTACCTTTTCGTGCAGGAGCAGGCTGGCCGCCATGTTCGAGAACATGGCGCGCCTGTGCGAGCCCGTCTTGGAAAGCTTTCTGTGTCCGAGATTTTTTATCATAACTTTATTCCACTTTCATACCGAGTTCAAGGCCCATTTCTTTCAGCTTGTCCTTTATCTCATCCAGGGATTTCTTGCCGAAATTTTTCACCGCCAGCAGATCATCCTCGGTCTTGCCGACAAGTTCGCCGATGGTGCGGATACCGGCGACTTTCAGGCAATTGGAAGCCCTTGAGGAGAGTTCGATCATCTCCACGCCCTGATCCAGGGTGCCCTTAAGCTCAACGCCTTTTTCCCCTGAATCCGCGGCGCCTGAAACTTTAGCCGGCTCGGCCGAGGCTTCGGCCTCGGGGAGGAACGGCAGAATGGAGCGGCGCAGCAGGGAAGCGGTCTTGTTCACGGCGTCCGAGGGACTGATGCTGCCGTCCGTCCAGATCTCAAGGACAAGCCTGTCGTAGTCGGTCCGCTGGCCCACGCGGGCGTTCTCCACGTTATAGTGCACTTTCTGTATCGGGGAGAAAAGCGCGTCCATCGGAATGAAATCGGCGGGAAGGTTCATCCGGGCTCTGATCTCTTCGGAGGTCAGATAACCCGCGCCCCTGGCGACCTCAAGTTCGGCCTCAAAAGCCGCGCCCGATTCCACATGCGAAATGACCAGCTCCTTGTTGATGATCTCGACGTTGGCGTTTTCCCTGATATCCGAAGCCCTGACTTCCTTTTTGCCGCGCACGGAAAGCAGGAGAGTCTCGGGGCCGTCGCCCGTGAGACGCACACGGAGCTTTTTAAGATTCAGCAGCACGTTGATGACGTCTTCCTGCACGCCGTTGACCGTGGAATATTCGTGCCTGGCGCCCTTGATCCTGACCGCCACGACGGCCGCGCCGTCGAGGCTTGAGAGAAGGATGCGGCGAAGGGAGTTGCCTATGGTATGGCCATAACCTCTTTCATAGGGCTCGGCGGTGAACTTGGAATAGTTCCCGGTCTTTGTTTTTTCCTCGACATTTATCGCTTCGGGGATAATAAGCTGTTTTGAAAAGCTGGACATTTATTGGCTGCCTCCTGGTTATTTGGAATAGAATTCCACTATAAGCTGCTCATCGACGCTGATGGACACTTCCCCGCGGTCGGGCCAGCGGACCATTTTCCCCGTCATGGTAGCGGGGTCATAGGACAGGAAACTGGGCCTGGGCGCGGACTTTTCCGCGTGCTCAAGCCCCTGCTTCACGGCGAGGGTCTGGGCGGTCTTCGGTTCGATATTCACCGTATCTCCGGGTTTAACCAGGAAAGACGGTATATCCACCTGGCGGCCGTTCACGCGGATATGCCCGTGGTTCACCAGCTGCCTGGAAGCTTTCATGGAAACCGCGAAACCGAGGCGCCGCACTATGTTGTCAAGCCTGACCTCAAGAAAACGCAGGAGCGCCTCTCCGGTCTTCCCCTTGTCCTTGGAGGCTTTGTCGAAAAAGCGCCTGAACTGGGTTTCGGTGATCTGCGCCATAAGGCGGGCTATCTGCTTCTCGCGCAGATGTCTGCCATAGTCGGACATTTTTTTCATGCCGCCCGGCCCGGACGAGAACTTCTTGTCGCGGCTGGCCTTTTGTTTCTTATCCACAATGCAATTGGTGGAACACTTGCCGCCCTTGAGAAAGAGCTTCTGGCTTACTTTTCTGCATTTTTTGCAGCTGGGTCCTGTGTATCTAGACATAATCCTCCGTAAAATCGCGGTATCCGGTATTCAGTAACCGGTTACCGGTTACTGGTTACTGGTTACTGCCGTTATACTCTGCGCGGCTTGGGCGGTCTGCAGCCGTTATGCGGGATCGGCGTGGTGTCCTTGATGGAAAGCACGTGGATGCCGCTGGCGGCGATCGCCCTGATCGCGGTCTCGCGGCCGTTGCCCGGGCCGGTGACGAAAACTATGGCCTGCTTAACGCCGTATTCCATCGCCCGTGAAGCCGCCTTGGACGAGGTGATCTGCGCGGCGAAAGGCGTGCCTTTCTTGGTGCCCCTGAAGCCGTTGGCCCCCGAGGTTGACCAGGACAGCACGTTTCCTTTCTCGTCGGTAATGGTGACGATAGTGTTGTTGAACGAGCAGTTGATGTACACTTTGGCGAAAGTCACGGAGCCGTGATGCCTTCTCTTCGCCTGGGGCTTATGCTCCGTCTTCTTGTACGGATCCGCTCCGGTCTGCTGGGTTTTCTTTTCTTCCGCCATATTAAATCCTCCGTTGTGAGAGCTGAAGTTTGGCCGCTTCAGATCTTCAGAGCTTCAGCTCTTCAGATCTACTTGGCTACGGGCTTGGCCGGAGCTTTTGAAGCCGAACCGACGGTCTTCCTTCTGCCGCGCCGGGTACGGGCGTTGGTCTTGGTTCTCTGACCGCGGGCGGGAAGCATTCTTCTGTGGCGCATTCCCCTGTAGCTGCCTATCTCCAGGTGCCTTTTCATGTGGGCGGTGATCTCCCTTCGAAGCTCGCCCTCCACTTTGTATTCCTTTGAAATGACTGAATTAAGAAGACCGATCTGGTCCTCGGTCAGATCCTTGACCCTGACGGCCGGATCGATCTGGCTTTTCAGACCGCCCAGAATTTTCAGAGCCAGCGGCCGGCCTATGCCGAAGACATAAGCGAGCGCCACATCGATCCGTTTCTCCCTGGGTAAATCCACTCCCGATATTCTTGCCATAATGAAAAGTGGTCAGTGGTCAGTGGTCAGTGATCAATGCGGAAACCGCATTTTCAGTGACCACGCCGTAACTAAGCACTTCCTCCTCTTTGTCTTTATTTTAAAAATTCCGGCCAATGTTTACTGAACACTGGCCACCGCTTTTTATCCCTGCCTCTGCTTGTGCCTGGGATCTTCGCAAATCACTCTGACCACGCCTTTGCGTTTCACGATCTTGCATTTAATGCAAATTTTTTTTACGCTGGCCCTTACTTTCATTTGGGAACTCCTTACGAATGCGCAACCCGGTTATTTTTCCCTGTAAACTATCCTGCCTTTGGACAAGTCATACGGAGAAAGCTCCATTTTAACTTTATCGCCGGGCAGGATCTTTATATGATTGATGCGCATTTTGCCGGAAATAATTCCGAGAATTATTTTCCCGGGCGCTATCTCAACTCTGAAAGTCGCGTTGGGAAGAGCTTCTTTTACGATCCCTTCCACCTCTATTTTTTCGCTGTTTTCTGACATATTTATATATTATACAAAAATATCGGCTCAGCCGTGACTAATCACACTAAGTATCTCGCAGCCGGCTTCGGTAACCGCCACCGTATGTTCGAAGTGCGCCGTGCAGCTCCCGTCCGCGGATACCGCCGTCCAGCCATCGCTCTTTACCACTACCCCGGGGTTTCCCAGACACACCATGGGTTCGATGGCCAGCGTCATCCCGGGCCTGAGCGTAACCCCGGTTCCCGGCTTGCCGTAATTGGGGATGGAAGGCTCTTCGTGAAGATGGCGGCCGATACCGTGCCCGGTAAATTCCCTGACAACCGACATCCCGTTTTTAGTTACCAGTTTTTCCACCGCGTGGCACACGTCTCCGAGTCTGGCCCCGCTCCTCACTTCGGACAGGGCCGCGGAAAGCGAGGCCTCCGTCACTTCCATCAGGCGGGAGCGCTCCGGTCCCACGGTTCCGACGGCTACGGTTATAGCGGCATCGCCGTAAAAACCCCGGTAAACCGCGCCCAGATCCAGGCTGACCAGATCTCCGTCGCGCACGATCCGTTTCGCGTCGGGGATTCCGTGAACCACCTCTTCGTTGATCGAAACGCACAGCGCGGCCGGATAGCCCCGGTAGCCGAGAAAGGCCGGGAGCGCTTCGCGCGCGCGGATCCCGCGCTCCGCCAGGCTGTTAAGTTCCGCCGTTGAGATGCCGGGCCGGACTTCCATTTTCAACAGGGCCAGCACCTCGGCCACTATCCCGGAAGCCCGCCTCATCAGAGCCAGCTCGGCCGCGGTCTTTATTTCGACCATGTTTTCAGAACGGCCAGCGCGTTCTCGGTAATAGCGTCCGGAGAACTGTCGCCCTTAATCTCATGAAAGATCCCGTTGCCCCTGTAGTAGGCGAGCAAAGGTTCCGTCAGATCCTTATAAACCATGAGGCGCTGTTTGATCACTTCCGGCATATCGTCATTCCTCAGGATCAGACCGCCCTGACAGACGTCGCAGACATTTTCCCTGGCCGGGGGAGCGGTGATGGTGTTATAGATCTTCCCGCATTTGGCGCAGCTTCTTCTGGCGGCAAGGCGTTTTACCACTTCATTTTCCTCGACGTGCAGGAACAAAACCGCGTCAACCCGCTGCTCGCGGGTGGCAAAAAAATCGTCCAGCCCCTGCGCCTGCTCCACGGTTCTGGGGAACCCGTCAAAAAGCAGACCCTTGGTTTCAGTCGCGATCCTGGACCGCACCAGTTTAAGCACCACCAGGTCGGGAACCAGCTTCCCGGAGGAAATATAGCCCGACACTTCCAGCCCGAGCGGACTCTTCCTGGAGATCTCTTCCCGGAAGATGTCCCCGGTTGAAATATGAACGAGTCCCAGCCGGCCGGAAATCGCCTTTGCCTGAGTGCCCTTTCCGGAACCGGGAAAACCTAACAGTATAAGATTCATGATATTTACTGTCCGACGTTGAACCAGCGCCCTTTGATCTTTGAATTTTTATAGAACCCTTCGTAGTTGCGCATTATCAGATGGGCTTCCGTCTGCGCTATGGTATCCAGCGCCACGCCGACCACGATCAGCAGGGACGTGCCGCCGAAATAGAACGGCACGTTCAGCCTGGCCCTCATATAATCCGGGAGAACCGCCAGCATAGCGACAAAAAGCGCGCCGCCGAGCGTGATCCTGTTCATGACCCATTCTATGTAGTGCGCCGTGGGATCTCCCGGCCTGATACCGGGGACAAAACCGCCCCACTTCTTCATGTTCTCCGCCAGGTCTTTGGGATTAATACTGACGGAATTATAAAAGTAGCAGAAGAAGACGATAAGAGCCACGTACATCAGCTGGTAGGCGATATTCCCGTGGTTCATGAACGCCATGACTTTCTGGGCCCAGGCCGAGTTGGGATTGAACTGGGTTATAGTGTAAGGCACGCTCAAAAGAGAAACGGCGAAAATAACGGCTATGACGCCGGACTGATCAACCTTGAGCGGAAGGAAAGTGCTGACGCCGCCGTACATCTTGCGGCCGACCTGGCGCTGCGCGTACTGTATGGGGATCTTGCGCTGCGCGGTCTCTATCCAGATGACAAGACCGACTACGAGGAACACAATAGCCACGATCAATATGCCGGTCAGGAGGCTTATCTCCTCTATCTGTACGAGTTTGATCATGCTCATGACGGCGCTGGGCAGGCGATCCACGATGCCCGCGAAAATGATCAGCGAAATGCCGTTTCCGATCCCGCGTTCGGTTATCTGCTCTCCCAGCCACATGACGAAAATCGTCCCGGTGGTGAGAGTGAGCACGGTGACGAAATAAAAGGCGAGATCGGCGTTCGGCGCTATGGGCGCCCCGCCCGCGGGGGACATCTTGGTCAGGGCTATGGTCAGGCCCAGGGACTGGAAAGCGGCCAGGAACAGCGTAAAGATCCTGGTAAACTGCGTGATCTTCCTGCGGCCGGTCTCGCCCTCTTTCTGGAGGCGGTCCAGCACCGGGAAGATGTGCGCTCCCTGCACAAGGCTCATGATGATGGAAGCGTTGATATACGGCATCACGCCCATCGAGAAAATGGAGAACTTGCCGAGGGCGCCGCCGGAAAAGATATCCAGAAATCCAAGCAGGCTGCCCTGGTTGGCCGCGAACAGAGCTTTGAGGGCCGCGGTATTGATACCGGGGATCGGGATGGAGGCGCCCAGCCGGTAGACGGCCAGCGCGCCTATGACGAACAACACTCTCCTTTTAAGGTCCTGAATCTTGAATAAGTCCGTTATCTGTTGCATTATTCGCCCCGTTACGGACGGGCCCCGCGTGAACCAAAGCCTAACCCCCGGGCCTTGCGCGCTCCCGCCGTATTATGGATTATTTGTTGGTTTTATTTTCACGCTTCACTTCAGCCAGGAGTTCGGCCTTGCCGCCGGCTTTTTCTATCTTTTCCCTGGCTGACCCTGAAAAAGCGTGCGCCCTGACGGTCAGCTTCTTTTTAATATCCCCGTCCCCAAGGACTTTCACCAGATCCCCTTTCTTTATCAGCTTTCTTCCCACAAGGGCCGCCGGGGTGACTTCGGCGCCGTTCTCAAAATGTTTATCCAAAATAGAGACGTTGGTCCACTCGTAGACGACGCGGAAGCGCCTGTTGCTGAACCCGCTCTTGGGAATGCGCCGCAGCAGCGGCATCTGGCCGCCTTCAAAACCATCGCGCTTGGAACCGCCGGCGGTGGCGTTCTGGCCTTTCTGGCCTTTCGTGGAGGTCTGGCCGTGGCCGGAACCCTGCCCTGTTCCAAGCCTTTTCTTTCTGTGGACGGAGCCCGGCTTGGGGGCTAAATTGTGAAGACTTATCATGACATTTCTCCTATGCTGCCGCAAAATGAACCCTATACCCTAACCTCTCGCTTTTAATACCTCTTCCCTGCTCCTCAATTGCCGCAGGGCATCGATCGTCGCGTAAACGGTGTTGAAAGAATTCCTGCTGCCCAGATTCTTGGTAAGGATATTTTTTACGCCGCCGGCTTCAAGCACGGCGCGCACGCCGCCGCCGGCTATAAGGCCGGTGCCGCCCACCGCGGGCTTCATCCACACATGACCGGCGCCGAAATACCCCTCCGTTTCGTGGGGAATAGTGGAACCTTTCAGCGGGAACGTCATCATTTCCTTGCGGGCCGCGGAAGAGGCTTTCTGGATCGCCACCTGAACCTCGTTGGATTTGCCTAAAGCCACTCCCACGGAACCGGCGCTGTTGCCTACGACCACAAGCGCGTTGAAAGAAAATCTTTTGCCGCCCTTAACGACCTTGGTGACCCTGTTGATGGCCACGACCACGGTCTTTTCTTCCGTGGCCGGAACGGCCTCCAGGTCCAGCATCTCTACCGCCGCGGCCTTGGGCGAACCGTCGGCGTTCAGCTCTTTTTCAGTCCTTAATTGTTTCTGGTTTCTAAGCATTATTGATTCTCCTGTAAAACTTCCGAAGTAAGGCAGCCGCGCCATCCTTACTTCCCGGCTTCTCTACTTCTTTGCTTCGACTTGCACCTCAAAACTTAAGCCCGGCTTCCCTGGCCGCGTCGGCCAGCGCCTTGATCCGGCCGTGGAAGATCCTGCCGCCCCGGTCGAAACAGACTTCCGTGACGCCTTTACCCATGGCTCTTTTGGCGACAAGCGTGCCTACGACCTTGGCGGTCTCCAGGCACTTGCCCGACTTCAGCTTGCCTTTCAGCTCTTTATCCAGGCTGGAGGCGGCGGCAAGCGTCAGACCTTTTGAATCATCCACTACCTGGGCGTATAAATACCTGGCGCTGCGGTACACGCTCAGACGGGGCCTGGTGAAAGCGTTGGCCTGGAGATTTTTCCTGGTGCGCTCTTTCCTGAACTGATATCTTTCCTGTTTGCTTATCATAATTGTGTTCGTTCCTTCCTATTTCTTGGCCGCTCCGCCGCCCGCGCCGGCGGACGCTCCGGCCGCGGTCTTGCCGGCCTTGCGGATTATGTGTTCTCCCTGATATTTGATCCCGGTTCCTTTATACGGTTCGGGCGGTTTCACCCGCTTTATCTGGGCGGCCAGATTGCCCACCAGATCCTTGTCTATGCCGCTTATGGTCAGGATGGTCGCTTTAGGATCGAAAGTCATCTTGATGCCCTGGGGGATATCCATGACCACCGGATGCGAAAACCCGAGCTGCATGGTAAGTTTGGAAGCGTCAGCCGCGCCCTTGAAACCGACGCCGTTGATCTCCAGCACTTTATTAAAGCCGCTGGTAACGCCATTGACCATGTTATTGACCCGGGCCCTGATGGTGCCGTAAAGGGCCGATTTGCCGACCGCCCCGCCGGCCACGCTTAAATTGATCTTACTGTCCTTGACCTCGGCGAGTATGCCGTCGGGAAGCGAACAGGAAAGCTTCCCAAGCGGGCCCTCCACGAATACCGCGCCGCGCTCCACTTTCACTTTCACCTTTTCTGGCACCGCCACCGGTTTTTTTCCGACTCTGCTCATAATTTTTCCTCTCAAATTAACTTTGCCGCTATACCTTCTCTAACCCCTATGCCCTGCCGTTACCATACCTGGCAGAGCACTTCTCCGCCGACTTTCTGCTTCTTGGCTTCGGAGTCCGTCATAAGGCCCTTTGATGTGGAAAGGATGCTCACGCCGAACGCGGCCCGGACGCGGGGAATATCGGTGTGCGGCCTGTAGATCCGCAGTCCCGGTTTGGACACCCTTCTTATGCCGGTTATAACCGGGCGCTTGCCCTGGGTATACTTCAGCGTTATCCTGATGACGCCGCGCCTGTCCACGCTTTTGTCGGTCTTGGGGTCTATGATCTTATACGTCGAGACAAACCCCTCGTCTTTGAGCAGTCTGGCGACCGACGCTTTTATATTGGAAAAAGGCACATCCACTCTTTCCTTATTCTTCACCGACGCATTCCGTATAGTGGTCAGCATGTTGGATATCGGATCCATGTGTATTCTCCTTGTAAATTAACCAAATTTGGAGGGTTAGAAAGCCATTTAACCTTAAACCGTGTTCAAACCTTTTTACGACAAAGTTCCGCTCTACCTCTCCAATCTTCAAACCCTCGTCGTTCCCTACCAGCTGGACTTCTTCAAACCCGGAATGAGGCCTTCATGGGCCATTTTCCTTAAACAAATCCTGCAGAGTCCGAAATCCCTGTAATAGCCCCTTGGTCTCCCGCATATCTGACACCTGTTCCGGAAGCGCGTGGAGAACTTCTGGGGTTTGCGCATCTTCGCCATCCAAGCGTATGTAGCCATATCTGCTCCTTCACTATTCAACGCTGTTCGCGTTATTGTGTCCGAGGTGTACGCAAAACTGCAGCAAAGTCCACCCCTTATTTCGCCTTTTTAAAAGGCATACCGAAGTGCTCCAACAGGGCCTTTGCCGTGTCGTTGCTGCCGGCGGTGGTCACGAATGTTATGTTCATACCCCGGGCCTTGGGCGATTTTTCCTGGTTCACTTCGGGGAAAATATGATGTTCCTGGAGCCCCATGTTCAAATTTCCCCGTCCGTCGAAGAACCTCGGATCCACGCCCTGAAAGTCGCGGATCCTGGGCACGGAAAGGGAAATAAACCGGTCCAGGAATTCGTACATGACCGCGCCGCGGAGCGTCACGCGCACCGCGATCGGCATTCCCTGCCTCAGCTTGAAGTTGGAAATCGATTTCTTGGCGCGCCTGACCTGGGGCATCTGGCCCGCGATCTGGGCAAGGTCTTCTTTCGCCAGATCCAGGGCCTGGATATTCTCCTTGGCCTCGCTCACCCCGATATTGATCACTATCTTCGTGATCTTAGGCACCGCCATGGGCGATTTCAGAGAGAGCTCTTTCATCATGGCCGGAACCACTTTCCGGACATAGAGCTCTTTCATGCGCGGCGTATAGTCCTTGGGCAGGGCGCGTTCTTTCGTCTCTTTCTGGTTTTCCTTGGTCATTTAAAATACCTCTTATAATATCACTTCGCCGCACTTGCGGCAGGCGCGCATCTTATCGCCCGAGGGCGCCGGGATGACTTTGATCTTCACCGGTTTGGCGCACTTGGGACAGATGAGCTGCACGTTGGAAATGTGAATGGGAGCCTCCAGTTTATGGATGCCGCCCGGCTTTTCCTTGGTGGTGCGTTTGTGCTTGGAGACGATATTCACGCCCATCACCACGACTTTGCCGGTTTCGGGGTGCATCTCCTTGATCTCGCCTTTCTTGCCTTTGTCCTTGCCGGCCATCACCATCACCATATCTTTCTTTTTGAGTCTGAGCATATTTTTACCTTCCGGGTTAAATTACTTCCGGGGCCAGAGATACGATCTTGAGGAAGTTTTTGGCCCTGAGCTCCCTGGCCACGGGGCCGAATACGCGGGTTCCCCTGGGTTCGCCGTTAGCGTCTATAAGGCAGACCGCGTTGTCGTCAAAGCGGATGTAAGAACCGTCCTTGCGCCTGGATTCCTTGGTGCATCTCACGACCACGCCTTTCACTACTTCGCCTTTTTTTATGGCGCCGTTGGGCATGGCGTCCTTGACGGAGCAGACCACGATATCGCCGAGAAAAGCGTACCGCCGGGTGCTCCCGCCCAGAACCATGAAACACATCAGTTTCCTGGCCCCGGAATTATCCGCTACATTCAACATCGTCCTCAGCTGTATCATAAGATCTCCCGTTAACAAATAGTGGTTAGTGGATTCACTAATCACTCGCCACTGATCACTGCTGTTAAACCTTAGCCTTTTCTATAATGCGCGAGATCCGCCATCTCTTCAGGCTGGAGAGGGGCCTCGTACTGGTTATCTCCACCGTATCCCCGGCCTTGGATTCATTCGCCTCGTCATGGGCGTGGAATTTTTCATGGCTCCTCTGGGTCTTGGAGTACGCGGCGTGGCGGGTGGTGCGCTCAACGCGTATAACGCGGGTTTTGGCCATTTTATCGGAAACCACTACCCCGCGAAAAACTCTTCTGTCGTTTCTTTCTGTTTTATTTTCGTTCATTAGCTTTTAACCTCTGAAATGCCGGCCGCGGCGCGCTCGGCGGCCCCGATGCACGTTTTGATCACGGCCATTTTGCGCCTTATCAGCCTGATCTCCATCGGGTTCTCCAGCGGCGACGAAGCCCTCTTGAATTTTATCTGGAAGAGATGCTTCTCCAGATCCCGCAGCTGGGCCTTAAGCTCGGTTCCCGACATATTCTTCAAACTTTCTTTCTCTTTTCTTTTCATAAAATCAAAACTCCGTTCAGTTAATCGTTCCTCGCGACGAACCTGGTCCTTATAGGCAGCTTGTGACCGGCCCTGATAAAAGCCGTTTTGGCGGTCGCAAGATCCAGGCCCTCGACTTCGAACAGGATCCTGCCGGGCTTGACCACCGCCACCCAGTGGTCGGGCGCTCCCTTGCCTTTACCCATCCTGGTTTCAGCCGGATGTTTCGTGACCGCTTTATCGGGGAAGATCCGTATCCAGACCTTTCCTTTCTTCCTGATAAAGCGCATGATGGAAACGCGGCAGGCCTCTATCTGGCGGGCCGTGATCCAGCGCGGCTCAAGAGCTTTAAGTCCGTACTCGCCGAAAACGAGTATCGCTCCCCCCTTGGTGTTGCCCTTAATGCGGGGCGCGGAGTGGGTCTTGCGGTATTTGACCCTTTTTGGCATCAGCATAAATGTTCTCCTTCCTCTTCGCGCCACGCGCCGAATGCGCGGGGCGGATTACCGGCACTACTGAACGCTGTCCTGGGGTTTGCTCTGATCGATGTTCACCGGGACTTCAAGCGGGGTCTCCGCCTGCAGTTTTTTAAGCTGCTCCATAAGTTCCCTGGGCGTCTTCGCAAAGAAAAGTTTCTTGAAGATCCAGACTTTCACGCCTATCTTGCCCATGACCGTATTGGCTTCGGTCAAACCGTAATCTATATCGGCCGAAAGGGTCTGCAGGGGCACGCGGCCCTTGCGGAACTGCTCGCGGCGGGCGATTTCGGAACCGCCGAGGCGGCCGGAAACCATGATCTTTATGCCCAGGGCGCCCGAACCCATGGTGCGTTCCATGGCGCGCTTGATGGCCTTTTTATGTCCGATCCTTTTCTCAAGCTGCTGGGCGATGGACTGCCCCACCAGCCTGGCGTCCATTTCCGCGATCTTGATCTCGGAAACGTTTATGAAAACTTTTCTGCTGGTGAGGGCTTCTATGTCTTTTTTAAGATTCTCGATATCCATGCCGCGGCGGCCTATGACGATACCGGGGCGGGCGGTATGTATGGTCAGCTTCAGATACGACCCGGCCCTTTCTATACCCACCCAGCTGACCGAGGCCTGATTAAAGCGGTCGCGAACCATGCGCCTTATCTCAAAATCTTCTCCGATGAGCTCCGGCATTTTGTGGACGGAAAACCACTTGGACTGCCAATCCTGGATATAGCCGAGCCTGAAGCCCCTGGGGTGAATTTTTTGACCCATATATAAATACAGTGGTTAGTGGTGAGTGGTGAGTGGTCAGTCGCAGAATTTAATCTGGTCACTGATCACTGGCCACTGGTCACTTTCCCGCGCCTCCTTTAATATCGGAAACGGCCACCGTGATGTGGCACATTTTCCTTTTGAACGGCATCGCCCTGCCCTGGGGGCCGGGCTGCACTCTCCGCAGCATTTTCATAGGGCCCTGATCCGCGTAAGCGGTGGTCACCCATACAGTCTTAAGATCCAGCTTTTTCCCCAGCTTAACCGACAGATTGGCGCCGGCGGATCTGACCGCGTCGTTCACCAGTTCGGTGGCTTTCATCGGAATGTTGGCAAGGATCTGCTCCGCCTGAAACAGGGATTTGCCCCTGATCTGATCCAACAGCTGGCCCACCTTCCGGCGGCCGTACCGCTGATATCTGAGTTTGCAAATAGCTTCCATAATAGTTGCTCCGATTTTATATTAGTGACTAGTGTCTCGTTTCTCGCGACTGGAGGCAGAGAGTTAAATACGAGCCCTCCAGTCCTCGAACCACGAACCACTTTTTTGTTACGTCAGCGCTGTCGCTTCCTTGGTATGCGACTGGCCGTGGCCCTTGAAGAGCCTGGTAAAGGAAAATTCTCCCATCTTGTGGCCGACCATCCTTTCCGTGACGTAAACCGGCAGAAACTTCCGGCCGTTATGCACCATAAAAGTATGCCCGACGAATTCCGGCGTGATAGTGCAGGTCCGGGACCAGATCTTGATCGGCTTCTTGTCGCCGGCCTGGACCATCTTCTGCACTTTCTCAACCACTTTCGCGTCCACGAAAGGACCTTTCTTTGAAGACCTGCTCATTTATCCTCCGTTAAATTACCTGCGCTTTGCGCCTGTCCTGGACTATCATCCACGACCAGATCTTTTTCTTGGTTCTGGTCTTGAAGCCCTTGGACGGCTGGTTCCACGGGGAACGCGGCACGTTGTTTCCTTTGGAGTGGCCCCTGCCTCCGCCGAGCGGATGGTCGCAGGCGTTCATGGCCGCGCCTCTGACGGTCGGCCTCACGCCGATATGGCGCTTGCGGCCGGCTTTGCCGAGGGTGATCGTGTTATGCTCGATATTCCCCACCTGGCCGATCGTGGCCAGGCAGTTCTTGAGCACTTTCCGGAGCTCGCCGGACGGCATCTTAAGGAGCGCATAGTCCCCTTCTTTGGCCATCAGCTGCGCCTGGGAACCGGCGGCGCGCACGAATTGGGCCCCTTTGCCGGGGATCATCTCGATAGCGTGAATAAAAGTTCCTTCCGGAATATTTACCAGCGGCAGAGCGTTGCCGAGCTTTATCTCGGCCGTGGGGCCGCTCATCACATTGGCTCCCACTCCGAGCCCGAGCGGAGCCGGGATATACCGCTTTTCTCCGTCGGCGTAGAAGAGGAGGGCTATACGGGCGTTCCGGTTGGGATCGTACTCTATGGCCGCGACCCTGGCCGGCACGCCGAATTTTTCGCGCCTGAAATCCACCGTGCGGTAGCTCCGCTTATGCCCGCCGCCGTGGTGGCGCACCATGATCATTCCGGTGTTGTTGCGGCCGCCGTGTTTTCTGAGGCCGCGGGACAGCTTCTTTTCCGGAGACGTCTTGGTAATATCGGAATAATCCGCCATCTGCAACGTTCTTCTGGAGGGCGTATACGGTCTAAATGATTTAACTGGCATATTCTGGTCTCTCCTATTTCGGCAGATCCGTAAGATCTATCTTCTGCCCGGCCTTAACCGTGACAACCGCTTTTTTCCAATCGGATCGCCTGCCTTCGTAGCGGCCGACTTTATGCATCTTACCCATGAAATTCATGGTTCTCACCTTGTCCACTTTAACCTTGAACAAGGTTTCCACGGCTTTCTTGATATCCACCTTATTGGCGGCGGAACGCACCTTGAAAGTATAGCGGTTCTGGGAATCCTTTATAGTAACGCTCTTCTCGCTCAAAACCGGGGCCACAAGCACTTCGGAAATTGACCTGTTCATTTGGCCTCCTTCGGGCTCAGGTTATTCACCAGCGCGGTCATGCCCGAGACGGTAAAGAGCAGGCGGCCGTGATGAAGCACTTCATAAGCGTTCAGATTGGCGGCAAGACTCCAGCCCGCGCGGGGAATGTTCCGGGAAGCCTTGAGAAAGTTTTTCTCCGGCTTGTCCATCACGAAAAGCACCCGTTTTCCGTCCAGTCCCAGGGTCTTGTAGAGTTCCCCCAGGGATTTGGTCTTGACGTCTTTCAGATCGAAATTTTCCAGCATAAGGACATCGCCGGCGGCCTGCTTGGCTGAAAGGGCGTCGATGAGCGCGGCCCGGCGCTTGATCCCGGACATATCCTGCCTGTAGGAATGGGGCCTGGGACCGAACACGATACCGCCCTTCCTCCACACCGGGGAGCGGTTGCTGCCGGAACGGGCGCGGCCGGTGCCTTTCTGCTTCCAGGGCTTCCTGCCTCCGCCGGAGATCTCTCCGCGGGTCTTGGTGGAAGCCGTGCCGCGGTGCTTATTCGCCAGGTAATACTTCACCGCTTCATGCAGGAAGTACGGATCCGGTTTAACATTGAAAAGGAACTCGGGCAGTTCGTACTTGCCTACTTCCTTGCCGGTTAAATTCAGAAGTTTGGTTTCCATAGTTTATCCTTAAACTCCGTTATTTTTTCGCGGGCGCCGCTTTTTTGGGGGCCGCTTTCGCCGCGGCCTTGGCCTTGGCTTTCGCGCTGATGACCGGCGGCTTGGGCACGGCTTTCACGGTCTTGACGATATAAACAAAACTGCCTTTGGGGCCGGGCACGCTGCCGTTCAGGAGTATCAGATTCTGCTCGGGAATGACCTTGAGCACTTTCAGTTTCATCATGCTCACGGTGTCCGTACCCATGTGTCCGGCCATGCGCTGACCGGGCAGAACGCGGCCCAGTGACCTGCGGGAAGCCAGGCCGCCCGGGGCTCTCTCCCTGTCCGAAGCGCCGTGGGAAGCGGGACCGCCGCGGAAATTATGCCGTTTCATGCCCCCGGCGAAACCCTTGCCTTTGGACACGCCCTGCACGTCCACATATTCCCCGACGGCAAAGCGCGCGGCCACCGTGGCCAGCTGGCCGTCCTGCACGCCATCCACCTTCTCGACGCGGAATTCTTTCATGTGCCGGACGGGCTTGATGCCGAGTTTGGCGAAAATACCTTTAGCGGCGTTATCGGTGTGGCTTTCTTTCTTATGACCGAAACCGAGGCATACGGCGGTATAGCCGTCTTTTTCCGTGGTCCGGGTGCGCACTACGCGGCAGGGGCCGGCTTCCACGACGGAAACGCCGTGAAGCTCGCCGTGGCCGTCGAACATCTGGGTCATGCCGATCTTTTTGCCGATCATGATCTTAAAAGCCGCGGGCATTTCCTCTATCGGCGCCGGCTTTACGGCGGGATCATTCTGCTCCGCGGGGCGGGACACTTCGGGCCGGGCCTGAGGCGCGCTCTGGGGCTGCTCTGCGTTCTTGTTCTCTTCGGTCATACGTTCCTCTTGATCCGCGGCCGCGCGATGCTTTCGCCTCGGCGCGCGTTTCTTAAAATAGACAAAAAAACATTCCGATTAGCCTCTCGGCTTACGGGAGATCATTCGTACGTCAGTTGGCCGTCCGCAGGCCATTGGCTTATTTTTGTTTTTATTTTATATCGTCCGCAGGCGGAGGGAATTCAGGCCGCTCCGTCTATAGGACCGACCGTCCGTATTCCGAAGAACGCGACAGCCGATATTATAAAAACCGACCTTTGCAAAAGAGACTTCAACAAAGGTCTTTTAGAACTACACGATTATTGTAACAAAAAACTTTTTGGGTGTCAAAAGATATTTATGTTTTGACAAGTTTTACCCATATCTCGCGGCTGCGCGGGCCGTCGTACTCGCACAAGTAGAGGCCCTGCCAGGTTCCCAACTGAAGCGCGCCGTCCTCCACAAAAACCGTAAGCGACGCGCCCACCAGGACCGACTTTATATGGGCCGGAGAATTACCCTCGGAATGGCGATAAGGGAAATCCTCCGGTACGCTCTCGTTAAGCCTGGCCATGATGTCGCGCCTTACATCCGGGTCTGCATTCTCGTTTATAGCCAGGCCGCAGGTGGTATGCGGCACAAAAACATGGCAAACTCCGCTCTCCAACCCGTTCTCCCGTACGATCCCCGCGATCTCGCGGCTTATGTCGGCCATCTCAGACTTCCCGGAAGTCCTAACCTTGAATTTATGCACCATTTATCCTCCGCCCCGGGAAAACCCCTCAAAAAGGCAGCCGCCGCCTTTCCCGCTTAGCAGTCTGCTGTTAGCGGCCCGTACCCTTATTGCGAAGCGGCCGACAACGTCATTTTCAATTTTACTTCTACTACTTTATTGTAACTTTCTATTTTCCTCTCCACTTCTTTTGAGAACTTCTTATAAAAATCCTCTTTTTCGTCGCTCGTGGCGGAATATTCTTTCAGGAACATCTTACGCTCTTTACCTAGACTTTTAACGGCCGCCTTAACCTCTTTTTTATCGGTTCCAAGCTTGGCGTTTTTTATGGCGTCGTCCTTTTCATCGATCCGTTTTTGTATATCCGAGAGCTTTTGTTCGAAAGCCGCGGCCCTGGCGTCCATGTCGTCCATCCAGGGTTTAAGGTCGCCAACAATGTCGCTGTACCCGGCCAGCAGCGGCTGGAAACAGTTAGGGCACACAGAGCGCGGGGCGGCTTCGGGTTTTACAGGCACGCTGACCGCCGCCGGGATGTTATCGGCAATTGGCGCGGTGACGGCCGCCGGCGCGGCCGTTGCCGCCTCAACTTGCGGAGCCTGCGGAACTTCCACAACTGCGGCAGCGACAGGCTTCGGCTCCTGGCCGGCAGCCTTGACCGCAGCTTCGGCCGGCGGCTGCTGCGCCGTCGCTTTCTTTACGGACTTTCTGTGTTTGGCCGCCTTTTTTATCACGGGCGCGGCCGGCTTCACGGCTTCGGCGGCGGGCGCCGCGGGCCCCTCCTGCGCCTGGGCGGGCTGCGCGTCCTGCGCAAAAGCGGGAGCGAGCAGTACGCCCATTATTAAAAACGCGGATCCCATCACTGTTATTTTTTTCATATCGCTCGTCTCCTTATTAACCGAACTTATAATGTTTTCTGACCGCTTTCTTAATATTCCAAACACAATCCAATCCTTCAGGAAAGATCACATAATCGCCGCTCCCAAAAGAGACTTCCCCGCTCCCGGCCTTAACGGTCACTTCCCCCTCCAGAATAAGACAGACTTCCTTTTCCCCGTAGTGCCAGGGAAACGAAGACACCTCTTTCTCCCACACCGGCCAGGAAGAAGCCTCTTCCCTCTCCTTCTCCGTAGGTTTCCTAACCTCGATCTTCATCTCTCCTCCAAATATTACCAAGTTTCAAGACCTGACCACCAACGCCCTGTCCCGCCCCCAAACGGCTCCCGCTCTCCTTCCCCTCTGATGCCTAATCTGGGTATCAACCAGTTTTTTTAAAACAATCATCAGGGTTTCGCTTTGCGCGTTAAGGTTTTCATAGCCGGCTTCCTCGGCCTCTTCGCATAAATAGCGGATGGCCTCTATGGTAGAAACACAGTGTTCCCTGGGCTGTTTTTTAATTGCAAATCGCGAGATATAGCTGCGGGAAAAAGAGAGCCGGGGCAAGGCGCGAATGTTCCGGCTTTTGTTTAAAAGTCTCTTGGCGCAGACCCATGTCCCGTCTATAACAAAGATCAGAAGAGTTTTTCCTTCTGGGAGGAGATTACTCCCCAGGGTTTTAAAATTCACGGCTTCAGGCCCGGGGTACAGGACGAAAGGGTTATAGGAGGGATCCCGGAGCAGGGAATTAACCCGTTCATTATGAGTAAAATCAGTGCCTGCCAGAAGCTCCGCGTTCGTCAAGCACATCTTTGCAAGCCGGGCCGTCCCTGTTTTTTGCTTCCTGTCTTCCTTAGCATGCATAAGGATCACGAAGCGCATCCTCGTAGAGAAGGGTTTTATGCTGTCGCACAAACAATTCTTTTTCGCCCGATAGCAAACATAGCACTCCTCGCGGTTCTCGCTCCGGATCTTTCTTGAAAAACCAATTTTTTTAACCATGAAAACCTTAAACCGTCGGGGAATCTACCCGCTAAAAGGTGCTAAATCCCCTACCCCCCACTATTTCTGAGGCCGCAGAGCTTTCAAGGCAGCCTCTACCCTGGATCTGGTGCGGCCATCCGCTCCGACCAAGCGGGCCTCAAGGGCCGACAGCGCGGAAACGGCCTCCGGCCCCATTTGCTCTAAAAGGACGGCGGCGGCATACAGCTCATCGTCATCAGCCGTGGCCAGCAGTTGTATCATCGTCGGCAGCACGACCACGCATGATTTCGGCATATAGGCCATAGAATAAAGCGCTCCCAACCGCACAAATCTATCCCGGGAGGCCAAGGCCTCCGCGAACTTGGGGGCTAATTCACCGCGCTGAGCGGCGTTAAGCCCGTAAACGCGCTTAACCTCGGAGCCGGGCACAACCCGGGCACAGGACTTCTGCGCGCGAGCAACCAGTATGGTCGCGCGGAAATAAGGAAGGCAGGAGATCAAAAAGGCGGTAATGACGAAGAAACCAGCAACTTGAACCAGAGCATACACTTTACGCCCCCCCTCATATCCGGCGGTCATAAGCAACGCGCTGGCCAGCGAGCCGCCGGCCAGCACGACATAGGCAAGCCAGGCCTTTTCGGGGAAAAGAACACCTTCCGCGCCTCTCCCGAAGGCGGCAAAGAAAGTAGCCACCGCGACGAGGGCGCCGGCGCTCTTAAGATGTCTGCCGTCACCGGTGGTTTTGTACTTGCGAACGTAGTAGCCCGCCAATGCCGCCATGACAAGATAGAATATTATCGCCGTCATTAATTCCCCTTTAAGAACAAATTTTTTTCGAAAAACATCACCCGACCACTTCGCCCGAATTAACACCTGTCCCCAGTTTTAAAAAAATTTAAGCGTTTAAGCGACGTCGCCTACTGTGTCATAAACGCACCGGGCTCCGCGCACAGCAGGGGCACCGGGGCAACCATTTCAGCGGAGGGAGGCCCCTACCAGCCTGCCCAGGCGGGCAGGAAGGTCCGGGTAGCGCTTGCGCAGGATTTCCATGTACTTTTCACCCAAGCCGGTCAGTTCCCAGGTGCGCTGGTTAAAGAGCCGGGCCTTAGGGGCCTTGGTACGCACGACCGCCAGGAGGGTAGCGTACACAATACGGTCCTCCAAGGTGTCCCTTTGGGCGCCGCAGTTCACCGGCGAGGAGCATTTAAGCATCAGGAAATGCCCGCCCTCATCTATCCTGCCAAGCGCGAAAGCCACGGTGGCCGGGAAGAAACGGTTGGGTTCGGCCGATTCTATCTCTGTGTTGTGCAGCTTGAACAACTCCACGTATCCATTCGCGGCAAGGTTCCAATTAAAGGCCGGTATTTCCCCGTAACCGGAGTCCGCCGCCTTATGCGCACCCCGTGATCTTTTTGCAGCCTGCGCCGGTGGCGTCAATGAGAGCAGCGAACCGGAAACAAGCGCGAGGAACAAAATACACAGGCGCATGATTTTGCAGTTTAAACCATATCGCCCCACTCGGACCTCCGCATCACCCTGTTGATAAATGATCATCTCGTCCCCATCATACTATCTGGCCCCCCAGGGATCGTATGCTGGTGTTGCAGCCTTTTGATATATTTCCCGCTTGAGAATTAATTTGAATAACTCACTTTCCCTTGTGTCGGCTTTAATCTCTTTCTTATTCTCTTTATTGTCCAGGAATGTCTGCAAATTAAATTTCGCCGTGGCGGATAACAAGGAGAACATCTTTTCCTGTGTTTCAGCGTCCAAGCTCAGCAACTTCGGCCATATTTCCTCAGCCTTAAGTGTTTCATTTTTCATAATATACCTCATCCCAACTTCCATATTCTAGCAAATGCCCATTAAACCCGCCTTGACGGCTGTCAGTGGGGTGGTATCACATTTCGTGATACCAGCAACATTGCCTTCTTCTTTCCTCCGCGTCATCAGCAGGGCGGGCAAATACGCCGTATCATCAATTGGGTGGGGTAAATTATATTTTTTGTTTTTGGGTTGTTGTAAGGAAAGGTGCCGGGGGTATAATTGGAGGGGTGACAGGCGTAGGGCGCGGATCGGGCCGAGGAGGAACCGGCGCGAAGTCGCCGGGCCGGCCGCAGGCCCGAGCCGCGCCCTATGCCTGGCAGGACCCCGAACTTGCAGCCCCGGCATCTCCTGTTAATTATGGATTCCCGCCAACAGATTGCGGGAATGACAGAGTTATGGATCCCCGCCGACGAGTCGCGGGGATGACGGCCCAAAGCCGGCCTACTTTTCGGGCCTGAAACCTATCGTCTTTTTCGGCCCGGAATCTGCGGCCGGCGCCATCAGCATCTTTATCGCGTCAAACACGCTCTTGAACTGGGAATCATACTTTTTCTCCAGCTCCTCCAGCTTCCTGGCTAAATCCGCGTGTGAATTCATCAATCTGCGAAGTTTCACAAACGTCCTCATTATCGCGATATTTACCTGTATGGCGCGTTGACTTCTCAATATGCCTGACAGCATGGCCACTCCCTCCTCAGTGAAGGCCATCACGCTCTTTGAAAATTTAAGATCAGAGGATATCACAAATTGTGATATCCTCCTGATCTCATCCCGGGTGAGCACAATAATAAAATCATCCGAAAAATGGTCAATATTTCTTTTAACCGCCTGGTTTAAAACCCGCGTCTCGACATCATAAAGGCGCGCCAAATCCCTGTCAAGCATAACCTTATGCCCGCGTATCAACAGTATCTTGCTCTCTATCACTTCCAACGGAATTAAATGTTTCATATGCCCTCCTATGTAAAAAGTATACCAGCCCACCCCGACAGCGTATTGTCGGGGTGAGTTTTTGTAAGGAAAGGTGCCGGGGGTATAATTGGAGAGGTGCCAGGCATGGGTCGGATCGGGCCGAAGCTCCTGGACAGCGTGGCGCTGCCCACCCGATTCACACTACGATGATGATGTTTTGGTGCCCATCTTCCTAAAGACTCCCACCAGTTCAGAAGTTAAGGAAGATAGGAAACAGCGTCCCGCCCCACACACGCACGCTTGGGGGGGAGCCCCCCCCCGCCAAGGTTGATTACAGGTGCCAGCTGCTTTCCTAGGAAATAACGAATGTCTGTTCTTCCATGTGCATTTTGAAAATCGCAATGGATATATTATGCAATTCCTCCAAAAAATCATTATTCTCAGTTGTGAGAAAATTATTTTTTGCCTTCAATTCCATCTTTCTAAGTTTCACGAGGCGAGGATTTACTTTCTTGTTTAAGTATTCCGGATTAAGTTCGGCTTCTCCCGTTTTTAAAAGCGCTGCTTCCGCCCGGAGAACCTCCATGCTGAATTTATGAAGCAGGTCGCTGGCTTTAATTTGCTCGGATGGAGTTAATTGTTTGAAATCCATTCGGCAAATTTCTCTACGGGTATCACGTATGTCCTGTAAGGTTATCTGCTTAGCGTCATTTTGACTCGGGGCCAGGTTTTCAAATGTTGGTGCCATAACCGTCGGCGTGACAGGTTCCATATAGCCCTTAGAAATAGCCGCCATGTCTTTCAGGTCGGCGGCTTTTACCGCCAGATCGCTGAACAACTCAGCGGCATATGCACCGCCGGTCATCCACATTACGATTACAGACATTAAGAACTTCTTCATACTTTGCCTCCTTGAGCAATGCAATTTCTATACTTATAGTATAGAGGTTGCCGCCAATATCCGCAAAGGTCTAAAGGCCCCCCCCACGGGAAAATGACCTATCCGTTTCTGGGCCCTGTTTCTGGACCCTTAAGACGCTACCTGCGCCGCGGTATGTTTACAGCGGGATGTGGGGACGCTGCTTCCAAACTTCCTAATTAGAAAATCTTCTCCGTCCAGAAAGATAGGAAACTACGTCCCCGCTTGCAGTCCCCGCTTGCAACCAGGATCCGCGAACTCGCAGCACCGGCATCTCCTATTAATTATGGATCCCCGCTGACGGATCGCGGGGATGACGGCGTAGGCGGGGCGTAGGGCTATTTTTCGGGCCTGAAACCTATCGTCTTTTTCGGCCCGGAATCTGCGGCCGGCGCCATCAGCATCTTTATCGCGTCAAACACGCTCTTGAACTGGGAATCATATTTCCTCTCCAGCTCTTCTATTTTCCGACGCAAATCCACGCTAGCGAAAAGTATGGCGCGAATTTTATTAAACGTCCTCATTATCTGAATATTAACCCCGATCGCACGATCGGTATTCAGAATACTGGACAACATGGAAATCCCATTTTCCGTAAAAGCATACGGCAAATATTTAATATTGCAGCCTTGTTTCAAGGTCGCAAATTGCGACCTTGAAAGCACCCTCGCCTCTTCAGTGCGTTTTTCGGATCAAACCGAGGGGCATCTCGGTCGGGGGATGTGGGGACGGATGTGGGGACGCTGCTTCCAAACTTCCTAATTCAGGAAGATAGTCGGTACAGGGGACGCTGGTACAGGGGACGCTGTTTCCTATCTTTCTAAAGATCAGACTTCCACCAGCGATTCAGAAGTTAGGAAGATAGGAAACAGCGTCCCGCCCCCCGCCCCCATCCCCATTAAATGTTTCATACAATAATATATTAATGATCCGAACTTACTTTATGACCCGCGCAAGTAAAATTCTCTCGGGCGCCGCGGCGCTCTTCCTGGCCCTGCATATAGCCAATGGGATATATTTCGGCGGCCTGCTTCCAAATTGCGCAAGAAGTTATGATGAAGGAATGAATTCCCATACACTTCAGTTCAGGCGCCTGGTCAGCGCGCGTCCCGCTTATCTTCCCGGCTACGAGATCATCTCCGGCCTTATAGCACGCTCCATCGGCAAGAACTGGACCGCGATCTATCTGGCGAACAACACTTTTCATCTCGCCTTACTGCTGATATTTTCCTGCCTGTTCGGCGTCCTGGTGCGAGACTTCGAAACCGGAGCTCTTGCGGCGCTGCTCCTTTGCCTCTATCCCTTGGCAGCCGGATCCTATAACAGGTACTGCATGGATTTTGCCCTGATGGGAATCGTCATGGCGGCGGTATATTTCATTTTTAAGTCGGATTTTTTTGCCCGGCCTGGCTATACATTGCTGTTCTTTGCGATTGTCGCATACGGCGTGCTTATAAAAGAAACTATTCTGGCGTTCATAGCCGGACCTTTTTTTTACGCACTTTTTCTTCGCTTGAAAGACCTGTGGCGCAGGAGCCCTCCCGCAGCTTTCCGATTTATGGCGGGGCTTGCCGCCGTCGTAACAATCCTGGGAGTTTTGGCGTCTCTTACTGTCTTGCGGATACTGCTTTGGGATCATCTTTTTTGGGAAGCCGCCGGCATTCCCTGGTATGCCCCGGAGAATCTTTCATTTTTCTGGAAAGGCCTGTGGGAAACGCAGTTAACCCCGCTTTTCACCGCGGTGCTGGCCGCCGGCGTATATTATTTCGCGAAAGAGGCCGACGCCCGGCTGAAAATTTTAATATCGCTCTGGATCCTGCTCCCCAACGTCATTCTTCTTTTTATACCGCACGGAAAAACCGCGCGATACCTGCTGCCCCAATTGCCGGCGCTGGCCATAGTAAGCAGTTTCGCCCTGAGAAAGCTGCTTGACTCTCCGGCCGGGAGAGGGGCGCTGACGCTTATCTTCGCGGGAGGACTATTCCAGCTTTACGTTTTCTTCTACGCTCCGGAAACGCTTTCAGCTTTATCCTATAAGGGATTCAATTACTGGAAACCGGAAGCTTACAGGCTGGGCGAGAGCTTTGACGCTGAAAATTTCCGTTTTAAGACCGAACTGCCGGTTAAAATAGGCCGGGCCATTACCACTGATATGCAAACCCGGTATGCGAAAGACGGGAAATACACCTGCTCCGTGACTTTTTTCCCGGATGATTGGACACTTGAGTCCTACATCCTGCGCTCATATCTATTGCTTAACAGCGATCTTGAGATGACCGAGACATATAAAGGGGTAATTATCATGGCGCCGGCGTACTCCGGAAATAAATTGTTTAACCGCTATTTCAGGAACCTTTCCCCGGCGGACATAGACTACGCGGTGCAGCTGGCGCCGCGCGGCGCGCCACGCCCGCCTCTCAAAGAAAATCTTCCCGGCTGGCTGCGCGCGTCATACGAAACGGCGTGCTGGAGCCTTGGACTGAAGCCGGAACCGCAGGATTGGGAAAAAGTCCGCCGCGTCTTCGCCGAACGCCTCTCCACCTTCCGGGACGTGGGGCGCGTAAGCGGCGGGAATTACGACGCCTATATCAGCGCGGCCCCCCGCTAAAAGCTATCAGTATCAGGGGACGCTGTTTCCTATCTTCCTAAAGATCAGACTTCCACCAGTGATTCGGAAGTTAGGAAGATAGGAAACAGCGTCCCGCCCCACTAGCCCCCGCAGAAACGGGAGACCAGCGAAATGAGCGTTTCGATCCGGGAGGGCTTGCAGAGCACGTCCACGGCGCCAAGGACCGAGGCCCGCCCCTCAAGCCTGGTCAAGCCCGTGATAATGGCGACGGGGATCCCGGAGAGGGCGGGATCCTCCTGCTGGACTTGCTGGAATTCCCAGCCGGTCATTTCCGGCATCATCATGTCCAGCAGTATCAGCCGGGGCGGCCGGGGGGAACTCCTCAGGTAGGACAGCGCCTCCTTGCCGTTGCAGGCCACGGCCGTCTCATAGCCCTTGCCGGCCAGGGCCGCGCAGATCAGGTCACGAACGGTTCTGTCGTCATCAACGACAAGAACATCAGGCGAAATTGCTCCGCTCATGGCAACCCCTTTTCCGGCAAGCGCATCATAATGCCGAACCTTGATAGGAACCATAGCACGATAATCCCCTCCCGCAGAGCATATGATGGGGGGACGCTGCACAATAACTCAACTATTTTTCACCCCCGCCGGATACGGCGCATCTGTTACTGAGTTATTGTGCAGCGTCCCCTCGCCCCCCGGCCTTAATATTCTAGCAAATGGGCATTAAACCCGCCTTGATTGCCATCAGAGAGCGTAGGGAAATTATATTTTGTTTTTTTGAAAGCTGTAAGGAAAGGTGCCGGGGGTAAAGTTGGAGGGGTGACAGGCATGGGGCCCGAACTTGCAGCCCCGGCATCTCCTCACGCAAAAGCAAACCCGGACCGCTCGTTAAGAACGGTCCGGGTTTCAACACTCGGCTTCAGAAACTCAGCCTACAGCTTGATCTCTACGTCTACGCCGCTCGGCAGATCCAGCTTCATCAGCTCGTCCACCGTCTTCTGCGTAGGGCTGATCAGATCGATAAGCCGCTTGTGAACCCGCATCTCGAACTGCTCGCGGGACTTCTTGTCCACGTGAACCGACCGGTTCACCGTATATTTCCGTATACGGGTCGGAAGCAGCACAGGGCCCGCGATAAGCGCGCCCGTCCGCTTCGCCGTGTCGATTATCTTCGCAGTAGACTGATCGATCAGCCTGTAGTCATAGGCCAGCAGCTTGATCCTTATCTTCTGCTGCGCCGCCGGCTTCATGTCTTCCGCTTTTGTGTTTTCTGCCATAAGTTTATAAACCTTTACTCTATGATTTCCGTCACCACGCCGGCACCCACCGTGTGGCCGCCCTCGCGGATCGCGTAGCGCAGGCCCTTCGTCATGGCCACGGGCGAGATCAGCTCCACCGTGATCTCAG
>Ga0209211_10000478_pt1 | contig 80614 bp, 90 predicted proteins | sample RifGroA2_FD_183992 | JGI IMG/M metagenome (GOLD analysis project Ga0209211, IMG submission 183992) | Groundwater microbial communities from Rifle, Colorado, USA - Groundwater A2 (SPAdes) (version 2) | ecosystem: Environmental > Aquatic > Deep subsurface > Groundwater | place: Rifle, Colorado... | reverse complement strand
TTGCGCACCTTGTATTGTTTCTTCTTCCCTCCGCGTTTCTGCGCTTTTGTTGGCTTTTTCATGCCATAATGATACCAAAAGCCCAGAATTATTGAGAGAAGGTTAGGGATTTATTCAACAAAGCCATAATTAAAGCTCAATTCGATGTCGGAAGCGGCACGTACATCCGCTCACTTGCGGAAGAATTCGGCCGCCGCCTCGGCGTTCCCGCAACGCTCTCTGGGCTTCGCCGCATTCAAATAGGCAATTTTAGAATTGAAGACGCGGGAAGACTTGAAATATAGCTTTTACCCACGGCCGTGGGTAAAAGCTATTTTGAAAGGAATTTTTTGATGTGTTTATAGATTCTCGGCTCGATTGATTTTGACACGCCGAAGTGGCCGCCGTGCTGGAGAGTAACAAGCTTCGCGTCGGTTTTTTCTGCGAACTTTTTGGTGCGTGAATAAGAAACAGAGCCGTCATCTTTTGAGTGAAAGATGAGAAGCTTCTTGCCGTCAATCGTATCCGCTTCTTTAAGCGGACTATAAAATTCATTGCGGCTTAAGCGAGTCCAGTTCTTTTTTGAGAATCTATAGGCATTGCCAAAACCCCTCGGAAGAAAAGCGCCGAGCTTGTCCATTGGCTCGTCTTTGGACGGAGCCGTCCAATCAATGACTGGGGCGAAAGCGACAGCTTTAGTAACACGCGGGTCGCGAGAAACAAGTATGGCGGCAGGACCTCCGAAACTCCCTCCGAAGACATATAGCGTTAAGCGTTTAGCGTTTAGCGTATAGTGTTTGCCAGACCACAAATCCACGAAACCTTTTGGAAGCCCGTCAATGACGTCAAGAATGTCCTCCTCTGGAGATTCCTTGAGAAATTCCCCGCCACTCTCCCAAGTGCCGCGATAACGAGGGGAAAACACCCAGAATCCCTTCTTTGACCAGAATTCCATTGTTTCCTTGGCTTTTGGGACTCCCGGCATTCCGTGTGCGAGAATAATAACCCGCCTCGATAAGCGCGTTGGCGGCAAAAACTCGCATACAATATCCTTTTTAAATCGAGTTCGGAGTATTTGCATCAGTTGTTTATGCCATAATCAAATGGCGTGGTCAAGATGTTCAAGTAAGCGCTCCTGCTTACAATACAGGCATAATTCGTCATTCGTTATTCATCCCGTTAGAAATCGCGTACGCGGTGAAAATGGGGGAATAAGCAGAAATCTTAGATTATCAGATTAATCACAATGGGTATAGGGCGCTTTGCGTCCGTGTCCTATTTCTAACGGGATGGAACCTACACCAAACAAAGCGTCAGCAAAGATAACCACAGCTCTCATTATTGGGCTTTTAGTTGGATTTACAGCAGGAATGTTTTGGCAGGAACGCAGGTCCGGCTCACTGCTCCTCAACAATGCTTCCACAAAAACCAGCCAAAACGGCGATGACGGCAATCTTATGCCTATTTCTACCAGCACGGCACACACTAGGAAAGCAGGTGAAGTACCGGCAAAGGGCCTTATTGTTAAAGACCAACCGGCGAGCGACCGCGTGGAGATAGAGAATCTTGATGCAATGGAGATTCTTTGGGTTGCAGTACGCGAAGAGAAAGACGGCGTTCTTGGAAACATCTTGGGAGCGCAAAAAGTACTCGTTGGCGATGGGCAAAAAGTCATAGTTGAACTCCTGCGCCCGACAGTTTCAGGCGGCGCATACAGAGTAGTATTGCATAGCGACGCGGGCGATCCAGCGTTCAATTATCGTGAAGATGTTGCTCTCGCGGGAGTAGAGGCAAAGTTTACAGCCCAATAGTGAAATCAAAGACGCAACAAATTTGTTAGACTTCACAAAACACAAACTTTCAAAAACCCAAACAAAACACAAAACATAAAAAACCGAAAACATACACAAACAAAAACGTCTTCATTTTTTGTGTTTTGAGAAATTGTGCTTTGTTTGGGTTTTTGTGTTTCTGTGCTTTGTGTTTTCAATCGGCATGGATTCTTTCAGTGTATCTACGATTCTCAAAAACGGCGGTCTCGCCGTCATTCCTACCGACACGATATATGGAGTTGTCGCGAGAGCGCTCGACCGTAAGGCAGTCGAGCGTCTCTTTGCCATTAGGCGAAAGACTCCGCAAAAACCATTCGTCATTCTTATAGATAATATCTCGCGACTAAAAGAATTTGGCGTTACTTTGGATGCAAAGCAAAAGAAATTTCTTAGTGATGTCTGGCCGAGGAAGGTGAGCATCATATTTCCCTGCGCGAAAAGGAAGTTCTCATATTTGCATCTAAAAACCAACACACTTGCATTTCGTCTGCCGAAAGGGGAGAAATTGAACACTCTATTGCGGAAAACAGGCCCGCTTGTCGCGCCAAGCGCGAACCCTGAAGGTAAAAAACCTGCGGAAACTATTGCGGAAGCAAAAAACTATTTTGGCACTCGTGTTGATGTCTATATTGGCGCCGGCCGCTTGCGAGGCAAACCTTCTACCGTCATCTCTCTTGTTGGTTCTTCTCCTAAAGTGCTTCGGCAAGGTGCAGTAAAATTCGTGGGGGAAGAGATGGTGGCGAGTAGCGGTGGAAGGTAGACAGATAAAGCAAAGCAGTACTCGCTTCTTCTTGCTCTACCTGCTACCGTCTACCTTCTGCCTTCACTTTCCCGTAACATTACCCACAGCAGATGCGGTTGCATATGCGAAACGCCTGCGGTAGCATGTAAATACAACTGAATAGCGATATCAAGAGAGAGGGGAGAGCACTGGCTCAATGATCCTCCGGCAACTGGCTTTGTGAGAGCGCGGTGCCAACCCAGCCCCGAACGGGGAAGGATAACAAGAAAAATCTTTCCTTTTTGGGAAAGGTTTTTATTAGCGACGTAGAGCGAGAGGAATGGAGACTTCTTAGTTTCCATTTCCGAGCCGAGGAGCTAACATAGTCCAATACTGCGCGGCTCTGCCGCGCGGAAAGAACGAGTGGAGCGAGTTCCGACATTACCTCGGGGCTCTGCCCCGAGGGACTATATTAACAGAAAATTAACGAGCAAAGCGAGTGTAACTTCTGACCCCGTTAAATCCCCGCCAGAGGCGGGGGAATCCGTCTGCGACGGATTATTTAACAGGGTGGCGATTTATATAGTCGCTACGCTCCTTATAAATCAGCCATGCACATACACGATAGAAAAACGTACACCGTAGAAAGCGTAACTAACGGTCATCCGGACAAAGTATGCGACCAGATTTCGGACGCGATACTCGATGAATGTCTTCGGGGGGACCCGATGAGCCGTGTTGCCGTTGAAACATTCGGTAGCCACGGACATCTTGTCATAGGGGGAGAAGTTACCACCACCGCGAAGGTTCCCTATGAGAAAATTGCTCGAACTTTATATAAGAATATCGGCTATGACAACAAACTGGATGTTCAAGTCTTTGTAGTTGAACAGTCGCCGGATATCGCGCAAGGCGTTAATACCGGCGGAGCCGGCGACCAGGGCATTATGTACGGATTCGCGACCAAGGAGACCAAAGAATTTCTTCCCGAGGGAGTCGTGCTGGTGCACAAGCTGGCGAAGCGGCTTCAGGAAGCGCGAGAGAAAAAGCAGATTAAGTGGCTGCGGCCGGACGGCAAAACGCAAATTACTATTCAGGATGGCAAGCTTGCCACGGTTCTCGTTTCAACCCAGCACGAGAAAGGGGTGCATCAGGAAGACATAGTTAAAACCGTTACCGAAAAAATCATTAAGCCGGTAGTAGGGAATCTTAAAGGCATTGAGATTCTGGTCAATCCGACTGGCAATTTCGAACTCGGTGGATTTGAAGCGGACACCGGTCTTACTGGCCGAAAAATTATGGTTGACACGTACGGCGGACTCATCTGCCATGGTGGAGGCGCGTTTTCAGGAAAAGACCTTACGAAAGTAGACCGCTCCGCCGCATATATGTGCCGCTTTGTGGCAAAAAATCTCGTGGCAAACGGCTACGCCAAAGACTGCCTCGTCTCTGTCGCCTACGCCATTGGTCACATTGACCCTCTCATGGTGCACGCGATAGATGAAAAGGGAAAAAGTTTGGCATCCCTTGTGAAGAAACACTTTGACTTTCGTCCTCTCGCCATCATTGAATGTCTGGACCTTAGAAAGCCCTGGTACCTCCCAACGGCTGCCTACGGCCACTTCGGCAAGAAAGGACTGCCGTGGGAGAAAATCATCAGGATTTAGCTTGCTAGCTGTCTAGCTTCCTAGTAAGCTAAAAAGCTATGAGAAAGGTAGCTATTTTTGACATCGACGGCACAATTTTTCGCTCCAGTCTGCTCATACAAATCGTTGAGCGACTTATTGAGGAGGACATCTTCAAGAAAACCACCGCGCAGGAATTCGCGCGGCAAAAATTGGCGTGGCTTGACCGGAAGGGCGACTACGAGGCGTACATCATGGCTGTTGTCAAAGTATTCATGGCGAATATCAAAGGCGTTTCCTACGCTGATTTTAACCGTATCGGTGAGGAGGTTGTGGCCGAACAAAAAGACCGAGTGTACCGCTTTACGCGCGAGCTTATCAAGGAATACAAAAAGAAAGGATATTTTTTACTCGCGATTTCTCATTCTCCGAAAGGAGTGCTAGACCATTTCTGCAAACGGCTTGGATTTAACAAAGTCTACGGTCTTTTTTACGAGACTGGTCCGTCGGAGAGATTTACCGGAAAGGTCGCGGAGGAGGCGTTCATATTCAACAAAGCGTCTGTTTTAAAGCACACTGTGAGCAAAGAGTGGCTGACTCTCAAAGGGTCGGTTGGGGTGGGGGATACCGAGAGCGACATCCCATTTTTGGAGCTGGTGGAAAATCCTATTTGCTTCAACCCAAACGCGAAGCTTTACGCACATGCGAGACGAAATGGGTGGCGCGTCGTGGTTGAGCGGAAGGATGTGGTGTACGAAATAGAAAGTAGTAGGTAGCTAGTAGAAAGTAGTAAGTGGAAGAGAAGCAAAGAATTCTTCCCCTCCTCAGCTGAGGAGGGGATTAAGGGGCGGTGGTGTTTTCATTGACTTTTGACACGATTAATACAGAATGGCCGTAATGGGTTCTTTGGCAATTCCGCTAAACCCTAACTTAAGAAAGCGAGGTTCTTTTATGTGGCTGATTCAAGGTTCGTGGTTTCAGGGCAATACTGGATTGGATACAGAAATGGTCCCAATCGAAGGCGCAGTCGTGGTGATAAAAGAATTCATGCTTCGCGGCATTTTTTACGGCGTACTCCATCCTGAGCCAGAATGCTGCGGAGGCCTCTTTCATCCCGATAAGGAACAGTTTCTCGAACCGGCGCAGGGTTGGATCAGTGATACATCAGGGGATTCCTTCGTATTTGATGTCGTAGTTTCTGCGGAGAAGGTTTCCTTTACTAAAGTGTATCAGCGCAGAAGAGACGAAGTCAACGACCACCGCCAAAGGCGGTGGCATGAACACCAGCCGAGAAGGCATGAATGATAATGGTTAGCCTTTTGGTTCTCGCTCCTGTTGCCACTTTACATACTTTCGTAGTTGCTCCTCATTTAACCCCACCGTGGATACGCAGTAGCCTCGCGCCCACAGGTGCCTGCCCCAGTACTGCTTTGTGAGTTCTCGCTGTTCTTGGCACAATTTTAGCGCAGTTTTACCCTTCAGGAAACCCATGATTTCCGAGACGGAATACTTGGGCGGGATGGAAATGATGAGATGCACATGGTCGGGCTGTAGGTTGATTTCTTCAATCGTTACTTGGTCCTTTTGCCCGCAGAGTTTGTAGAGTGTGTTGCGTACGAATACCTCTGCCCTCCCTTCCAGCAATTTGTATCGATATTTGGGACAGAATACGATATGATACTTGCACAGCCACACGCTGTGCGACAAACGTTTGTAGTTTGATTTCATAGCTCCGAGTAGTGCCTTCCAGACTGGAGCTATGATATTTTAACGCAACGGTAGAACCTTGTGTTCAGTCACCGCCGGAGGCGGTGGTTAGGGCTTCGCTAATCTATTACTCGTTTTCCAGGAGAGTCGGAGACATCTGGGTCGGCGAATATACCGGAGCAAAGGTGGGAACCGGAACCGCATGGGCAGCGCTGACGCCGATAGAACCTCAGTTCTTTGACCCGAAGGGATTTGCGCATCTCATCGGCAAGAACGTTTTGCCTGAGTGGCCAGAACGCACTGCCGGAATAGTATGAAAGAACGAAAGTGCTTCGTGTGCGGCGCTCCGATTGCGGAGTGCATGGGTTTCGTGGTCGCGGGCGATTTCTTGCTCGCGGCGCAAGGACAGTTGCCTTGGTACACAATTAGAGAGCGTTGTGCGATGTGTTGCGAGAGAGCTCACCTCGAAAAGACGCCACCACATTTACACGGTTGATGAAATTGCACAGCGACCCCTCAGGAAGAAGGGTCGCTGTTTTTATGTTATGTAAATAAAATTCAACTACTATCATACTTTGTAGTATGATAGTAGAAACAAGAAATGAGAGAGTGGAAAAAAGGGGCTAGTTTTTTCGCAGGAGGCGCGAATGCAAACGGGCGGGTTCGTGAGGTTTAATGTTAACGATTGTGAGTGGTAGTTTCTCTTTTTTGATGAATTCACGAAGCGATTCTTCAAGCGGTGTTTGGTCGTAGCCGACGGCGACGATATCCGGCTTCCACTTTCTCACAGCGCTCCATGCGCCAAGCTCTGTATCTCCGGGAACAGTTTGGTCCACAAGCCCGCTTTCTTCTAGCATTTTAAGACGTTCTGCAAGGTTGTAGGTTGGAAAATTCTTTTTTATCTCCTGTACAATCTTATCCTGCGCAACCGAAACAATGAGGTAATTTCCCAATTTTCGTACTTCGCGCAAAAAGAATTGATGCCCGTCGTGCAGTCCATCGAACACCCCAAAAACAAGGACAACATTTTGTTTCCGTGCTGATACCATACGTTCCATTGTAGCTATTGGTTTCCTCTACGTAAACTTCTATTGGCACTATCCTCCTTTTTTACACGAGACCTCTATTCCATTATTCGCGCGAATAATGGAATAGAGGGGGGGACATTTAGCCTGTGGGATGATTATTATGGGGAATCACAAAAATCCCGACGCACACACAGCGTGTTGCGTCGGGAACGTATGGTCTTTCGAAGGATCGAGTCCGCTTACCGGCGCAAAGGAATTGTCTGCGGAGGAACCTGGATTTTTTGAAGGTGCAATTGCTTGATGGGCGACACTTGTTGCGCTAGGCAATCAGCGCAGCAGAAGTAACCATCGCCGAAGTGAATCATTTTGTCTGCCGGTCTCACCACCATGCAGCCCCAGCGGCTACAGGGCATTGTTGGTACTTTTCTTATCATAGCTGTTTTATTTTTGTGTTGAGTTGAGGTTTGTGTGAAGGTTATTCTTCTTCTATTTGCACTCGCGTGCCGACTGGCGGATTGCCGAAGAACGAATGGGCATTCCCGCCTACTATCACGATGTAATACACTGGTTTGCCATTAAGGTGAAGACTTCCGACCGTCAGGGTTTGCTCACCCGTATTGCCGGCAAAGATGCCATTCACATGGCGGAGTCTTGCGATGTGCCGAGTGCCAATATGGAACGCACAGCTCTGATTTCTTGCAGGGACCCACAATTTGTCCGGTACAGTAGAGACAAGGTAGATATTACCGTGACTGTCCCAATCGGCCACGAAGACGCCATCTTCTCCGTCAGCAACCTGCAGTTTCTTCTTCGTGAGGTGCAGATGCGGAAAATCGGCACCGAAGATTTTTGCGAATGCGGGCACCATGACTTCCATGGAACGGAAAGGTGTGGAGCGTCCTGAAGTATCGGTGAGAAGAAATGATTCAACCACTTGGTTCTCCAGGAAGAAGAAATTATACCCGGCATTTGGTCCGATGACCCACACTCCATTTCGCAATTTCAGAGCGTAAATTTCTTCTCCCTCTGGTTTTCGGTCTTCTCCGCGCAGTCGCCGGCCGTTTTCGGTACCATGGCGAGGCGCCGCGTTGGCAAGTATGCCGATTTGCTCTCCTTGACGCAGTGGTCCGAAGAGGTCAATCGTTGACAGAGCATGCGCCGCAGCGGTAAATCCGCAATGCAGCGTGTTCATGCTCTCTGTGGGGAAAAACGTGATCCTCGGCTCGTGCGGGAAGAAGCAACGCCCAGCCGTAATTCGATATCGTCCTTCGTCGGAACCTCCACAGTCAGTAACAATGATAAGGTGTACGCGTTTTCGTTTAGGCATAATGATGTTTGTTTTCAACGAACATTCTCGGATACCATGTCCGAGGGTTTGTGTAAGCCCGAGGGCTTTCATCTTTGCCATAGCGGCTAAGATTCCTTTCTCGTTTACCACACGAAAAAACCAGCTCGTCGGCTGGTTTTTGGTTTGAAGCGTAAGTAGCGACTACAACACAAAAATCAACCTTCGAGAGGTTTTCATCATCATGGACATCATCATGCCCGTACTCGCGGCTCGGCGCGTTGAAGTCATAATGCCCAGTATAACCGTAGTCGTTTTAATGTCAATACGCTTGTGGGTAGCCTCGCACACTCCCTGTGGACAACATGCTATCATTGTATGGTGCAAGGGGAATATAATGTAGGCATAAACAATATTATCAGTTGTAATAAAATGTTCATCATGTCACGAAAACATATTTCTATTTTAGTCGCGTTTGTTGCCGCGGCTGGAGTCGCCGTGTGCGCTCCCGATATAGCTATCGCGCAGGATGCGGGAACGCCCCCGCCTCCAACTTCGTCGGATGGAGGGGGCACCACGCCACCTTCAAGCGGAGGCGGAAGTTTTGAACCACAGCATATACCGCCCCCACCGTCTTCGAGTGGTGGAGGAGGTGGGGAATTTCACCCGCCTGAAATGCTAGGGCGTCCGATGGAAGGAGGAATGAACCAGCCACCAAACAGCGCGTATCAGAAAGAATATCAAAGACAATACGAACAAGAAGTAGGACGGCAAACGGAACAAAGAACGCGCGAAATGCAGGAGCGCTACGCGCCGCCACCTCAAGGTGGAGGAGAATTCCGTCCTCAGGGGCAACCGTTTAGGGAAGACGGCAGAGATAACGCGCAAGGTCGCCCATTTATGGGTGGAAGCAGTTCGGAAGGACGTCCATTCGGCGGTGATGAGTTCAGTCCCGTCAGTGGCGGTGATTTTGATGAGGAAGCGCAAGAGAAAAAGATGGAAGAGCGAGAAAAGATGATGGAGCAAGAGCGATTGCGCCAAATGAAGCGCGGTATGGCAGGGATGGAGCGCGGGCTGAAGCAAATACGAAAGATGATGGAGAATATCTCCAAGAAGGGAATCACCGTCCCGGGTGACGCGCAAACGCTCGTAAACGAACTGCAGGCCGCTCTTGATACGGTTAAAGGCGCCACCGAATTCAGCGAAGAGATTGAGGCCGCGATGGAGGTTATTCAGGATAAAGGGTCCGACCTTGGAGAGCTGGGGCAAAGAATCGGCATGCTTGAGCGGCTTTCGCAAATGACGAAACAGGTCAGCAAGGAGTTCGCGAAAATTAACAGCATGGTCGCGAAGGTCAAGAAAAGCAAGGCGGGGAGAGAGTTTGCGGAAGCCGTTGCGAATGTCGAGGGGGAGGTCGGCGCGCTCAAGGCGGAATGGGAGCGTATGAGAAGCGCGGTTGCGGCCGGAGAGGAGGATGGAGATGATATTCGCGATACGATGGAGTGGTTCTTTGAGCGGGTGGGGGACATCCACCGGAGTCTTGAACTGGTGCGGCAGCTCGGCTCAATTTCCAAGATGATAAAGTCTGCGGACAAGGAAATCGCCATGGCGGAGAAGGAAATTGCGCGGCAACGGAAAGCAGGGAAGGATGTTACAAAACTTGAAGAACTGCTCTCGGCGGCGAAAGCCAAAATTGCTGAGGTTAAGGCACTCACGTCCGAGCGTGGCTTTGATCCTGACGACCTCTTCTCGCTCATGCAGGAGTTACGCCAGATTGGCGATGAGGCGCATGACGAGCTTGAAAGGGTAAGCGGTAAGGCGGACACAAAAAATCTCGGCGCCTCTGTGATCCAGGCGCTCACGTGGCGCAGGATGGGATTCTAAAGAAGTTGTAAGTTGGAAGTTTAGAAGTTGGCACATATATAGACGATTGCAAAAATCGCTGTCACTAGAATAAGTGACAGCGGTGTGTGCGCGTATTTCGCGCGTCTTCAAAATTGAGAAGGCGGGAGGTCTCTTCCATCCATTGTAATGCAGCGCCACAGACGCCCTTTTCGTATCTCGATGCCTTCCATGCCGTTCACTCGTTCGATTCCATACCCGCGTTTTAGGAGAGCTGTGAGCTTTTCCTTTTGCCTACCCCGTGCCCCGTCGAATACTCGTCGGTGGAAATCATTCTGAAACTGCAACTCTCTTTTGGCACTCATACATAGCTCCTCTCTGGTTTTGTTGACATTGTTTCGCCTGCTTTTCATTTTTCACCTGAAAAAAGTATAGCAGTGATATTCTTTGGGTCAAACCTACGGTTAATCAAAAATCTTCAGGAGATAGCCGCTTATTTCCCGCTGTTCCATGTCATAGAAACGCCTGCTTTCATCGTGGAGCTTAGTCGCGAGTTCAATGCCGACGAATCGCCAGTGCCATGGCTCGTATATATAGTAGGCGTTGTCATTTGGGTAGGAGAGAATGAAACCAAATGTGTGCGCGTTTTGATTCAGCCACTCGAAAGCTCCCGTCGCATCAAATTTTGAGAAATTCGCGCCAAGCGCCTGCGTGGTGAAATCAACTGTAGTGCCAAGCTGGTGTTCGGAATATCCTTGTTCCGCGGAGAATGTATTCGCCCCTTTCCCGTATGTTACTTTGTACTGCGACTTCAGGTCTTTTTGCGTTTCAAATGAGCGAAAGGCCGATATAAGAAGGAGCTCCGCCCCGGCGCTTCGTGCACTCTTGAGGAGATTTTCAAGATGGGGCAGCGCGCGGGCGTGAAAATACTCCTCCTTCTCATTATATATGTATTCCATTGGAATAAGTGAGAGTCTTTCAGGAATGTAGTGTTCGTTCAAGAAATATACTTTTGAATACTTTATCAAAAGCTCAGGGTCTGTTTTCCCGATTTTCTCAAGATTGAGTACCGTGCCGGAGAGTTTCTGTACGGCAAGGGAGAATGTGTCCGCCTGTTCCGAAAGAAATTCGTTTTTTTGCTGTTCTGCGGAAAGAGCTTCAAGCAGACTCGCGCTGTCGCGCGTTATTTCCTCAAGGTTTCTTTCTGTCATTTCAAGCGTGTCGGTAAGATTCAGAATGATGTTTTTAAGCTCTGTGTTTTGCGTGTAAAGACGATACCCCTCGTAGGAGAGCATTGCCACGGCAAAAAGCGCCGCTGTAAGCGCCACATCCCTTTTGTTTCCCAGAATATTCACGAGTGAATTATATCAAAAAAACAACCCCCGTGAACGAGCGGGGTCGTTACGGAGGCAAGTGGGCTCCAACCTACTGGCGACAAGCTACGCGCGACGCGTGCGAGCGGGTTCCTCGGCGGAATCCTTGAGTTTTCACTTCGCCGAAAGATAGTGGAGAAGCGGTCGTCACGTCGTCGCGGATGACGTTTACAGTCCGTGTTTTCTGCGCGCCGCTAAAGTCATGTCCGACTAAAATCTCAAGGTCATCACCTTGCCGATTTAGAACCTTGAATGACCTATCGTTGCCACCGAAGTAAACATACTCACCGACTTTGAATTCTTCCGCCATAGTTTTCTGATTTGTTTGTTGTTTGTTGTTTGTTGTGTTTGTGCGCGAACCGGACGACATAATACAAGGTTATGGAGATTCTTTCAATCGCCCGATTGCCAATCGTGGATGAATTCAAATTGATAGATGAAGTTGAGGACATTTAAGGTGAGATTGTCGCGAATCACATACCCCACGGCAACCTCAAATAGAACCGCGAGAAATACAGTAAGGGATACGGGAAGTCGGAAAGCAAGAAAGAAACCGAGCATCATTGAAACGGTATCAAGCAGGGAATTGAGAATACTGTCTCCGACATATCCTTGCGCGAGCGCCTGCTCTCTGTAGGCATTTATGACCCACGGCGTATTCTCGGCAATCTCCCAGCCAATTTCTATACCCATCGCGAGCATGAGTTTTGTGCCAAGCGACATGCGGGGGAAAAGTAGACGGAGTACTCCGAAAAAGACAAAGCCGTGAATGATGTGCGAAAAGGTGTACCAATCAAAAAGATGCTGGGACATACCGGAGGAGAGTACATCGCTTTCCCAGAGCTTTATAAATCCGCACTCGCAGATAAACGGTTGGCCGAGAAGATAGAGCACAAGCGCCTGAAGCGCGAGGAGTACCACACCAAATATGAACTGTTGTTTCAAACGAAGAGGCGTAAACATAGGAATGAAGTATAACAAATAACGGCGACGGCTCACACGCCAATTCCGACGCTTCGCTTTTGCAAAGAAGCACTATTTTGCTATTATAGCCCAGTGTTAGGCGCGCATCCTCGCGCGCGGAAGACACCCATTCCCCGGTAGCTCAATGGTAGAGCAATCGACTGTTAATCGATTGGTTGTAGGTTCGAGTCCTACCCGGGGAGCAAAGGGCGTGAAAGAGGCACCGTTTGCCTCTGTCGTGCCTTAACTGTGAGCTTTTTTGAGGTTCGAAATTGATTTCGAAGCTCCGAGAGTTCCATTGATGGTGCAGAAGCATTCACAGGTGAAATGCCCGCAGAGACAAGGGTTTCTCGGGTATTTTGCTGTAGTTCGAAAATTTTATTGAGTTTCGGAATCCACTCGGACAGAAACTCAAAACCGTAGGTATAGTTTGGTCTCGTGATTCCTTCTTCGAGCTTCATATCAGCAAACACATAGCTGAGCAGAAGTCGTTTTTCTTCCGTGGTCGCTCTCGGGCTTTGGTAGATTTTCTGTGCCTGTGCCGCGAGTTCATGAATAGCGAACCCTGCCTCATAGTAAGCCGTCTGGTCCTCCTCAAGCCCCTCCATGGCCTCTAGGAGGGTCGCCTTCTCTTTCTTGCTGTCATCCATAACCTTCTGGCACAAGGTTGAGTCCATGACACCATCGAGCTTATCGAGGTACGCCTTCTCCCTCCGCTTGTCGGCTAAAGCGATCAAGCGGTTTATCTCTTCTCTTTTGTTTTTGTGGGTAGCGGATTCTTCGGCGTGTTCTTCTTTTAGGGCGCCTTCCAGCCAGTGCAGAACTCCTGGGTCCTTCGGCACTACCGTATCGAAGAGCGGAAATAACTGTTCTTCTACCCGATCCTGACGCGTCCACACCTTTTGGTTGCAGTCCCGATAGTGGTTGCAATGGCCGTACCATCTTTTTTTCTGCCACTCCCAAGTAATAAGTCCGCCGCATTCCGAGCATTTAATTTTCGCTTTGAATACGGGCAGATGCTTCCTGTACTGCGGGCTAGAAAGCTTTCGGGTAAGCAGGACCTGAACCTTGCCGAATAGGTCTTTGGTGATAAGCGGTTCGTGGCATCCCCTAGAAAGAGCGTCATTCCAACGAATCGCGCCATAGTAAAAAGGATCGGAGAGGAGCTGGTGCATTCGGCTCTTGCCAATTCTTCCGCCTGCGTTATTTCGAAGACCACGCTTATGCATCTCTTTAACGAGCGGACGGACTGAGTAATTTCCCGTAGCGAAGAGCTCAAATGCTTCCCGCATGAGAGGGCCTTTGTGCTCGTCTACCGCATGGGTTTTGTGCCCCTTTTCTCCGATTGTCTTGTAACCGACTGGCGGCTTCGTAGGCAACCATCCTTGAGCAATCTTCTCTTTCTGCCCTTTTTTTACCTCTTCCGAGAGATTATCAATGTAGTTCTTCGCGAAGACTACACGAATGCCCCAATTAAGCTTCTCCTGTGAACGAGAATTTTTATGAAGTATTAAAGAGTCCTTAACTAAATGAACCTGCCTTTCCTCATCTTCGTCCAGCCATTCATCAATAGCCACCATGTCTTTGAAATTTCTAGTGAGACGGTCTACTTTCTCGAGGATGATTACCTTAATATTATGTTTCTCCACATAGTCCAGCATTTCAGTGAATTTCTTCCTCTGAGACTTTCCGCTCGCCGATTCAGAAATTGAGAAAACATCACTCTTGGTAATAAGGAATCGTCTCTTGGGGTCCTCCGCATACTCCTTCAGGAATCTTCCTTGCGAAGGCAGAGAATATCCAGTTTCTTCCTGGTCTTTTGAACTCACCCGCGCAAGTATTACGGCTTTGATTTTATTTTCGTTCATATTTTTATTTCTTAATTATAACTCATAACATCTATCTTTCAGAAAGTCTCTGGATTCCAGAAATCATCTACTCTGTCGACTCCTTTGTCTGCTTTGGAACCCAAGAGCAAGGGCATGGGAGGATCCTTCTGTTTTGGTGCTGTCCCTACGCTTGGGGACGGTACAACAGAGTCAACAGAGACAGTCTTTTTCCCGCCCTTTCTGATGTAGATCCTTTTTTGTTTTTGGGCCTCCCCGCGTTTAATGTGCATCCCCGTAACCGCGAGGTTAGTTTTTAATTCGTTTATTTTCTTCCCGAGTGCATTTGCCGTCTTTGGAAAATCAGGCTCCCGCTCAGGCTTGATGTGTAGACCCTCTGCTACTTCAATAAGTGCATTCCGCAATTCTGTGGGCGTTCCTTCCCAATCTTCTCTGCCATCCATAAAGGTACGGAGGAGGACCGCTGTTAGATTTTCAGCTAAGACCTCATCGTTCTGACTCGCGATGTTACTTCCATAGGCACTCAGAAACTCTTCCTTGGTGTATCCGAGTGCCTCCGCAATAGCAGCGCCCCATCGCGTGAAGTCAGCCATTCGAGGCAGAGACGCTAATTCAATTGCAGGCTCTATCTGCATCGCCTTTTGCAGTACAGTGAAGATGCCCCCCAGTATGCTAGGCTGGTCCTTCTCGAATTCAGCGAGCAGGGCTTTCTCAGATTTTCTGTCTTCCTCACTGATTCGCTCCAATTCAAGCAGGATGCCTCGTTCCAGAATATCAGGTCTCGTCGCCACCTGATTGATACCGTTTAGGATTAGGACACGGCGGAAAGCGTATATGATGTCGTCATCATCAGTAAAGAGTTCACGCTTCGAGAAGCCATCCCCCGTAACCGCTTTACAAAGCGCATCGGAATCTCGGCCAGAAATACGAGATATATTGTCAAATACAATGCACCAGTGGTGGTCGAATATCTGAACCAACTCATTTTGGTCTCTCGGAAATCCTATCGTTTCGACTTCGGAGGGGTCTCCAATCTTCTTTAATAATCGGCAAAAGAATGTCTTCGATGCTCCTTGAGCTCCATAAACAATCAGAATAGGATGAGGAATATTTGGAATAAAAGACGCGACTAACCACACCAGCAACAGAAGCCGATGCTTTCTATCAGCAACATTTAGATATTTGAGTAGAAGGGTTATATCTCCATCTTGAACGGGTTGACATTGCGCCTTTTGGTGGGAATAACGTCGAAAAAGAATAGGCGGATTTGCGACAATCTCCCAGCTCGCCTTTGTAATTTTTACTGCACGCCATTCCGTGTCGGCGAGGTCATACCATATCGCGCCCTCGTGTTCCGTCAGTCGATTCCACAGTTTGATTAAGGGACCGTCAAAATATGCCTTTCCTTCAAGGACCGTCAAGGCAGTTTTGAGAGCTTCGGTGTTCGGTGCTTTATGTCGAAGTTGCCAAAAGCGTCGGGCCAACCACCGCCGACACATTTTTGAACGACACGACCATACTTCCCGATGCGACCCCACAGTGAGCTGAAGGAAAGGATATTTATACTGATTGTGGAAGAGGACAACTTTAGTCTCAGGGTCTTCAAGCACCATACGCACGATTACGTCGCTTTGAGATTCATGCGGTACTGCGACCTTCGTACCTTCTTCCGACTGTTTGCTTCCATATCCCTTATTTGCCAACTCTCTCGCAGCGCTTTTGAAGTCAGCCTTATGATTCAAGATGGCATACGCCGAGAACTTGGTATAGCTTCTATCTGGCTCAAAGGGTGTACTCGATGAAAAGACATGAAGCAGACCGTTGCCATTGTAGTTTTCGGTCGCCGATATTCCGCCTTCTATCTTGCCAGGCCGCTTCCAGTATCTTTTCTCCCCGCATTGCCGTTCAATCTTCCAGCCAAGAGGTGCCAGTATCTCTTCCCAAGTGGCCCTAGTGTTGTAGTCATCTCCAGGCCGATTAGAGTCAGGAAGTTGCGGCTTAGGATTGAATATCTTTTGTTCCTCTACTATCTCGTTAAGTACACGGGCAGTGTCCCAGAGTGATTTTCGTTGTTCTGGAGTAATTTCAGGTATATGCTCGAGGGACCCATTCAAGTGCTCATAGCCCTCTGTAGGCGGCTCTACAATGAATCCTCCTTCACCTCTCGTTTCTATGACTGCTTTTTTCTCCCCGCTTTCATCGAGACATCTCGCTAACGGGGTATTTCTCCCAATCTCCTTACTTCGATAGAGAAGGTGATATCCGTTGTTGATAGTTTTGGATAGAGGGAGGGTTTTTAAAAGCTCTAGGGCTTCCGCTGGCAGCAGTGATTTCCACGCTTCAAAAAACCCTTTCCTGACTTTCTCGTCAAAGTCTATGACCTCAAGATTCCCACTCACTCTTCCGCAGACAATTCCCCAACGCTTCTTGTTGGTCCAACTTGAGATCTCCGACTCATTAGGTAGTCGGCTTTGGTATTGCTTCCACCCATCACCATGATGCTTTTCACCGTCTACTAGCGGGAGCAAGCAGAGCCCGCAGGAGTTGATTAACTTCCGAACATACTGAATTATTTTAGGTTGTTCATCCATGACTTTCTCTATATTTAATTTTCGCGAGTAAGTCGAAGTACCTGACGAGTGTATTCGCAATCTCGGCGGCTTGGTCGTACGTCAGTTCACGCCCATAGTCCGTGGCGATAATCTGTCGTAGCTCTTCGATTTTCGTCGCGCTTAACATAAATACTTCCGTGCGCGTTACTCCTTATTTTTCTAAGCGACTGCTCGACTGCAGCCGTGGAGTTCATTTGGCTTCAACAAATTTTGGAAATCAATACCCCATAGAAAATAACAGAACGGCCATGTTGAGCCGTTCTGTCTCTACCTTCTTATGAAGTTCGATTTACAATTCTGGAAAAGAAATACAGATACCTATATTTAGAGCCATCAAAGAAATCCAGAATTGAGAGATTCTGGAAAATTTGACTATCCTACATTTTCATTCTGTAACCCCTTCCTCGAATGCTCTCGATTATTTCAGGGTGATTTGCTGGCCCCATAGCTATCTCCAGTTTCTTCCGCACTTCGTTCACAGCTGATCTAACGGCATCCTTTTGAGTTTCAGTAATGGTTCTATGTTCTCCATGGTGCAATATCGCTGTTCGTCCGAGGCGGTGTATGTTCTCTATGGAAGCGTGAAGTTCTTCGAAAGATACGACCTCCCCCCACTCTCTTAAAAGCCGACGAAGTATAGCCAGTTCGTTTCCTCCAGCAGGAGTAGCGGTGTTTTTTTCGCAGTAGGTTAGGACAGTGCTGTTGTTCTCGCCTCGTCCTTCACCGAATAGACTTCTTGGTCCGCCGAGATATTCTACAAAATACTTTCTAAGTAACGCTGTTGTATATCCACGGATCTCAACATGGCCGTCATTTGTCTCCCATGTCAGTTCTGTGGGTGGTATATCATTGCCCCCAACTAATGTCCCTCTTATTTCCCTAAGCATGCGAATAGCATGCTGTTCAGGGGTTTGATGCGCATCAAAAGTCGGGTTTGTATTGGCCGTGATAATAGATAAGTCAAAGTCTATAGGAGCATGATATCCGTCAATCTCACGAACTCTCTTCTCGATAAGTTTTCGAGTGAACCACTTTAATTGTTCTTGGAGTATTTCGCTTACCATGCTTCATTCATTTAAGGTGCCGCGTTCTAATACTAAGAACTAGAGATAATCTGCATCAGCCACTCTATAGATGCCTCTCCCTGCTTTTTCTCGACACGGTTCATCTCTCGGCCGTGCACGAGGGCGTTTCGATATTCCTTTATGTTAAGGAAATGTTTTTGCACCTCGCCTGTAGAGCCGAAGTCCTCCTCGAATATCTCCCAGTTCTTTCCGATGATGCCGTTGTAGTCCATGATGTCACAGAAGCCGAGCCGATCAATATTCGTTAATACGCTCTCTTTCTCGTATGGATGTCGCTTCATTCTCTCCTCTATTTTTTTCGCGACTCGATCTTGAATGTCTGAAGGTACATGTGTCCAGTAATCTGGACCGAAATCCAACGCTAGCTTGTCGTTGAGATACATACGAGTCAGTTTTTCGAGCTCGTCCACCACTTTCGTTGGTGCATCTTGCATCTTTGTTTCTAAAGCCGCATGGTCTCCTATGACACGTTCAATATGACTGAAAATCAAATTGGCACGGTCTTGAATAAAACGATCATAATCATCGGTCCAGATTGCCGCGTCCTCCTCTGAGGGAATAAGGTGCGACTGCATAATTTCCTGAAATACAGGGTTGCCTGCTCTATACTCACTCAAATAGTCCGAGGGACCGCGCTTGCTTATCTCCCGATTCAATTCTCCAGGTATGAACGCGAAATTCATCAGCAAGTGCCGATGCTTGACCTCCTTGCTTCGTAAAAACGCTTTCGGAAATATGTGATGCTTTTCACTATGGTTGTAGTCGGAGCACAATTGATCATCTAAGGTGATGGGTGTACCTGTCCTAAAATGACGTGGCTGTTGCAACGAGAGCAAACACAAAATCGCGCTCTTAACCGCCGAACGTGTATAGTTCATCAAACGGGCAATATCTGTCGCCTGTATGTTAATAGGAAAGTTCATTTGGGGAGGGCTACTGTGCATTGCTGGGGTAAAATAATCCACCGCATCAAGACCCATCACAGTCGGAGTGGAAGCACCATATCGTTCCGAAAAAGCGGAGCGCCAAAACCAATCTTGAATGAATTTCGCCTGTGTTACATTTAAAGACCGAGAAGGTACTTTAGCGTACATATAAGCCACCAGAGCGATCATGGAAGGGTACGGAATGAAGTCATAGATGCGAACCCCGAGGTGGCTCCGCAGAAAATCAATCGCAGCGCGGATAGCATCACTCACCTCCTGCCAGTGCTGTTTTATTTCCTGATTAGTCAGTTGTATTTGGTACGACTTGGTGCAACCGTTTTTTACTACCAATGCCAAAGCTTGTGCCACTACTTCTTCGGCAATCCTGCCGAAGCCCGATTCCTCCAGAGTGGAATTGAGTTCCTTTGTCTTTTCTTTCAGGTCGAAGTCCTCACTCCACGTATTTGCGACTACTAAATCAAACAGGCCGAGCCGCTTCCCTCCTTGATTGATTCGTTCAAAAATCGTAATCGCATCGTCCAAGTGCTTGCCCTTTACCTCAACGATGGACATCGGATAGTTATTAAGCGCAGTCTTGCACTTCTTAAACACCCGCCGTTTCTCGGGAGTCAGCGAGTCATATATCTCATCTTCGCCTTCTTGGGCGAAAAAGCGCCAGAGCGAAATTGTCTTCTGTTTGTCCTCCTTTCGCTTCACGCTCTCGAATTTTTCAGTTTCCAAATCGAAGCAGATCTTACGGTAGTCTTTGTCCCTTCCATTTTTTGAAGGTAGGGAAAGTCCCTTTGCGGTTACATAAAGAGAGGTGATTCTCTGTTGCCCATCCAGTATCATTTTTATCTGGTCATAGTTCTCGGGAGTGGGTAATTTCAGTTCTGGTATATCGCGGTAGTGGTCCCGATATTCCTGCGGGGTAATCCAGTAGAAGAAGCTTCCTATAGGGAACCCTTTATAGATGCTGTCGAAGAGCTTGGCAACCCGCGTCGCCTCCCAAACATAATCACGCTGAAAACGCGGGATTCGCAATACGCCTCGTCCCATTTCTGACATAACATCATTTAATGTGCGCGGACGCACCTCTATGGGAGACTCATCCATACACGAAATTTAAGCATAAAGCAGCAACTTCTCCAACACCGACGAGCGGGACAACAAAAACGGCAGGGACCACATTGGATCCCCGCCGTTTTGTGCTGCCGATATTCAGTTATCGTCCTACCATCGCGAGCATTCCCTTAATCGCCTCGCTACAGTCACTCCTACTCAAGGACTCAATATTTGCCATGTACTGCTCCTTCTCTGCACCCTCGTCCAAGTTCTGCATGGCGAGGTCACGGAGGTATGAGATTTGCCTCTCGGAAGCAGGTACTGGTTCCATCTCTGCGCCCTCCTCTGATTCTTCGTTCCCCGAGCGTTCATAGGGGTAATGAGGGTCATCAGCAACGCTTGCTTCCTCGATTGCTGTATGCGACTGAATTGCGAATTCTGGCATAGATTCGAGGTCTTGAGTGAAGATGTCTGAAAGCCCCGTGGTGCGTATCACTGCATCAATGAATGAGGACTTTTGGGCCATCTTGATTGTCTTATTGATGTCCCCGCCATTTGATTTGGCGACTGCCGCTCCTCGCCCTTGTCCAACAATATTGTCTCCGCGTTTCAAGGTGCAGACATAGGCAACGACACCTTCTGTCTTCCCGAATGACTCCAAAGTCTCAGAATCCTTGTGGAAAATTGCCGTAAGTCCATAGACTGACAATAACTTTTCCGCACCGCCTTTCGAGAGGGAGCGTCTTCCTTTGATAACATAGAAGTCGGCGTTTACGGCCAGTATTGGCAGAACTCTTGAGATGAAGTAACTGCGGCGGTTGATAAGATCATCAACACCCGCTCGGAATTCTGTTATGCCGCCTGTGGCGGTTGCGATTTCGGTTGTCATGATTAAGATATTAATTTGATAATTACCTTCGGATTGTTTGACAAATTTGGTAAAGGTAAACCACTCTCGGCTTGCGTTTGGTCGTCTTCCTTCCGTTCTCCACTACGGGGACGAGCGTAACCCCCCGAAGAGCTTGTTCACCCAGAATAATTTTGCGGTTATGCAGGAACCACCATTGCAGGGTGTTCTTTACATCCGTTTCGGGATTAAACTCACGGGCGGTATCTTTACCGAAGCGCCAACGCACTTGCGCCCGTAGAAACCAAACAGCCGCCCTGTGTTGCGTGTACGCTGACGCTGGAGGACCCAGCCATTTCGAGATGCTCATGGGTTAATGACTTACGAATAATCACGACGCCGTTTTGATATCGGTAGCGTAAGACACTGTCATCATTCTGATTTTTGTCATGGCTGGACGAACCTCGGACCATTGACTTGGAGGAAGTAAAAAAGATACACAGTTCTCGGTATCTTTTTAATCACTTCTCCTTTCTCATCTTTCATCTCGATATAAGTGACAGAGCGAAGAGCTTTTTCACCTGGCTTTATCCGATAGCCCATTGAACTCCACTTTGCAAAGGTGAAGCAGTTGGTATAAGGGTCATACTCCATTGCCGCTTTCTTTCCGAATCGCTCCACGATTTGCGCTCTGACGGACTCCCGTGTCGTAGGCGAGCCTGTGTAGGCCGACACTGAAGCATCATTGATTACTTGGCTTATGCTGTTCATAAATGTAAGGCATGTTTAATAACCGCGTCCGACTAAGTGCGGAAGAAGTTTGTTTTATTAAATTACTTCCTCACTAATTTAGTTTTATTTTAGGAGTGGGTATGGGAGTTGTCTTTCAAAAAGTACCGACTTGGATTGGGGTGGTGGGTATGGGGAGTGCGTACGGTTTTTCTTCGGTTTCAAAGATGAACCGCTCACAAAAAATTTCTAAAAAATCTAGAACTTCTTGCGTACTTCCCAAAATCAGAACAGAGGTATATTATTCACTTGATAACTGAATATTCCGCCCGCAAGGGCATAGCCTAAACCGCTCGATTCATTTCAAAGCGGCACGGCTCCTAATCCCATGGAAGATTCTGAACCCCACGTTCAGCGCTCTTCCATGGGTATATCTCCGAAAGGAGGTATGGAGCCGCAAGGCTCTGCTGGCGTGGGGCTCAGTGTTTATACCTCTCCACGCCAGCCGTTATCGGCTGTTTTTTGTTTGAGTAGTTCATTGACGGCAGCAGGTTTCGAGAAGTAACGCAATGTTTCTGCAGGAATTTGCGTCCCACTCTCGTTGTGCGGAAGTGCTTCAAAAACACTTTTTATATGGTCGCCGTTTGCTGAGAAATCGGCAAAATCATCATAGGCACAAACAAAAAAACAAACACAGGTAGCCACTTTCTGGCTTCTACTTTTTAAAGGGGCGAATGCCCGCCTGCTGCCGTCAGTGAATTATTAAATTATTAAAAGATTTATGAAAAACATAAATTGGAGAATGATTTCAGTGCTTATCATCGGCATTTTTGTAGGCGCTCTTGTTACAGGCATGGTGCCCGTAAGTAGTGCGAGTTCAGGAGAAATAACTGTGTGCGTGAGAAAAGATGGGGCAATGCACATGATTGGAGAAAACTTCGCGCGCTCCAGCTGCAGGAAAGGCGAACAGTTAATCTCGTTTAATGCGCAGGGCCAGGTCGGCCAGCAAGGACCGCAAGGTGTCGCTGGTAAAGACGGCGCAACAATTCCTTGTGTTCACACAGAGGGCAATGATGTGTATTTTGATGGGTGCAACGTTCATGTTCGTGATGGCAGTGGCGATACATTTGGTGCGACAAATGGACTCGGCAATCTCATTATCGGTTACAACGAAGATACAGGCGGTCCTCACGACCGAACAGGCTCTCATAACTTAGTCATTGGTCCTTATCACACTTTTAGCTCCTTTGGAGGAATTGTTGCTGGCCAATTCAATACCATAAGCGCAGGTAGTGCTTCTGTTTTAGGGGGAGTAGGCAATGTGGCGAACGGAGTCCAATCAGTCATTTCTGGAGGGAGCGGCAACATTTCTAAAGGAAATAGTTCATCTGTGAGTGGGGGTACTTTCAACACTGCGAGCGGAGATAATTCATCCGTCAGCGGCGGCAAATACAATGAAACAAGCGGCAATGCTTCTTCAATAAGCGGCGGAGATCATAACACCGCTACGGCCAACCAATCTTCGGTGAGCGGCGGGCGTGAGAGAACCGCAACGGGGTTTTTTAACTGGGCAGCTGGCGCGCTATTCCAGGCAAACTAATTCACGATGCAACTATGAAAATGGTGCTTTACTCGTAGCGGCTTTTTGTATGGAAACACTTTTATCTTTGTACGGCGTCGTAGGTTTGGTATACGGCATATATAAAGTGACGCAGTGGGGGCACGGAATAAGTCCAGACCTTGGAGAGAATTCATCGCGAGTACTTTCTTGGTTCATGTTATTAGTATGGGTGCTTCCTCTTGCGATTATTCTCTGGCCTTTGATTCCTTTGTGGGAGCGTTGGGAGAGAGAGGAACCAGTAAGAATCTTGAAGGGCAAGATAATAGACGAATGGGTACAAAAAAGAACAGACGAACAGATTGGCGAATATCGGCAAAAGAAACAGAAGGAACAGCAAGGGATTGACGCTGAAGTAGAGAGGCGTTTCCGTGAATTTCGAGATATGTTAACGAGCTTTGGAACTAGAGAAAGTAGAGGGAATCTCATGCGAGCAATAAGGGAAGACTCAACTGGATGGACCACTCGAAATAAAGAAAGAATAAGAAACGAAATTGAAGAAGAAAAGCTACACCTTCCAGGTTGGCAGAAACCAGACGAGCATATCGAGAACCTTGACCATCTTTTGATGCCAGCTTCACCGCAGGAACAAAAAAGAATTGACGCTGAAAAAAGGGTTGATACTTTGATTGACGCTTCCGAAAAGAAGGGTACTGGAAATAAGAAGACTGCGTTATTGCTACTCAACAATAATAGAGCTGCAGTTAATGAATATATTGAAGAAACGATTTTAAGTATAACAGGGCTAGGTACGGTAAACGGCAGTATGCTTAATGATAAATTTTTTAAATCTAAGGAAGCAATTGGTACGCTGCACGGCAGCATACTTGCCCGTGAATGTTTTAAAATTATAATCAAAAAGGAAAAAATAGAACTGGGAAATAACATTGATGATCCACGAAATTATCCACCAGAGTACAGGGAGCTTTTGGATATAGTTAGGAGTTATGTTGCTATGTTTCTGAATATCTTGGAAATGAAAAATAGAATAAAATAATGCTAAAGATATGGAAAACATAAATATCGCGGACAAAAAACAATGGAACGGGGACCTAATATATTCGTTCGCCTTTATCGTACTCGCGTGGGTAATAACACTGTATGGAGTTTCTGCTTCATCCCTCTTTGACCCAACTGTTCACCCGTTCATAGTGAGGCCGTATATCAGCCTTCTGTACTTCTTGTCGGGTCTCGGTTTCCAGGCCGACCCGATATACTTTGCCTCTGCATATGGATTGCCAGCCCTCTTTTCAGTCATTGTTATCTGTCTGTCAGTTCGTGCGGGGAGGGAAACGCCTACGATAGAAGGAGAAGGAGAGAGAAAGTTCTTCGGGTTTCTCACCAACAACTGGCAAGGGGTTATTCCTCTGCTTCTCATCATCGGAGCAGTATTAAATATTCTCTTTCTGTGGCATGTTTTTGCCGCGGTGTCTCTCTTTGAGCCGAGCATCTTCCCTGAATTGAATTAGGCAAGCGAACGGGTAAGCAGTGGGACTTTAGTATAGTTAGACAATGGAATATGTTGAGGACTGTTACCATATCACGCCGTGTGTCATTGTGAAGGGAATGGATGAGAAACGGGCGGATATAAGTTTTTGGACAGAACGCGAGAATGGCGGGTTATTCCTATTCGCTGCTGCGCCCAATTGTGAGGCACAAAGGATCGAATTAGAGGAATTCTTCTCGCCAATCATAGACAGGACCTACTTCCGATGCGAATGCGGCCGACGCGCCTTTAAGCTCTATTTGCCTCCTCATAAGACCTTGTTCAAGTGTCGCACCTGTTACAAGCTCCGATATATCCTCACGACATTCAACCCGAATACAGAGCATGGACGGGCTCGATATCAGTTCATACGAATGGAAAAATTATCACAGCAGAGAATGGAGATAAGTAAACCGATGTATAAAGGTCGCTATACGACACGTTTCCTACGATTTCTCCGCCTCTGTGGGCGTGCGGGGCTGAGCGATGTAGTGGACGATGCCAGAAAACTCATGGAAACTATCCACGCACCCGTGCCAACCTCAACCATTTAGACAAGTTCAGGATATTTTGACGCACAGATACTTCTTCGAATTCATGATCCTCCCGATTTATCGAGTGGAAGCTCAGAACTTCAGCGCGGTTTCTTCCCTGAGACTATCCACAGAATCTGTTTTGTTGACATTCTGAAAAGGTGATATAATTTCTTGCAGAATAATAAAGTTTCCTTATTGGAGATGGGGAAACAGGCAACCCGTCAGTGTTCCGATACTGATAAATACCCTAGGGGGGCATGTGGAACTCATCAGAGTTCCATCATCTCCAAAAATGTGGGACCTGAACTTATAATTCAGAGTTCACATGCGCCCTTAGGGTATTTTGTTTGGTCGGATTGTCTCTGTGAGTTTCTTTAAAGGAATTTACAGGGGCAATCAGCCCTTAGGCGGAATCCTAGTTACCCGTCGCATCGTCATTATCAGGATTCTTGTAATTAAATTTCGCCTATGACAATACGAATCGGAAGAAGCGCACGAACTGGTAAATTCACCAGCGTAGCACGGGCAATAGCTCGTCCAAATACGCATGTAGTGGAAACAGTGTACATTCCTCCTAAACGCAAAAAGCACTGCTAACATAGCAATGCTTTAGCGTTAAAAAGAAAAACAGAGAGCCGCCTTATACTAGGTTGGTGGTTTTCTGTTGCTAGGATTATACCTCTTTAACAAGGAGGCCGCATTATATTACTTGTGGATAATTGAGAGTTAGGTTAGCCCAAGAGGCTGAAATATGGTAGATTCTTTAGCACTATGGCGACACTACAATTTAAGGGGAAGTCGGCGGTATGGAATCACCATCTCTCGGTGCCGTATCACACGCTTGAGGAGAATAAGAAGCAGTCCCTTAAAGGCAAGGACAGCGACGAGAACTTAATCATTGAAGGCGATAATCTTCTCGCGCTCAAAGCACTCCTGCCGAAATATCAGGGGCGGGTGAAGTGTATCTATATTGACCCGCCGTACAACACGGGTAACGAGAACTGGGTCTATAACGATAATGTGAACAGCCCGACGATGCAGGAGTGGGTAGGCAAAGCCGTTGCCAAAGACGATCTCACACGGCACGACAAGTGGCTGTGCATGATGACTCCTCGCTTGAAACTCCTGAAGGAACTACTTCGGGAGGATGGGGGGATTTTTATTAGCATCGATTACAACGAGGAGTCGCGGTTACGATTGCTGATGGACGAGATTTTCGATGAGGGGAACTATCGAAATACATTTGTCGTGTCGCGTGTAAAGAAGAACATCCAAGAGACAGAAAAAGTAAAAGCTGTAAACTTCGGGTACAACTCCGTTGTTTTCTATGCACGGACAGATTCTTGCCTTATCAATCCGCCAAAGCGGCCACATAGAAAAGAAGAGCGGTGGCATGCCTTTGATGCACCTGGCATACGCTCAACGATGGAATTTGAGATTTTCGGTGCAAAGCCTCCTCAAGGGAGACACTGGATGTATTCGAAGGATCTCGTAGATAAAATGATTAAGGAAGGAACGGTGAGGAAAAACCCAAAGACGGGAAGTATTCAGTATTTACTTGCCGCTTCTGATTTCACCCTACTTGATACAAACTGGACCGACATCCAGGAATCAGATTCCCAGTGGGACTTCCTGAACGGAGAGAAAAATGTAGAACTCATTAAGCGAATTATTAAGATGCTTGACGAACCAGGCGCTATAATTCTCGACTCATTTGCTGGCTCAGGCACTACCGCTCATGCCGTTCTTGATCTTAATCGGGGAGGCGGTGACAGAAAGTTTATTCTCGTAGAAATGGAAAGTTACGCCAATGAAAAAACGGCGGGACGGGTCAGAAAAGTAATAAAGGATAGTGCCGACAAATCTGGCTTCACCTACTACACCCTCGGTCCAGCGATAGACGCGGAGAATCTTTTGAGCGGTAAGCTCCCGACTTACAAGGAATTCGCCAAGTATGTCTACTACCTCGCCACGGGCAAGAATCACCCGAACGAAGCGAAGATAAAGGAGAGCGACTCACTCGTAGGAAAGGCAGAGCACGAATCAATCTATCTTCTCTACGAGAAAGACAAGAAGAAGCTCAAGACGCTCGCTATAACCCTTGATTGGGCGCAGAAAGTCCACGAAAAGAACTCGGGCAGGAAGATTGTCTATGCTCCTGCCTGTTACCTCGACGACGAGGCATTGGAGCAGTACAACATCAAGTTTGTCAGTATTCCCTATAATCTCTTTGAGCGAAATGTGTAACCTCTATGCTGAAGGACTATCAAAAAAAGGTGGTGAAGGAGATAGAACGCTTCTTTAACCACTTGGACAGCGCACGACAGAAGTTTGAGGTTATGGGGGCCGATATGCAGTCAACTGTCCAGTCGCTTGGCGGCTTTCTCGCACTCACTAACGAATACAAGGGGTATGTTGACCGCCCCCAGACAGGCATCGGCGCTTCCTATCCTCGCGTCTGCATCAAGATGCCAACAGGTGGCGGAAAAACCCTAATTGCAATTGAGACCATTCGCGCGTATCAAAACCTCTTCGCCAAGAGCAAGACGGGGCTGGTAGTATGGATAACACACCGCGACCAGATATATCGGCAGACCATAGAGAATCTACAGAATAAAGGGCATGTCTATCGGCAGTTGCTGGACCAAGCAAGCGGCAATCGGACGCTTATCATCGAAAAGGGCCAGGCGCTACGCAAACAGGATGTGGACGAGAACCTCGTCGTGCTTATGCTGATGATTCAGTCCGCGAGAAAGGACACCAACAAGATATTTGAGGACAGTGGCGGCTATACCGATTTCTTTCCGCCCGAAAACCGCTATGACCTCCACAAAGAGTTGCTTGGTGTCATTCCGAATCTTGATAGGACAGTTGATACTGATACGCTCTATGAGCGTGCGCAGATTAAGACCAGTTTGGGAAATGTGATTCGTTCGTTGAACCCGCTCGTTATCATGGATGAGCTCCACACGATGTTCACCGATACGGCCAAAGAGACACTCGATGGGCTGAATCCCTCGGTGGTTATCGGACTATCGGCCACTCCACGGCAAGGTATGAATATTCTCTCTGAAGTGTCGGGACGGGATCTCAAGGTAGCGGACATGATTAAACTTGATATGCATCTCATTCCGCCTGTACAGAAAGATGACTGGCGTTCTATGCTCATAGCCGTCAAGGCAAAGCGCGATGCGCTTGAGAACAGCGCGACTAAACTTGAGCGCAATAAAGGCGTATATATTCGCCCCATCGCGCTGATACAGGTTGAACGGACGGGTAAGGACCAGCGCGGACAGAAACATTTCGTACATAGTGAAGATGTTCGAGAGTTTCTCACTGCGTCTGGTGTCCCTAAACATACCATCGCAGTGAAATCCAGTTCTCTTGATGAGATTAAACAGCAGAAACTTCTTTCCAAGGAGAGCGAGATTCGATATATCATCACGAAAGAGGCACTCAAGGAGGGGTGGGACTGTTCATTCGCGTATATCCTCGGAGTGATACCGAATGCAAAGAGCGACTCTTCAATGACTCAACTTGTGGGGCGCGTTCTGCGACAGCCCTATGCGAAAAAGACGGGAGTAGCCGAGCTTGACGAGAGCTATGTATTTTTCAGGAGCGGTAATGTAAAAGAGGTACTTGAAAAGATACAGGCGGGGTTTGATGATGAAGGACTCGGCGATCTGAAACTGGGTATAGCGGTACGCGACCACAGTGGTAAGACGCTTAACCCGACGCGAAATGTTGGCATCAGGAAAGAGATTAAAGAGCAGTACCCCGAATCGCTCTTTCTTCCTATGTGGCTTGTGAAGCAGGGCAAGGGACTGTACCGCAAGTTTTCGTATGATACAGATATACGCCCACGCCTTTCGTGGGATGTTCAGAAGGAGACAAAGCAGTGGCTCAAGGAGCTTATCCCGACGATTGGAAAGCCGCGGAGGGGACCGAAGGAGAGAATAATCACTCTGAATAAAGAGGCGAGAATAGGGGGATCGGTTAAGGACAGAGGGTCCGTGAAGTTTGATGAACTCTATATCACTCGGCGATTCTCGGAAACCATTGAAAATGCGTTTATAGCTCATGAGATAGCCGAGGGTATTGTCTCCAAGCTCAGTGTCCAATTTTCAGCAGAGGTGCTCGATACGGATTCGGGATATATTGCTCGGGAGATTGAGCGGCACTTATTGGAGTTTAGGAAGAAACAGGAGCAAGGCATTTTTGAGAACCTCGTAAAGAGCGATTCGCTTGAACTCGTTGTCTCTGATGATGCCGAATCAGGATTCTCTATGCCCGACAAAGATAGCGTTGCAGGGAATATCCCTCCTGTCTATACGCTTAATCTGTACGAAGCGATTGAGCCCGATTCTATGAATACGCTTGAGCAGGAAGTGGCGGACATCATTGAGGAGAGCCATAATGTGGTCTGGTGGGCTCGGAATAAGCCACAGAAGGGGTGGTATGCGGTCCAGGGGTGGCAGAGGGACAAGATACGGCCTGACTTTGTTATAGCCCGTAAGAACGATAAAGGAGAGCTTGAATTTGTTTATGTGGTAGAGAGTAAGGGTGAGCACCTTGCGGGAAATGAGGATACGAAATACAAGACTGCCGTATTCGAGAAGATGAACACGATGCGCAGGAGTGTGCAGAAAACACAGGTGCGGACGACGACCGTAAAGCTCAATGACCAGTTTAAGTTTGAGGTGATTCCCGAAGGAAAGGAGGAAATTCAGTTAAAGAAGGAACTCAATTAGCATATCGTCGGGCCAATGAACAAATGTAAAGATTTAATAGTCAGACTGGGGAAAGCATTCTCCAGAGTTCCTATTGTCTACCACAACTGGAGATGCAGACACCACAGATGTGTTCGATGTAACCTCCCCTTTTTAGTAAAGGGAGGGGACCACTATCGCATTGATGCGGGCTACTTTTTTCTTGGGAAAAACTTCGAAAGGAACTGCGAGCGTGCTCAGCTAATAAATCGTAGAGACAGTTCTGTAGATATGTGCGAATTGAGTGATGCTCACACCCTTCTTGTTGGTATTATCGGGAGCATGCTTGAGGAACATAACGGGAGGCGGGTACCTGTCGAAGATGAAAATATAAGGCGTAAGTTTGTTCTGACGGCTGCCTTTGTTCAGGGAATATTTCTGTGCGAACAAAGCATTTTGCGGAGCATGTATCTTCAGGCAGGAGCCTTAATAAGACAGGAATTTGAAACCCTAGTTTTGCTGAATGAGATTAAGGCGGGCAGGCGAAAGGATGGGAAGGTAGGAAACGCAAAGCATGCGCCATGGAAGAGCAGCCGTCACTATGGAGAACTCAGTGCGTTTGCGCATCTGTCTAATCACCAAATTCTTGATTCGATAATCGGATACAACACTACATGGGGAGACTTTGCGGCGACAACTCCTCGATATCAAAAGGAGAATGCTAAAAGAATTTACTGTTGGCACATTTCCCTAGTTCTAGGAATTGTGGAAGAGCTTGCTGCTCTATATGTTGAAATGTACGCCTATAAACCTAGTGAGCGAGAAACAGATGCTAAGAATATTGCATTCAGCATCTTGGTAAAATACAAGGTCTTCAAAGAGCCACGTGATAAGAGTAGATGAAGTAGATCACTGTATCTGGGTTTTCTTGGTATACTTGGCAGACTATGCCACCGAGTCTAAACAAGAATTCACCACTGATGCGTTTGATTGAGGGAATTATCTCCTCTTTCAGCCGCCTCCTTCGGTCAAGAAGTAAGGCGCAAACTGTAATTGCGCCCTCAAGAGGTCCCTTACCTCATTTGGAGAAGCCGACAGTAGAACCCTCTCCCATTGGACCCGTTATTCAAGAGACTGTAATGGCGCCTGTAGTGCAGGAGATTCCTAAGGTGGAATCGTCTTCAGCAGGTTTTTTGCGGTGTCCGATAAAGATTGAAGGTCAGGCACTGACACCCTTTACAGTTCGCATCAGTGCTATCCTTGATCACTCGGGTACAGCCATTGACCCGACCAGCGATAAGAAGTGGGGAAGAAGCGCGAAGGATCAAAAGGTGAAAGCTTTCAATGGAGAAGTTGGAGAGGGTCCACAATGCCCTCAAGAGCCGTGTGGTTACTCGATGAGGGATTCCGATGAATTTTTCAAGAACAGGGAGATTAATTATGTAGGAGTTTTATCCGATGGCGGGAAGTGTACTCTCCAATATGACGGGCATGCGGGTTATGATTTTCCATATCCTGTCCTCACTGCAGTTGTTGCGCCTGCCAGTGGCGAGCTGTACAAAGCCGCTCAAGGAACCGATTCAATTTACAGCGCACACTGGGGTAAGGACCATTCTTTCTACATAAAGCACGATAACGGTTTCGTAACATGGTTTCGACACTGTGAGAAGCTGATAGATAGTATAGAAGCAATCATCGGCTCGGACTTTACGAAGTCCTATCGCGTAGAAGGTGGAGCCTCTGTTGCCTACAGTGGCAATTTTGAGAATGGAAAATCAGGAGGAACCCCCGCGCATCTGCATTTTGAAGTGCGGGATAAGGATTGGAAAATCGTGGACCCTTACCAGACCAAATTGTGGAGGGATTAAGGAGAACACCATGTCCAGCATTTCTGCATCTTATAGCGGCCCTCGAGAAATCAAGTACCTATTTGTTGACGGTGGCTGTTTTCGCCAGACGCTTGAAACATTGTCGAAACGATATTTCGGCGTTCCAATAGATATTGATTACCAAAAACTTGCGGGAGAGTTCACGAAGGTTTTTTACTATGATGCACTTCCTGTGAAGGAGGAGGAAGAAGTAGACGCCGCATACGAATTACGAATCAGGACACAAGATGGGCTACTGAATCATATTCGCTCTTTCGATAAATATCATGTCTATGAGGGCGATGCTCGCCGCCGTCCCAAGCGGGGTCTGGAGCAAAAAAAGGTGGATGTGATGATTGCGGTGGATATGCTGACGCACTCCGTGCGTCGCAACATGCACAAAGCGACTCTGCTCACGGGAGATCTTGATTTTAAGCCGCTTATTGACGCATTAGTTCAGGAGGGTATGTTTGTCACTCTCTGGTATCCCAAGGAGGCGACGAATCCAGAACTAATAACCGCGGCGGATGGCCGTAGGGTATTTGACATCCGCTCAGCATACGAAAATGCAACTGATGACTTTCGAAACCGATTTCGTCTCCCGTTTGCTTCATCTGGTCCTAAAGGTGTAGGGAAAGCAAAATTGGAACAAACATGGTGGGACAAGACGAGAGGCCCCATTGAACTCTATCGAGATGATGATGGTTATCTTGTGGTCTTTGTTGAGGGGGTAAACCCAGGGTATTATCTTCATTTTCGGCATCACGGTATGGATTTACTCAAGATGTATATGCGTGAATACTACGACATCTCGATGCCCTAAATATGAAAAGGAGGTCTCAGAAAATCAAGATGATTTTCATTGATCCTCCTCCGCCGAAAACGGAAGACGAAAGAAGGGACAGAGAGCGGAGGATTGAGCAGGCTTTTGACATCTTATTTAATGTTGTACTTAGGAGATATCCCAAATCTCAGAGTCGCTTCGGTAAATCCTCAGACTAGGGCTAGAAGCTGTCGTACATGAGTAAGGACCATCGCAGGATCTGCTACTGCCTTCTTCCAGTCATAGGTTCGGAACGCGTCCCGCCAAGCGAGCCAGTTAGTATGAAGCCCAAAATTTGAAAATCCGGTTTTCATGATACAATTGAATTTCATTTAGGACTTACGCACTTTATCATCTTTCGGTGTCATTCCACTGAAAAAGGGAATCCATGTTATGCAGTATAGCTCTGGATTCCCGCCTCTGCGGGAATGATGAGGAGAAAATGCGAGAGCAAGCTAAAGTGCGTAAGTCCTATCATTATTACTTACATATTAAAGAACTATGAAAACTCTTAAATGCGACCTGTGCGAAATAACGGCGGAAGGTGAGACATTTGAAGCATGGATGAAAGCCCTTCATCCTCATTACAATGAGGTTCATGTTGAAGTAATGAAAAACTCTAGTCATACAAAGGAAGACATGGAGAAGTGGATGGCTGAAAATAAGGCAAGGTTTGATGCTGCCTAAAACATACGCAAAAAACATTCGTAAAAAAAGCCAGCTATGTGTGCTTTTTTACAAATCCTAATTCCCAACTTTTTTCCTATTCTAGTCCAGTTCAAAGTCCTGAACCTGTCCCACAAGTTGGAGCAAAGCAATCATGAAAAAGCCCCCATTGTTGGGGCTTTTCTGTTGCGCAAGAGTTAATTGGCCAGTGTCATCGCCTGAAACTGACCTGTCCTTCTCACATTACCTGACGCGTCCCTCGACTCAATAATAAGGTAATAGGTGGTACTCGTTCCTAGGCCACTAAGGTCCAGTCTGTGGTCTTTTTCCAAAGTCAATTTTTCCGTGAAAGGCGTTGTAGAGGCGTTTGCATCTAGTGGGGTTGATGTGCCAAACAGCAGTTTGCTTGTGGAAAATTCATTGGTATGCCAACCGACACTGATGGTGGTCGTACCGACTAGTGTACTTACGCTACTTATAATTGGGGCAAGAGCGTCCGTCAGAATGCTCTTTGTCGTAAAGGAGAATTCGGAAGAAGTGGCAGTGTTTCCCGATGCATCCACAGTGCTAATGAGCGCGTAATAAGTCGTGGAGGCAGTCAGGCCGAAGATGTCAGTATGATGATTCCGAGAAAAACCAGAACCGGACAAGACCTGTATTGACCCAGCCGTGATGTTTATAGGCGTGGTGGTGCTGTAATATAGAGTGCCTCTGGTTTTTTCATTCGTCTCCCATTTTACTTCCGCTCTGACTATCTTTGGATTGGTGGAGATGTTGCTTATGGCTGGCGCCACGGTATCAATCTGTGGAGGGGTGGTTGTAGCTCTATTATCGGGGAACTTCTTCCAGATGCCAAATGGCCAGAAGCACACTCTGTCCGCCAGTTCTTGAAGTCGTTCCTTGTTGCCAGTGCGGCTCATGCGAATTAGAAGACCAAATGACCTAAAACACTCCTTCTCCATTCGGCCATTCCTTCGAATGAGCGTCTGCTCTTTAGCTTTTTCCCTTTTCTCGTGTTCCTCCTCATTGTCCCACGCATCATCCATGAGTTTCCGCTGTTGTTCCACTGCCTCTTTCTGCTGTACACTTTTTCCGTTATTCCCCTTGTCCTGCTTTGCGTATGTAAGCGTAGGGGAAAGCGTGAAGGTCGCAACAAGCATCGAGGCGGCAACGACTCTGCTCAATCTTTTTGTTTTCATAAAAGTATGTTTGGTGATAATTAGTAATGCTTACACCAATCGGGAAGCGATGCTCTCCTTCGCATGGGTCCCATGCTTCAAAAAGACGCTTCGGTACAGCATCTCTTACACCACGAATCAATCAGACAATAAGATTTCATTTCTGCAATGGACGCTGCAGGTAAGAGAAGACGAGTTTGTGATACCCTGTAAGAATTGAGGCACGCACTCGTCTCTCTATGAAGGAACGAAACGAACACGCACAATTCGAGAGAATTTATCAGGATACTGCCGACATGCTGTTTCGGTTTTGTTTTGTAAAGGTCTCTGACAGGGAGGTCGCGTTGGACCTCACGCAAGAGGCCTTTACGCGATTGTATGAGACGATGCAGATTGGCAAAGTGATAGACCACCCTAGAGCCTGGCTTTTTAAAATCTCTAGGAATCTAGTTATTGACTGGTATAGGAAGAAAAAGCCGATTTCCCTTGAGCAGATGATGGAGCAAGGCGGAGAAGCGATTGAGCCAGCAGATAAAGATGGTCGAGAGCATATAGAACTTTCCTCCGAAGCAAAGTTGGTCATCAAAGCATTTGAAAAGCTTGGCGAGGAGTTTCGGGAGGTTTTGTACTTACGATACGTGGAAGATTTGGAACCGAAAGAGATAGCTCGTATGCTAGGCCTTACGGCGAATCTCGTTTCGGTAAGAATCAGCAGAGGTATGGAGGAACTTCGAAAGATAATGAGAAGCAGCGATAACTAATAAAAATCTGTCACCATGGACAATGATATCTTTAAAAAAGCTCTCGACGAAATAAAAGGCATCCGTCTCTCAAGAGACGAGAAATCTTTTATCTTGGAAAGAGTTCTCCACGAAGGAATAAAGAGCCCATACTGGAGCCCATATTCAATCATTATGCGGGTGCGGGAGAACAAACTGTACGCTCTCTCCTTTGCAATTATTCTCCTTGTGTCGGGAGGAGGATCGGTGGTCTTGGCGGCCGAGCGTTCCGTTCCCGGTGATATTCTGTACCCGATAAAGGTGAAGATTACCGAGCCCGCTCTCGACAAGCTCTATGTTACCGCCGAAGAAAATGCTAGGTGGCAGGGCGAAAAGACTGCACGGCGACTTCGAGAGGCCGAGACGTTGGCCATTCAAGGCAAACTCGATGAGGAAAAATCTAGGGTAATCGAAGAAAAGATAAAGGAACATACCGAGGAATTTCGCGCGGTGATACAGGACATTTCAACCACGACCGAATCCGAGACGAGAGAGAGCGTTGAGGTGGAATATGAGTCGAAGGTCAAAGCTCACTCGATGATTTTAAGCAAGATCAAGGAGAATAATGAAGAAGAAGCAAAACCGACCATTCAACATGTTGAGAACACCTTGAGCACCGAACTTCAAAGGAATGAGACGAGGAAAGAAGAGCGAGTGCGGGAGAAGAAAGAAAAGGAAAGGGAGGAGACGCCCGAGGAAGTGACGAAAGTGGACCTGGACCAAAGACTTCTGGATGCCGAAAAGTCGATTGAGGCCACCGTCGAGAATATTAAAAAAGGAGAAATGAATCTTCGCGACTTCCATGAGGACTTGAGCAAGATGATACTCGAGGAGTCTGACAAAATTATGCAGGAAACTCGGAGTAGGATTCGTGAGGCGCGAGAAACCAGAGACAAGGGAAATGCCGACGAGGCAAAAACCATCTCCGATATTGAAGACTCAAATCAAAAAGTATTTGAAACGAACACGATGCTCCATGAGATGAAAAAGATAGACAGACCTGCAAGGAAAGAAAAAGCCTCAAAGGAAAAAAGAGAAGAGAGGAGGCCGTGAGAAAGAACCGTCAGAACCGCCCCGTAGCGGGGCAAGATCCCCATCAGCCCATTATTTAGCATTTGCTCACGGCCGTGAGCAAATGCTAAATCTTCACTGGGAAACATACTCCCATTTGCCGTCAAGATAATTAGCAACACACTCGCCACTATAGGGCACACCTTCGGCATCATATCTAATCTTGTGAATAGAGGCAGAGAATTGCGCGCCGGGAGGGAGTGCCTTATTTCTGTAATCATAAGTGGCTTTTTGGTAGTTGTATTCCAGTTTTTCTCCGTTTTCCAAAAGAACTTCGATTTCATACAGAGAAACTTCCGTCTCGTTGCTCACTATCCGCAACTCCCGATAGTTCTGACCTTGCAGAATAGTCTCAAAGACACGCGTTATCTCCTCCTTCGAGGGAAATTGTTCGGAGGTTTCGCAGGGTCTCAAAAATTTATCTTCTAGACTCATACGGACAATTATACCAGAAGATTCTCTTCAACCATTTCGAGAGGATCGAATGGTGATGCTATACTGAAGCGAATGCTGAAACGGGCCAAATCATTTATCGAGCGAAATGAGCGTCGGCTCTCTATACTCGCGTTTTCACTCGGCTTTCTTTGGGACAGCCTCACCTTAACTTCCGTTGACGGCCTGTTCGACAACATCGTTCTACTGTCCTATATTGTCGTCGCCTTCGCGAGCATAATGCTCTTAAACGCGCCCGGCGCGCGAAATTTCCAAAGCTCGCTCGCGAGGCGCGGAGTAAATCTCGCGGAGTTCCTTCTGCCGTTCTCGTTTGGAGGGCTCTTCAGCGGGTTCCTAATTTTTTATTCAAGGAGCGGCCCCTTACTTTCAAGCGCGCCGTTTTTGCTTTTTATTCTGCTTCTATTCTTGGGTAATGAATTCTTTAGACGGCATTATGAGCGGTTCATTTTTCAGATGAGCGTATTTTTTGTGGCACTCTTCTCGTATGTAGCTCTCATCATACCCGTTCTCCTAGGACGCATGGGGGATATGATATTTCTCCTCAGCGGGGTGGTAACGCTGTTTCTCTTTTGGTGCGCTCTTAAGATTCTCTCGCTCATCTCGCGCGAGGAAATACGCAAAAGTAAGTTCTCACTTTTGGCGATTGTGATAAGTATCTTCGTTACATTCAACTTTCTGTATTGGAGCAACATGATTCCGCCCATTCCGCTTTCCCTAAAGGAAATTGGAATCTATCATAACGTGGAGCGGACGCGAAGCGGCGAGTACCGCTTAACTTTCGAAAAAGCGCCATGGTATGCGTTTGGACAAAAAACAAGCGCGGTCTTTCATAGACAAGGTAGCATGCCGATATACGCCTTTAGCTCGGTGTTCGCGCCAACGCGGCTTCTCACGGAGGTCGCGCATCGTTGGGCCTATTTCGATGATCAAAAAGACAGATGGATTGACTCGACCGTGGTCGGCTTTCCAATCTCCGGAGGGCGCGAGAACGGTTTTCGAGGATACTCGAAGAAGGAGACAATTTCCCCCGGGAAGTGGCGCGTAGATGTTGAAACGCTCCGCGGACAGACCATCGGTCGGTTTGTCTTTGAGGTTATAGGGGTATCTCCTCCGCCGCTTAAGGAAGAAACTCGATAACCCGTGACTCTTGCGTTCCTTATATTTTTTAGGTATACTTTTTACCGGTTCGTCAAATCGTCAATCCAGCCAAACCCACAAGAAAAAAAATGATAAGCAATAACGGCGTTTGTCCCAACTGCCAAAGAAGGCCCCTCAACGGCCTCAAGTGCGTGTACTGCAAGTATCAATCGAACGCTTCGCCTGTAATGAGCGTCATAGCCCATCGGTTTCAACAAGAACTGCAGGAACATAGGCGTCGGGCGGCGCGCGCCAAAATGCTTCCCTGGAACTAATCAGGAGAATCCTCATTGTACTTTGTAAGGCGTCGCGAGTGATGCGACGCCTTCTATTTTAGTGTATACTCTTATTTATTATAAAGCTTTAGGTGTCATCTTATGAATAAGAAAGAAAAACAAGCCCGCAAAAAACAGCGTAAAAAACACGGCAAGAAGATATCGGTGCGTCATCGCTAAATCAGCTTGTTAGCTTTTTAGCAGGTTAGCTTGTTAGTTCTTTTATTCAGTTTGCTGTCGCATTACCTGTCGCTTTTTCCTTCTACTTTTTCTACTAACTACCTTCTACTTACTGTTTTCATGATTATTACCCATTTTGGCGGAGAATTTATCAAAGTGCAATTTGGCGACGTGGTGTTCGCGTTCAATCCGCCTTCCCGCGACTCGAAACTAAAAACCGCGCGTTTTGGAGCCGATATCGCACTCATAAGCGCGAACCACCCGGATTTTAACGGGGTAGACATCGTGACTCACGGCGACCATAGACCGTTTGTCATTTCCGGTCCCGGAGAGTATGAAATAAGAGGCATCGTTGTTCGAGGTTTTGCCACCGAGTCCGATTACGGAACGGATGGGAAGAGTAAGCGCATAAACACCGTCTACACGGTAGCGCTTGAGGGAATGAAGCTCTGTTTCCTCGGAGCGCTTTCCTCCGGCGAACTTCCCGACGTCTTGAAGGAAGAGCTGGATGAGATAGATATTTTGTTCATCCCAATCGGCTCTATCGGCGTTCTATCTCCTTCTTCGGCAAACAAGCTCGCGGTTGCCCTCGAGCCGCGTCTTGTCATTCCAATCCATTTTGCTGGCATTGGGGATAAGAACGCACTCAAACAGTTTTTAAAAGAATCCGGTGAGGAGAATTCGTCATCTTCCGGACGAGCGTTGGACAAGCTGACGCTCAAGAAGAAGGACCTTGAAGGGAAAGAAGGCGAAGTCGTAGTACTAGCTGCTAGCTTCTAGCTGTCAGGTTCTAGTATGGCGGATGAGGTCCTTCCTAGAAGCTAAAACCTAAAACCTAAAACCTAGAACCTATGCTGTTTCTTATCTCCAAATTACAGCGGAAGCCGGAACGCGTTCGCAAAAAAATCGCGTTCGTCGCATCTGCGATTATAACAGGCATCATAGTAATTATCTGGCTCACTTCTTTAAGTGTCGCTACTCCCGAAACCTCTTCCAAATCCGCTTTGAGCGGAGATGACGTCGGTCCATTTCAGGCACTTACCGAAAACTTAAGCGTGTTCTTTTTAGACGCGTCCGAAACAATCCAAACGGCGGTAAGCGCCTTTTCCGGGGCCTCAGACAAAGCTGCGCCGCCTCAAGAAAAAGAGGTTGCCCCGCCTGTCACGCAGTAACAAATCCCGAGCATCTGATTCTCGTAATTTACGAGAATCAGATGCTCGGAGGAGGTGGCGCAAGCTCAAAATATATAGTAATATAATTCAATAATATGACGGGAGATTAAAGCCTGTTTCTAACGGGATGCCAAACACTGAACCAAAAACACCTCGATTGACTGGAATTATAGCCAGGAGCATTACGACCGAGATGAAAGAATCGTACCTTGACTACGCGATGTCGGTTATTACTGCGCGCGCCCTTCCTGACGCAAGGGACGGACTGAAACCGGTGCATCGCCGCATACTTTTCTCCATGCATGAAATGGGTCTTACCGCTTCCGCGAAGACCAGAAAATCCGCCACCGTGGTCGGTGACGTACTGGGGAAGTATCACCCACACGGCGATATCTCGGTATATGACGCGATGGTGAAAATGGCGCAGACATTTTCATTTCGCTATCCCCTCGTCATCGGCCAAGGCAATATGGGGAGCCTCGACGGCGACCCGCCGGCCGCGTACCGCTATACCGAAGCAAAAATGTCTCGGCTTTCCAGTGAAATGCTTCGTGACATTGAGAAAGACACGGTTGACCTTCGTCCAAATTTTGACGGCACACGCAAAGAACCGGTTGTCCTTCCAGCAGCAGTCCCGAATCTTTTGCTCAACGGAACACTCGGCATCGCCGTCGGTATGGCGACCAACATACCACCGCACAACCTTCGCGAGGTTTTGTCGGCGACAATATACCTTATAGAAAATGAAGACGCCACGACCGAAGACCTCCTAAAATTCGTGCATGGTCCGGATTTTCCGACTGGAGGCGTTGTGTTCGGTTCGAAAGATTTGCAGCACGCATACTCGACCGGAAAAGGAGGCGTCATGGTTCGAGGTGTCGCCGAGATAATAGAACAAAAAAGCGGCCAATTTCAAATCATCATCACTTCTATTCCATACCGTGTGAACAAGGCGGAGATGATTGTCAAAATTGCAGATCTCGTCCGAGAAAAAAAGATAGATGGCATAAAAGGCCTTCGCGACGAATCCACAAAAGACGTGCGGATAGTGATAGACCTAAAGCAAGGAAGTTTTCCAGAGAAGGTTCTAAACTTCCTCTACAAACATACCCAGCTAGAGGAAACCTTCCATTTTAATACCGTAGCGCTCATAAGAGGCGTTCCGCAAACGCTTTCCCTCAAGGCCTTGCTTTCCGAATTCATATTTCACAGAAAGGAGGTGGTGAAGAGAAGGAGTCTTTACGACCTTGCGCGCGCTAGGGAGCGGGAGCATATCCTTCTCGGACTTAAAAAAGCTCTTGACCATATTGATGAAATCATTAAGCTCATCAAGAAGTCAAAAGACGTTGACGAAGCGCGCTCTTCTCTTATGAGAGCTTTCAGATTTTCCGAGCTTCAAGCGCAGGCCATTCTTGATATGCGCCTTCAGAAGCTTTCCGGACTCGAGAGAAAGAAGATTGATGACGAACTTCATGTCGTGAAGGATCTTATCGAGGAGCTAGAGTCAATTTTGGGTAGTCCGAAGAAGATTCTTTCGGTCATCAAAAAGGAGCTCGAGGAAATAAGCGAGAAATATGGAGATGAACGCAGAACGCGCGTCGTGAAGCATGGAGTCAAGGAGTTTTCCGAAGAAGACCTCATTCCGGATGAGGACGCGGTGCTCCTCCTCACCAAGGGGGGATACATCAAACGCACCGACCCTGAGGAATACCGCAAACAGCGCCGCGGAGGCGTGGGCGTCGTAGACCTCGACACCAAAGATGAAGATTTCGTAACGCACGTAATCACGGGGACTACGCACAATGACATCCTTTTATTTACCGATAAGGGCAAGGCATTTCAGATAAAGATGTATGAAATTCCGGAAGGGAGACGCGCTACCAAGGGAAAGTCCGTCATGAATTTTCTCCCGCTCGCCGCGGACGAAAAAGTAACCTCCATCCTTCCCATGCCGAAAGAAGTGAAATCTACCAAACTTTCTCTATTTATGATGACCAAGAACGGTGTTGGCAAGAAAACGGCAGCGGCGAGTTTCCATGATGTGCGTCGTAGCGGCCTCGTTGCCATTAAATTAAAGTTTGGTGACGAGCTTGTGTCCGCGTCATTCGTCGAAAAAGGCGATGAAGCTATACTCGTTACAGGAAAAGGCCAATCTATAAGGTTTAAGGAAAGCGATATCCGCGAAATGGGTCGTGGTGCTTCTGGAGTAAGAGCAATGCGCCTTAGAAAAGGGGATTCAATTGTTGGTACAGGTATTATTTCCAGGAAAATGGAGCATCCAGAACTTCTGGTCATTATGAAGAACGGTTACGGCAAGAAAACCAAGCTCAAGGAATACAAAACGCAAAAACGAGGCGGGTCAGGCGTTAAAACCGCCAAGATTACCTCAAAAACAGGCGAACTTATCGCGGCGCACATCGTAACGTCTCCTGAAGAGGAAGTCGTGGCCATCTCAAGGAAAAGCCAGGTTATTCGAACTGGCGTGAGTGAGATTGCGAGTTTGGGAAGACAGACGCAGGGAGTACGGATTATGAAACTCCGGGAGGGGGACAGTATTGCGTCATTGACGTGTCTTTGAAATTAAGGAGCAAAGCGACTATAATTTCTTAGACCCCGTTAAACCTCCTGCAAATTGATGATACAATTCTACTACACGTACGTTTTATACTCAGAGTTCGATAAGAAACTATACGTTGGTTGTACACAGAATTTGCAGGAGAGATTTAAGGCGCACTCGAAAGGTGAGGTGCCTGCTACCAGGAACCGTCGACCGCTAAAGTTACAATATTACGAAGCATGTCATGATTTGAGAGACGCTCGTCATCGTGAACAGTATCTCAAAACAACTCACGGCCGCCGGTTTATCAGGCAGCGCCTTAAATCATATTTAACGGGGTGACGATTTTGTAACATCTCACTTTCGCAGAATCAAGTTCACTTAACAAAATCAGTCATGTTCTCCGACCCCTCACAATGCATTGAACAATTTGACCTCCAAAGCGGCTCGCGCGTGGCCGACCTTGGCGCGGGCACCGGCGCGTTCGCGATTGCCGCTGCAAAAGCGGTGGGCGAGGCCGGCAAGATTTACGCCGTAGAAGTACAGAAGGGCCTTTTGGAGCGGCTCAAAAGCGAGGCCCGCGCGGCGCGCGCGCATAATGTGGAGGCGCTGTGGGGAGACATTGAACGCGTGCAGGGTACACACCTCAAAGACGCCTCCATTGACGCCGCCGTTGCGTCAAATGTGCTGTTTCAGGTTGAAGATAAAAACGGTTTTGTAACGGAAACGAAACGTATATTAAAACCAGGCGGCAAAGCGCTTCTCATAGACTGGACGGATTCTTGGAATGGTATGGGTCCGCACAAGACCCAGGTAGTCACCGAAAACGCCGCTCGCGAGCTTTTTGAAAAGGCCGGCTTTCAGTTCGTAAAGAAAATCGACGCCGGAGAGCACCACTATGGGTTAGTATTTAGAAAGTAGAGGGTAGGTGGTAGAAAAAGACAATGAAGGAATGGAATTACAAGAATCTTATTGTGTGGCAGAAGGCAATTGATGTGGCCGTAAAAGTCTATCGTCTCACTGACACTTTCCCCAAAAACGAACAATACGGACTGATGTCTCAAATTCGCAGAGTAGCGTCCTCAATTTCAGCAAATATCGCGGAAGGTAGTCGGAGAAAAGGACCGAAAGACAGAGTCCATTTTTTTGTCATGGCGTATGGTTCTGGGGCTGAATTAGAATCCCACTTGGAATTAGCTAAGCGTCTTTCGTTAGTATCTGAAGAGTCCCTAAAAGAAATGCCGGCGCTTTTAGACGAGGTGATGAAAATGTTAAACCGTCTCACCAGTGTATAATTTTTAACCTGCTTGGGTTATACTTGAGTCGTTTCTCTTGCTACCTTCTACCCTCTACTTTCTACCTTCTAAACCATGAATTCCTTCCAAATCATCGTCCTCGGTATCTTCGCCTTCTTCATTGTCGCCGGACTCGCGGCAATATCCCTCGTCAAGCAAAACGCCGGAGCGGAAGTCATATCGCTCACGATGTGGGGAAGCGTTGATAAAGACTTGGTTGAGAGTATCATCGGTAGCACCGTAAACAGCGAAACGCTCAAGGTTTCCTACAGGGAGATTCCGGAATGGTCGCTTGATAAAGAGATTGTAGAGGCGCTTGCGGTGCGTCGCGGTCCCGATATGCTTCTCCTGCCGCTTCCGCTTCTCACTCGCTACAAAGACAAACTGTTAGTAATCCCATACAGCACTTATCCGGAACGCACATTCAAGGACACATTTATGCAGGAAGGAGACCTTTTCTTATCAAAGAATGGCATAATCGCTTTCCCTTTTTTACTTGACCCGATGGTCATGTATTTCAATCGGGATTTGCTTGATGAAGTGAAAAAGCCCCAGGCGCCGAGATTTTGGGATGAATTTATCTCGCTCGCAAGGGACCTTACTTTGCGCGATGAGTATGGCAATATCTCGCGCAGCGCCGTCGCACTGGGCGAATATCGGAATATAAACCACGCGCGCGAGATTCTGGCGACGCTTTTTATGCAGAGCGGAAACCCCATCGTCGCCAAAGGAGATTCCGTAAATAAGGTTACGCTGGACAAAAGTGGCACCTCTCCAGTGCTAGATTTTTACACTGAATTCGCGAATCCGCAGAAACCCGTATATTCTTGGAATCGCTCGCTTCCGAGCGCGAGAAGCGCGTTTCTAGCCGCGAACCTAGCAATATACTTCGGTTTTGGGAGCGAATATGATGGACTGCGCAAAGGGAATCCCAATCTTGATTTTGATATCGCGCCATTTCCGAGGCCCCGAGACGCGAGTATCGCCATCACCTATGGCAAGCTCACTGGAGTGTCAATTCTCCGTACGGCTTCCAATACTGGAGTGGCCCTTCAAGTCGCTCTAACGCTCGTTAGTCCGAGGGCTCTAAACATACTTCGCTCCAAAACCGGGTTCCCGCCAGTTCATAGAGGTCTTCTTACTGCAAAGCCGACGGATGCTTTTGGAGCCGTTATGTACGATTCCGCTTTCATGGCGCGCGGATTTATTGACCCAAACCCGGCAGTATCCGCGGGAATATTCAGGAACATGATAGAATCGGTTACAAGCGGCAGAGCGCGGAGCAAAGAGGCGCTCCAAAAGGCGAATACGGAAATGAAAGAAGCGTTCCGGTAGAGACAAATACCAATCTGCAAATGTATACCAATTTTCCAATACCTGCGAATAAGAGTTAAGAATCCGAATTGGTAGGTATTTGTAGATTGGAATGGATTAGTTATCATTGGTATCTGTCATGTCTCGTTTTTTCCCAATCTCAATACTTTCCACTCTTGTTCTACTTGGAACGGTCATCCCGTTCGCTCATGTCGCGAACGCGCAACAACAAACGAACCCGCCAGGCGAAACCAAATACGACGATGCGTATGTCCCGTGCGGGTACGCTGATACAAAAGACAAACAAGGGAAACCGGCAGAACAAACAATCACCTTACCCGATGGCACTACAAAAACTATCCCCGGAGACGGCGTCGTAGACAACCCCTGCAAATTCACGCACATCATTGAGCTTGCAAAAAAGCTCATCATGGGTTGGATTATCGCCGGTGTTATAATTGCGACTATGGGTTTCGCGTACGCAGGGCTTCTCTACATTACCGCCATGGGCTCATCGGAGAAAGTGAGCCACGCGCACTCAATTTTCATAAAAACCTTCTGGGGATTCGTGTTCATGCTTTCCGCGTGGCTTATAGCGTATACTATGGAGAGCATTTTCCTTTCCAAGGAGGCAAAGTGCAATTCGTTTTTGACCACTCCCGAAGATAGAGTAAAATTGGGGTGTCCAACGACCCCATAAGAAATCGGGGAGAACATGACACCCAAAGCACAGTGTCCAAAAACCCAAACAAAGCACAGTGTGTCAAAAAAACAAACAAGTCCGGTTTGTGTTTTGAAAGTTTGTGCAGTTTGTTTGGGCTTTGTGTACTGTGCTTTGGTAAGTTTAAAACAGGTAATTAAGCCAACTTATGTCTTTCATTGAAAAAGTGTGCCATTCGTTTAGCAAAGTACCACAAATGGCAGTGCATCTGGGCTGGGGCGCTTTTCTCATGCTCTTTCTCACGCCGCAATCAGCCTTTGCGACACCATGTCCCGAAGGAAGACTCTGCAATCCCATCAACTTTCCCAATCTTACCGCGTTCCTGCTTGAAATTGTAAATATAGCAATCCAGTACGGCGCGCTCCTTATCGTATTTTTCATCGTCTTCGCCGGTTTTAAATTCGTTACGGCGCAAGGGAACAGCGAGAAGGTGAGTGAGGCGAGAAAAATGTTTACGTGGATTGTTGTCGGCGCCTTCGTGCTTCTTGGCGTCTATGTGATTAAGGCCGCCATCTGCGGCTCCATAGAACAGCTTGGGGTCACGAACGCGTGCGGATTGACTTCGCAATGAAAGCAGTACTTAGTAGTTAGTAGTAGAGGACTTACGCGGTTGACTGAATTCTCCCTTAATAAAGGGAGCACTGCCGCCTTCGGCAGGAGGGATGTTACAACCCCCGCCTCGCCGACTCGGCACCCCCTTTACTAAGGGGGACACACTTCGACCGGATTCCAAACGCGTAAGTCCTAAGTAGTAGATTAATAGACAAAGCAAATTGATGAAAACTATAAGCCACAAAACAAATAGATTTTCTTTGCTACCCTCTACCTTCTACCTTCTACCATCTGCTTTCTTCTACCTTCTACCTTCTGTTTCCCTTGCCAACGACTCCATCAAAATCTTTGATACTCCCAATAAGCTCACGTTCACAGACCTCGCGGGGCGGCTTGCAGGCGTTGGGAATACAATCATAACCTTTCTCGTCGGCGTTGCTCTCGTTCTTTTGATTTGGGGCGCTTTCAAGTACATCCGTGCCGCCGGCGACTCGGAAAAGCTTGCCGAGGGACGTCGAGTGGCCGTCTATGGCATCATTGCCTTGTTTCTAATGCTTTCTTTCTGGGGATTTGTTATGATTATCAAGAAGAGCTTGTTCGGGTAATACCAATCTGCGAATGTGAACCAATCTACGAATACCTGCTAATAAAACCTACTAATAAACACGCCAATGGCTAGACAAATTTTCTCAATGCTCCTCATAACGCTGATGTTGCTGTCTGGAATGATGATGTTTGCGACTCCCACGTTCGCGATATTGTGCGCCTACACGGACGGCGGCACGGTTGAGGTACCTGGGACAGTGTGTCCTGATGGAAGCACACCTGTTGGCGATCCATCTGGTGACGGCGGCAGTCAAATAACCACCTTCGCTGGTTTGCTAAAACACATCAACGCACTTCTCAACCTCGTTGTTCCGTTCCTCGTGGGTCTGGCTGTTTTTGTTATAATCTACGGAGTCTTCAAGTACGTTTTCCACGCGGCAGATGAGGAGAAGCGGACGGAAGCAAGACTCTTCATCGTCTGGGGAGTAATCGGCGTCTTCTTCATGCTCTCCATTTGGGGGCTCGTGAATATCCTTGTCAACACCGTTCCTCTGCAAAAAAAGCCGCCGAAGGTGGAGTCGGTGTTTCCTAAGTAAATACCAATATACGAATGGGAACCAATCTACGAATACCTGCGAATAAGATAGGACTTACGCATTTCGTCATTTTCTGTCATTCCCGCGCAGGCGGGAATCCATGCCTTGAAATAACACTCTGGATTCCCGTTCCCCGCCTTCGCGAGGACAAGCTTCACGGGAATGACACCAAATACGACTTTTTAGAAGCTAATTTCTTAACCTCATGAAGAAAACATACGCGTTTGCGGCAATCTTTGTGTTACTTTTCGTTCTGTCCGCTTCTTTACTGCCCGGTATTACATTTGCGAACCATGTGTGTATCGGCGATCCTAATTGGGACGAGGACAATGATTTTGCCGAAGGCCATGCTTGTGTCCCGGCCAGCAATAGCGGCGGTGGCGGCAAAATAACCACCTTTGAAGGTTTGCTCGGCAAACTAAGTTCGGCCGTCAACTCGCTCGTGCCGTTCATAATAGGACTCGCGGTTTTTGTCATTATCTGGGGGATTTTTAACTACATCGTGCGTGCCGCAGATGAGGAGAAACGGGCGGATGCGAAAAAGTACATTATCTGGGGAATCGTTGGGTTGTTTTTTATGCTCTCCATCTGGGGCTTCGTGAACATCCTCTTAAACAGCATCAACCTTGATAGGACCATCAAGACAAGCGATATTCCAAGAGTTCCAAGCATTGGCGGGATAGACGGGACAGATGGCGGCACCCCCAGCGGACGGGACAATGGAAGAGATGGCACAGATGACTGTGATCCATCTATTAAGGATTGTCAGCAATAATTATGAGTGTACCGCCACTATGTTGTTTAGCATAGGAAAGAAAAACACAGCTCTCATTTGGTACGGCCTTCTTTATTTTTTTCTCGCGCCACTCACTTTGTTCGCGCAGTCTACTGACCTGCCGAAAGACGCAACCGAGCTCCTCAACCGCATAAGCACATTCATCATAAACCCCATCATCTATCTCCTTTTCGCCGCCGCGTTTGTAATTTTCGTTTGGGGACTCGTGCAATTCGTGGCGCATCTTGACAACGAAGAGGCGAGAAGCACGGGGGGTAAGCACATGATTTGGGGCATCATCGGCATGGTCATCATGGTCAGCGTCAACGGAATAATCTACATAATCCAAAACACCATTCTTCAGCTGGGAAGCTGAAGAATAGCTGCTAGCTGTTAGGTGCTAGGTTCTAGGAAGGAAAAAGAAAAGAAATAGATGCATGAAAGCCGAAAACTAACCGCTTCTGCCCTGCCTTTGACCGATAACGCCACTAATGCTAGCATAAGAACCATGAATACAATCGTTTTGAAAACAGCTGAATATCAAGAACTAAAGACCCGCGCTGATGCATACGATAGGTTGGTATTTGCCGTGCGTGAAGAGATTTTTTCGCCACCTCCGACCCGAAACCGCGCCAAGATTATTTCTGAATTAAAAAAGACAAAACGCTATAACAATAAATTTCTTGAGAGTCTCGCTCGCGGTTTGAAGCGTTCGTCGTATTTCACCTCATAGATTTTCCATGAAAATACTCCCGCTTCATTCGGAAATCGTCCGGTATATTAAAGCGCGAGGTTTGCTAAAACGGTTTGAAAAGCAGTCAAGACTTTTCGTCGCTAATTTAAATCATCCGAGTCTTGAAATGGGATTGCTTGAACCAAGGCATTTGCGCATTTTTAGTTTTCGCCTCAACCGGAAGTACCGAGCGATTTTCATTTTTCAAGACAGGGAGACGATTGAGGTGATTGATATCAATAATCACTACCAATAAGAAGAATAGCTGCTGGCTGTCCGGCGCTAGGTTCTAGCCGGATAAAGGAGAGGAAGATAGCTTCTAGCTGCTAGGTTCTAGCTTTTAGGAAAGAAATCGAAAAACAACTTCTAGATAAGCGCCACACATGTATGACTATCACAAAATCCTACAAAGACCTGATTGTGTGGCAAAAAGGAGTTGAACTTTCCGTGCTTGTATATGAACTGACTGAAAAGTTTCCCAATGAAGAGAGATATGCGCTTACTTCACAAATGAGACGAGCTGCCGTTTCCATTCCATCAAATATAGCCGAAGGGCGTTGTAGAAGTACAAAAAAGGATTTTTGCCAGTTTCTGCATATTGCCCTCGGTTCTGCGGCAGAGCTTGAAACACAAATAGAAATTGCAAAGCGAATATCAAAGACCTCCAATATCTCATATACAACCATAGAAGCCCTGCTTACCGAAGTTATGAAAATGCTCAATGCTCTTATCTCCAAACTAGAAGCCAATGCCTGACAGCGCCAGCACCTTCTCTCGATTCTGCTTCTTCTAGAACCTAGCAGCTAACACCTATCCCTTGCTATCCACACCCCCCCCTTGCGCGTGCGGGAATATAGGATAGAATAGTGCGTATTAATAGGATTTTCCAAATAGGTCGTATTACTAATTATTTTATAAGTGCTTTATGACTACATTGAAGAAAATTGTCCTTGCGGTCTCTGCGTATGCTTTGCCGCTGGCCGCGTTTGCACAGGCAGAGGTAGGTAATCTTACTGACCTGTTTATCACAATAAACGGGATTATCAACACCATTATTCCGTTTCTCGTCGGAATCGCCGTCTTTATCATCATCTGGGGCGTCTTCACCTACATTGCCGGCGCGGGAGACGAGGAGAAGCGGGCGCAGGCGAAGTCGTTCATCGTCTGGGGTGTTGTCGGCGTGTTTATCATGCTCTCCATCTGGGGGCTCGTGAACATCCTCGCCAACAGCATAAATCTCAAAAAAGACCCGCTTTCACAAGATGACCTTCCGACATTTGACTTTGATTTCGGGCAGGACGTTGGCCCTGGCCCTGGCCCTGGTCCCGGCCCTGGCGATGAACAACAGTAATTAGTGTGTTTCGTGATGGTTCTCTGATTAAAAAGAAACGCCAAGGACCTCTGTCCTTGGCGTTTTGCGTTGTTTCCCCATCCATGGGAGATTTTTCACTGTCTCCGATTGACGGCGAGGCCGGAGCGACCTTGGACTTCACCTGCCACAACGGCGGTGAAGCTCTGGGTCTTAACTACCGTTCCCCGTAAGTGTCCATGCCGAGGAAGCGGGGAGCCGATGGAGGCGGCATGTCGGCGTCCTTTTTTCAGGAAGTTCGGGGTGGACACGTCCACATGTCCCCTCACATGAGCGGACGCCGTAATCCTTGCCCTACTCCCGCCGTAAACGGTGGGGGGGAGGAAGCTCCGAGTCCCTCCACCGAAGTTGGAGTGCGTTGACCCCCATTGCCGACTTGGAGCAAGCATCAATGCTCCATTCGAGCGGCGCACTAACACCGCCTTTCCGCGAGGAGCTGGGTAGTTCCCTTGCCGTACTTCCTGCGGCGCAATGTTGCCAGTAACCCCCGTAACCCCCGGATTGGGGAAGGGGGGAATGACCGTCGGTGAGGTCGCGCCCGGAGGCCTCTGCCCGAGAACCCTCTCCCTCCATGTTCGCTCTTCAACCGGCGGTGTTGACACCACCGTGAAGTTTGTCTGGGCGTACACGACTTGGGGTTGATTCCCCACCTGCTGTGATATCACTGTCCCAGAGATGTTGGTCGTAAGGACCGGCGGGACATACCGATGCCCCACACTCCCAGTCCGCGGGCCGACGCATCCTACCGCCGTCATGGCGATTATGATTCCAAAGAACAAACCGATTTTTGCTTTCATTTCTGCCTTTCGGTGTTGTATCCGCGACTTTGCCGCGGATGGGTTTCTGAAATGCTGCGAGCATTATATCATGCATACCAATATGTCGTCAAGTTTTGAATCAAGGTTCAACTTTTCTCCGATTTTAAGGTTGAACCTTGGTATCAGAAAAAAAAACGCCAGACGCGGGGTGCGTCTGGCGCTGTGCAGGAAGGTCTCCTCGGATACTATCGCCGGCCATAGCTGGGAAGGAGCACCAACGCTCCGTCAGAGCGATAACCAAATCGCGCCCTCCCAGTGGAATAGCGGTACGGCCGATAGTGTCGGCCATATCCTCCATACCCGCTAGTGCGGTAGTACCCGCGCCTGTAGTGGGAGTAGGAGTACGGGTGATAGTGGCGAACACTTTCAGCGCCGGGCATGAAGTATTGGTATTGGACGGGGTACGCGCCCCCTCCAGCCTGGACGAGAAGAACAAATTGATGTCCGCCTCCTCCTTGGGGAGCGGTTGAAGCAGGCGCTGATATCGGCTCCGTCGGCACGAAGACTGGCGTCCCATCTTTTGCAAAGAGCCACTGTCCCTGAAGCTCCACCAGTTTCCCATCCCGCAGAATTGTCGGGTTTTTGAGCACGACGGGTGGGTTGATGGAAGCCGCCAATGGCGGTGTTGCGGGGTCGGAAGCGGCTTGCCCAAAGGCAAGCGGGCCGATGCCAAGTGCGATGGCAAAGAACAGACTTTTCTTGTTTTTCATGCAGTCGAATAGGTTTTGAGTGTTTCGATTGGCTGGTTTTTACCAGCAGAGGACTTTTCTCTGTTTCGACTCTACCACGGCATCACAATCGCGTCCAACATTAAAGGGTAATCACCGATACTCCCATCTTCTTCCGGAATTCTCCCTTACCAAAGGGAGTACCGAATTCTGATTCGGGGAGGGTTGTTGCGGGTAAGCTATTTGTTAAGGGGGAAACAACCCCCGCTCCGAAGACGGAGCATCCCTTCACTAAGGGAAAGACAACCCCCACCTCGCAGACTCGGCACCCCCTTTGTTTCCGCCAAAGGACGGATCCGCCTCTGGAGGAAAGGGGGATTGGAGAGTGTGAGAATTGACTAAAAACACCGACTCCAGAAGCTCCTGGAGTCGGTGTTTTTTATTTGTATTTTGGAATTTGTGATTTGTTTAGAGTTTAGAGTTTCGAATTTAGAGTTTCTTACACTACGTGGTCTCTCTCTTCTTCCTCCGTATCTTCCTTGGAGCGTTTTCTAAGCGCCATGAAGATGCCGAAGATGATGAGCAGAATCGCACCGATGCCCCATCCTATAGGACCGCTCACTCGCGAGAAGATTGTTCCGGCTGAAAGCCCATTTTTTTGCTTTGTGATTTCTACCGGATAACACGCCACGGTTTTCGCTTTGTCTCCCGACACTACCGTTACGGAGGCACGCTTCCCGCCGGTTTTTTCGTACGCCTTTGATGTGGTCGCGCCTTCCCCGGAAAGCGCCTCATCGCCAAACCACGAAAATCTATATTCTCCCATACCCCCTATGGCAACCGCGTGCCAGACCATCGCGCTCCCTTGCTCCGCTTTCGCTGAAGAGGGAATACACAAGGCCTGAACCGGCAGGGCCGCTGTCTTTTCTTTTCCATTAGGAGAAGAGACTGGCGGAGGTACTGCGGGCTTTGAAGGAGTTGTCGGGGTTTGGGCGCCGACGGTTACGAAGTTTGTGCACGAAACCGCTATGCGATTCTTTCCATCCGCAACCGTAAGCACCGCGAATTTACTCCCGGCGCTCGTGTATGATTTAGAAACAATCGGCCGCTCGCCTGTGAGTCCTTCCGCGCCATCCCACGAGTAGGTGGTGGATGCAGTAGTGCCCGAAACTATGGAAAGCCACGTTACGCTTTCTCCGAGAACTGCTTTTTCAGGTGTTGCGTAACAAGAAGCGCCGAGCCCTCCCGCCTGTCCATAATGGAATTGGCCGCCACCGGAATCTGCTCCAATGAGCGTTCCGCCGCAAGAAACCGTTATCTGTTTAGTGCCCGACGTAACTGTAAGAATGCCAAATTTTTCTCCCATGGTCGCGTATGTCTTAGATACGGCGCTTGTGTTGCCAGACAAGCCGTCGGTTCCGCTCCACGAGTAAAGATATGTTCCTTGGCCGCCGGAAACGGAAGAGAACCATGTAATTGTCTGCCCGACACCGCTTCTCAAGGTTGATGGAGCGCAAGAAACAGAAAGTCCGCCGGCAGTACCCGGTCTGCCTCCAGAAGAAGAGTCGTATTCCGAAAACGACAGGGTGGGCATGAGGTACAGTGCCCCCGTCCGGGCATTTCTTTCAAATCGAGGGCTGTCACTTTGCGCGTTAATCGCTGAAATGGGCAAGAAGAGTCCTATAGCTAGGGAAATGACAAAAATCGGTTGTATTAGTGTGTTGATTGTCGTTTTATTTTTCATACGCCGAAATTATAGCATACCCATCCGATTTGTCAACCTGTTGATAACCTATGGTGGCAAGTATCATAGCGTCTGGTATACTACAACAAATAGTTTTTTAGAGGTCGTGTTTGGTCATTATTCGCGTTTTTGTTAAATCTTTTTATGTACAAGAAATTGATTCAAGGTGGTATGCTCATTGCGGTGGTGTTGCTTTTTATTGTGCCATTGGCGATGCAAGCGGCAGAAGGTTCCCCCTTTTCCACTTCTTTTCCGCTCCTCAAGAGGGGCTTCTTCCAGAATAATATTTTGGTAAAGGTTGGAGAGGAGACCGTTAGTCCTATAGGCACGAACCGTGATTTTTGGGTCATCCGAGATGTCCCGTTTACCTTGAGTTGGGACGCAAAAGCGCCACTCGCTTCGGATGATACTCAAATAAGCTCCGCGGGCATGTTTTGCAGTAAAAGCTGGGAAGACTCATTTCGCGTTAAGGGTGAATCAACAGGATACCTTTCAGGCGCTCGAACTTTCTTCATGACTTGTAGCGGGTTGGGAGGGGGGATAATTGCCCAGCGCTCTGTGAAAGTCGGCGATATTGACCTCATCATTGGTTCTTTTGAGGCTAATATCTCCCCGAATGGGAACACAACAGACGAAACAGACTATCTAGCGAATTCGCCGTGGACTGTTACAGCGTCCGTTAAAAACGCGGGAAATGTTAATCTTTCATCCCCCCGCTTCAATGTCACGTTTTATTACGGCCTAACTAACATACCAAGCTCCTTTATGAGTCAGAAGACTGTGAATACTCTTAAAGGTGGCGACAGCATAACAGTTACACATCAACAGCCGGCAGGTAATGAACCCGGAACTACATTATGGTTCAAGGTATGCGCTGATGTGGATAATGTTGTTCCGGAGAGAAAGAGTGACGGAAGTGATGGTGGTAGCAACAACTGCAGCGCAGTCAAAGGTCCCTACAGATTTGTCAGACCGCAATAACTTATTAATTAAAAACGCCCTCTTTTGTGTTTGAGTGTAAGAGGGCGTTTTTCGTGCATCTTTGAAGCATAAAAAGAGCGGAGAGGTGGGGAACATACTTGTTCCTTAACTCTCCGCTCGTGACGTCGCTAAACTTCACTTTACCTCTCTTCCGACTCCCACCACGACGTTGGTAGGTGTTGGATTCGTCCAGCGGTACTGGACATAGGTCGTACCAATAGGGATTCCAGTTGAAACCCCAGGAGTCTTCGGGAGTAGAACTCCGTTCGCCCACAGCTCGTACGGGAGTCCCGATGGCTCCATACGAGTTGAGAATCCCGCCGGCCGTGGTATTCGCTCGCTGATAGTGGTACTCAGCGTAATCGGATATTTTTGGGGGTTAACGAGTCCGTGCCAGATTTCCTCCGTCGGCGCTGGCCTCGTTGCCACTGCCGCCGTTTGCTGCAGTGCGGCAAGTTTCCGTGCCGCCGCCTCTGTGGCGCGCGAGGTGGCGCGCATTGTCTCGTACGTCCGTTTTTCTTCCATCTGCGAAGCAATCCGGCCGTTGTGTTCCTCATGAGCGCCCCTCACGTGTTTGTACGCCCACGTGAGGCAGAGAATTATGACGGCCGCCATGGTCGCCATTCCCACAAAGCTACCTCCTTTGCCGCTTCCTCCCGTTGCCGTTGCCGCCACTCCCGCCGGTGCTTTTGCCTGTTTCAGCAATTTCACCACGAGGTAGGCAATGAGGAACACAACAGCAACCGCGATGACAGCGCCAATCCAGTGCTCCATAGTCCATGTCGAAACCGTTTTTATGGCTCCCACCACATGCTTTGTCTCAACTTCCTCCAAACCTTTGGGGCTACCTTCCGTTGGAATGTTGCCTCCCTTGTAGAGGAAAGCAAAGAAGTTGAGCTTGGGCAAGAAGAAGCAGATAAGCAACAGACCAACCGCCGCAAAGCCGGAGAACCGTACAAACGGTTTCATCCATTTGCCAGTGGCCGTACCCCACTCGTATGAGGAGAAGATAAGGAGGCCGACAATGAGCAGAAACATCGGCACTCCTCTCCAATAGTTCTGAATCGGGACGAAGTTGAGCGTAATAAACGCCGCTGCCTCGTAAATCAGAACCTGCCGCGCGAAGCTAATGTAAGTCTTCAGTCTTCGCGCAAGCCATCCTCGCTCTGCATCCGCTCCTGTCGGCTCCCCGGATTTTTTCTTTCCCGCCAGGAGATCAATGAGAAGCGCCAGCGGCACCGCGTAGTGCGCAAGCACCATGGTCCATATGAAGCACCAAACTCCCATCCACCCAACGAGCGTACGCCACCCCAGAAGGAGCGCGATGACGCTGACGAGGAGAGGAGGGAGGAAGGTGAGTGTCGCAAGCCGACGCAGTCCCCGAAAGTAATGCGCCGCAGGGTCGCTTACGCGCTTGACAGCCCAATCTACTCCATGGATGACCATGTCTGCCACCAACTTGATTGCTGGCACCAGATTTCTGATGCCGACCGCGATGATAACCACGGCGGCTCCTAGTCCCCATGCCAGACCTTTCAGTGTTTTTTTCATTTTCAGTTCAGTTTTTGGTTTTGGGTTCAGAGTCGCATCATGCCCAGAGTTTCGCCATCAGTTTCCATGGCGCGTCCAGTATCTTTCCGATAACGCTCTCGCTTGAGCGTTTTGCTTTCGCCTCTCGCTCTTTGCAGAGCCGTTCGGCGTCCTTCTTGAGCCAATTAACGGCTGGCGTGAGTTCTGCGTTGAAGTCACCAAGTCCTTTGTCTGCCGCCTTTACGGCGGTGTTGAAGCCGCTCCTCAACCGCTCGCCAAGTGGCACGCCCGGCTCCGATTCTTTCGGCCTTCCGTGGGCAAGCGCATCCTTGACGTCCACTAACCCATAAGCTTCCGCCTTGAGCTGGTTGACGACAATTTCCATGTCGGTGGCATGCGTCGAAGCGATGAGCTCCAACGCACGCGCCCAAAATGCATCCTGAATCTTTGAGAAACTCTCCTTGGTTTTCTCGCTCACCTCCGGCCCGTGTTCGAGAGCGTCCCTCCCGAAGAGTTCACCACGGTAACTATCGAGGAAGTCCGATACTTTCCTCATAAGGGTCTTCAACGGCTCGGGCTGGTTATCAGCCGCCTTGTCGATTCTACCGGACAGCATTCCGAGTCCGTAGTTCATCAGTGGGTGTAGAAGAGGATTTCCTGGCTTTAGCCATTTCTTCGTTGCCACCGCCGCACTCTTCGCAAGTTTGTCGATTCCCGGGTCAGTGAGTCCTGCGAAAGTACCCAGGTCGAGTTCGACCTTGAACAGATCCTTGAGAACCTTTACCCCCTGATCCAGCAACGGGTCGCCCAAACTTGTCGTGCTAGGAGTTCCTCCCGCGGGTGGTGTAGGTGTTGCCATAGTATGCCTTTCCAGACCCCAGCGTTTTAGGCCGAGTCTTGTTGTTGATTGCCTGCCCCGTGGTCATCCGCTTTTGAGCGGATTACTTTACGGGGCTTAGTTGTCAAAGGGCGGAAACCGCCTTTTTGTACAACGGTTTAACTGGCCGCAATGCTAGCACATTTCCTCCTGCCTGTCAACTTTCTCGGCAGCTAGTTCAACAATGAAATGCAACGCTCATTTAGCACGATAGCCACGGCCGTGACTCTCATGCTAAACAGGACCTCACCGGTTCAAATTCCATATTTACCCAGCACCTTGAACGCCCTGCGGTCAAGGTGCTGGGTTTATTGTGTCATCCCACACTTTTCAGAAAAAGTGTGGGATTGCGGCACTACGAACGCCGCTCATGCGAATACCCTGCGCTCCTGCGCAGGGTACGTTCTGTGCGACCCACAGGGTTAATGCCCTGTGGTGTCGCTCTTAAACTTTATTTTTTAGATAGGTGTCAATCTGGATGAGGTACATTTTGAAATCAGAGAAATTACACTTAAGATTATTCAAGAACAAATCCTTGTCCAGTTTTTCGTATCGGTGGACAAGCATATTTCGTACGCCGACAATCGGCGCAATCTTGCCCGCGAAATCTTTTTCCAATACGCCGAAATCTCCGAGCATCCTAAAAGTGCCTTGTAAATCATCAACCGTTCCGAAATCGCTCGCTGTGATAAGGTGAGTGTTAATGTCAACCATGGTGTCTACCGCCTTCTGAAAGTAGCGTTCCAGCGCAGGAAGTCTCATGTCATCGTTTTTAATGACCTCAATGGGAGTTTCCATGAGCTTTTCAATTTTGCCCACGCTCTCCGAGAGCATATCCATTTTCTTTTGTATGAAGACTTTATCCAACATATTTGTATTCGCTTATTCTTCGCTTCAGGTATTCCTCCCTAAGCCTGAACAGCGGTTCCGCCTCTTCATATGTCCTTAAGGCATACAAGAGCATATCGTCAAACAGGTGCGGGGTTTTTTCGTATAACACTTTTGCGTTTTGAACAATTTGCTTCAGAAGCAACGGCGGGGCTTTTCTGAAATTAACCGTGGAGACCTTGTCGTTTTTAAACACTTCAGTCAAATCAGTGTTTAACGACACCTCATCCTCAAACGACATCTTGTTTTCTGACAAAAACGCCACATCAACATCACTTTCTTTGTGCGTAAATCCGGTTGCCTGCGAGCCGAATAGCACCACAAGGGAGAAGTGATAGCGTACGGCGATTTCCGCAATTCTATTTTTGTCTATCTTTATCATGCGCTTACTATACCATAAAAATGTTCGACAGGCGATTATCACTTCTCAATTCATACTTCATAATTCATTCTGCTATGCTATAGTGCTAGAATGTTGAGTTGCTAGGTGTCAGCTGTCAGGTTCTAGTCGGAATCTTTTCTTTTTTACTAAACGCTATACGCTAACCGCTAACCGCTTCCCTATGTCTTTCTTTACCCCCAAACTAGGCATTGACCTCGGCACCGCCAACACACTTGTGTATGTGCCGAAAAAGGGCATCGTGCTGAACGAGCCGTCGGTCGTCGCGGTTTCCGAACAGGACAACAAAATACTCGCGGTCGGGAACGATGCCAAAAATATGCTAGGGAAAACTCCCGAATCTATTGTCGCTTACCGTCCCATGAAAGACGGAGTCATCGCCGATTACCGCGTCACAGAAGCGATGCTACGGTATTTCATCACGAAAGCTCTCGGAAAGTGGAATATCTGGAAGCCCGAAGTGCTTGTCTCTGTTCCCGCGGGCGTTACCTCAACCGAACGACGCGCCGTTATTGAAGCCGCCATTAAGGCGGGGGCAAAGAATGCCTATGTCGTGAAAGAGCCAATTCTCGCCGCTATCGGCGCTGGCATCCCCATTCATGAGCCGGTTGGACACATGATAATAGACATTGGCGGCGGCACGACCGACGTAGCGGTAATATCGCTCGGAGGCATCGTGGCCTCCACATCCGTGAAATGCGCCGGCAACCGCATTGACGAGGCTATCGCGGACTATATCAAAAAGACATTCAATCTCGCGATAGGGGACAAGATGGCGGAGAGTATCAAAATCGAAATAGGTTCCGCCGTGCCGCTCGAAGAAGAACTTTCTATTGTCATTAAAGGACGCGATTTTGTCACAGGCCTTCCGCGCGCCGCCGAAGTGAAGACAAACGAGATTGTGCGCGCCATCGGAAGGGAACTCCGGGAAATCATCAAATCTCTGAAGGATGTGCTTCAGGAAACGCCCCCGGAGCTTGCCGCAGACATCATTGACCGCGGCATTATCATGACTGGAGGGACATCACAGCTGCGTAATTTCCCGGAACTCGTGTTCCGTCGCACCGGCGTCAAGGCGGTACTCGCGAAAGACCCGCTCTTTTGCGTGGCAAACGGAACCGGCATCGCCCTCGAACATTTGGATACGTATAAGAAGACAATTATAGCGAAGAGGTAAAATAGCAGGTAGATGATAGAAAGTAGAAGGTCAAAATAGATTGTAGAAGGTAGATGGTAGAAGGTAAGAAGAAACAGTCTACTAGCTACTTTCTACCAACTAATTTTTTATGTTTGACTCACTTACGCATCACGCATATGGAATTGCCGGACAACCGGAAACAATCATTCCCAAACTTATAAAGTCACTTCTGAAGATTGGATACCGGACAAAAGGCAATCCAGATTTCCGAGTTGAATCCCATGATGTAATGGGTGTTGATGAATCGCGGGTGCTCAAAGAAGCGGCGGGGAGAAAAGCAATTTCTGGCAGTAAGAAAGTCTTTATCATTTCCGCGCGAGGCATCACCAAAGAGGCTCAAAACGCCCTGCTCAAAGTGTTCGAGGAGCCGCCTCTCGGTACGCATTTCTTTCTGATTGTTCCCTCGCTCGAGATTTTACTCGGAACGCTTCGTTCGCGTCTTTTTGCGGTAGATGCTTTTCGAATGAACGATAACAAAACATCATCTCGAGCTGAAACATTCCTCGATGCCGCAGTCCCGTTTCGGCTAAAGATAATCCAAGGACTTCTCAAAGGCGCGGATGAGGAAACTGGAAAGAAAGAATTGCTCGCATTTATGGACGAGATTGAGCAAAGTCTAGCCGCAGGCGAGCGACGCTCCGTCGCAGACGCCCTCGAAGAGGTACTCAAGGTGAAGAAATACAGCCGCGATAGAGCCCCATCATTTAAGCTATTGCTAGAACATCTCGCGCTGGTGTTGCCTAAAGTGGAATAAACAAGGCGGTATGGTATTATATTGTGAAATATCGGATACCAATGCAAAATAAATCTCGAATACCAAATATCGAATATCTAAAAATACCAAATACCAAATGTTAAAACAGAGGAAATCTCAAATTGTGGTTTCTTGTTTCGGTATTCGGTATTCGGGATTAGATATTTAATCGTATGTCATATAGCTTCTCAAAACTGAACGAGCGTTATAAAGAAGTCCATGACTGGCTCGCTAAGGAGCTTGCGAGCCTGCGCAGCGGCCGCGCCGCGCCGTCCGTACTTGACGGCGTACTCGTAGAGAGTTATGGCTCCAAAATGCCGATAAAACATCTCGCCACCATCGCCCTGGAGGACGCGCGAACGCTTCGTGTGAGTCCATTTGACGCGGCGGTTTCAAAGGATATTGAAAAGGCGATAGCCTTGACCAATTTGGGTCTCTCCGTGTCCTTAGACGATAACGGCATAAGGGTTCATTTTCCAGACCTTACATCGGAGCGGAGAACGGCGCTTATGAAAGTAGCAAAGGAAAAGCTCGAAGCCGCCCGCATCAATGTGCGCAAGGCGCGAGATGAGACCCTGAAAGATATTGAAGAGAAGGTAAAACAGGGTGGTATTGGCGAGGACGAAAGATTTCGGCTAAAGAAAGAGTTGGAAAAAATGGTGGAAAGCGAAAATAAGAAACTGCAGGAGGCGTTTGAGCGAAAAGAAAAAGAAATCTCAAGTTAAGAAACTTGAAATTTCTACCATTGACCTTTGACCATTAACAATTGACAGACTTCTTTTTAACGTCACATGTCACATGTCAATTGTCACCTGTTAATTGTTGATTTATGACTCTAGTTTTATTTCTCATCATTCTCGGTGCGCTCATCTTCGTGCATGAGCTCGGACACTTTATCTCCGCGAAAAAAGCCGGAATTCGCGTTGATGAATTCGCGCTTGGATTTCCGCCGAGGGTACTTGGAAAGAAAATAGGAGAGACAGAGTACAACCTCAATCTCATTCCATTTGGAGGATATGTGAAAATCTTTGGCGAAGACGGCGACGAAGACGCAGATAAACGCGGATTAGGAACGCAGATAAGCGCGGATAAAGAAAGACGCTTCACCTCAAAACCTCGGTGGGTGCAGGGAATAGTCCTTGCTTCCGGCGTCCTCGGCAATATAGTTTTCGCGTGGCTACTTGTGTCGATAGGCTTCATGTCGGGTGTTCCATCGGCAATCAACGGGCGATACGCCGCTGACGTGCGAAATCTCGAGCTTATGGTCACTTCAGTACTCCCGGACTCTCCGGCTTATACAGCAGGGCTTCATTCCGGCGATGTAATCACAGCAATCGAGGAAAACGGTAATCGATTTGAAGGCACCGATGCGACAGTGGCAGGAAACTTTATCGGCGCCAGTACGGATAAGCTATCCGTCTTTTACAAACGCGGAAAAGAAGCTGGAAGCGTAGTCGTACTGCCGAAAGATGGAATTGTGGAGGGGAAACACGCCATAGGGGTTGGCCTAGACACTATAGGTGAAGTGCGCTTCGGCTTTTTCCGAGCTTTTTTTGAAGGAGCTCTAATGACATGGGACATTACTCGCGAAGTCACTGTGGGCCTAGTCGGATTTTTGAAACAAGCCGTCACTTTGCAAGCGGACTTAAATTCCATTACCGGCCCCTTGGGTATTGCGGGACTCGTTGGGGAGGCGCGCGTTTTAGGAGTCATCTATCTTCTGTCTTTCACCGCATTTATCTCCATTAACCTCGCTGTCATCAATCTTCTGCCAATTCCGGCGCTAGACGGAGGTCGTCTTCTCTTTTTAGCGATTGAAGGCATCACCCGAAGATCAATCCCCGCAAAGTTAACTCGAACAGTAAATACGGCCGGCTTCATACTCCTCATTCTCTTTATGGTTTTTATTACATATCGGGATATTGTGAAATTAGTTAGTAGCTAGTAGCAAGTAGAAAGTAGAAAGTAGCGTGCTACTATTTTCTTATCCGTAATTCGTATATCGGTACTTATTTGTACTCCGTAAACCTATGAGACAATCACAGCTTTTTACAAAGACGAGAAAAGAAGTTCCATCCGATGAAATTGCAAAAAACGCCAAGCTTTTGATTCAAGCTGGCTATGTCCACAAAGAAATGGCGGGCGTTTATTCCTTTTTGCCACTCGGATTGCGCGTAATGAATAAAATTATCGGCATCATACGAGAGGAGATGAACGCAGTTGGCGGGCAAGAGCTTCACTTAACGGCGCTCCAAGACCCGAATGTATGGCAGAAGTCTGGGCGTTGGAGCGACGAAGCAGTTGATAATTGGTTCAAGACCAAGGTGAAAGTAGGAGGGGAAGTCGGACTTGCCTTCACGCACGAGGAACCGCTCACCCGCATTATGAAAGACCATATTCGTTCCTATAAGGACCTTCCATTTTCCGCGTATCAGTTTCAGACGAAATTCAGAAACGAAACGCGCGCGAAGAGCGGCATTCTGCGAGGCAGGGAGTTTCTTATGAAGGATATGTACTCATTTTCGCGCCATGAGAAAGAGCACGAGGTATTTTACAAGAAGGCGATAGACGCATACAAAAAAATCTTCACGCGTTCTGGAATAGGTGAAGAAACCTATCTCACCTTTTCCTCCGGCGGAAGCTTTAGCAAATACTCGCACGAGTTTCAGACGCTAACTTTAGCCGGCGAGGACACGATCCATCTCTGCGAGAAGTGCTCGGTCGCAGTGAATGAGGAAATCATCAAAGACCAAAGCGCCTGTCCAGAATGCGGCAACAAAAAACTCGCGAAAAAGACAAGCGTGGAAATCGGGAATATCTTTACGCTCGGGACGCGATTCTCGGAGGTACTCGACCTCGCGTATCTTGATGAAAAAGGCGAAAAACAATTTGTATTTATGGGTAGCTATGGTATCGGTCCGGGGCGGATTATGGGTACGATTGTGGAGCTTCTTTCCGATGAAAAGGGGATTGTCTGGCCAGCCGCAATCGCGCCGTTTCAGGTACATCTTATCTCGATTATCGGCGCAAACGGAGAAGATGTACGAAAAGAAGGCGATGGCTTATACGAAAGGCTTATGAAGAAGGGAATTGACGTACTCTATGATGACCGCGATATCCGCCCCGGAGAAAAATTCGCAGACTCCGACCTTATCGGCATCCCGACACGAGTGGTCATAAGCGAAAAGGCCATAAAAAGCGGAAGACTTGAGGTAAAAGGCCGCAAAACAGACACTGTTCAAATGCTCTCCGAACCCGACTTTCTTAAAACACTCTCTTAACATTCAAAATCCTTCTTCTGTTTTTAGCAAACACTCACGGCCGTGAGTGTTTGCTAAAATTGGTCCAGTTTAAAGATATACTTCCAGTGCTCCTCATTATCGATATGTTCCGCAATGATGAGCCGCACATACTTCCTGATATCAAGCGCTTCAACGATAAAATCAATTTCATTCCCGCATTCAAATGGATAGATTCCCGCGGAGTGTTGAAGTTTGCGGAATCCGAGCCTTTTCAGGTGATCTCGGAAAGCATCCCGAACCACACGCTCGTCCTCCGGGATGTCATACAAAACAATCCACCATTTTTTGCTCCAGATACCTGAATGTTTGATCTTCATATGGTACATTCGGTAGGTGAGGGAGCGTTTTTTTCCGTTTTCACTGAGTACAAGCGTGTGAGTCCCATCAGCATTCTCTTTTGCCTCGACTAGCCGAGACTCATAGAGTGCATCAATAGCACGTTCCGCCGCCTGCCGCTTGATATCGTGCCAGTCCCCATACATATCTTTGATAATCTTCCACTGCTGTCCCGGCGAACGCGAACAGCTAAGAGCTACTCCTCCGGCGAGCAGCAGTAAGATCTTTCGCTGTACTCCTCCGAGACCCCTTTTTTGCTTTCGCAACCGTATTTTCCGATTTCTTTCCGTGGTATCCATGCAGTCAATTTTAGCAAACACTCACTGCCGTGAGCAAATGCTAAAAAAGTGAAAGATAGTTCTTGAATACGAACATACTACTTACATTCAGAGTAGCTTTGCGTTTGGCTGTATTCGTATATAATGCGTAAACCAACATGCTCAAAAAATATTGGGAAAAAATTAGTGGATATCTTTCCAACGACATCGGCATTGACCTTGGCACCGCTAATACCCTTGTGTATATGCGCGGGCAAGGCATCGTCATCAATGAGCCGTCGGTGGTCGCGGTAAACCAGAAGACAGGACAGGTTGTAGCTGTTGGTTCGCAGGCAAGAGAAATGCTTGGTCGCACCCCGGCTCATATCGTAGCGGTGAAGCCCCTCGTTGGCGGAGTCATTTCTGATTTTGAGGTAACGGAAGAAATGCTCGCGTACCTTATAAGGCGCGCGGAGACTAACTCGCGAAAAATACTAGGCCCGCGCGTTGTCGTCGGAGTTCCATCGGGTGTCACGAATGTGGAAACGCGCGCCGTCCGCGACGCGACCAAGAACAATGGAGCCAGCCAAGTTTTCATCGTTGAAGAGCCAATGGCCGCCGCCATTGGCATACGGCTCCCGGTGAATGACCCCATAGGGAATATGATAGTGGACATAGGGGGCGGAACGTCCGATATAGCAGTTATCTCTCTTGGAGGAATTGTTCGCTCAAAAAGCCTCAAAATTGCCGGCGACAAATTCAACCAGGACATCATTTCGTTCATCCGAAGCGAATTTAAAATGCTAATCGGAGAAAAGACCTCGGAAAACCTGAAGATAGCTATCGGTTCCGCATTGCCGCTTCCTGCGCCGCTTGAAGCAGCCATCAGAGGACGCGACCTTATAACCGGTCTTCCGCGCGAAATCGTAATAACAGATACGGACGTGCGCGAAGCAATCGCGCCTTCAATCGACCATCTCATTGAAGCGGTAAAAGAAGTCCTTGAAACAACTCCCCCAGAGATAGTATCCGATGTTATTGGAAGGGGACTTTATCTTGTGGGGGGAGGAGGCCTAATAAAGGGACTTGCAGAACTTCTCGCGGAAAATCTTAAAATCCCGGTACACTGCGCCGATGATCCCATGACCGCGGTAGCGCGCGGCGCCGGCATTATTCTTGAAGACTTTGAGCGTTACAAGGACGTACTTATTGAAAGCGAAGATGAATTACCGCTTCATTCGTAGCATCAAAACAAAAGGACTGTCGTCGGAGTTTTGGCTCCCACTTTGTTTTTTCGTGGCGATAATTCTTTTTCATTTCGCTTACCCGACGGCGCTTGGAAACCTTGCGTCGCGCGCAGCGTCGCCTATCTGGAGCGGAAAGCAATTTTTGAGCGATAAGCTCAATGAGCTATTTTTCTTTTTTTCTTCAAAGAAAGAATTGACAGACGATGTGAATCGGCTTTCGTCGGAGTTAGAGCGCGCAAAGACCCTTCTTCTTGATAGGGAACTATTACTTTCGGAAAACAGAATCATTAAAGAACAGTTCGGACGAGCTAAAGAGCAAAAAGGACGTCTAATCGGAGCGATTTTGAAGACGCCTCCGAAATCACTTTATGACACTGCTGTTATAGACATAGGATTGGAAGATGGCGTGCGAATTGGCGACCTCGCTCTTTCAGGGTCCGTGGTTTTAGGCGTTGTCGGCAAAGTATTCGCGCACACATCACTGGTCGAATTCTTTTCAACTTCAGGGAAGAAAACCGCAGTAGTGATACTCCACGATGATAAAGCTATTCCCGTAGAGGCAGAGGGAAGAGGCGGCGGGGAGTTTCGCGCGACTCTGCCCAAAGAAGTCTCTATCATAGTCGGCGATAGTGTTGTGATGCCAGGTTTGAGTTTGCTCCTGTTCGCCACTATTGAAGCTATCGATGGGAGTGATACAGACTCTTTTCAGACGGTTCGCTTCAAGAATCCAGTTTCGATAGAGCTGCTACGAATTTTGGAAATCCAAAACACAACGCCCCAAGAGTGATTTTAGAACTCATCCCAAAACCTACCATGGTGTTATTGATTGAAGCCATTTCGCATCGTCGTTTCGCAAAATCCGGTAAAAAACGGCTTATCCTCGGTCGCCTGCCTGCCGGTCAGGCAGGGAGTACCTCGGTACACCTCCCTCGTCTGCTCCGTTTTTTCCTCGGATTTTGCGAAACTTTGGATTGCGATAGGTTTTTGGATGAGTTCTATGAGAATTAAAACTAAACTGATAATTTTGAGGGCCATTGCTGATTTTCTGCTTATCACCGCGGCGTTTCTTCTTCCTTGGTGGGTTGTTCTTTTGTGCGCAGCCGCGCTTTTCTTTGTGTTTGAACGTTTTTTCGAGCTTTTTCTAGTTGCTTTTTTGATGGACCTTCTTTTTGCCGTCCCGCTTCCGCGTTTCGGCAGATTCGAGTTTGTGCTCTCGTTCGGATCGGTGTTCCTGTATCTAATCCTCAACGCCATCAAAAAGAAGATGCGAATATAAACTTATCAAGTTTCAATCAAATCTTTAATTTTTTTTAATCTTCAAATTTCTGGCATTGATTGAAAATTGCCTGCCCGCCGAAGGCTCGGCGTAGGCGGGTAAATTGATAATTGAAAATTTAAAACATCCATATGCTACAAAGATTTCTTAAATTGTTTAGTTCACGTAGAGTCGCTCTGCATGGGAAGAAGGAAATCAATCCTGATGAGATATTTCTTGATTCTAGCAATCTGCCGCAGTTTGACAGGCACCAATTCGAGGGCCGCCTTGAGCGTCCTATAGCTCGCCGCACCATTTTCATTTTAGGTGGCGTATTTTGCTTGGCAATGCTTCTGGTTCTCTCAAAGACCTTTTCACTTCAAATAATGGAAGGAGACCGGTACGCAAATCAAAGCGCGCAAAATCGCCTGCGCCACAGCCTGATTTTTGGCTCGCGCGGCGTGTTCTATGACAGGAACGGAACATTACTCGCATGGAATGTCATTGATGACGCTAAACCTGAATTTTCGAAGCGCAAATATCTGGAGCAAAATGGACTGTCGCACGTCGTAGGATTTATAAAATATCCTTCAAAGGATAAAGCAGGGTTCTATTATAAAGTTGATTTTGAAGGACTTGATGGAGCGGAAAAGTATTACAACGAATATGTCGCGCCGCAACATGGAATCAGAATCGTTGAAACAGACGCTCATGGGAATATTCAGTCGGAGAGCGTGTTAAAGCCGCCAAAAGATGGAGCAAACATTACTCTAACTATCGACGCGCGCCTTCAGAGTAAGCTTCACGAGTTAATGGAAGGTCTAGCGAAGGAACGCGGTTTCAACGGAGGCGCCGCAGTCATAATGGATGTTCAAAACGGCGAGCTTCTCACCATGGTGAGCTTTCCAGAGTACGATTCACAAGTTCTTACCGATGGTAGCGATGAAGACGCCATAAAAAAGACGCTTGCTGACCCAAAGACTCCATTCCTCAATCGAGCTACAAGCGGACTATACGCGCCAGGCTCTATCGTTAAGCCGTTCATAGCACTTGCTGCGTTGGAAGAGGGAATAATAACGCCAGAGAAGGAGATAGTAAGCACAGGCAAGATATCAGTTCCGAACCCATTCGACCCGAGCAAGCCGAGTGTTTTTAAAGATTGGAAAGCGCACGGCGCTGTTGATATGCGCAAAGCATTGGCAGTTTCATCCGACATATATTTCTACGAAATAGGCGGGGGGTTCGAAGAACAAAAAGGACTTGGTATCGGGAGCATCGAAAAGTATATGCGTCTATTCGGCTTCGGCGAGGAGCCAGGAGGAAACGATTTCTTTGGTGAAGCCGGAGTCATCCCAAATCCCAAGTGGAAACGCGCGAATTTTAACGGTGAAGCGTGGAATCTTGGCAATACCTACCATACGTCGATTGGGCAATATGGATTTCAGGTAACTCCCTTGCAGGTGGCGCGCGGAGTTGCCGCGATTGCGAATGGCGGAAAGCTTTTAGAACCTCGGCTTGTAGAGGAAAAAGAAATTCCGCCGTCATATGCGGTGATTCCTATCAAAACTTCCTCTTTCGGGGTTGTGAAAGAAGGTATGCTTGGCGCCGTAACTTTAGGTGGCACGGCAAGTGGACTTTCCATTCCCAACATAAGCGTTGCCGGAAAGACTGGAACAGCGGAGCTAGGAACCTTAAAAAAACTAGTCAACTCATGGGTAGTGGGATTCTTTCCATATGAAAAACCTGCGTTTGCGTTTGCAATCATAATGGAAAAAGGCCCGCGTGATAACACCATAGGCGCGACTTTTGTGGCTAGGCAGCTATTCGAGTGGATGAGCGTGTATACGCCGGAATACCTGCGGAGTCAGTAAGTAGCAAGTAGAAAGTAGCAAGTAGCAAGCAGGCAGTATCGAATTTTCTTTTTCTACCTTCTACCCTCTACTGTCTACCTTCTGCTTGTGCGTTGACTTACTCTCAAAAACCCGCTACAATCTTGAGGTTTAGCAAATCTAACGAATAGTGAACATGCCAGATACACACGAATATCTTACCAAGGAGAAGTTTGAGGAGCTTGTCAACGAATTGGACTATCTCAAGACAGATGGCAGGAAAAAAGTGGCTGAAAGTCTTGAATACGCAAAATCACTTGGCGATCTTTCGGAGAACGCCGAGTATCAAGAGGCGCGTGAGACTCAGGCGAATATAGAAGACCGCATCTTGAAGCTGGAAGTGATGCTTAAATCTGCCGTAATCATGAAAATGCATCACACGGAAGCGGTTGATATAGGCTCGACAGTTTCTCTCGCGCCAGAAGGCTTAAAGGATAAAGTGACCTACAAAATCGTAGGTTCGGAGGAGGCCAATCTTGAGCAAAAAAAGCTTTCTATCAATTCACCGCTTGGACGCGCGCTTCTTGGCAAGAAGAAAGGCGATAGTCTTATGGTAAAGACGCCTGGAGGCAATGTTATGTATATGGTAGTTCATATTGAATAGCACCAACTTCCGATTACTTATCTTAAACTTCACAAAGCACAGTACACAAAGTCCAAACAGACTACACAAATCTCCAAAACACAAACTGAGCCGGTTTGATTTTTTGAAACACTGTGTTTTGTTTGGGTTTTTGGACATTGTGCCTTGGGTTTTGTCAGAAAGTAAGTGAACTACCTGCCCGTCGAGACGAGTTCATCGCAGGAAGGGAAATTAGACAATTAGATGAATTGAATTCCTCATGTCATCACTCCAAGAAATCAGAGAAAATCGCCTTAAGAAGCTGAAATTGCTTCAAGACAAAGGAATAAATCCTTATCCTGTTTCGACGCGCCTAGACGCCACGCTTAAAGCGGCAACCAAAGACTTTGCGAAGCTCTCAAAGAAAAAGGAGATTTCAATTGCTGGTCGCGTCATGGCGCTTCGAGGGCAGGGCGGTCTCGTGTTTGCGGACCTTTTTGATGGTACAAGTAAATTTCAGGTGTTGCTAAAGAGAGATGAATTATCCAGCGATTTATTCAACCTTTGGAGCGATACTGTAGACATAGGAGATGTTGTGGAACTTTGCGGCAAGCTCTTTCTCACGAAACGCAGTGAGAAAACTCTTCAGGTCAAGAATTGGCGTATGCTCGCAAAGTCTCTACGCTCACTGCCTGAAAAATGGCATGGCCTTACCGATACCGAGGAACGATTCCGCAAACGCTATCTTGATCTTTTGATGAATGAGGAAGTGCGGAATCGATTCGAGCTTCGTTCGCGCATTGTAAGCGCCCTGCGCAGGATTCTTGATGCGGAGGGGTTTCTGGAAGTTGAGACGTCAATCCTGCAGGAACTTGCGGGAGGCGCGAACGCCGAGCCGTTTAAGACACACCACAACGCGCTTGATATTGATTTATACCTCCGTATCGCGCCGGAGCTTGACCTCAAAAAGCTTCTTATCGGCGGTTTTCCGAAGGTGTACGAGATAGGGCGCAGCTTCCGGAATGAGGGAATTGACGTAACGCACAATCCGGAATTTACGACCGTGGAATGGTACGAAGCATACAGCGATAGCGCGAAACAACAAATCTTTGTGGAACAAGTGCTTAAGAGCATTGTAGAGAACGTGCACGGCAAGACGCCTGTTCTCTTTGACGCGCACGAGCTTGATTTCGGAAAGTCGTTTGCCAAAGCGACGTACTTTGAACTCCTGCAGCGTTACGCCCTCATTCCGCATCCAGAGAAAGCGACGCGAGAAAAACTGGCGCTTCACGCCGCCCAGCTTGGGGTAAAGGTTGACTCGGGCGACACCTCGGAAAAAATCATGGATAGCATTTACAAAAAGGCAATTCGGCCCAAACTTATTCAGCCAACAATCATCACGGAATATCCGAAAAATTATATTCCGCTCGCCAAGAAGAAAGAGGGAAGCGAGACAATGGTAGACGCATTCCAGGTTGTTGTCGGCGGATATGAAATTGTTAAGGCGTTTTCAGAACTCAATGACCCGATTGACCAGCGCGAGAGATTCGGCGTTCAAGAAAAAAATAAAAATGCAGGCGATAGAGAAGCCCAACCAAGCGATGAAGCATTTCTTGAAGCATTGGAGTACGGTATGCCGCCGGCAGGAGGACTCGCGATATCAATAGACCGCCTGACGATGCTTCTCTCAAACACAAAAAACATCCGTGAGGTCATATTCTTTCCGACGCTCCGGCCGAGGAATGAATAAGGAATAGTAAATTGAACAGCGGCACCACAGGGCGTTAGACCCTGCGGGTCGCCCCGACTTCCCTGCGCGGGAGCGCATGGTGTCCTCATTCGCATGCGCCATTCGTTAAGCGTATCTACTATGAATTAGGAATTAAGGAAAAACAGCGGCGCGCGCGAGCGCGCCGCTGTTTGCCCATGCGTAAAGTTGACAATTTTAACGTCATGAATAGTATTGCTTCGGGGCGCGAGAATACCGTTTCTTCGCGCATACAAATGGTACAGCGAAAACTCAATATTCGGAGCTCTAATGAAATTCTCAATTCTCACGCACGTTGTTGGACCGGTTGTTTCTGTTATCGTAGCGGCCATCTTCTGGAAGAGCATGTCGGAAAAAGAAAATGGTGACGAAAAACTCTTGTGGCTGAATCTGAACACCCTCGCATTCGCCACAGGTATGTATGCTTGTTTCTTCTTCTTCTATCAATTCTTCGACTTTTGGCTGTTCTCTGCGAACGCCTACAACATCAAGGATGAATGGACGCTTCCAGCTTTTTTTGGCATTTTCGCAGGACTTGTCATTTGTATTATGATCTCCGCGAGTAGGTTTATCGAAGGCGGAAGCCGCGAACGGCTTTCGATTTTCGAGTTCCGAAACGGTAGATCTGTATACCCAATAACTCTCCCAGTGTTTTTCGCCTCGATGATTGCCGCCATCGGTTTCTACGCCGGGCCACTTAGCCACTTCAAGGTCAGGGATGGCTATCTCGCTCTTCGCGGAAATAACCTGACCTATGCTGGAGAGCGTGTTCGAGCAAATCACTTTCTTGGCGACCAGAAGGTGAAAATCATTCCGATTCACAAATCAGCACGAATCGACGGGCTTCGATATCGTCTTGGAAATAGCAAAGAGCTTGCGGCGATAGCCTTTGTTGATGTTTATCTTGATGTTGTGTCGGCAAAACACCGCGGGGTGAAGTTCTTTAATCCAAGGGCAATAGATACAGAAGTTAAAGCCAAGGTAGCGCAGGCGGTATTGGAACATCCAAGTAGTCTCGCTACTGTGGCGCCACAGGAGATTTCTCTTTCTGGCTTCCCAGCGTCGTGGCGGGTGACTAAGCTTGAGATTTTCTTCAATCCCATGTAGTGGGCAGTTTGAATTCCCGCGCACCGTGGTTTCGAACAGCGTTCTGGGTACAGGCGCTGCTTTTTGTTATGCACAGGTTATCCACACGAAAATGCTATGCAGTGGGCGGAAGTGTTATAGAATATGAAACAAGTGGGATTTGGTGGGAAACATAGGAAATCCTTAACAAAAAAGAATGAAAATTGAAAAACTAATCTACAAGGTTTTTTATAAAGGAAAAAAGTTCGCACTGCCAATAACAGTCAGCGTGAATGTGTTATTGCGTGAAAAAGTCCGTGTTCATTCTTCAAGAATCCTAAATCCTAAATCCTAAATCCTTCTCCATGTTAATTGGCGAATATACCCACACCGTAGACGATAAGAATCGGCTTTCACTACCCGCCAAATTTCGGGCTGAGATGGGGAAGAAGATAGTGCTGACGCGAGGGCTCGACAGATGCGTGGCGATTTTCACGAAAAAGGAGTGGGAAAAGATTGCGGCCAAGCTCTCGGAGTCCAGTATGCTACAAGCTGACAGTCGGAGCTTTAACCGTTTTATGTTCGGAGGGGCCGTTGAGACTGAAGTTGATTCCATCGGGCGCGTACTCATTCCGGATTTCTTGAAAGAGTGGGGAAGTCTCGGGACGAAAGTAGTCGTCATCGGAGTGCAAAACCGAGTTGAGATTTGGAACGAGAGGGCCTGGGAAGCCAATAAAGAGACGATTGAGAAGCAGGCAGATACGCTGGCGGAGAAGTTGGGCCAAGTGGGCGTACTCTAAGAAGAGCAGAACAATTGACCATTAACATTTAACAATTGACCACAATGCAATAAAAGGTAGTTTCTTCGAGTCAAATGTTAATTGTCACATGTCAATGGCGCACATACCTGTTCTTTTACAAGAAGTCATCGAAGGTTTGCAGATAAGGAACGGCGACTTTGTTCTTGACGCCACGGTTGGGGGCGGAGGACACAGTGAGGCGTTGTGCCGTGCCATAGGCAAAGATACTCAGCGACCAAGCTCCTATCCACGAGGGTCGAGGCTCTCGAGAGCGGGGCTAACGACGTTCATTTGCCTAGACGCGGACGAAGATGCGATAAACAGAAGCCGTCAAAGACTCGAGGATTGCGTACGCCGGCAGGATTGTCAGGACTGCAACTTTCTTTTTGAGAGGACCAACTACCGCGAGCTTGATAAAGCTCTCGCGGGATTTGGTGTCAGAGGCATCAATCGAGTGCTCTTTGACCTCGGACTGTCCAGTTTCCAGCTTGAGGAGAGCGGAAGAGGATTCTCATTCATGCGCGACGAGCCGCTCGAAATGACCTTTGAGAAAAATCCAGAAAAAAGCGCGGTTACAGCGAAGACGATTGTGAACGAATGGAGCGAGGAAACGATTGCGACGCTACTAGAAAGTTATGGAGACGAAAGACATGCGAGGAGCATTGCAAGGAAAATCGTGGAGGCGAGGGAACACACGCTCATCTCCACGACCTTCCAGCTTGCGTCGCTGGTTGCGTCGGTTGTGAGGCGGAGGGGCAGGATTCATCCCGCTACAAAAACCTTTCAGGCGCTTCGTATCGCGGTTAACGATGAATTTCAGGGGCTCAAGGACGGGATATCCAAGGCGTGGGAAGCATTGCTCCCGATGGGACGAATTGCAGTCATTTCTTTTCAAAGTTTAGAGGACCGCCTGGTCAAGAATTTTTTTAGAGAACTTAACAAAACTGGAGCTGGAAAATTGATAAACAAAAAACCGATCGTGCCGACAGAAGGTGAATTGGCAAGCAATCCTCGGTCTCGAAGCGCGAAGTTGCGGATCATAGAAAAGATAAAGAATATCTAATTTCGAATACCAAATATCGAAAAATATCGAATTCTTAAATATTAAACTATTCGAAATTAAGATTTTTTTCGAGATTCGAAGTTGGATATTCGAGATTAAATAGGAAATATTTTACGGAAGATGAAAACGATAAAGAAAAATCTGAAGCGATTTGAAAAACACGGCAAGAAGCTTTTTTGGTCTTTGGCCTGTCTTTTGCTGTTGGCTACCTCATTCTATGTATATTTAATGAATACCGCTGCGCTCAACGGCGTGCGTTGGGAAGGAGCCGAGAAGGAAATTATGTCTATCGAAGCCACAGTGTCAGAGCTTGAATCAGAGTACCTTTCTTTAAAGCAATCGGTGACTCTTTCCACGGCATATGCCATGGGGTTTGAAGATGTGAAAGCCATTAAATTCATTTCAGCCAAGAAGGTTGGCACTGTGGCCGCAGTAAATGAAATCTAAGAGACTGTCTGAAAAGCTATCGCAATCCAAAGCCGCGCCAGATTCGAGGAAAAAACGGTGAAGACAAGGGAGGTGTAGACCGCTACTCCGACCGAGGATGAGTCGTTTTTTACCGAATCTGGCGCGGCGACGATGCGAAATGGCTTCAACAATAATTTCCATGGTAGCTTTTCAGACAGTTTCTAACCCCAAATTCTTGTTTCGCGCGCGGCTTATAAGCGTAATGTGTGTTGCCGCCGCTTTTCTTCTGCTGGCTCAATTGTATTCAGTGCAAATTGTGAACGGGAGCGAGTACTCCGAAAAAGCAGAACGGCAATACTCGCGCCCAAATCAGGAACTCTGGAGCAGAGGCTCCATTTTCTTTTCAACGCGAAGCGGCGAACTCGTATCAGCCGCCACGCTCAAAACGGGTTTTACGCTAGTTATCCGTCAGAGTGAGATAACCGATAGAGAGGCCGTGTGGAACGCTCTTTCAAGGTATGTTGCTCTTGATAAAGATGATTTTCTTGCAAAGATGTCAAAGCGCTCTCACGGAGGTGAGGAGAGAATAGCTCGCAAACTCGGAACTGACGTCGCTCCTTTAATTGATAAGTTAGGATTGAAGGGGGTCTACTTATACAAAGAAAGATGGCGCTTTTATCCAGGCGGACGTCTTTCGGCGAATCTCTTGGGTTTCGTCGGATTCGACGGCGACATTCTCTTAGGTCAGTATGGGTTGGAGCGTTACTACAATGACACTCTATCTCGCGACTCCGGCGGCCTATACAAGAACTTTTTTGCCGAGATTTTTTCCGGCGTCAAAAAAGCTGTCGGACCTGGCCGCTCCGAAGGGGACATAGTTACCTCGATTGAACCGAGCGTGGAAAGCTTTCTTGAAAATACTCTTGCCGAGCTTCAAGAAACCTTTACCGCGAATCGCGTAGGGGGAATAATTATGGATCCTAGCACCGGTCGCATCTATGGAATGGCGCTTTCTCCGTCTTTTGACCCAAACAGTTATGGCAAGGAGACTAACCCTAGCATCTACAGCAACTCACTGGTGGAAAGTGTTTACGAGATGGGTTCCATCATAAAGCCAATTACGATAGCAGTCGGACTTGATGCCAAGGTCATAACCGCCACCAGCACTTACTACGATGCCGGTTTTTTGACGCTAAACAATAAAACCATCTCCAACTTTGACGGCAAAGGCCGCGGAAGAGTTTCTATGCAGGAAGTGCTTAACCAATCGCTCAATACCGGAGCTGTTACTGTCGCGCTTAAACTTGGCAAGGATAATTTTCGCGAGTACTTTAAAAAGTTCGGACTCGGTGAGGAAACCGGGATAGACCTTCCTGCGGAAGCGGCTGGTCTTGTGAGGAACCTGGAAAGCGGCAGGGATATTGAGCTTGCCACCGCCTCATACGGCCAGGGCATCGCCCTTACTCCCATTCAAACCGTGCGCGCCCTTTCCGCGCTCGGGAACGGCGGATATCTTGTAACGCCGCATATTGTGACGGAAATAAAATATAAAACAGGCGTGCGCCGTTCCGTCGAAAGCAGCGATAGAAAACAGATTTTAAAGCCGGAAACATCAACGGAGATTTCACGCATGCTCGTAGAGGTTGTAGACACCGCGCTTTTGCATGGCGCGTACAAAATGGAACGCCACAGCATCGCTGCCAAGACAGGGACCGCGCTTATCGCCAATCCGGACGGAGGAGGATACTATGAAGACAGATTTCTGCACTCGTTTTTCGGGTATTTCCCGGCGTATAATCCAAGCTTCATCGTCTTTCTGTATGCAGTTGAACCTAAGGGAGTAGAGTTCGCGTCAGCTTCTCTTACAGCGCCATTCATGAACATCGCGAAATTTTTGATAAACTATTACGAAATCCCACCAGACCGGTAGGGGAAGCGTTTAGTCCGCTAGCTGGCGGATAGCGTTTAGCGTTTAGTTGAAAAGTGTCACCGAATATTCCCTAAATCTCCTTTCTCTTTCTACATTCCTGTCTACGTGGGTAGCCTACTTTCTACCTACTACTCTCTGCTCACTGTGGATAAAGGTGTGGATAAGCCTATTGACAAAACACTAAATGGATATATGGTATAACATAGTATTTGGCTCATTGGAAAACCATTCGTTCGGCCGTTCCACAAGGTCAGCAGTATCAGCATATGATGACTTTGCGGAGCGGCCGAAAACAACAAACAACAACGGTCGCCACACAGAAAGGCACCATGAAAAAGACAGTACTAGTAACAGCGGCCGCAATGGCTTTTATTGCCCTGTTGGCCAGCGGGTGCGGAAGCACACAAGTCAGCAAAGCTCCCGCCAGCAATCAACCCGGCTTAGCTGGGACAACGCATCCTTCTCCGGAGAAGGCGGTTCCGGGACTTGTGAACATCGGCCCCAAGATGTCGCCACAGGAGGTGGCGACGAAACTCATCAAAGGGGAGACTACCCTGGCTGAGGTTAATGTCCTCCTTGGGCCTCCACAAGATGCGGTGATGACAGGGAGTGAGAACGGACAGACCGTGGTGTACCGGTGGAGAAAGGAGCTTGCAGAGGAGCCATGGATCGATATGAAGGAGACGGTAACTTCAAGCCTCCCCGGGCCGTTTTCGCTCATATCTGCTTTCGGAGTCAAGAAAAAGGTCGCCGATCGTAAGGCGCAGATGGCGGCGGTGAAAGACTCATTCAGGAGCCTGACGCTGGAGTTTGACGATAATGGAAAGCTGAAACGATTTTTGTTCAGCCCACCAGTCGTTACGACACCGGTGTCATCTTCGGAGGCGATCTCTCCACCGTCGCTGGTTGCGACGACGCCAGCTCGCTGAGGAAGAAATTGGTTTTTCAGGCAGAACGTCCACTACCACCTTGGTAGTGGACGCTTTTTATTTGTTCGTATCCGTGTCCGTAACCATTTTCTAGCAAGCTAAAAAGCTAGTTCGCTAAGGTTAGATTTCCTGATAGTTAGGATTACCCTGCACTCTAATCGCGGAGGAACACTCTGACGACTCCGAAAGCCCAACCAGAGACACTGTAGCGCTCTTCAATCCAGAAGTTCTATACACCTTAGTAATGACCTGTTCGTCTCCAGAAAGGTTGTCATCACCCGACCATTCATAAGTATAATTGCCGGCCGGATTGGGCACAGCCGTCCATGTGACAGTCTCTCCCATCCTTATAACTTGCGGACTTCCACTGCATGTAAGGGAATCAGGCGCTGGCCGAGGTATGACATTCACTGGCGTAGGCGACTGTTTTGTAACAGGCAAACAATTGGGCGCCGAAACTGTAACCGTGGCGTCGTAACTCCCCAGGCTTTCATATGTGTGTGTTACCGTTTGCCCTGTCCCGCTCAAAGAATCGTCTCCAGTCCAAGAATAACTGAAAGGCCCGTGGCACTCTCCGAAAGGAGTCGCCGTCCAAGTTACATCCCCGCCCGGGTAGGATGGGTTGGGCGCTGGAACAACAGTCGTGTCAATCTCCGGCTCCGCTGCACATTTGGTTGCGTTGACGGTATTGGAATTATCTGAACGGCTGGAACCGGCAACGGCAACAACATAATAGGAATGCGTTCCCGCCGTTGCCGCGGAATCAGTGTAACTGAGCTGGTTAGCGGTTACCTCGGCTAAAATTATGCCATCGCGATAAATCTCGTAACCTTCAGCGCCCAACACCGCACTCCAATCCAATTTAATATCGTCTAAACAATCACTGCCACCTTCGCCGCCCGGGCCGGGACCCTCGGTCGGCTCATCCAATACCGGCGCGTCGAGCGACGACTCGTCAACAATAATTCTTATATAACCGCTCGTCCAGTGGTGGACGTCAAAGTAGTAATTATCAACCTTGATGTCAATCCGATAAGTTCCCGGCTCCGAAGGGGCTGTAAGCGGAAAGGAGTATGACTGGGTGATAACGTTGTCTCCCTCTGGGATCTCGGATATATATGTTTTGGTCTCGCCATCCAAGACAATGGTCCATGTGGTCACGCCAATGCCGATCGCATTTGAGCAATACTGATAGGTTTGCCTTACTTCCAAATTGAAAGCAGCGTCGGGAGTAAGATGGCTCCTATCAATTGGATTGTTCACGAATACGTCGGGCTCCAAATCGTACGTAGAACTACTGCATCCGGTGAACGTGCCTCCCGTGAATGTACACCTCGCTTGGGCAACTTCCGGTGCCAGTCCCCATGAAACCGCCAGTGCCGCGCCTACCAAAAGCGCGACCACCAGATTAGAAACAGTACTTGGCGTCGAGACAGATGAAGGCGGAGAGGGAGGGAGGGGTGGAGGCGCGAGCGGATTCTCTCCGGAGGGTGGAGATGAGCTTGGCGGAGAGCCTCTACTTTTCTTGATTAATTCCAGCACGAGAACGCCAAGAAGCAACACAACAATTGCTATTGCAATTACTATTGAAATTGCGCTCAAGCCGCCGTCGGCGGTCGTCGCGCCGACTGCAGTTGGCGGTGTCAGCTCCGTGCTGTATGTAGAAAGCCTGGTTCCGTTTTTGGAAATCACGGCGGTGGCGCTAAGCGTGCGGGCTTTGGCGCTAACCGTTAATGGTAAAACGGCGGACGTCTCGTCTCCGTCAAGATTAATTCTCTTTGATGCGGTGCCAATGAGTGTATCGTTTTCATCATACAGCGCGACTGTTAGATCTACTTCTCCAACCTGCGGTCTGTCGCTAGTAGGGCTAAATTGGTCAAAAGGCGGCGGTTGGTAAAAAACTGTCACATTGGCGGTTTCGCCTTTCGTTAAACTAGCTTTATCTATTGCCAATGATTGAATCGTCGCCATATCGCCTAAAATCAGGTAGCGGAATGTTACGGCTGGCGCCGCGACATCGCCTGCGCGGTCGAGAAAGGTAATCTCACCCGCATACACCAACGGTCTGTCATTGAACGTTGGCAAGTTGATGACCGCCTCCGCCGTTTCTTTGGCCTTCACGATGACGGTATCGTCAGAAAACTCCCGCAATAATTCGCCAGTGGAAAGCCGATTGTACACCTTGACATGAGGCGTGAAAGAAATTGTCTTATCGGTTGGGTTGGAAAAATTGATACGATACTCAACCGTTCCGCCCTTGGGCACGGCCGGGCCGGTTTCCGGTATAAACTCCTTGCCGCCGATGAGGAGCGTGGCTCGAGTAACGCTCGCTATCGCTGGCGAACCCAAAATGGCGATTTTGGCGTCCCGCCAACCCATATAGAGGCCGGCGAAAATAGTTTGAATCCGTATGCCAAGGTCGTTGCCGGAAACGGTTTTCGGCAATTGATACATAAAACTTACGCTTTTCTTCTCACCGGCGGCCAAAAAGGTCTTGCCGATATCCCGTTTGTCATAGACAACAGTCGGCACATTGTTCTTAAAATCACCTACCAAAGCCGTCAGATAAAAAACATCTGGGGCATCGGTTTGGCTGTTGTTAAAAAGCGTGAATGTTCCGCGTACCGTATCGCCGGCATTCATCTGTCGCTGGGGGATGGACAGGTCAACGACATAAATCTGCGGCAGATTTTGAATCAGCGGTTCCTCCTCCGCCATCGCGGGGAGAGCAGAAGCGGAGAAAATCAAAAGAGCAACCAAGAAACGAAAGAAGGTTTTTAATTTCATATATTTAAAACTAAAAGAATATTAATGGAGAGGGTTATATAAATCTGCGAAGATTATTTAATTTTGAAATTATAACACTACAACCTACCTGTTTGAGCTGCGATACGCATCAGCACACACACTTTGGCACAATGCAAGTAGCTCGGGCCTGCCATGCGGTTTAATACCATTTATTTTCCAACGGAGTATGCTGGAGTTATGAGACGAATTTTAGAAACACCATTTTTTGACCAGTTGGCACTAAATGTCGGACGGGAACTCATGGGTAAGTATCTTGTTCGGGTAATTGACGGCAGGGAAGTTGCTTTGCCTATAACGGAGGTGGAAGTATATGATGGTTTTGAAGATCGGGCATCGCACGCTTTTCGCGGAAGGACGCAGCGGAATCAGGTTATGTTCGGGGACGCCGGTTATCTTTATGTTTATTTCGTCTATGGCAGATATTGGATGCTCAATATCGTGGTGGGAAAAAAAGATTATCCAGCAGCGATTTTAATTAGGGGGGCGGGGGACATAGCCGGGCCGGGGAAGCTTTCAAGATTTTTAAGTATTGACAAGAGACTCAATGGGAAGTTAGCCCTGCCGGCCTCTGGATTGTGGTTTGAGGACCGGGGCAAAAGAGTTTTAGGGCGACACATTAAGCGCGCGCCGCGAATAGGAGTGAGTTACGCGGGACCTTTGTGGTCAAAAAAATTGTATAGATTTGTTTTAAAAACCCCGTCAAGAAAATAGCCACACGCTAAATCTCTTTCGTAATTCCGACCCTTCGACAAACTTAGGGCAAGCTCATGTTTTGATTGGTGACTCCACGGGGAAGCGCGAGTACGCGATGCTTCATCGCGCCGTCGGGTGCAAATTCGGTCACAAGTCATCTTGCGCCGTCGCGCAAGATGCTCGCGACCCCAGCTCGCGGTTTGCCGAAGCGGCAAACATCGCTACGCTTTTTCGATTCCCCGGTGCAACGTACGCAGGTACGTTGCTTGTACTCAAAAATCGGAATTTTTGACCCCACGGGGAAACGTGAATACACTTTCGGTCACTCATAAATTTCCTAACGGAAATTTTGTGCGACCCCGGCTCGCGGTTTTTGCCTTTCGCTCCGCTCAAACAAAAACAGCGCTGCGCCTTTCGATTCCCCGACGCAACGTGCGCAGGCACGTTGCTTGTACTCAAAAATCGGAATTTTTGACCCCACGGGGAAACGTGAATACACTTTCGGTCACTCATAAATTTCCTAACGGAAATTTTGTGCGACCCCGGCTCGCGGTTTTTGCCTTTCGCTC
>Ga0209211_10000476_pt1 | contig 80780 bp, 78 predicted proteins | sample RifGroA2_FD_183992 | JGI IMG/M metagenome (GOLD analysis project Ga0209211, IMG submission 183992) | Groundwater microbial communities from Rifle, Colorado, USA - Groundwater A2 (SPAdes) (version 2) | ecosystem: Environmental > Aquatic > Deep subsurface > Groundwater | place: Rifle, Colorado... | reverse complement strand
GTTTTAAGCGTCACAATCTTCGAGAAAATCGATATTTATCGACTGGAAACTGTCAATGACAACATAAACACGCTGAGCGATTCCTGTAACCAACTGGAACTATTCAACTAATAACGGGACACTAGTGCCTTGGGATATTAAAAAAACATTTATGGATCAAAATTTATTGGGATGGGGAGGCGGAAATGTGAAATGGCATGCGGCTATTCACCTCTGGGTGTAACCATGAAAATTTCTGTGAGAAAAAAAGGACGGGAAATAAACTCTTGAGTCGATAACGGAACGTTTCAGGCGCGCAGAATCGCTCTGGCTTTGATTTCATCTTTTTGCAATTGAGCAATCAATTCCTCTTTGGTGTAAAACATCCGTTCCTCACGGATTTTCTTTATGAATTCGACGATGATTTCATGGCCATATAAATTCTTATGAAAATCAAAAATAAAAACTTCCACGGCAACACGTTCATTGGAGATCTTAAAAGAGGGTTGCAATCCGACATCGGCCATACCCTGAAATCTCCGGTCTTGAAACCAGACATGGACGGCGTACACCCCCAGAGGCAGAACAATTTCATTTTGCGGATAAATATTGGCCGTCGGGAAACCAAGCGTCTTTCCCCTCGCTTCGCCCCTCTTCACCTTCCCCATAATCGCCATGTTGCGGCCTAAGAGAGATTTAATTTTTTTCAACTCCCCTTGAGCAATAAGCTGCCGGATCATTGTGCTGCTGATTTTTCTTTTTGCCTTTTTCCCCGAGAGGGATTCCGCGACATCGATGGAAGGAAGGACATTCACCTTAAAACCGTATTGATGTCCGGCCATCTGGAAACATTCGAGGCTCCCACTACGGTTTTGACCGAAACGAAAATCATCGCCGACGAATATCTCTTGGGGCTTCAGATGGCTCATCAAAAAATTTTTAATAAATTTTTCCGGCGTGAGCTGGGAAAATTTTTTGGTGAAATGAATCACAATACACTGAGCAACGCCAAGATCCTCTAAAAGTTTAAGTCGGTACGGTAAAGAGATAATCAACGGAAGGTTGACCTCAGGACGCAGAACTTGAACCGGATGGGGCCAAAACGTCATGACCACAACCGGACCTTTCAACTCCCGGGCCCGACGAATGGCTCTTTGGATAAGCTCCTGATGACCGAGATGCAGCCCGTCAAAAACGCCTATCACCAAAACAGCCCGCGGGATAACTTTTTTAACCTTGCCAATTCCGTATGTGACTTTCATTGATTTCCTCAACGCGGACAGCGTCTTCAATACAGAAATTCCCGACGCGGGTTCGTTCAATCTGGGAAATACAGGCCCCGCAGCCCAGCATTTTCCCGACATCATCCGCCAACTGACGGACGTAGGTCCCTTTCGAGCATTCTAAATAAAACTTCACATGGGGCAGGCTCACATCTTCAAGTTTCAGACAATCTATTCTGATCTTGCGCGGTTGACGCTCTATCTCAATCCCTTTTCTGGCCAGCTGATAGAGTTTGACCCCGCCCACTTTCACGGCGGAAACCATCGGAGGAACCTGGTCGATTTCTCCAACAAAATTTTTAAAGGCCTCCTCTATTTGCTTTCGGGTAATATGTTCATAGGATTGCTTTTGAAGAACCTCCCCTTGGACATCGGCGGAGGTTGTTGTCACGCCCAGGATCAGCGTCGCGCGATAGGCCTTGTCAAATTTGACAAATTGATCAAACAATTTCGTCGACTTTCCCAACAAAATGATGAGAACGCCGGTGGCCAGGGGATCCAACGTCCCGGCGTGTCCCACACGGCGCATGCCAAGTTTTTTTCTGACTTCTTGGACGACATCATGCGATGTCATCCCGCTCCTTTTGTTCACGATAACAATGCCATTCATCACAACACCTTTTTTAATTCATTTAAGAAATCCCGGCGGGCCGCCTTCATATCTTTTTCTATGGTGCACCCGCTGGCCTTTCGATGTCCGCCGCCGTTGAAATGATGCGCCAACTGGGCGACATTGACGGATCGCGAAGACCTTAAATTCACCCGTGTCAACCCCGGCTTGATTTCTGTCAAGATGACATACACCTCGACCCCTTTGCACGACCGCAGGAATTTAAAAATCGTATCCCGCAGATCAAATTCCTCCGAAAACTTAGACAAATCTTTTTTGCGCAGTTCCACGCAAACGACCCTTCCCTCGAAATCCATCTCAAAACGGCTGATCAATTTCGTGAACGCCTTGAGATCATTCAGGGGAATGGTTTCATAAAAACGCCTGTACAAATCTGTCGGGGAGAACTTATATTTCATCAACTCCCCGGCAATCTGATGCGTCCGGCAGGTCGTATTTTCAAACCGGAACGACCCCGTATCGGTCATGATCCCCGCGTACAAATGCTCCGCCAGAGATTTGTTCAACCGGCATTTCGCCCGGATCAGAAGGTCATAAATCACTTCCGCCGTGGATGAGGCCTCGGTCCGCACGAGATTACAACTGCCAAAGTCAGTGTTGGTGATGTGATGATCGATATTAATCAGCGGCTTATCGGCCTTGAGGAGATTCTGGACGTCTCCAATGCGCTTAATATCTCCGCAGTCCACCACCAAGGCCACATCATATTCCAGAGCAGGGACATCTTGCCGTCCCTTGATTTTATCGGCCCCGGACAAAAAAGCCAGCCGCGAAGGCACACGTTCCTCATTGACGATAAAGACCTGCTTGTGTAATGACCGAAGATAAATGGCCATGGCGAGTTCCGAGCAAATGGCGTCCGGATCAGGATTGACATGCGTGCTGATCAGAAATTTTTTATGCTTTTGAATCGTCTGTAGGATTTTTTCCTGACTCATGACGGATCTCCTCCAAGGCTTGTTCGATGCGACAGCTCTGCTCCACGGATTTGTCATAAATAAAAACGATTTCCGGGGTGCAGCGCATATTCATCCGCTGGCTGATAAGCCGCCGGACCATTCCCCGGGCGCCTTCCAACCCGGCTTTGGCCGCCTCCACGTGTTGATGATCTCCTAAAACACTGTAATACACTTTGGCGTACATCAAATCCCGGCTGATGTCCACCCGCGTGAGGGTGACAAAAGAAAGCCGCGGATCTTCCAACTGCTGTTGTAAAATGGCACTGATTTCTCTATGTAATTGCCGATTGACTTTATCTGTCCTCCCCACGTTTACGCCTCCTGATGTAAGATCAATTGTTTTGCGCAGTTAAGTTCTTCCCGTTTCGTCCGAAACCCTTGGTCGATCCGTTGGTAGAGCAGCGCATTCATAATCTTGCCCATTTGGGGACCGGCCTTCACCCCCAGCTTTTTCAAATCATCTCCGCCGATTCGGAGTTTAATCCCTCGATCCTCCAAAAGAAACCCGTCAATCCTTTGTCGCGTCCTCGTGTTCGACGCGCAGAGTCGAAGAAACAAGACCGCTTCCTCCGGCATTTCTTTTAAGAGTTGATAAACCGCGCTCCGGGTTAATCCGATTTTACCCAGGGCATTAAGAAATACGCCCGTCTGGCGCGCCTGCCCAAGACAGATCTGGACCTTGCGGTTCAAATGGAAACGCGTGACGATCTTCGCCGTCTCACCCTCATCCGCGGATTGCAGCAATTTCAAAAAATACAGCAACCACCCTTCGATGTTCCTTTCAGGCCTCGCCCTCTTGGGGAGAGACCGCCACCGGCGATGAAAGAGGCTCAAGGCCTGCCCGTCAAGGATCAGCCCAGGCCGCAGAAATTCCAACGCCTTCAAATGCCGCAGACGTTTTAAACAAGGCCGCGGGTCTTCCTCTTCAAGAATCTTTTTAAACTCCTGAAAGTATCTCGGCGGCTTGACCACATCCGGCATCCTCTGGCTGATCGCGGTTTTCATCAGTTGGAGCGTGTGACGCTCCAGCCGAAATCGAAACCTGGCCTCAAAACGCACGGCCCGTAAAATGCGCGTGGGGTCGTCCCGGAAACTCCGGTCGTGAAGAACTCTCAAATTCCCCTGTTTCAGGTCCTCAGAACCGCCGCACACGTCGACCAATTGTCCGTAGGTGTCTTTGTTTAAAGAAATCGCCAGGGCATTGATCGTAAAGTCTCGCCGGAGAAGATCGTCCCTCAACGTCCCCGGCTTGACGACCGGCAGGGCCCCGGGACAAGGATACTCTTCCCTTCGCGCCGTGGCCACATCCAGCCGCAATCCCGCCGGCAAAATTAGGGTGGCGGTACCGAACCGCGCGTGAAACGTCAGACGCGCCGACAATTGTTCTGCCAGGATCTTAGCCAACCGGGCGCCGTCGCCTTCCGCGACAATGTCCAAATCCAAATTCTTCCGGCGGAGGATCAGATCCCTCACGGATCCGCCCACCAGATAAACTTTGATCCCCTGGGCGTCAGCCACCCGGCCGATCCGCCGCGCAAGACCCGAGATATTTGTCTTTCGTTGTAAAAAAAATTTTCGCATCGCGCGTTGACGCCCGCCGAGAAACAGCGGCCTTCATTGAATCTTTTCGATTAACGCTCTATTAACCCCGGGGATGAAATTGTTTGTGCTCGGCCTTCAACCGGTCCCTGTCGACATGGGTGTAAATCTGCGTGGTGGAAATATCCGCGTGACCCAGCATCTCCTGAACCGATCGCAAATCGGCCCCGCCCTCCAAAAGATGGGTGGCAAACGAATGCCGCAACGTATGCGGCTTTATTTCCTTTTTGATCCCGGCCTCCTTGGCATAATGCTTGATGATCTTCCAAAGGCTTTGCCGGCTGATCCTTACGCCCAGACGGCTTAAAAATAATTCCGCCTTGATCCTTCCCTTGGTCAGTTTCGGACGAACTTTCTGACCATAGGCCTTGACCACCTCGATCGATCTTTTCCCTATCGGGATCACCCTCTCCTTGCTCCCCTTGCCGACGCATCGGACAAACCCTGCTTCTAAATTAATATTCTCCACCTTCAGACCCGACAACTCGGAGACCCGCATCCCGCTGGCATAAAACAATTCCAACATGGCCCTGTCTCTGACCGCCTGCCATTTATTCCCTTTCACCGCCGCCAGCATCGCCTCAATCTCGGCTACCGAGAGCACATCCGGAATCCGCTTCCATAATTTGGGCGTATCCACCAAATGCGAAGGATCTTCGGTCGTCAACCCCTCTCGAACTAAAAAACGATGAAACGTCTTGATGGCCGCCAACCCCCGGCAGATCGAATTGACCGATAATCCTTGCTGCTTTTGATCATACATAAAGTCCGTGATATGCGCGCGGCTCACCTTCGACGCGTCCCGGACACCTTTCTCAGAGAGGGACAACGCGTATTTTGTCAAATCTCGCCTGTAAGCTAAAAGCGTATTATCCGCCAATCCCCGCTCAACCGCCAAATAATTCATAAACTGATCAATAAATTTTTCCATCAATCCGAGCCGCCGGGCTCTCCTTCCTTCTGAAGCTGTTTGGGATTGAGATCCCTGCGTATCTTCTTAGAATTGGCCAGGAGCTGCTTTTCCAGAGAGTACATATTGCGCAAAGCCGCGGGTTTATCCAGCGACGCCTGGACATGGAGATACGCCGCCCTCAGTCCGTCGATCTCCCCTTGCTGTTCCGGCGCGGCCTGGGCCCGCATGCCGTCCAATTGTGCCAACAACTGATCCAGAAGAGAGCGTATTTTCTTGTCGCTTCTCTTCTCATGAATAGCCTGCAGGATCTCCCGGTCCCAGACCTTCCACAAAGAATACTGGGCTTGATAACGCTCCATCGCCGAATGCGTCGCGGCCGGATAATCAATCGGATCTAAGATCGGCTGAATCCCGGAATTTTCTTTATCCTTTTTTTTCTGACGGATAAACTTTTTGCGCAGGGGTTCACAGCCCGCGGCGGAGATGACAAATAAACACAGGCAAAACCAAACCACCGCCTTTTTCCAAATCGTTGTCTCTATCATTTTTTTCTCACGCATGGACCATCTCCTGAAATTGTGCCTCATGTAATATCGTTACGCCCAAGCTCAGGGCTTTTGTATACTTCGAACCCGGTCCTTCCCCGGCCACCACATAATCGGTGGACCGGCTGACCGTAGAGACAATCTCTCCGCCGAATCTCTTGACCGCTTCCCCAGCCTGTTGACGCGTCCATGATTTCAACTCGCCGGTAAAAACGAACTTCTTCCCTTTGAGTTTCTGATCCCCCTCGGCCGCCGGTTCTTTCATGCCAACCCCCGCCGCCATTAATTTTTCCATGAGCCGATGCGTGGACGCCTGCTGAAAAAAACGCACGAAGGCAGCCGCCATCACAGGACCGATTTCATGAATCGCTTCCAATTCTTCCGCCGGGGCCGATCTCAAGAGGGGCATTGTCCCAAATCGCCGCGCCAGAGTAAAAGCCGCTTTCTCGCCGATATTCGAAATGCCTAACCCGAATAATAACCGCGATAACGGCTGCGTCTTGCTTTTTTCAATGGCCGATAATAAATTGCCCGCCTTTTTGGCCTTAAACAACTCCAACCGACAAAGATCCTCTTTTTTTAAATAATAAATATCCGCCAAATCCCGCACATACCCCTTGTCCAAAAGCTGCCGGACCGCCGATTCCCCCAAGCCCTCGATATCCATCGCCCCCCGGGAGGCAAAATGCATGAGGCTCCGCTCCAATTGTTTAGGACATAACGGATTGACGCACCGGTAAGCCACCTGTTCCGTCTTTTCTTTAACGATCTCTCCTTGACACGCCGGGCACGCCTTAGGGACAGAAAAAGATTTCCCTTTTCTTTCGCCCCCGCCTTCCACCCGCGTGATTTTGGGGATCACATCCCCGGCGCGCTCAACGATCACCGTGTCCCCCACCCGCACACCGAGCTGACCGACAATATCAAAATTATGCAGCGTGGCGCTCGAGATCGTTACGCCCGCGCATTCCACCGGTTCTAATTTAGCCACGGGCGTCAAGACCCCCGTTCTCCCGACCTGGACCTCAATGGCAATAACTTTTGTCCTGGCCTGCTTCGCCGGAAATTTATACGCCACCGCCCAGCGAGGACTTTTTAACGTGGCCCCCAGGCGGGTCTGCTGGTCCAGCGCGTTCACCTTCACGACAACGCCATCCACATCATAAGGGATCGTCGCTCTCTTTTCCTGAAATTCCTGACAATAGGCGACCACCTCGTCAAAACTCCCGCAAAGCCGGCTGAATGGATTCACGGGAAATCCCAAGACCCGGGCCTTTTGTAAAAACTCCCATTGCGTCTTAAACGCCTCCCCGCCCTCAAGGACACCGAAAGAATGGATGAAGCACTGCAGATTGCGCCGGGCCGTCATCCGGGTATCCAGCAGTTTCAACGAGCCGCTGGTAAAATTCCGCGGATTCGCGAAAAGGACATCGCCCTTGTCCCGTCGGTCCTGGTTCAAGCGTTCAAAATCCTGATGCGTCATATAAACCTCACCGCGGACTTCCAGAAGTTTCGCAGGAATCACATCGGGAATTTTAATTAATTTTAAAGGAATCGCCCGAATAGTCTTAAGGGCCGGTGTAACATCTTCCCCCGTAATCCCGTCCCCCCGCGTCGCGCCGGAGATCAAATTTCCGTCTTGATATGTTAAAGCCGCGCTGACACCATCGATCTTAAGCTCAACGACATATTCCGGTTTCTGCCCAGACAGCCCCTTCAGGATCCTGGCGTGCCACTCTTTAAGCTCATCCACGGCATACGTGTTATCCAGGGAATACATCTTGGTGTGATGCTTCACCGTCGGGCCGCCGGCCGGGGCTTGTATGCCGACCCTTTGACTGGGAGAATGAAGGTCTTTTAAATCAGGGAATTCCTCCTCAAGGGCGATGAGTCGTTTCAGAAGATCATCATATTCTTTATCCGTGACCGTCGGATGCGCCAGGTCATAATAACGGCGATTGTGCTCTTCAATGTCCCGCGATAATTTCTTTATTTCTTTTTCTGCCTTAACCTTGTCCATAGTCTAAAATCATACCGTAAATCGTCAAACGCGAATGTCCTGAAATGATTTTCTATCGGCCCAGGGCCAGGCGCTCAGCCAGGTGTTCCGGAAGGCCGGCCTCAAGAATTTTCCTTTGGGCCGTCGGGATATCATACGGGACCCTTTTAATATCAATCATGGCCATCCCGGTATCATAGATACCATAGGACGCCAGGGAATTGCCGTCGCGAGGCTGACCGACACTCCCGACATTAACGATATATTTGTCATCCGCGCTTAATTCCATCTCCAGAATCTGGGTAAAATAACTCTTCTCGCCTCTTTGAATAAAAATCCGCGGGACATGGGTATGCCCCACAAAACAAATCCCCCGATCCATCAGGGGAAATGCCTCTTGGGCTTGGGGGAGATCTTCCAGATAATTAAACTGCGCGGGTTGGTCTAAAGAACCATGCGCCAGGATGACATCCTCATTTTTGTAAACAAGCTCGAGACTGTTCAAATAATTAAATTGCTCAAACGCGATTTTATTCCTCGTCCACAAGACAGCGGCCTGGCCATCCTCGGTAAAGTAAGAAAAATCCAGCTTCCCCGAGACTGCCCAGTCATGATTGCCGGCGACGGAGATCGCCTTCAAACCTCTGAGGATCTCCAGGCACTCTTGAGGATTGGCCCCGTACCCCACGGTGTCCCCCACGCACAAAAAGGCTTCCACACGCTGCTGTCGGCAGGCCTGAATCACGGCCTGAAGCGCTTCCAGATTTCCATGAATGTCGGATAAAACAGCGTAACGCATGAAAAAAATTCTAAGGAACTTATTGACCTGCGTACAACTAATGGAACCGTATCCTTCAGAAAACGCAGGTCGAGATATCCCTGCTTTCCTTAACAAATATTCAGATGGAGCAGGGGCATCCCAACATCCTCTAAATAATTATTAGAGGAAAGTTGGGGCTGACTACCATAGTGTTCCATTACTTTTGCAAAGGTCAGTAATGAACGATCTTGAAGTCTTTAAACTTCTCCGGCCGCCACGGCTCCTCGGGGTCGGACGATGGGGACGTCAATTCTTTATTCTGAATATATTCCCCGAAGTCATCCTCGACTTGAGCCATGAGCCGCTCCACTTTTTCCTTGGGTCCTTCAACAAAAATTTCCACGCGACCGTCAGGCAAATTCTTGACCCATCCCTTCAGATCCAGAGAAAAGGCGTAGCGCTGGACCGTAAAACGGAATCCCACCCCCTGGACTGTTCCTGAATAAAATATGTGCGCCTGGGTCATCAGTCGATAAAAAAAGAAGAGTCGGGGAGGCGGGTTTCGAACCCACGACCTCAACGTCCCGAACGTTGCGCGCTAGCCAGCTGCGCTACTCCCCGAAAATTTAGCGTAGTACTTTGTAACCTAAATTTCTGAATTGTGGAACAAAGCACTTCCCTCGAATTTTGTAAGAAAGAATTGTTCAGAAAATAATGTTACAGTGTAGTAGTAATAATAAAATTGGAGTGTAGTCTAACATTAATGGTGGGATTCGTCAATTATTGACCTTAACACTTAACCTTCCCAGTTATATATTTCTCATTAAATGACGGTTGAATAACAATTCGATCAATTAGTGACTTCTGTAGAAGAGAAAAGAAAAAACCTTTAATGAAAAATAAACCGGGCAGTGACGTTTTATAAGACTTCTTTGATGCCAAAACCGATTTCCGCCTCGGCCACAAGTTTATCCCCCACAAAGGCCTGACCTTTTAATAGGCCAACCTTACTCATTAATTTAATAGTTGTCACCTCAATTTTTAGTTGATCCCCGGGGACAACAGGGATCAGGAACTTGGCGGTCACTTTTGCCAGATAATAAATCAAATCCTTGCCCTGCATATTTTTACTGTAATAAAAATAAACACATCCGGCTTGCGCCATGGCCTCCACAATAAGGACGCCGGGCATCACCTTCTCTTCAGGAAAATGACCAACAAAAAAATGCTCATTCACGGAAACATTCTTAATCGCGATGAGCTTTTCGTTGGGAATAAGCTCGATTACTTTATCGATCAACAAAAACGGAAATCGATGGGGAATGATTTTCTGAATTTCACAGATATCCAATTCCATAAAATGATCCTTTCATGCGTCGACTGTCTTCCGCAAAAATGGTTGCGCCCAGGTCAATAAGAACACTCTATCCACCCGACCTGGGATTAAAAACATATTTCGCCAAGATATCTGTCTCGATGTTAATCTTCGCGCCCTTCTTCTTGGCTCCAAGGGTTGTCCCTTCCTTCGTGAAAGGGATCAGATAAACTGAAAAAAAATTTCGTTGGACCTCACCGACGGTCAAACTGACCCCGTCCAGACACACAGATCCTTTAGGCACGATGTGCTTGGCCAGGGACCTATTTAAGCCGATTTGAAACTCTGTGTAATTTTTCTTATGAATGATCTCCCGAATGACGCCGACCTCATCGATATGCCCTGTCACAAAGTGCCCGCCGATCCGATCGCCGACTTTTAACGCGCGTTCCAGATTCACCGTGTCCCCAGGGATACGTCCGCCTAAGGTTGTTTTTAATAACGTTTCGCGCATCATGTCAAATGCCAGGACACCCTTCTTGATCCGTGTCATCGTCAAGCAAACGCCGTCCACCGCGATGCTGTCTCCAGGCTTGATTCCCTTGAATATCTTCCGGGCGCGCAATTTTAAGACGCATAAATTTTCCGCGCGGGCTAATTTCTCAACAACACCGACCTCTTCAACGATCCCTGAAAACATATCCTGTCACCAACCACTCATCATCCAATGGTTTCATAGTTAAATTCTTAAGCCGCACGGATTGTTCGACATTTGTCCCATTAAGACCGTCGATCGAGCTCAAGGCCCTCTGATTCCCGATGATCTTAGGGGCCGTATAAATATACATCTTGTCGACAAGGTTTTCTCTCAGAGCGCTTCCAATCACCCGGGCGCCGCCCTCCACTAGAATACTGGTGATTTCTCTTTTTGCAAGTTCTTTAAACGCCCATCGTATATCCACCCGTCCCTCCTTGGGGGGAGCGATGATCACGGTCACTCCTCGAGCCGCCAGCGCGTCCCTCTTGGATGGGGAGGCCGCGGCGGTTGTCACGATCAGGCAATCACGCGGGTCCATGCCTTCAAAAAGTTTCGCCGTCAGGCTGATCTTGAGCGTGGTGTCCAGAATGATCTTCTTTAATTTCTTCGTCTTTCGATGGGGGTTTAATCCGGGATTATCTTTCATGACCGTATTGATCCCCACCAGGATCGCGTCGAACTCATCCCGGATCACGCGCGCGTATTGCCGCGACTTTTCGGAAGTGATCCACTGAGATCGGCCGGAGGCCGTGGCGATCTTGCCGTCGAGGGACTGGGCCGATTTCGTGGCCACAAAGGGCATGCCCGTGGTGATATACTTGACAAAAACCTCGTTGAGCTTTTCGCATTCCGTTCGCAAGATCCCCACCCTTGTGGGAATAGCGGCCCGGCGCAACTTGGCGACGGATTTCCCATGCGTCAGGGGATTGGGATCTTTCATCCCCAGGATGACCTCTTGGATCCCGCTGCGAATGACCTCATCAACGCAAGGCGGGGTACGGCCGTAATGAAAACAGGGTTCCAGATTAACAAAGAGCCGCGCCCCCTTCGCGCGATCTCCCGCCTTCTTCAGGGCCACGATCTCGGCGTGATCAGCGCCACACCGACGATGCCAGCCTTCCGCAATAACCTTTTCCCCTCTAACGATCACCGCGCCTACCAGAGGATTCGGCGATGTCTGCCCTTTGGCCTTAAGAGCCAATGCCAACGCCCGCTGCATATAATCCCTATCGGTCATTATCATAAAATATTTATACCGTATCCCATTTCACGCTCTGACGGCTTCCTTTAACTGTTCCACTAACGCGTACGGGATCTTGATGCGGCCGATGCGCGTGTTCTTCTTGATATCTCCGTGAGCGTCAGAACCACCCGTCATCAGGAGATGATGCTTCTTGGCCAGCCCCTCATAAAAATAGATCACATTCTCGGGGACGTTAGGATAATAAACCTCCAGTCCCTTCATCCCGGCCTTGACGAGACTGGGGATAAGCTCATCAATACCGGTGAGCATGGGATGAGCCAGAACCGCCAGGCCGCCGGCTTGCCGGATCAGCGCTATCGCCTCATACGGAGTTTGCTTAAATTTAGAAACATATGCCGGACGCCCCTCGGCCAAAAATTTCTCAAAGGCCTGCGTATAATCAGACACAGCCCCCTTCTCTTTTAAAATCGTCGCCAGATGAGGCCGCCCCACAGATTTGGTCTTGGTCAAGGCACAGACCTCTTCTAATTCTATGTTCTTTATTCCCAATCCTCTGAGCTTCTCAATCATTGTCTTCATCCGTTCAATCCTCACGTCCTGCATCCTGTTCAATTGATCCGTCAAGAACCCATGCTCCCGATTAAACAAATACCCGAGGATATGAACTTCCTTTCCATGAATTTCTGAAGACAATTCTATGCCCGTGATGATTTCAATCCCGTATTTTCTGGCGGCTTCCATTGATGGGGCAATCCCCTCAACGGTATCATGATCGGTGACAGCCAAACAAGATAAACCGTTCTGATGGGCCTGTTCAATAAGCTCTTGCGGGGATAAAGTGCTGTCGGAATAATAGGTATGGGTATGAAGGTCGGCGAGTCTTGACATGAAGTTGTTTCTTTGTTATTTCAAAAAGCATAACGATCGTCAGCGGTTACGGGCTGAAGCCGTCTATAAATCATTATGCTGGTCTGTCCTGGAGAGGATTTCCGACTTATGCAGTTTATCTAAGATCCCGTTCACAAATTTCCCGGATTCCAAATCTCCATATTTTTTGGCCAATTCCACGGCCTCATTAATAACAACTTTAGGCGGGACATCCGGGGCATATAATAATTCAAACACGCCTAAACGCAAGACATTGCGATCGATCACCGCCATGCGTTTCAACTGCCAATTGGCGGCATACTGAGATATCTTACTGTCTATTTCCTGAATTTTCTTTTCTATGCCTGAAGTCTGCCGATCTGAAAAACTCTGGATATTTCGATCAACGGTATTAAATCCGGCCCAGAAAAGATCAGCGGTTGCTTTAATAGCCCGTCGCGTAATTTCCGACTGGTAAAGGATCTTTAAGGTGCACTCTCGCGCTTTGGTTCTATTACGCATGGAATCCGGTTGCCGTGTTATACCTGAGAAAGAAGGTTAATCATTTCAAGAGCGGCCAACGCCGCGTCTCTGCCTTTATTGTCTCCCTTGGGCTCAGAACGTTTATACGCCTGATCCACTGTATCCGTCGTCAGAACGCCAAAAATGACGGGTTTTCCCGTGGCTAACGATACCTGGGCAATCCCCTCAGCCGCTCCCCTCGCCACAAGATCAAAATGCATCGTCTCCCCGCGCACCACCGCCCCTAAACAAATGACCCCATCCACATTCTTTTTTTTCGCGAGCTTAAGCGCCACGATAGGAATTTCGTAAGCCCCCGGGACCCACGCGAGACGAATATCATTTTTCACAACGCCCCGGCCCTGCAGTTCTTTCAAACAGCCGTCAACCAGCCGCTGGGTAATAAACTTATTAAATTGTGAGGCGACCACACCGATCTTCACGCCTTTGCCTACAGATTTTCCTTCGTAAATTTTCGCCATAGAAAGAATTATAAGATATGCCCTAATTTTTCTTTTTTCGCCTGGAGATAATTCTTGTTCACCGTGTTGTGCGGGATCTTTAAAGGGACACGCTCTGTAATCGTCAGGCCGTACCCTTCTAATCCAACAATCTTGCGAGGATTATTGGTCAGCAAACGGATCTGTCTAACGCCCAGATCCACGAGAATTTGCGCCCCTAATCCATAATGACGCAGGTCCGGAGAAAATCCGAGGGCCTCGTTGGCCTCGACCGTATCCATCCCTTTGTCCTGAAGATTATACGCCTTAAGTTTGTTGACAAGGCCTATCCCTCTTCCTTCCTGACGCATATAAATAAGAACGCCAGCCCCGCTGTCCGCGATCGATTTTAAGGCGGTGTTCAACTGAGCATTACAATCACAGCGCAAAGATTTAAACGCGTCCCCGGTCAAACATTCCGATTGCACCCGGACCAGAACAGATTTTTTTTCATCCAGGTCCCCCCTCACCAGCGCGACATGAACATAATCATCAACCTTGGAACGATAAGCAATCATCGTAAAGTCGCCGTATTCCGTCGGCAACTTAGTTTCAACCAGGCGCTCGACCAATTTCTCGTATTTGCGCAGATACTCAATCAGGCTGTCAATCGTGCAAATTCTCAAATGATGCTTCTTGGAAAACTCCAGTAACTCCTGCGTTCGGGCCATGGTCCCGTCATCATTCATAATCTCGCAAATAACCCCGGCCGGATAAAGTCCGGCCAGTCTTGTCAGATCCACCGAAGCCTCGGTATGGCCGGCGCGCACCAATACTCCCCCCTTGCGGGCCCTTAACGGAAATAAATGTCCCGGGGTAATCAAGTCAAAAGACGTCGCTTTCGGATCAATAAGAACTTTCACCGTATACGCCCTGTCCGCCGCCGAGATCCCGGTGGTAATGCCTTTGGCGGCATCCACGGAAATAGCCCAGCCCGTGTTACACTTTTGATGTTTATGGCTGAAGGTATCCATTTTCATGGGATGAAGATCCAGCTCATTAAGCCGTTCTTCGCCCATGGGAACACATATCAGACCTCTGGCCTCTTTAGCCATGAAATTGATTTTTTCGGGCGTAATGAATTCAGCCGCGCACAACAAATCCCCTTCATTTTCGCGCCCTTCATCATCCATGACAATGACCATTTTGCCTTGTCTCAGATCTTCTAAGATTTCTTCAATTGTATTAAACATGGTTAGCTTCTCCAGCTATCGTTGAGCGTCAATATATAAAAAAATCCCAAGAAAAACTCTCAGGATCTTAATTATGAAAACTTTATGATAAGTCATTCTAGGAAAGAACCGGTTAAATTTTGGCAACCGCTGATAATATTTTTTTGTAAATCGTGGTGTAATATATTCTAAATGTAATTGCTTGTCAAGGAGTTTGTCCGCCCCTATAATACCCCAAAATAGAGGAAAACCTCTGGTCCTTTTCCTCCCCAAACCCATAAAACTACTGACTTCCGCAAAAGTAATGAAACACTATGGTAGTCAGTATATCGACCTCCGTCCGCTCGATGGTTCAATTCTATTGCATGTGCGGAGGTCAATAAATCATAAAGATGCGCTTAGAACAAAAAGCGGCTCAATTACTTGCAAGCAAGAAAAAGACCGTGTCCCTGGCTGAATCCTGCACCGGCGGCCTGCTTTCTCACCGTTTGACGAATGTTCCCGGCAGTTCCAACTACCTGAAATTGGCCGTGGTGGCTTATAGTAATGAGGCCAAAGAAAAAACGCTGAAAATCTCCCCCCCATTAATGAAAAAACATGGCGCGGTCAGCGGGGCCGTGGCCACAGCTATGGCCAAGGGAGTTCGAGAAATCCTTAAGACTGATTTTGGAGTCAGCATAACCGGGATTGCCGGGCCGACAGGCGGCACCCTTCAGAAACCCACAGGATTAACGTTTATCGCGGTGGCTACAGAACTGGAAACCTTATGTCTCGAATGCCGGTTTCAAGGCACGCGCGCCGGCATCAAATCCCAAGCCGCGAACCAGGCTTTACGTCTCCTCATAGAATTCTTAACCTGACATGTCTGATTTCATCCGAACATTTATCGCCATGGATCTCAATGAGATCCTGGTCCATACGATCAAACAGGTTCAAGCCCATCTCAAATCCCTGAACTGTGATATCAAATGGGTCAAGCCTGAAAACATCCATTTAACCCTCAAGTTTCTCAGCGACGTTCCATTACAACGCATCGATCGCGTGAAAGAGGTCTTGGGAAATATCGCTCAACTCACCCCTCCTTTAAGACTCGAACTCACCTCATTAGGGGCGTTCCCCTCACCGGAGCGGGCCAGAGTCATCTGGGTGGGATTGAAAGATGATCAAAAAAGATTCGAAACGCTCGCGGACTCCCTTGAGACCCAGCTCGGGAATATGGGGTTTAAAAAAGAAGCCCGGGCCTTCAGCCCTCATATCACCATCGGACGGGCACGTTCGCCGAAGAATCTTGACGCGCTCAGCCGGGAAATGAAAAAATATTCACTCCCCGCCAGCCTCGTTCAGGAAGCCCTGGACATTGTTTTATATAAAAGCACCCTCACCTCGGCAGGACCTGTTTACGAAGAATTGGCAAGGTTTCCCTTTAGCCTTCAAGCTCCCAATTCACCAGGCGCCTGTTAAATCTTTACATCCCCAAGACTATTGCGAAGAAAGAAAAAGACGCGCCACTTGATTAGAAGGTTTGGGGGAGTTTGTCCTATTGACAATTCTTGGGGGTTGTTTTAAGGTAATGCGGCCTTATTGAAAAATCCGGAATAAAATCAAAAGATTTATTTTGAAGTTCTTCGTCCCAAACATTCTTTCATAACACATACTGAAGGAGCCGTGACAATGAAAAAACAAACATCTGTAGCCATCATTGGTCTGCTGTTGTTGTTCCCATCCCTATCCTACGCCGGGGTCATTCCCACTGGAGATTCCATAGTTCCTGGCCCAGGGGCATCAATTATCGATGGCGGGCTGTCCACTACCTACTGGAATAATGACAATGGGAGCAATTCCAATTGGGAGTATATTTATAATCCTCCTAACGGAGGCAGGCAATTTAGCTGGGTAAATCTGGCCAAAGAATTCACAAACCTGGATCCAATCGACATCCAACTTTCTGTTGATCCCAGCGAAGGCACAACAGAATATCTGTTTGTTGAAAATATTTACAATAATACCGGAGAAAATTGGACAGATTACCATGTGCTGTTGGGCGTTGGCATCGGGGATGATTTTGAATCTTTAACCAATTTCGGGTTTGATTTTCAAGGACTGGATTTTGATACGCCCGACGCCGATCCTGCCCCGGCCTTTGTGTATGTGAATAATGATCTCTTACTCGACGATCCCTTGGACATCACGCCTATCTTCGCGACCCTTTTTCACGGCGATCAGGAATTGACCTTCCAGGACGGCGTCTTTGCCTCTCCCAATATCAAACCTGCGATCCTGGCATTTTCTTTTGATGTCCCTGATCTAGAGGCCTACCCGGAAGGATACGTATTCACCTTGCGCCAATATCCTACGGTTCAATCCTTTCCACATGATACTGTGGTTCCGGAACCCGCATCACTTTCCCTTTTCGCCAGCGGCTTATTAGGGGCAATGGGTTTTCGTCTCAAAAGAAAATTTGATAAAAAAACCTAATCTGTCTTTTCGGTTAAATCCGCCGGATCAATTGAGCCAGCGTTTTGGTATATTCTTTTTTGCAAAGACATCAGCCCTCTAATTCAAAAAATCGGTAAACAGACGCCTGAGATTATTCACTTAAGACAAAATGCCCGTTGCCTTTATCGATAAGACGGGAGTGATCGCTGATGAGGATCGCTTCTTCCCTCGCTATAGCCTTATATTCGACGGCAGCCGACAGCAACTCCCTGGTATAAGGATGCAAAGGGTTATTGAAGATCTCTTCCGTGGGAGCCAGTTCAACGATCTTGCCTTGATACATGACGGCAATCTTATGACTGATCTTCCGGATGATCTTGAGGTTATGGGAAATAAAAAGGTAGGTTAAACGAAACTGGCGTTGCAGGTCACCGAGGAGATGAATGATCTGTTTTTGAACAATCACATCCAATGAGGATACGGCTTCATCAAGGATCAGCAATTGAGGATTCAGCATCAAAGCGCGCGCGATAGCAACCCGTTGACGCTCCCCGCCGCTGAATTCATGGGGGTAGCGACTCAACATGTCCCCCTTCAATTGAACGGCCGAAAGAAGATATGCCGCGCGCTCTTCCTGAGATCCCTTTGTTTTATACTGTTCTTTCTCGAGAGTAAGCGCCTCTTGTAAGAGACGTCGCACCGTAAATCGCGGATCGAGACTGCTGAAAGGATCCTGAAAGACCATCTGCATGTGTTTTCGATAAGGGATAATCCGTCGACCGCTCAGCCGACTGAGATCCTCTCCCTTAAAGATAATTTGCCCCCCGTCCAGAGGCATCAGCCTGAGAATGCTCCGGGCCAGCGTCGTCTTGCCGCATCCCGATTCCCCCACCAGACTGACATTTTCCCCTTCCTGAATGGCAAGATCAACCCCGTCCACGGCACGCACAAACGTTTGTCCCCGACCAAGAAATCCCTTCTTCACGGGAAAATATTTTTTAATATTTTTTAATTCTAATAACATACGTCTCTGATTCTTTTTTACCTGAATTTTAAAAATATTGATCAACCTGTTTCCATCAATTCGCGCGTGTAGGCATGCTGAGGTCTATCCAAAATCTGTTGTGTCGGGCCATGCTCGACAATCCTGCCTTGATGCATCACCGCCACTTCATCCGCCAGATGTCCCACCATTCCCAAATCATGCGTGATCAGGAGAATCGAGAGTTTCAATTCCTTCTTTAACTTTCTAAACAATTCCATGATCCTGGCCTGAAGTGTCACATCAAGATTGCTGGTTGGTTCATCGGCAATAATAAGCTTCGGGTCAACGGCGATAGCCTGGGCAATCATGGCCCGTTGGCGCATCCCGCCGCTCAACTGATGAGGATATTTGTCCCTCATTCCTCTGGGATCCGGCATTCCCACGACATCCAAGAGTTCCTCAACCCTGGCCTTTCGCCGGGAACGGCCCAAATCCGTATGAAAACGTAACACCTCTTCAATCTGATACCCGATCGAGAACACTGGATTAAAAGCGCTCAAAGGCTCCTGGAACACCATGCTGATTTCTTTGCCTCTCAACTGACGCATGTGGGCCTCGGTCGCATTGAGCAAATCCTTGCTTTTATAAAAAATCACGCCCCTTTGGATCTCCAACGCCGGGGACAAAAGTCTTAAAATCGAAAGTCCGGTTGTCGTCTTACCGCTGCCGGACCCCCCCACGAGGGCCAGAATACCCTCTTGAGGGATGTCCAGATTGAGCCCATCCACTAAAACCCTTTCCCGGCCCAGGACATTCACGACCACGGTTAAATTTCTTAATCGCATGACAGCGTGTGACATAATTACCCTTTGACCTCAGACTTCAACAAAGGATCCAAACAATCCCTCAAGGCGTCGCCGATCACGTTAAAACAGATCACGGTGACAAAAATAAAAAAACCGGGCAGAAGAATCCATGGCGCGAACTTAATGCGCACAATACTCATCGCGTCGGAAAGCATATTTCCCCAACTGGCAAAAGGATCCTGAATCCCAAGCCCGATCAAACTCAAAGCGGATTCGCCGAGAATATATCCCGGGATCGAAAGCATGACCGCAAAGATGGAATAAGATACCGTGTGAGGCAAGATATGCCCCGTGATGATCTTCCTATCCGACAAACCGAATGTCCTCGCGGCCAGGACATATTCCCGCTCCCTTAAAGAAAGGCACATCCCCCGGATGATCCTGGCCAATCCCGCCCAGCCGATAAAAGAAAGAATAACCACAATGGCGAAATAAACCTGCACGGAATTAAAATTATCGGGCACAGCACTGCGTAACGCCAGCAGAAGATAAAAACCCGGCACCATCATAAACATCTCACAGATCCGCATAAGGATATCATCCACCCTGCCGCCGTAATACCCCGCCACTCCGCCGACAATCAGTCCGATGGTAAAAGAAATACAGACCCCGATCAGCCCGATGGATAACGATATCCTCCCCCCATACAGCAGCCGGGAAAACACATCCCGGCCGCGGCTGTCGGCCCCCAGCAAATAAAACCGCCCCGGCTCACTCACCCCTATCAAATGGCGGCGGCCAGGCAAAAATCCCAGCCATTGATACGTGTCTCCCGGCGCAAAAAACCGCAACGGATATTTTTGGGTCTTGTCGATCGTATAAATTCTTCCATGATACGCGTTAAACTCCAACTGCCTTCCATAAACATACGGCCAGACGAGGCGGTTTTCATCGAAGAATTGAATAACCGTAGGCGGGCAATACGAATAATTCCGGTTTTCATTCTTATAAGAATACGGGGATAAAAATTCCGCGAAGATCACTGCGACATACAAAAGGCCCAGAATAACGACTCCTAGACAGGCCAACCTGTTTTTCTTGAAATTCCTCAACGCTATTTGAAACTCACTGAGATGTTTTTTATCCGCGCTCATATCGAATCCTTGGATCGGCCTTGGCCAGAAGAATATCGGCCAACAGGTTTCCTATAATAAATAAGACACTTCCCATCAACATGCTGGCCATCACCAGATAAATATCTTTTGATCGCACAGCCGTGAGCATCAAAGCCCCCAAGCCCGGCCAGCCGCAAATAATCTCGATCAGGGCCGCCCCGCTTAAAAGGGAAGAAAACTCATACCCTAATAACGTGATCAGGGGATTGATCGCGTTGCGCAGGGCATGATGATAAACCACTTTGTTCTCCGGCAATCCTTTGGCCCTGGCCATCAAAATATATTGTTGCCCCAGGACCTCCAGCATATTCCCCCTCATAATGCGCTGTAACGCCGCTATGGAGCCGACCGATAAAGCAATCGTCGGAATCGCCAAATGCTTGAGAATATCCAACGCCTTCTCTAAAAAATTCATTTCTTCAAAGTTCGGACTTACCATCCCGCCCAGGGGCAAAAATCCAGTCTGACTCGCCGCGTACAACAGGATCATGGCCAGAAAAAAACTCGGCACCGACAGCCAAACATACGAAAAGAACTGAATAAGCCGGTCCAGCCATTGATTCCGGCGCAAGGCCGCCGTGATGCCTAACGGCAAGGCCACCCCCCACGTGAAAAGAAAACTCGCGCAGGACAAGACAAACGTATTCCATAAACGGCCGCCGATGATTTGGACAACCGGCACATTGTAATAAAAGGAATACCCGAATTCGAGTCTCAGGATATTTTTAATCCACTGCAGATACTGCTGAAGGAGCGGTTTATCCAGTTGATACAATTCCTCATAATGCTGAATGGTTGCCTTAGAATACTGCGGATCCATCCGCATCGTATCGAGGTAATTACCCGGCGTGAACCGCATTAATAGAAAGGTCACGAACGCGATAGCCAGGAGGATCGGAATAGCCACAAGAAATCTTTTCAGAATATATCCCCACATCTTTAGCGCGCCTCTTTCTTCATATAAATCTCTTCCAAATTGTGAAGAACCCCGCCGTAATTCGTCGGTTTGAGATTAACAAACTTATTACGCACCGCCGTCATCTGCGCTGACAAGACAGTATAGATCAACGGGAGTTTTTGAGAAACAATCATCTGAAATTCATCATAAAAGACCTTGCGCTTATCCTCGCTCAACTCCTGGACTCCGAGGCTAAAGAGTTCATCAATCCTTTTTTCCCAATCCGTTGCCGGGGTCTCCTGATTGGGATGCCACATATGCAATCCGCCGGAAGAATGCCAAACATTCTGGCCAAAATGGGGTTCAATGCCGCCGGTCAAGCCTAAAACAACTGCGTCCCATTCGAAGGTGGACGTTAATTTACTGACCAGGGTGTTAAATTCCAAAGATTGAAAATTAATCTTCATGCCCAAATTTTCCAAATCTTGCCGGATAATGGCGGCGATATCCAATCGTTCCGTGTTTCCGGCGTTCGTATACAAATTAAATTCCAGGCGATGGCCCTCTTGATCTTCCAATATCCCGTCCTGATTTCTGTCCTGATAACCCGCGTCCGCTAAAATTTTCTTGGCTGTTTTTAAATCAAAGTCATATTGCACCACTTCTTCCGTATGAAAAAACCCCGCGCCCGGACCGATGGACGAATACTGAGGGTAGCCCAGGCCGTTGTTGACAATTTCAATGATTTTCTTTCTGTCAATCGCGTGCGCCACGGCCCGACGGAAATTAAGATCCGTGAACCAGGCGAGCTTGTGCGCCGGCAGATAGGCCTTCCCCGTTTCCGGATGAGCGCCGTTGTTTTGATTGAAGAAAATAAACTGGCTTCCCATGTCGGGCCCTAAATCATAAACCGTAAAATTCCTTTCCTTTTCCAACGGTTTTAAATACGGAAAATCGGACCCTCGGACGTTATAAATGTCGATCGTCCCTTCCAGAAACTTGAGAAGCTGAACATCCGCGCTCGGCACAATCAGATAAACAACCCTCCCAAGATACGGAAGCTGTTCTCCCTCGGGGGAAAGCTTCCAATAGTAAGGATTTCTTTCAAAGATGAGCCGTTGGCCGGGATCATAACGCACCAATTTATACGGCCCTGTTCCGACGATCTCCTGAGGATCCGTATCAATACCCCAGGTAAAATTAAACGCTTCATCCTCAACCGCCTTTTTAAGTTTGTGTTTCGGGAGAATCGCCTGGCCCATCCCCCTTAAGAAAGGAGCGAATTTAACCGGCAGGGTAAACCTGACCGTCAAGTCATCGACCTTTTCCACCTTAAACGGCTGGCCATCGATCGTAAAGACATCCTTGGCGGAACTCGGGATCCGGGGATTATAGATCAAATCATTAAAAGTAAAGACCACATCGTCCGCGCTAAAAGGCGCGCCGTCATTCCACCGGACACCCTCCCGAAGAAAAAACGTCCAGACCAGCCCATCGGAGCTGACCTGCCATGACTTGGCCAAATGAGGTTCCACCTTTGTGGTAAAGGCGTTCGTGGTTGTCAACCCGTCGAAGATATGCGACGTGACTATTGTCGAAGATGTTTCTTTGGCCATGATATCATTAAATGTCTTTGGATCAGAGACCGTAGAAATGACCAATTGGCCTCCATATTTCTGGGGGATCGTTTCTTCAGCGGAAGGTAACAAAGAAGGGAGGAAAAGGCAGAAAGAAATAAGACTAAAGAATACCCGTTGTCGGAAAAGAACATTCCTTATCCAGCGGCTGAGAGGACTCCAATTCAACTGGGACCGCGCGATCATCACACACATTATGGGGCATCAGGCGTTGCTTCCTGGGGAGTTGACGGTATTTCCGGGAGAACAACCGTCTCTGAAGATGCATTTTGTTCCATGGCACTCTTCACGTCATCCGACTTTGTTTCCTGAGACGCCGTGAGATCCTCCGTTGGAGGGGCGGCCATTTCCGTTGAGGGGTTTTCCCCGACAGCACTCGCGGATTCCGGACCAATTTCTTTTTGCACAACGGGAAGCTGTGTTTGAGGAACGGCTATTTTATCAGACATCAAAGATTTGCTTTTTCTGGAAGAAAGAAAAGCCAGGCCCAAACAGGTGATCAGAAAAAATGTCGCGAAGATCGTGGTCGTCTTGATCAAAAGACTATTGGTCTTTGCGCCGAAGACCGTCTCGGCTGAGGCGAAACTTTCCGTGAGCCCCCCGCCTCTTCCCGATTGCATGAGGATGATCAAAATAAGCAAAACACAAACAATCACATGAATAAATGTAACAAATCCCAGCATGGCTTCTCACCTCTCTATTTTCTGGTCTGAACCTTTGAACAACTGTTTATTACGATAGCGGCAAATGACTCGCTTTTCAGGCTAGCCCCGCCGACCAAGGCCCCATCGATATCTGGCTCGGCCATCAGTTCAGCGATATTTTCCGGCTTGACACTCCCGCCGTATTGAATTCGAACTTTTAAAGCGACTTCTTCATCGAACATTTTTGTCAAAAGCTGTCGAATAAAATGGTGTACCTCTTGGGCTTGGGCGGGCGTTGCCGTCTTGCCTGTCCCAATGGCCCATACGGGTTCATACGCCACAATCAAACCTTCCATTTCTTCTGAGGACAATCCCTTTAAAGATTCTTCACATTGAGTCCGAATCACGTCGAATGTTTTATTTTCTTCTCTTTCTTTCAAAACCTCTCCCACACAAACAATAGGGATTAATTGATGTCTGAGAGCGGCTTTCATTTTCTTATTAACGGTTTCATTGGTCTCTCCGAAGAATTGGCGCCTTTCCGAGTGGCCGATAATGACATACTCAACCCCCAATTCCTTAAGAAGGGGCGCTGAGACCTCACCGGTGAAAGCCCCCGCGTCTTCCCAATACAAATTTTGGGCGCCGACCCGGATATTGGACTCTGTTAAAGTATCACTGACATCTGAAAGGGCTGTAAAGACCGGGCAAACCACGATATCGACCGTATCCACATCACACAGATCTCTCTTTAATAACGTTACCAATTCAATGGCCTCTTTGGATGTCTTATAAAGTTTCCAATTCCCGGCAATAATCGGTTTTCTCATCATGATCCTCTTTTCCCTCTTGGCCTCCGGCGTGAGGCGATTCAATCATTTACGGAAGTCACTATTTTTTATCTTTTAACGCTGCCACCCCCGGCAGTTCTTTTCCTTCCAAGAATTCTAGTGAAGCTCCTCCGCCCGTGGAGATATGCGTAAAACCGTCTTCGACTTTAAATTTACTGACCGCCGCCGCTGAATCGCCGCCGCCCACGATGGTCGTCACTCCCTTAAGTGCCGCAAGATACGTCGCGATCTCTTTTGTCCCTTCGGCATAAGCATCAATCTCAAACACCCCGGGAGGTCCGTTCCAAACAACGGTCTTGGCCGTAGATAGAATTTTCTTAAACTTTTCTCTCGTCTGCGGCCCAATATCTACACCTGACCAGCCGTCAGGAATATCCGTCACAATCTTTTTAGTCGATGGATCTTTGAACTCCTTGACCACGACAAAATCACTGGTCAACTCGATATGAACCTTGGCCTTCTTTGCTTTTTCCAAGAGGTCTTTGGCTATGGCCACCTTATCCGCTTCCAAAATGGAATTCCCGATACCTTTCCCCAAGGATTTGAGAAACGTGTACGCCATGCCCCCGCCGATAAGAATGGCATCGGCTTTTTTCAGCAGATTTTCTATCAACATGATCTTATCCGAAACCTTGGCCCCTCCCAGTATGACCACAAAAGGCTTCTTGGGATTCTTGGATGCCCGGCCAAGATAAGCAATTTCTTTTTCCAGAAGAAAACCGGCCACAGACGTTAAATGTTTAGTAATCCCTTCCGTCGATGCATGGGCCCGGTGCGCAGTCCCAAAGGCGTCATTGACATAAATCTCAGCCAGTGAAGCTAATTTCTTGGCAAAGGCGGGATCATTTTTTTCTTCTTCATTATAAAAACGCAAATTTTCAAGCATAATAATCCGCTGTTTGCTTTTTTCGATAGCCTGTTTAACGGCATCACCGATACAGTCGTCCAGCTTGAGGACATCTTCCCCGATTAATTTCTGCAATCTCTTGGCCGCCGGGGTGAGCCGCATCTTCTCTTCGGGCTTCCCCTTGGGACGGCCCAGATGGCTCATTAAAATAACTTTAGCCGGTTTCTGTTTCAGAATATATTCCAAGGTAGGCAAGAACGCCCTGATGCGTGTGTCATCGGTTATATTCAGATGGTCATCCAAAGGCACATTAAAATCAACCCGGACAATGATTTTCTTATCCTTAAGATCGATATCTTTAACGGTTAATTTATCCATTTCTCTCCTCATCTTCCCTTTAAAATAAGGAAATTCCTTTTAAAATTTTTCTTATTATAACCAAGGCTTTAAATTTGTCAATTTAACTCTTTATCACTCTCTCATTCTTTATTCCCAACGGTCCTCACCGGGCAAACGGCTCCAGCGGCCTCGATTTTAGGAATGGCCGCGATCAACCCCATAACAACCCACATCAAGATACTCAACTTTCCTGAATAAAAATTTGTATCAAAATAGCTTTGGATCAAAAAACCAGAAAAACCCGCCAGGAGTCCCAAAAGAAGCTCCGCGGCGAAAGGATCTTTGATCTTCTTCAATTGACTGAACCCAGTGTCAAAAAAAACATTTATGATCCATAAAAAAGAAAGCAACCCCACAATCCCTGTTTCAGCGGCCATTTGAAGATAAGAATTATGCGGATAACCGCTGAACCTATGTTGAGAAGACGCTAACGTGTACGCGTTTAATCCGACTCCTAAAACAGGACGCTCCTTAATGAGTTCAAACGCCTCTCTCCAATAAATAGGACGGCTGGACATGGTTAAAAATCCCATCCGGTTATGTATATTGCTCTGTCTCTCTTTGATCATTTTTGGAATAAAAATCACAGAGAATAAAATGATTAACAAAAGAAAAAAGGCCAGTATCCTTTTATTTCTAAAACTTAAAATGAGTAGGCTCCCGCCAAAGGCTAACCAGGCGGCCCGGGAAAACGTCAGTCCCAAACAGATAACCGTGAATATCCCCAAGAAAGTGACGCCGTAGCAAAACTTATCCGAAACGAAAAAACCATACGGGCTTTTCCTCGTTTCCTGAGAAAATGTTTTTATCCCTCCCGCCTTTAAATACCGTATCCATGAAAAATTTAAAAGACACGGCAACAACACAAGAAGATATCCCGCAAAATCATTGGCATGGTTAAAAGAGGATGTGATCCGTCCGTCGGTGATAGGCTGATGGTGAATAAATTCCTCCCGGATAAAATATTGAAATATCCCATTGGTCACAATCAACGTGAACGAAATCAAGAAAACGGAAAAAAAGATTTTCAATCTTTTGCGCGAATGGATCACCTCAATAAAGAAAAAGTAGATAAAGACATTCTCAAGCAACTTGAATACAAATCCTTTTAAACTGAGCCCTCCATCAATACTAAACAAAACCGATAAGAACGCGATCAAAAGAAAAATGCCGAGTGGCTTATTCAGAGCATCGTTAACGGGTTGATACGATTGAAAGAAAAGACGGATCTTGTCCCAGGATTCTACGCGTTCCCTGCGGCGGATTTCTTCCCTGACGCGATCATAAAAAATAACCCCTCTCTTGACCAGATAAGAAAGAAGGGTTAAACAAAAACACCATTCAATAATAGCCGTGGAAATAGGCAGAAAATAAATTAAGGCATAAAAGAAAAACGCCATCGCTTTATCACACCGGCGGACAATGAGGCTTGAATAATCTTGTTGCATGGGAGGATTTTCTAACCGTTTACCTTGAATTCTTTTTGATACCACGCGATCGTCTTCCGGAGGCCTTGCTCGAGCGTTGTCCTGGCCGTGAAACCGAATTCCTGTTTAGCCCGGGCAACATCCAGACATCGCCGGGGCTGTCCGTCCGGTTTCGAGGTGTCCCAGATAATTCTTCCTTTAAATCCTGTCAAACGCGCGATCATCTCCGCCAGATCTTTGATCGAAATCTCAAAACCCGCCCCGATATTAACCGGTTCGGATTTATTGTATTTTTCCGACGCCAAAACCACGCCCTCGGCGGCGTCGTCCACATAAAGAAACTCCCGTGTCGCGCGTCCCGTCCCCCAGACACAGAGGATGTCCTCTCCTTTGAGCTGGGCATCAAAACATTTCTTGATAAGCGCGGGAATGACATGAGACACCCTCGGATCAAAATTATCATGCGGGCCATACAGATTAACGGGCAATAGATAGATCGCGTTAAATCCATATTGCTGACGATACGCCTGAGATTGGACCAAAAGCATCTTCTTGGCTAATCCGTACGGGGCATTGGTTTCCTCCGGATAGCCGCTCCAGAGATCCTCTTCCTTAAAAGGAAGGGGCGTAAACTTGGGATAAGCGCAGATCGAGCCGACAGCCACAAATTTCTTGACGCCGTGCACCCTCGCCTCTTCCATGAGCTGAACACCCATCATGAGATTATCATAAAAGAATTTCCCGGGATTTTCCTGATTAGCCCCGATCCCGCCGACCATCGCCGCCAAATGAATGACCATATCCGGCCGGGTCTCGTTCAAAAGACGCTGAATAGCTTCCTGCTTTCTTAAATCATACTCCTGGCTTCGCGGGACAAATACCTCACAGCAACCCCTTTGATTCAAGAGATCCACCACGGCCCGGCCCAGGAATCCACCTCCGCCGGTCACAATCACGCGCTGATCCTGCCAATCATTTCTTTGATCTGCTTCCATAATAAAACCTTACCCTTATGCCTTTGAGGCTTTCCCTTTGACTCCATACAACATCTTCTCAACCAATCGCATGTCGCTGTCGACCATCATGCGCACGAGCTCAGGGAACGTCACCTTCGGACGCCATTTCAATTTCCGTCTGGCCTTGGTGCTGTTCCCTAAAAGATAATCGACTTCAGTCGGCCGAAAATATCTTTGGTCTATTTCCACATACGTCTTCCAATTTAATCCGGCATACCCAAAGGCCTCTTCCAGGAATTCCCGGACGGAGTACGTCTTACCCGTAGCGATCACATAATCATCCGGTTTGTCCTGCTGCAGCATAAGCCACATGGCCTCAACATAATCTCCGGCAAAACCCCAATCCCGCTTGGCCTCAAGATTACCTAAATAAAGTTTATTTTGCACGCCGTGTTTGATGCGGGCTAAAGCCATAGTGATTTTTCGCGTCACGAACGTCTCTCCCCTGCGCGGCGATTCATGGTTAAACAGAATCCCGTTACAAGCAAACATATTGTAGGCTTCCCTGTAATTGACCGTCATCCAATACGCGTAAGCCTTGGCCGCCGCGTAAGGACTTCGGGGATAAAATGGCGTTTTCTCATTCTGGGGACGGTCTTGGGCGTTTCCGAACATCTCAGAGCTCGAGGCCTGGTAAAATTTCGTCTTGATGCCGGAATCCCGAATGGCCTCTAATAATCTCGTCGTCCCTAACCCCGCGACTTCCGCGGTATATTCCGGAATGCCAAAACTGACCTTCACGTGACTTTGCGCACCGAGATTATAAATCTCATCGGGTTTGATGGTCTTCACGATATGATTCAGGGAACTGGCATCATTCAAATCGCCATAAACAAGTTTAACCCGCACATCCTTTTCATGGGGGTCCTGATACAGATGATCGATGCGTTCCGTGTTAAAAGAACTCGATCTCCGGATAAGTCCGTAGACTTCATAGTTTTTATCTAATAAGAATTCCGTCAAATAAGAACCATCCTGACCGGTGATCCCTGTGATTAATGCCCGTTTGCGACGTCCCATTTTTTCCCCTTTTATTATCTTTCGGTTAAACGGCTCCACGTCCCGGATCCTTCAATAGCGCCCCTAAAGCCCCCAACATCCCGATCATTACCCACAGGTAGACCGAAAGCTGTAACGAATAAAAATTATTGTCAAAAAAACTATGTACCAAAAACGCGACGATGCCGGAAAGCATTCCTAAAAAAAGCCCCATCATATTAGCATTTTTCTCAAGAATGTGTTTTATCTTTTCAAAAGATTTACAAAACAGCGTCATCAGTATCCCCAAAAAACCAAGAAGGCCGATCACGCCGGTCTCCGCCGTTAACTGCAGATAACAATTATGCGCATAGGTAGGATTATACGGATGCAAGCCTTCAAATTTTCTTTGATAATTCTGGAATACACGCATGTACGTATTAATCCCGTGGCCCAATAAAGGCTTTTCTTTGATCATCTTTAGACTGTCCCACCAGATGTCCAACCGCCACTGAGAGGTGTTTCTGTGAAGATGACTTTGATACGTCCTCTTCTGCACTGTCATAAAGAAAAAAAAGCCGACCAAAATGAGCGTCAGCAATATCCCTGAGGAGATAAAAAAGACAGACTTCGTCTTGCGCCAAATAATGGTAAGCCCCATAAAGATGATCCCCATCGCCGCCCCGACCCAAGCCCCGCGGGAAAACGTCAAGACCAAAGACGCTAAGACCAACACCACGCATAAAGAAAGCGCCACGCCCACCCCTCTTCTCCTGCGAAAAGACCACACGGCGCTCATCATCAAAGGCAGGGATAAAATCAGGTACGCTCCCAAACCATTGGGGGTCTTAAACGCGGCAGTCACGCGCCCTTGAGGTTCAATCAGATGTCCCAGAAAAATATCTTTGAACGTAAAATATTGTATAAGGCTGTCTAAGGCTGTTGAAAAAGTTGTCAAGAGGATCACCCCTAAGGCTATGAGAATCTGCCTTTCCGTCTTAAAAACCTCTAAAACAAGAAAATACACAAGAAACCATTCCAGTGTCTTGGTAAAGAAATTATGCAGCGAATCAAAAAAGATGACACTGTTGAATATCGATAAAAAGCAGGCGATCAAGAAAAAAAGAATAGGTTTATTAAGAAAACTATTTTCTGGTTTAAAACAAGTCACGTATCCGAGGACCCCTTCATTCCTAAGCAGGCCGGATAGATATTTTTGCCGTAAAAGGATACTGCGTTTAAGAATCCACAAAATAAGCGCGAGGACCACACAGGTTTCAACAACGGCAGGACTGTACGGCAGCCAAAAAAGGAGAATATAAAAGAGAACTCGGATAAACGTATTCACCCCATTGTAACCAATATTAATACGCCCCCTTCGCTTTAATAACGACCGGAAAGGTCTGCATGAGAATATTTAAATCAAGCCAAAACGACCAATTATTGATATACCAGATGTCCCATCGGAGAAGACGAGAAAAAGAGATATCACTGCGGCCCCGGATCTGCCATAAACCGGTTATACCGGGTTTGACCTCGAGGCGTTTTAACTGCTTGAAATCTTCTTTCTCGATCTGATCAATCGGTAAGGGCCGCGGTCCCACCAGGCTCATATCCCCTCTCAAGACATTGATCAATTGAGGCAATTCATCCAAACTATATTTTCTCAAGATGAGTCCGTTGCGGGTTATCCGAGGATCTTTCTTGATTTTAAAAATTGGGCCATCCACCTCATTTCTTTCTTTAAGCTGATCTTTAATCCTGTCAGCGTCGAAGCACATACTGCGGAATTTATACATGTTAAAAATGCGCCCCCCGCGCCCGTAGCGTTTGGAGACATACATAATCGGACCCGGGCTGTCCATCTTAATCATGACCGCAATCATGATAATAAACGGGAGCAGCAGGACAAGCCCCAATAACGTCATGATAAAATCGAAAATCCTTTTGCCGACCTGTTTCCTAAAAGGCGTCTCCTCGGAATATTCCAAGATTGGAATGAACCCGATATTATATTTCGCGAACTCTCCGGAGACCAGATCAAACCCTTGGGGAACGACCCTCACGGCAATATTCAGAACTCTCGCCTGTTCCAAAAGCCTTAAAAAAACTTCGCTGTCGTGATGGACCGTAATAAATACTTTATTCACAAATTCCTTGCGCGTGATTTCCTTAAAGTCAGGGATTTTACCCAAAATTTTGATATCCGGATGTTCTTCGCATTCTGTTTTAAAATCATCCAAAAAACCAACAACCCGGATCCCCAAACCAGGCTTCTTTCTGATCTCCTCCACCAAAGCCCCGCCGACGCGACCCGCGCCAATAATAAGGGCGTTTAAATTGTTATATCCTCTGGAGACAATGTACTCGACAAAGAGTCTTTTACAAACTCTCCAGATGGATAAAAAAATAACGATCAACCCGGAACCGATGAGAAGAATGCTTCTAGGGAAATCCGGAATTTTCAATCCATAAAGCACGACGATCACAATCAGTGTCGCGATAGAAACAGATTTTATAATCGAACCGATCTCAAAGCCTTCCAACACCTCTCTTTTGGTCTGGTACAAAGACTTTGACTTAAGGAACAGTATGGTCGTGACCGTCCAAAAGACAAAGATGAATTGATATGGATTTTCCCGGGCAAAATAGATACTTGAGAAATTGATAGAAAAAGGAAGAGTACTTTGTCTGAGAGTGGCGGCAAGAAATATAGCTAAATGGATGAAAAGAATATCGATAAATATATACAGAAACTTGATGAGAGTCGTTTGAAATCTGGTTCTCATGAACAGGAAACCTTTCGTTTATTGCTTAACGCCTCTCGGCATAAAAGGTAAAGAAATTTAGGATTACCGACCAAATACCTTTTCCATAATCTTTTGGGTTCACAACAAAAACGGAAAAACCATTCCAATCCCGACGTTCGCATCCAAACCGGCGCTTGAGGCTTTGTCCCGGCGATAAAATCAAACGCCGCGCCGATACCGATCATCACAGGGACATCGAGCTTATCCCGATGATTCGCCATCCAATAATCCTGCTTCGGGGATCCCAACCCCACCCACAAAATATCCGGTTGCGCCTGATTGATTGCGGCAAGGACATGTTCCTCCTCCCTGTCCCGCATGGAAAGGAAAGGCGGGGCATAGGCCCCGGCAATGATTAATTGAGGGAACCGTTCTTTGAGCTTTGTCAAAAGAAGTTCATTCGTCTTTGTGGTCCCTCCGTAGAAATAATGCCGATATCCTTTTCCCTGACTCAACCCGCACAGAGCAACCATCAAATCGGGTCCGTACGTTCTCTCCAAAGACTTTATCCCTTTGAGTTTCCCCAACCAAACCAGCGGCATACCGTCGGGTGTTGTCATGCCCGCGCCGTTAATGATCTGAAGATATTCAGCATCCGATTGACAATCGACGATCGTAGACACCGGCGCTATACAGACATAGGTTTTCTGCCGCGTCTCTATCCAGTGCGCGATCGTCCGCAGAGCCTCTTGAGGATTCGTCACAGAAACCTTTACGCCCAATACATCCATATATTGATTCACACGAACACCTTTTTTAAAAATACATTTAAGGAAGGAGTTTCAGGCTGATGAAGACGATTGAAGTGGCCCTAGAATACCACAACAAAATAAAATAAAAAAGATATTTTTCTTGACCCAAAAGAACGTTGAAGAGAAGTCGGTATTTTATTCCTCAGGAAGGGCTAAAGTATGCGGAAGGCTTTCCCGGGTTACTTTAACGGGAAACTGCGCGAAGACAACGTCATGAAAATCAAGCTCAATCACATCTTTTCGGTTACTTTTTATATATTCACGACTCATTTCAATCAACTCCCTGTCCCGGGGACGCAGGGTAGACGCTGCCGGCCGGCCCCAATCTTGTTGATGACTTCGCGCTAAAGACAGGGCATTCAATAATAATGCCAGTAAAAGGACAGAAACAAAAACCTTTGTTGTCTCCCGCATAGAAGAAATAACCAGGATCATCATCAAGAGTATGGGGATATAAAGAAATCTCGATTGCTGGGATCCGAACCACCACGATAACCAATACAAAACAACAAAAAAAGGCAAAACAGCCAATTCCTTCTTTCTCCAGGAGTCCAGCAACCTATAAACGAACGGGCCCAAGATCAATAGATAGACAAGCCCGACGGGATAATCAAAACGGTTATTCACCCCGGATTCAGGGACAGCGATCAGCCAGAAATGTTTCATAAAGGCCCAAAATGACCGGCCATGGCCATAGCCATTTTTCACCTCGGACATAAACGTCTGTGAGGAATCCAGCATCGACTGCCAATGTCTCGAGTCTAAATCCATATCCTTGTTCACGACCAGGACTCCCGGCGCAAAGGGAAATAACGGTGTTCCGGCATAATATAATGACTTTATTAAAAAAGGGCCGGCTATAAAAATGCTCAACAAAAGAAAGCCGATCCCCACCTTCCTAAACGGCTTGAAATCCGCCCATTGGATCTGGACGGGAATACTCTGGTCGAATCCCCATTGAGCAGAGTTCCATCCGAACAGGGATTGAAATTTCAACAAAACAAAAAATAAAACAAGAAGACTGGTCATCTGGAGAGGAATAAACGATTTTGCCCAAAAGAAAAAAGTGAATTCCACGAGAAACAACCCATAGTTTCCTTTGAAAAGGCTGTCCAGGGCGGCCAGGAAAAGATAGGCAATCACCAAATCCAACATCGCTGTCCCCATCTGAATACCGATATGATGGGATCCCAGGATCGCGAATAAAATAAGGGCAGGTCTAATAAATCTTTCCTGACTAAACTGCCGCCCCAAACTCAAAGAAACAGAGATCATCCCGAGAAGAAAAATAAATTGAGGGAATTTATTCGCAAGCGGGGTCGCGAACCAGTACGGGGCCAGCGCGAAGTCAAGCGGCAAAAGAAACAAATCATCCGCCGCCCAAAGAATATGCTGAAAAGACCCCATGAGGAGATGCTGACGCGGCAGGGTGTAGTGATAGTGCAAGGCATCGAATTCCTGAATCAGATGAGGCGGCAAAAGCGCGGCGCGCCATACACATAAAAGAATTAATGCGGATAAAACACAGCCTGTCCCAAGAAAAAAACGAACGCCGGACTGCTTGGACGCAATAAAATCTTTGAACGTCGCGGCGAGAGAACAAACGGCCCTGCCGTGTCTCCCTAGCACATAAACAGCCGACAGCAAAAATAATAATGGAGCCAACAAACTGGTTGTCCCATCCCCCCGTTTCATCCCATACAATTCCAGCCAATAAACAGGATATCCGATGATCAACAACATCGTCGGCAAATGCGCGGGACTTAAGAAAATCTTTTTTGAAGTATCAGGATTCTCCATATCAGATACGCCACGGTTATTCCAAGGAAATACAGATCCCACCAATTAAGATTTTGAAGCCGATTTTTTATCTTATCCAACATAGCCCAACGTCTTAGCCCGTTCATAAATGAACATAAGCATTTTATAATTTTTTTCAACGGTAAACCTCTCTTCATAAACACGCCGCGCCCTTTGCCCCATCTGTTGGGCCCATGGCCGATTCAATACGAGCTGATTCATTTTGGACGTTAAATCACCCTGAACCTGAGGATCGAAAAGTAATCCCGTCTTTCCATTCTCAATGAGCTCATTAAAAACCCCTCTCCGGGGAGCTATCACGGGTTTCCCGCAGGCAAAGGCCTCCATGGTCACCCTCGAGAACGTCTCATAGCATTGTGAGGGGACTACGACGAAAAGAGATTCCTTCATCAACGACAAAGATTCCGCCAATGGTTTAGCGCCCAACCATTCAATCCGTTTTTGGCTGCGCGTTTCTAAAACTTGACGGAGTGGTCCGTCCCCGATAATTTTTAACGAAAACGGATCCTCCACCCCTTCCCACGCCTTCACCAACGGCTCGATCCCCTTGTAATCACGCAAGGCCCCGACAAAAAGACCAAAGGTCCCCGGCGCCGGAGAAAGGCCGGGATCCTGTCCCAAGAAATTCGGCTTGATCGAAATCTTGTTTTCAGGAAACCCGTTATCGACGAACTTCTTCTTGCTGAACTCCGTCAGGGCAATGTAATGGTTAATCTTCTTTGTAAAAATCTCCCGCCGCTTCATTTCATGAATAATTCTTACCATTACACCCGAAGAAAGGTAGGAATCCTTCCAGCATTTATGAACGACCGCGGAGGCCAGGCCTTGATGAAGGCAGTCTTCACAGACATGGCCGTCCCGGTAAAAAACACCGTTGGGACAGAGAAAGCGATAATTATGCAGCGTTTGGACAACAGGCAAGTTTTCATCCCGACAGGCGTCGTACACCGAAGGACTGACGAGGAGAAACGTGTTGTGGATGTGTGCGATATCCGGCTTTTCGTGGTGGATCAGAGCTTGGAGCGCTTGATACGTCGCTCGAGACCAATACGCCTCTTTAAGAACAAAACTCACCTTGGCTGGAAACGAGAATTGATCAATATCCTTATTCGACCGCGTGTATAAAATCACCTTATGGCCGTTTCGCTCCAACATGTGCTTTTCCGACGCGACAACCTCATCCTCCCCGCCCGCGGCCTGATAATGATTATGGACGATCAATATTTTCATTGGACTCAAGGATGAACCGGTTCAGAAACGCGCCGTGATATTTCGTATCGATGAAATTTCTCAAATATTCTCTTCAGATAATTAATCAAAACAAAATATTCATTAATGGTCCTTACCACGTTAATCTTGCTCTTGCCGATTTTGCGGGCATAGTTATACACAAACGGCACTTCGGCGATCCGATCCGTCAAGAGGGAAAGTTTAATAAGAAGCTCCGCGTTGGCCACAAAGCCCTTGGATTGAATCAGGCCGAACATCCCGAAATAATCAATAGCTTTCTTAAGAATACTTACCCTGTAACCCCGAAAAAAAATCGTATAATCCCTGGCCCCTCGTATGGGAAAATAGGCGCGCATCAGATAATTGGCGCAGTAACTGAAGATCCGGCGCTTTAAAGGGAAATTCACATACCTCCCTCTTTTCCTATAACGGGAGGCAATGATAATGTCTTTCTTATTTTCCTTTAATTCAAAGATCATATCTTGAATAAAATTAATATCACTGGTCTGGTCGCTTTCCATAATGATCACAAAATCCTCATCGCGCGCCTCAGACAACACCCTGTGGATGCCGCTGGAAAATACCGCTCCCACATTCATATTGATCCTGCTTGTCTCCACAACCAAATCGTCCGCCGCCAGGTCTTTTAGAATCTGAAGAGAGTTATCCGAACTTCCGTCATTGACAGCGATCATTTTATAGGGTTGCGTGGCCATCTTTTTGCGCAATTCCCCGATGAGCGCCGACAGTCCTTTTTCTTCATTAAAAACAGGAAAAATAAAATAAATCATGGCGCTTCCTTTTGATAGACCTGCCAGTATCGACTATAAAAAACTGTCGCCCAACCGGAATCATCAACTGAACGGGCACCGAAACGCGGCGAATGAACAAAGAATTTTGCCTCTCCCCGGGATGCCTGTTTTATGTCCGGCTGATAATGAAATGAAGTCAATCCCAAATTCCAACAACGGTTGACATGTCCCACAATAGCATCAGATGGCTCCCTCCCGTCACAATCGACCTGTTTTTCCCGGGCCGCTTCCTGAAACGCCTTGTTCCCCTTGATCCACTGCCACAAGTCCTGGGTATTCTGATGGTATGTCCCTTCGCGTGTCCCCGCATATTGCGCCACAAACATGTTTAATACAAGAGCCGCCATGACCAGGACAATGCCCCGTTTAAAAGGAACATCTTCCAAAAGCGGTGAAAGAAAAATAGCCGCGAAAAAAGCAAAGAACACGCCAAACGGCCCGGCATAATAGGATGTTGTATTCCAGGGTAAAAGCACCAGCAGAAACCCGCCGTACAAAAGACATCCCAAAAGCATCCCCCACACTTCAGCAGGCGCATAACGCACCTTCTTTGCTCCCGCGGTTAACCATAAAATAACCGCTGCCACTATCCATGGCCCATGATTAAGAAGGTCTTTTAACACCCATGCCTTAAAACCAACCGCGATCCGCGTTAGATCAAAGAAAGAATAATGAGCTGTGTAAGACGCGCTCACGAAGATCTTCAACACAAGGCCATAAATCACAAACACCGCTGCCAGCAATAATCCGCCCCAAAAATATCCTTTCCCGGATGGCCGCGCCATCCAATAAAACGTTGCCACGCTCAAGCCAAGCGCGAACCCGCAGGCCACAAACGTTTCCTTGGCTCCTAACGAAAGGAAAAGACACAGCCCCGCGGCCACCCATAAAAGAAAACGGAAACATAAATTCTTTCCTGCAGATCGAAAGAGCACTTTAACCACACATAGGACCGCCAGGCCAAAAAATAGAAGCCCGGTCGTTTCATGCGTGGAAAGAAAAAAGAACTGATCATAAAGATAATGAAAAGAAAGAGCGATCGCCGGAACAAGAAAAAGAGACACCTTGCGTCCTGTCAACTGATACGCCGCGCTCCCCCAAATAAAAAGAACGGCCGACACCTCCGCCCATTTAAAGACATGGAACAGCCCGGGTGAATCCTCAAAAATTTTATAAAAGAAAGCGCAATGAAACGCGTGCGTCCATTTAAGCTCCCCGAAAGTAAAATACATCGCAAAGATATCTTTCGTACACTGCCAGACACCGCCGGACCTCCCCAGCAATTGCATATCGTCCATCAACCCCCAGGACCAGGGCAGCAAAATGTAGGAAAACAAAATCAACAAAAGCGGAACAATGACCGGAAATGCCCACAACCATTCCAATAAATTTTCTCGTCCTACGACATTTTGTTTTGTCACCATAATCACCTTTTTAACATAACGGCCTCTATCCTCTCCGACGCGGCCGAGATATAAGCTCCGTATTCTTCAAGGAGGACTGTGATTTCTTTATTCAACATAAGATTTTCTTAACTGGCGGTAATAAGCCACGGTCAATCCGAACAATGACCAGAACGGAATAGCATTATAAGGAAGCTCCAGGATAACGCCGAACTGTGCCTGTATTATCCAGAAGACCAAAGAACTAACTAAAAGCCCGCCCTGCCAGGAGCGGACCCGCAAAAAATGCCCGGTCATTATAATGATGAGCCACAAGATCCATACGATGATACCCAGGCCAACCACCCCGCCGCGGTAAATATAATGCAGGAAAGAATTATGCGGCGTTATCCAGCCGTCCCTTAACCACTCATCTAGACCCCAACCCATTATCTCGAGTGAAGCGGACCTCTGAGGCCATCCGAAACTAAACCCGAACAACGGCCGCGCGTTGATAATCTCCTGAAGCATATCCTGCCAAATAAGAAGCCGAAACACTCCATTCGCATAAGCAGAGCTTAAATCACGGTATCCCTGATCCCTGTTTTGAGCGGAATCAACTCCTTTTGCCTGCGCTGAAGCTGAAGACTCTGTCTGCGGCGATGGGCTCACAGATGCCGATTGGGCCGGGATCGTTGAGTCATCCTGTTGCAAGGAATTGACACCAACAATTTCTGGTGAATCAACCCCTTGGGACGGCCCTGAAGCCGACGGTTGTTCTGCCTGCGGCGATAGGCTCACTGATACCGTTTGAGCTGGGATCGTTGAGTCATCCTGTTGCAAGGAATTGACACCAACATTTTCTGGTGAATCAACCCCTTGGGACGGCCCTGAAGCCGACGGTTGTTCTGCCTGCGGTGATGGGCTCACAGATGCCGTTTGAGCCGGGATCGTTGAGTCATCCTGTTGCAAGGAATTGACACCAACATTTTCTGAAGAACCAACTCCCTCGGACGGTCCTGAAGCGGCTGGCTCTTCTTGTTGTGGAGCATTCTCTGAAAGCAAACGATCTTGAGTATCCTTGTGATATATTTGCGCCTTTAATCCCAAAGGGATAAAGTTCACTTCCCCCTGCTTCACCCGCTCAACGGTTAGATGATACATTTCGAATGTCTTCCATGGGTTGACCAGCGAGATCAAGGCATTGTGATCACCCCAACGCCACAAACTCACACACAACGCCCCGCCCAGGATCGATATCCACAGCGCTTGCTTCCAAAAAACAACCCGCATAACCTGGGTGCTATACCAGACTAAAAACAAAATGCTTGCTAAAGCGCCTATCAAACATCCACGCCCACCGCTCATTAAAGCGAACCGAACAAGAAAAATACATAAAAAGAATCCCAAAAATGTCCAGCGCAGCCACCGACGCGTCAAACCAGCCGCGACAAACAAACCGGCAATACAAAAAACATATTGCGCGTTTATTCGCACAGGAACAAACCCGACCAAACTCAACAAAATAACACAAAACAAAATCCGTACTCCCTGGCCAAACTTGATTCCACGAAGAAAATGAGCGACAAAAACCGCAAAGATAGGATAATAAAATAACGCCGCATTACGCAACGCATAGCCGCCACCGGTGATATACCCTTCGGCAGCCTTGAACATGACCCAGAAAAAATACACCACGATCCCCACACGCCATCCCCGCCAGCGAACAGGCTCAATAAAAAGATTTGCGATCAGGACCAATACACAGAATCCCATCAGCCATTCACTAATAAATATTGGAAAATCCAGGAAGGAAACCTGGGTATGGATCTCGGCAAAAGATGAACCGAAGACAAGGTAAAGAAGCACCGCCGCCGCGATCAGCACAAGACATAAATAACTTGTCATCCGAACGAACATAATGATTTCACCTATCCAATGGATACAGCATCAGGAACGAAGAATACTATGGCCGCCGCATTTTCTTACTCATTCTTACAAGTGTTTCAAAGAAGTCATAATTGAGTTTTCTGCACAACGATCTCCACCTTTGAAAAGGACGTATCGAAACATCTTGTACGAATCCTATATCTTTGCATTCTTTAGCGAAGTCTATATTTTTACGGATAAATTCATTTCTTGCCTCATCAAAGGCATTTAACCTGTAAAACCTGTCCTGCCTGATGACATCCCGGATCAATGCCAGAAGTTTTTCCTGATCCTTCACGTCATATTCCACCAACGTCTCTTTACGGAGGCCCGTTAATTTCAATAGACTGCGAAATTTTGATGAGTATCCAATAATGGCGACATCTCGCCCACTAATCAATGACCAGTAAGCAACATGATAAGAATTTGTTAAAACTTTTCCTGTTCGCGCAAAAATACGCGCGAAGTCAAATTCATTCAGACAATTCCAATAAAATTTTATACCTCTTTCTTTATCAAAGAATTGCCTCGAGAATTTTGTTCTATCTGTTATGTTTGAATCAAAATTTAAAAAAACATTCGTCTCCTCTCCCCGGGGTAAAGCGGCTATTGGATGCATGCAGCTCACACAAGGCAAAACTTTACCAGGGTCAGATGTAGAATCAGGATCTCGAAGTCCATACAACAAATACGACAAATTATCTCCATTGGGGGGTACGCTATGACTGCCGTGTAGAGAGCTCCCCACACCCCACAAAACAGTCGAACGAGGATCCACATTTTGAGTTAACCCGAAATTCTGGAAAGCTCCCCCGCCGAGAATGACCTTATATGGCTTGTTTCTTAGAAAAAATGGTCTTTCATAGGCATTGCAATGAAAATCAAAATAGTGCAACGGGGTGCAAAGATAATCGCCGAGATTAAAGACGGAAGGACGGCTCCTCAAAAAAAGAATATTGTCTTTATCCCTGTTAATACCATGCCGCATCTTCTTTTCAATCCTTGATTTTGCGCAAGATCTCATACAAAAATGGGACCAGCCGCATGGCTCCCCCCAGCCACGAAAAACAAAACAAAGCAACCGAAATCACTCTCCATCCCTTAGGCGATACCATGGCCCGGCAAAGCTTGCGAAGGTCTGCCCCTCGGCCGGCCTTCATGAGAACAAACCCCATCTTGCCGTCCATCACCATAAGGAGTTCCCGATCCTCTCTCCCCTGCCATGGGGGATGAAGGCCGCCAAGGACCTTCTCCGCAACAGATCGTCCCCGGATATAACCGTCAATATTAATAGCGGGCTGATCGTAACTGGCTCGCCACAGATCCCGCATCTCATCCGCTGAAGGGCGGTAACTGCTAAAGGCCTCAATATTGTCTTTCATAACAGAGATCGTCTCCGGCATAACCACGTCGTATTTCTTTGAAGAACTGATCGAACCGCCATGGAACCGAACCGTCATGCCAGCTTCTTTGCGGACGGCAAACAGCCTCCCCGCGCGCAAAAGGCGGGACCACAGATCATAATCCGCGACCACGCGGTAATCCTCCCGATATCCGCCGACGGCAAGAATAGCAGCACGTCGCATCAAGCAACCGCCGTGATTGATCGGTGAGGCCGTCAGAGACCGCCGGACAAGAGCCTCCCGGGTCAGCGGGACATTAAGGGTCCCCTGAAACCGGCCCCGCGCATCGATCTTCAACGCCCACGCACTTACCACATCGCATTCAGGATGTCTTTCAAGATACGCAGATTGTCCCTCGAGCCAGCCGGGAAGCGCGATATCATCCGCATCGATACGCGCCACCCAATCCCCCCCGGCTTCCTGAAGGCCGATATTAAGCGACCGGGTCTGGCCGTAATTCTTCGGATTATCGATAATGCGGATACGGGAGTCCAGATACGAAAAAAGCACTTTCAACGAATCATCCGTGCTGGCATCATTAACGATAAGGAATTCGAAATCACAGAGACTCTGCGCCAAGACACTTTCAACGGCCTGACACAAATACGCCCCGCCATTGTAAACCGTCATAAGGACCGTGATCTTCATCATATGCGGGCGACAGACGGCCCCAAGTCACGAAGGTTTTGCCTGTTGCGGCGAGAAAAATAAGTCCGACATTTCCTCAAGAAAGACAGAAGTTTCAGCTTCTCAAGAATTTTCTTACCCCAAACACGAACCCAATGCGCAAAATCCCATTTATAAATCAATTTTTCCCAATTCACACAATAGTATTCCAACCGCGCTTTTTGTTCCGGAGGGTACAACAAGACGCTCCCGCGCCGTTCGTTGGAAAAACTTTCGAACAACTCCTCATCCACCAGCTTGTTTTTGAAACAGTAATCTCCCAACTCGGTCCCCTTGTAAGGATAAAAAATATTAACTCCGCTGGTGGTCGGCCTGACCCTGCGGTTAAGCCGTATCGTGTCCCAGAGCATACTGTCCGTCTCGCCTGGGACACCGATGATGTTAAGGGCATTGGTCTGAATCCCGTGTTTGCGCAACACATCAAAGGCCTTGATGATCTGGCCCTGGGACATGCTGCGATTCATGATTTTGTTACGCACATACTCATTCCCCGACTCCAGACCGATGGAAACCTTGAAACATCCGGCATGTTTTAAAAGACGGGCGAATTCATCGTCGATAATATTGGCCCTCAAGAGACAAAAGAACCGGATGCCTATCCGCTTCCTGTACTGTTCACAAAACTCCTTTCGCCAGACTTTGTCAATGCCAAAAATATCATCACTGATCGCCACCTTATCCAGACGGTAGCGGGCGACCACACGCTCGATTTCCTCAATACTCGAATTCACACTGCGATACCGGGCCGCGTTACGATGCAAGCCGTACTGGGCGGCGATGGCTCGGTTGCTGCAATAGGAACACAAAAAAGGACATCCTCTGGAAAAAAAGAACGACGCATACCCTACTTTCTTCAAGGTCGTCTCAAAGAAAACATTGTCACGGTCCGGCGGTGTCAAGATGTCCAGGTCCTCCATAAGCGGCCGTAAGGGGTTCAAATGCACGCGCCCTCTCCGGACATATGCCAGATTATCTACATCTCTCCACTCCTGCCCTTTCTCCAATCGGGACAAAAAGTCCTTAAAAGAGCCTTCGGACTCTCCGACAAATCCGGCATCTATGGCCTCCGCCTCCAGTAAGCTGTCTTTGTTAATCGTCATGTGCACGCCCCCGCAAACAATCACAGTACGGGGAAGCGCCTTTTTGAACAACACCGCCAACTCTTTGACAAAATGATACTGCGAGGAAACTGTCGTAAAGCCGATGACATCCGGCTGAAATTCTATCGCCTTCCTCACGGCCTGGGTATATTCCTCACGAAAATGAATCAATAACGCCTCGACCTGCCAGCCTGCCACCTTGGCAACGCTCATGATCGAACACAGTCCGAACGGGTAACAGCCCTCATGAAAACCGTTGATATTCGTACAAACAAAAAGGACTTTCATAAATTATCCCTCCGTTTCTTCTATATCCCTCAGATATTTTTCCGTAACACCGCGCAAATAGCGTTGTACATAATCCGCCGCCTCCCGCTGTCTGGAAAGAAAGCCATCTGCCGGCACACGCCATATAGACTCAATCGCCGGGATCATAGCATCCGGGCGATCGACATTCCATTTAAATCCATGATAGTCAAAAAGCGTATCCGCATCCAGGACACCGGCGATCTGCAGATGAATCAACGGCACCCCGCAGGAGAGGGCCTCCAGCGGCACCGTCGAGGAAGAATAAACAAGCACGTCCGCCTCCTTCAGCGCATCCTCCAAAGGATACCCGACCCCTTGCACACGAAAACGCAATTTCAAAGGACCGACTATCGCCAAGGCCTGATTCAGATCAATATCCGGATGGGGGCGCAGGACAATATCGTACCGGTTACAATCCTTACTCGCCAAATCCAGAAAACGCAGTGTCTCGCAGTACTCATTCATGTCCGTCGAAAGGATCACCAGAAGGCGACGGCACTCACTGGGACGCGGCTTTAAAACAGAGGCCATAAAAGACCGACGCAAGGCGCAGCCATCAACCAGAATAGCCCGATCATAGCAAAAGGTTTTATTTAACTGTTCGCTTGCGGCCGGGCCGGTCGTAATAATGCGGTCCGGCAAGAGACCCCGCTCCCTGCCGGCGAAACACGCGCTCAAATGAAGGTCCTTCGGCTTTAAAGCCGCGTGCTGATACCCGACCAAAACCGTCTGGGGGGACGTCCGGCGCAAGGCAAGAACAGCCGCGCGCTCGATCCCCTTATTCTCAAAAAGAAAAAGGAACTTCTTCAGAATGCCTCCTCGCGCGGCCCGCGCTACGGAGTGATACATGGCCACACAATCAACAACGCCCCTGGAGCAGATCCCACGGTCCCAAAAATAATTGAACAAAAAACCAAGATCATGCCCATCCATGACCCACTTCCCCCTGGGGCGCCGCCAGGGAAAAGCGATCCGCATGGCTTGGACAAAAATCTTAGGGATATCCTTCCACGCTAAGAACGCCTCTTTCGGAACATAACGATCAGTCCCGACCCCGCGGATCATTTGGATCGTTTTCTTCATGGACACGTTGACCTGCACAAGGAACGAAACCTGATTCTGCCCCTGAAGCGCCCTTTCCAGAAGCGGCCCCCAATAAACATCTTGAAAACGCGTCGAACATTTTAAGAAAGAATGTCCGTCAAAATTAGACATAACCAAGACAGGAAATCTCTGTTGGCCCGATAGAGGCGGCAACATTCTTGCGCAAAGCCATTTGCGGTAAATAAGCCGCAACATAGACCACACAAGGACCAGCGGAAATACTTTAAGTTGTTCCTTCCACGACCAGCCTCGTTCAATAATATTTTTTACCTGATAAAACCCTGTCCGGGAGAGTCTCTTCAACTGCTCAGCCAAGGCCACCCAACTTGTAACGACAACAAGCCCCGTAGCCGCATTTGTCCGGCAGTATCGATCCAGAGCTATGGTCCAACAAACGGCCTCAAACAAACTGTCACGAATCGCCAAGCGGCGACTCATGGGATGCGCCCACCACAAAACATCATGAGGATCGCCATAGTCGACCATGGCTCTGATATATGGCTCTACCAAGCTATCCGGCACTTGGGCAAGGATATCGGCACGGGGGATCTCCTGGGATCCCCTTTCCCGTAAAGAAGAGCCAAGCGCCGCAAAGATCGGGCCATGCTCAAGGAGCACGAACTTTAAAGGTTTTCCTGACGGAAGGCAATCAAGCGCACGTTCACTATTGAGAAAGAAAACTTGCGCAATCATTTAACCAGCTTCCTGATAACCGTGAACATCTGCCTGAGCCATCGTCAAGTCTCCAGAAAATACATCTCCCTATTCTTGCCCTCCCCAACCCATCGACCCGTCAGCTAATCCTGTGGAAGGCCCCTCTCCGTTCACGATCACACCATGCCCTTAACTTAGACTACAGATAACTTCCAGTCCGTGTTCAGCCGCATAAGCTTGATTGGTCCGTGAAAGAGCTTCATTCCGGTCGCGCCCCGCTGCCGCATTATCAAAAAGCGTCTTAATATAGTATCCTATCCTGACACTGGCGCGTCCATCCCGGTAAGCGTCCTTTACCTCCAATGAACCGAAATGGTCGGTAAAAAAGCTCTGGTCATGTTCTCTATTCCTGATCCCGTCGATCGCCCTTATCATGGACTCAGGGTCATCGAAAATCAGTTTACCCTTCCCTGTTTTATAATCCGGATTTAACTCGCGTGACCCGCAACTGTCATAAAAGATCCCCGGGATACCGGCCAGTTGACATTCCAGGACCGCGGCAGAATTACTGATCAACCCCACCGTCACGTCTGATACCATCCCTGCCTCGACAGGGAATCGGTCAGGCTCAAAGAATTCCACCCTTTTCTGCCGCTGCAACTCCGACAGGGACTCCCTCGTATACGTTGATTCCTTTAAGCACTTGATGTTGTGTGCCTTCTTAGGCTTTATAATAATCATCCCTTCGGGGTCTTTCAAAACATACTCAAAAAGATTTTTATAAGCTAGAAGCATATTTTCCGTGACTCTTTTCGAAAAAGCATACGCGTCGTCAAGCACTATTAACGTTTCATCGAATACGCTGATCACAAAGCTGAACTTTCTTCCTAAGAGCGCCGCCCGATAACGCGCCGTCCTGTCCTTCAGTATTTTAAAGATATAGTCAAAGCAATATCCACTTTCAACAAAGAATGCAGCCTGCGAATGGATATTATTGTAGACTTTGACATAGCGACGGCTCCAGACAAAGAAAGCATCACAATTATCATAGTGAAACATGTCTGTGAGCAGCATATCCGAATACTGGAAAGATACCACGAAACTCCCTTTTAACTTGGCCGCGATATCCATATCCGCGAAAGGTGTCCCGGGTTTAAACAAGATGACAATATTATTACTTCTAAAGAAATCTTCCCAATAGGCAAGACGGGAGAACAGGACCGACAGGATCCGGCATTCACTTCGGTTGATCGCCCCCTTGGCTTTCCATGACAGCCCGGCGCTGATAAATAAATATTTGAAAAAAAGGCTGAAAGACGCCCCTGAAACCGCATGTCGGCCGATCAAGGGGTTGCTTTTCTTAAGAAGTCCGTCGCAGGCTGTCATGCCGAACCCGCGGCTTCGGGCGGTAACGATCTCATCTGCGGTTATGCCTGTTGATCTCCGGGAAAAGATCAGGACATTTTCCGCCGGCAACCCGCTATCCCCAAACCAGAAGAGTGAATAATTCTTTTTATAGGGATCTGTCAAGTGATTGCCCCCGAAGCCATAATGCAATACGCCAACCTTGGGTTTTTGATGACGCCCTTTCTGCGGCCGGGGAGAACCAGAAAAAAATGACCGGCATAAGTTCAATAAATTATAAATCCAGGAGAACAGCGGGTTCTCGGCGACACCAACCTGGCTTTGAACATCAAAACAGTCAATTTCTTTTAAAGACAGGATCCGCTTAACAAAGTCGAATGCGGATGTCTTTTCTAGAATAACCCTGACATCATTTCCATATAGGGGACTGCTCAATTCAGTCTTCAGCCAGGACGCTGTTTCGATCACGAGCATCACATCATAAAGCGGCTGCCCAAATCCCTGTTTAAGCCACAACTTCAGATCATCTTTAACGCAATGTAGTTTCCGGGGGAGATGCGCTAACAACGAACGGCCGGCATCAAACAGCTCCTTATCCATCCATTCCATCACCTGATTCACATCATCCGCATATGCGGAATCCAGGACCGAACGTCCACTGCTGAACACCATCCCAAGAATGTCAAAAGGCATTTTCTGAACAGTAACGCCTCTTAACGAAAAGAACACCTTATGCCGCTCAACAAAAGCCGCCGACCGGGAAGAAAGAAGATAATAAATCACAACTCTTTTGTCTTTTAAAAAGAGCAGGCTAATAATGCGCATCAAATACCTTATAGAAAATCGACGGCATATGAAATAGAGGGATTGCTGTTGCATAAGATCAACTCAATAAAATTTGAAGTCGTCCCAAGAGCTTACCGATCTTTCCCACGGATGTCCTCGTTGTGTTCTCGAGATTTCCGGTGTGAACATTCACTTCTTACCAAGAACACAGGCCTCTGCTTGACCTCCATGTATAACTTCCCGATGTACTCCCCTAAAATCCCCAATACAAACAACTGAAATCCGCTTAAAGCGAATATGGGTAAAAGCGTTGAGGCCCATCCGGGAATCACATGAGTAAAAGTTTTAATGTAAAGAACCCAGCCGATGCCCACGAGTGTCGTAAGACACATGAGAATGCCACAAAAAGAAGCTATCCGTAACGGGACATAACTAAACGATGTGATCCCGTCAAAGGCTAGGGAAAACAGCGCGGGGGCATTGAATTTTGACCGGCCTTCCCGGCGGAAAGCGCGATCGTACTGGACCAGCGCGTACCGAGATTCCAATTTTAAGATCATGGCTCTGATCAAACGGTTTCTCTCGGTCATGGCGTTAAACGCCTTCACAAGACTTTGCGACATCAAACGAAAATCCCCGTGGTTGTAAACGACGTCAACCCCCATCCCCTTCAATAACCGGTAATAATTTTCTGAGAAAAACCGCTTCAACCACGAGTCCGTGGATCTGTTTTTTCGCACCCCCAGGACAAGGTCATAGCCCTCATTGTAATACGCCATCATCTCTTCGATTTTCTCGGGGGGATCTTGCAGGTCCGCGTCAATGGTCACAACCGCGTCACCGTCCGCGTGAAATAAGCCGGCGGAAATTGATCCCTGATAACCAAAGTTGCACCTAAGAGCAATCACCCGCACATACGTGTTCATCTCAAAAATTTTCTGTAGGACATGGAGCGTGCCGTCCGTGGAGCCGTTATCCACATACAGGATCTCATACTCTTCGCACTTTTTCCCGTCCACAAGTCCTTTTAGAATATCATTCAGGCGATTGTGCGTTGAGGGCAAAACCTGTTCTTCATTATGACACGGCACGACCACTGACAATAAAGAAACTGTCCGCACGGCTTATCTCCCCCTGTTGGGTATTGGATTAACGCGCGCGCGCTGACGGATAAAGAACTGGATGGTTTCCAGCATATACGCGATCATCTCTTCGCTGATTCCCGGATAAACCCCTATCCAGAAAGATTGATTCATCACGAGGTCGGTACATGTCAACTCGCCCGCGACACGAAACGCGACATCCTTAAAAGCCGGCTGCTTCGTCAAATTTCCCCCGAAAAGAAGACGCGTGGCAATTTTATGTTTCTCCAAATGATCAATCAACTCCGCGCGGGAAAACGGAGCCTTCTCTCTAATCGTTATCAAGAAACCAAACCAGCTCGGATCACTCTCCTGCGTCGGTTCAGGCAAGATAAAAAATTCTTGCAACGATTGTAGTCCTTGATGAAGCAACCGCCAATTGCGTTTTCTGATCTCAATAAATTTATCTAATTTCTTTAATTGCGCCAAACCGACGGCCGCCTGCATATCGGTTAATTTTAAATTATATCCCAGATGGGAATAAACGTATTTATGGTCATACGACTCCGGCAACCCGCCCGACCTTTGCTCAAATCTCTTGCCGCAGGTATTATCCTTTCCGGGATCACACCAGCAATCGCGGCCCCAGTCTCTCAAAGAAACCACGATCTTCTTGAGAACAACGTTGTTCGTGGCCACGCATCCCCCTTCTCCCATGGTGATATGATGCGCCGGATAAAAACTGAACGTCCCTAAATCTCCGTGCGTCCCCGTCAATTTCCCTTTATAAACTGACCCCAGGGCATCACAGTTATCTTCAATCAACCATAACCCGTGCCTGTCGGCTATTTCTTTGACCTGATCCAAGACGAACGGATTCCCTAACGTATGGGCCAAAATGATGGCCTTGGTCCGTTGGGTGATGGCCTTGACTAAATTTTCAGAATTAACATTATACGTCGGCAATTCAATGTCGACAAAGACTGGGACCAATCTGTTCTGAACAATGGGAGTAACTGTTGTTGGAAATCCGGCGGCCACCGTAAGGATCTCGTCCCCCGGGACAAGCCTCCGGGTCCCTAATTCAGGTGAGGTCAAGGCCGAGACAGCCAATAAATTCGCTGAAGAACCGGAGTTGCAAAGCACGGACTCGCGCGCGCCTAAATAGCGCGAGAACGCGGCCTCAAACTGATCCGCGAACCTGCCCGTCGTGAGCCAGAAATCCAATGACGCATCGACCAGATGGACCAATTCCTCATCGTCAAAAACTCTTCCCGCCACAGGAATGGGCGTCACCCCGGGGACGAATTTCTTCTCCCGAAACGAGGCATGATGAAAAGCAACGACCTGGTCTAAAATAATTTTTCTTAATTCCTGACTCTGGTTCATGCCACCTCTTAAGATACCCTATAAGGACTTTCGCGTTTGGATGAGATGCACGGCGCAACCGAGGAGCGAAGTGAAGCGTACAGTGTGTACGTTGAACGAGCACCGGAAGTTGCAACAAAGCAGATCGCCAAACGCGAAAGTCCTACCTATAAACCGGATATCGGGAACGGTTCTCCGTAAACCATTGAATCGTTTCATGTAACCCCTGTCTTAAATCTGTCCGCGCTGTCCATCCTAAGACTTTCTTCGCGTTGGAGGGGTCGCCGGATAACGCCCACACCTCAGAATTCCGATAAGGACGCGCGCCAAACAAAGGTTTTGAAGAAACCCCCATCACCTCAATCAGTGTCCTCACAATATCTTTGACGGACATTTCATTCCCGCTGGCCAAATTAATAATCTGGCCGACGGCTTGAGGTCTTACACCGGCCAGTAAAAAAGCCTCAAGGACATCCTCAACAAAGACCATATCGCGCGTCTGCTCACCGCCGGTTAATTCAAGATCTTTTCCTTCAAGCATCCGGCAAATCCCAAAAGGTATTAACCGCTGCAGTCCTTCATAGGGGCCATAAACAGTAAATGGCCGTAAGTAAACAACCGACAGGCCATATTGACGATAAAACGTCTCTGCCAGTATCCCGGCGGATAACTTCGAAGCCGCATATTCATTGACGGGAGAAGGCAATCTGTCTTCTTTCAATAAATTCCCGGGGCCGTATTCAAAACAGGAACCGCAATAAATAAACCGTTCCACTTTTATCTTTTGGGCCAGCCGCAGCAGATGGAAGGTTCCCATCACATTCACTTTGACCATCGTCGATAAATCTTCCGTCGCCTGATGAACGCCCGCCGCGCCCAAATGATAGATGATCCGGACATCGTGTAACGCGCAGGAGACATTCCCTGGTATTTCACCGCCTAGATCCACCGGATACAGTTCCACGACATCCAAAAGATCCTGGATCCGCCAACAATCCGACCCGGGTCTTACAAAGGCCGTAACCTGACATCCACACTGAATCAAACGTCTGACAAGATTGGCCCCGATAAATCCGTTTCCACCCGTTACCAGAACCTTTTTACCTCTTAAAGCAGATTCACCGTTTTCAGGATAAGAAGGCATGGTACCACTCAATCGTTTCTTGCATGGCCCGCTCCAGAGGAAAGCGCGCTTCCCATTGAAGCCGTTTCTTCAGTTTTTCCGCCGATAGATACTGGGAGCGGATCTCCCCCTGAACGCAATTGAGGATCTCCGGATGCATATGCCCGCACCCCATTAATTTCTGAATAATGCCCACGATGTCCAGGACACTGCGCGGAGATTCATCGCTAAAATTAAACGCCTCTCCCTGGATCTTCTCGTCGACTAAACGCTCGGCCAGAAACAGATACGTGCGCGCGACATCCTTCACGTAAACATAATCCCGGATAAATTTCCCATCGCTTCGGATAATCGGATTTTCCTTTCTGAAAAATGAACGGATCGTGCCCGGGACGATGCGGCTCCAGTTGAGATCCCCTCCGCCGAAAATATTTCCACAGCGCATGATCACAATCGGCAATTGATACGAATGATAATACGACTGACTCAGCAGATCCGCGCAGGACTTGGAGACCTCATAAGGATGGCGTCCAACGAGCGGCATGTCTTCCGTATACGGCAGGCTCGCCTGTTCCCCATAAGCTTTATCACTCGAGGCCACGACAATTTGTTGAACCAAATCTTTGTGGAGGCGGCAGGCCTCCAGAAGGTTGTACGTCCCCCGGATATTGGCTTCAAATGTGGATAACGGAAACCGGTGGGCTGTCTGCACGATGGTTTGAGCGCCTAAATGAAGAATCGTTTGTATGTCATATTCATTGATCGCCCGCTCAACATCCAGGAAACTATCCAGTTCTCCATTCACGACAGCCAGCCGATCAATATCTCCGCACCGGTAAAGCTCTGATTGAGGATTAGCGTCACGGACGAGGACAACCACGCGCGCCGCAAGTTTCAAGAGATCCTTAACGAGCCAGGAGCCGACCAAACCGGTAGCTCCCGTCACCAGGACATTGCGTCCGTTCCAGAATTTATGATTCAGTCTTTCCAGACCTTCCATGGAGCTTCTCCCTTTTTCCATAAATCTTCCAGAAGCCGGACATCGCGCAACGTGTCCATGCACTGCCAAAAGTCCGGATGTTTAAAAGCCATCAATTGATTGTCTTCCGCCAACCGTTCCAAAGGCTCTTGTTCAAACATAGTTTCATCCCCGTCGATATAATCAAAAACCCCCGGTTCCAGGACAAAATACCCGCCGTTAATCCACCCCTGACCGATTTGAGGCTTTTCCACAAACCGCGTAACCCTGTCCACGTCAAATTCAAGACCCCCAAAGCGTGAGGGCGGATGCACCGCCATAATTGTTGCTAATTTACCGTGTTTCCGATGAAACGCAAGCAATTCTTTGATATCCACGTTAGACACCCCATCGCCGTACGTCATAAGAAAAGTTTCATTCCCCAGCCACGGCTGTAACCGCTTGATGCGACCTCCCGTGCCGGTGTTCAACCCCGTATCGACACAATGAACCACCCAACGATCCCGTCCTCCCTCATGCACCTTCACGTCGCCTTTTTTCAAGTCAATACTGAGGTCATGACGTTGATAATAGTAGTTCAGAAAATAATCCTTGATCACTTCCCCTTTGTATCCTAACGCGATGATAAATTCAGCGAAACCCGCCGAGGCATAAATCTTCAGAATATGCCAGAGAATCGGTAAACCGCCGATTTCCACCATGGGTTTGGGTTTATGGACCGTTTCCTCGGAAAGTCTCGTCCCATACCCGCCGGCCAATGTCACGACTTTCATATCAATCCCTTCCTTTTTCTAAAATCACTGCCTGGCCGTATTGTTCGATTGCGTAGACCTTGGCCCCTTGTTGTTGAAGATGCTCCATGTAAGGCTTGAGATAAAGATCATACCGAAGACGGGAATTGGTCACACCGTCGCCGTACTTGACGATATTCGATGTGACCAACACACAATCAATGCGCTCGGGTCGTAATCCATCGTAGACGGGATCTCCCCAATATCCAAAAGGCGGAATTTCCCAAATATCATAAATATGATTTAAAGGAATCGGCATAAAAGCGCCTATAAACCGATGATTTTCCGTCATGATGCCATGACAATTCTTGATTAATAATTCTATAGGTTGTTTGGAGGCCTTCTCGGAATATTCCCGTGATTCCAGCACTTTCCATTCCCCTTGTCTCCAATCTTTAACCAGGTCTCTCATCATTCCCGCCCAACTCAACGTGCCCTGACTAAAGAACACGATAGAAAAGGCCATCATACTTTGCGCGATGAAGCGATTCCAACGCGTCAACTTCCCCGATGAGGAAACCATTCTCTCCCAAAAAGATTTCAACAACTGTCCATACCAGCACGCGCTTGTCATCAGCAAAGGGATTAAAGGATGCATATACCGTTCCTTCGGCAAAGCCAAAATTGTCGAAAAAATCAAAAGAATATTAATCCCCAAAAAAAGGCGCATATCGGCTGTCTTGGCGCCACGAAAGGCCCCATACAACATCATCGCCATTAACGGTAACGTGACCAGAGGGTGGACGAGATACCATAAATGACTCCCTTTGGGAATTTTGTCGTAAAACATGGCCGGCAGCAAAATAAATTTCGACGCTATAATCAAGGCTCTTTTGCAATTACCGACCAACTCCCGGGCAATAAAACCCGGATTAGCGATAAAGGCGGCCTGGATGGTATCGGCCCCGTGAAAGGCCTCATTATTCGTCTGATAAAAATCTTTTCCTTCATAATTACCATAGGTGTGGGCAATATATTCGTCATTATAATGCTGAAAAAATGCCGCTGAGGAGAGAGATTTGCTATCCCCCGGGAACCACTGGGTCGACGCGGAATGCGCGTTGTTCCATCGATGAGCCGACTGCGCCACGTTAAACCATGTCAAAAGACCAAGCACAACGAGGATCGGCCAGTCCGCGCCTTGGGGAGACAAAACTTTAAAGAAATTCTTTCCTTTCTTTTCTCTAAAAACCTTCCACCCATCCCAAACAAGAAAGATAAGAAAACAGACACTGTACGTGTTTCGAAACATACTCGCCAGGATCAACAGCGCGTAGGAAAGAGACATACGAAAACGATCGGCTTCTTTATTCCTTAACGCGATCGCCAAGCAACTGCAGGCCAACGCCAATTTCTGAACGGGAGGTTCAGAGATTTGCAAAAAGGGGATCCAAAGAATAACCGCCAGCGTCAAGAGCGGCCTGTTGAGGTATTCTCTGAACAAGACCATGAGCGCGAGGACTGTCAACAAGGATGTGACAAGGTATTCCACAGAAACCGATAACGGATACCCCATCCATCGGAATAAGACGAGGTATAAAGAATACAAGGGGCTGCGGCCTGGAATAATAAACTGTCCCGTCTCATTGAAAATACGGGAAAATAACCAATACCCCCAACTTTCCTGGCTGGGTTCCCAGTGAGCCAGCAAAGACACTCCCAGGGCAAGAAAAATAACACCAAGAACACGCGCCCTTTGCCTAGTCAAATACCTGCTCATAGTAAATCATCCCTTTAAAACAGTGAAGCGAGGCGTACCGTGTGTGCTCAAACGAGGCCAACGCAAAAGTCCTTCTAAGATTTCACCTTGGCTAAACCCTGTCTATCATGCAAATTCTTGTTCCAATTTCCCATTTTGTCTAAAACATTATAAAATTTCGTGTATGGCGACGGGATGCGTATCAAAAACCCATCCCGGATCTCTTCCTTCATCTCAAAGGTCTCTAACCAATAATCACAGGAAGCGCAGTACGGAATCTTTCCCCATTCCCCCTGGTTATGCAATCTTCGCAAATTATTGAAGGCCTCGGAATTCCATACAGCCTTGACACCCCCATCCTTAAAAACGTTCCCAACGACAATTTCAGGATTCTCGGCGGTAATCACGCACGGCGTCACGTCTCCATTGGCACGAATGACAATGTCACGAAAGAGCTGTTTGCAAGGGACGCGCTGGGGCAAATCTTCCCTTTTAACACCGGGTAAAACGGTCGCGTCCGGCTTTCCATCCTGAATGTATCCCGTGATCCGGATAACATCCACTTTCTTTTTCCAGAACTCAAGAAAAGGGGGGATCTCATGATAATTATATTCTGTCTCCACAAAGGTCACCCCGATCCGAGGCAATGTCCTGCTTCCCCGAATTTTAACCAGCAAATCAATTTTTTGAATCAACTTATCCAGGGCTGTATATCCCCGCGCTTTTTTCAAGGTCTCGGGCGTCAGAGCGTCAACACTGATATTCACAGAGTCGTAGGCCACATCAACCAATAAACGCGCGATCGCTTCATCCAGGGCTAATCCGTTGGTATTAAATGTCCCCGGCAGACCGAGTTCTTTAACTTTACGCACGGCAAAAGGAAACACCTCCGCGATCAAAGGCTCATTAGCCACATTGAGTGTTATCGAAGGTTTGGACGCGGCCACCTCCTCCAGGACCGACGCCACCTGAGATTCCGTCATATGAATAGGCGTCTTATAATACGCGGCGTAATTTTCCGGCCGCCTTTTTTCCGGACTATGGTGCCGGCAATGGGGGCACTGTAAATTGCACGTGTTCGTTAATTCAATGCGAATAATCTCCGGCATTCCATTATGGTCCAACCGCATGGCTTTTCTCCTGATAATTTCTTTCCGTTGAATGACCCGACAATTCAAAAGAACTCATTTATAATTACTTCACGGCCGACAAATACGAAAAAGGCTGCTCTGAAAGCAGACGATACCTTTTAATGATATTCAAACTATTTTCATCGGTCTCAACTAACTCCCGCATCCTTCGTTCAATAAGGGCAGCCCCCTTTTCATCTCCCAAGCCCCGCAGGGATTTCCAAAGACAGTAATTGGCGATCACATGCTGGGGATAATCTTTAACGATATCTTCAAAAATCAATTTGCTCTTGGGATAATTCCCCTCAACGAGATTATAATTTTCCAGGAAATTAACTTCATAGTTGGCTTCTTCCTGTACCCGGATCACCTCATCAGGTCCCCAGTCCGCGGTTTTTAAACGAAAATCAAAATACGTCGATACGTCCATATCATCCGTCACCAAATGGTTGTCCCTTAAGGCTTTTTCATACAACTCGCTTCCGACAATAGGAGTCGCAAAAGAAAAAACAGACCAGTCCAATTTTAAGGCCTTGGCGAAATTTTTGGTATCGCGCATCATGTCCAACGTCTCTCCGGGAAATCCGATAATAAAATACGCCCGGACTAACACGTCATATTTTTTCAAAATATCCACCACCGGCTTGACCCACTCCAGCTTCACTCTCTTTTTGATAACGACATCCTGCACATATTGATTGCCGGATTCCACCGCCAGATTGATCTGTTTCATTCCGGCCTTCGCCAACCAATAAACAACTTCGTCATCCAGGGTCCGGACAGCGATGCCGTTCGGGAAATCAAAGACAAACCTGTCTCCAAAACGATCACAGACTTTCTGACAAAATTCGATCGTGCGCTTACGGCTATAGGTGAACAAGTCATCCTCGAAGACAAGGGTATTAATATCATACTTTCCGACCAGATCCTCCAACTCACGCATAACCCGATCCACAGAGAACGCGCGCATCTTTTTTCCATGAACCTTGTGGCTGGCGCAATACGTGCAGGAATGCGGACATCCGCGCGACGTCATAAGCGCGATGGCCCGAATAGATACCTCCCGGGGAAGAATCGTGTGCATATCCTGGGCGCTGCTTAAATAATCTTCTTCTTCCTCAAGGAGCGAATAGTTGATCGGAGGCAATGATTCAAGATCCATCACCATGGCAACGCGCTTACCCTGCAGTTGACCGTTACGCACATTGTCTTTGGTAACTATATGCGGATGATCATTCAATGAGGAAGACTTGCCTTCCTTAAGGACTCTGACCAACCCCATCATGACTTCTTCCGCCTCGCCTAATATCACATAATCCGCGCCTTGATCCGTAGACAGGATTTCTTTATAACTATTTGTGAAATAGTGTCCTCCCACGACATTGATAATATTGGGATTTTCCTCTTTAATCCGCTCACAACAGCGTTGGATCAATTTGGCGACCGTATTAAAATTTCCGGAAATACCTATGACATCCGGCTGATATTTGCGGATATTCTTCACTAAATACGTCTCGAGAAAATTATCCAGGCTTCGTTCCTGGGGACGATCGCGGTGCATGTAATAAAAAAGATACCGATCCAGATCGATGATGTTTGTCTGGACGGCATTTTTCTCCAAGACACTGCCGATATGCAGCAGCCCCAAAGGATAATTGATTCTTTTGACAGGACGAATCGTTCCTTCTTTAGCCTGAAACATTCTTTCCAGGGCTTGCACCGAAGCAAACACGGGCTGGATTAATAGAACTCTCAACGTGTCCCCTCCTCTATACTAAGTTCTTTAAATATCTTGTTAAATTCAATTCTTTATATACTTTCAGACGGAAATCCACCAAATCTTTTTTGTCCAGTTTGTAGGGCTTAATAAAAGGATCTTTGTGCGCGTAATACAGATTTTCAAAATTATGAAATTTGGAATAGTCCATTTCGATCAGATGATTCGCCACACATTCTTCATACAGTTTTGTCCCGGGGAATGGCGTGGCAAAACTCAGGACCGCGCTCTTCAACTCGAGCTTTTTAATCAACCGATAGGTTTCCTCCAAAGTCTCAAACGTCTCATTAGGAAAACCGATGATAAAAAAGACATTATAAACCAATGTCGGAAATTTCTTCACGGCCTCAAAGACTTCATAGATCTTTTCTTGTTTGATTCTCTTATGGATCGATTTTCTGATCTCCGGAGATCCGCTCTCAACCGCCAAACACGTCCGGATCAATCCCGCCCCCACCAAGGCCCGCAGGACATCCTCATCGAGCGTATTGAGATCAAGCCCGTTAGGGGTATCGAACTGGATATCCAGCTTCCTGTCCGCGATTTCCTGGCAGATCTTCAGGGCCCGGGGTTTATTTAACGTGAAATTATCGTCCATGAAGGAAAAATACCGCTGGTTAAACCGGTGATACAAATACTCGATTTCGTCAACCACATTTTCCGCGGAGCGCGCCCGGTACGTCGGGCCATGGGCCATAAACATACTGCAATACGTGCACCGGCGGGGACAACTCCGGCTCGAGAGAATAAAAACACTGACATGGATCGGAAGCCCTTTGGGATTAAACCATTTGGACGTGTCAAAATAATACTCTTTCAGGTCTATCAGATCATAGTCCGGAAAGGGGATCTCATCCATCTTCTCAATAAAATTCGTCTTGGGGTTCACCACAACTTTGCCGTCGGTCCTGTAGGCAAGTCCATCGATATCCGCGTACGCGGATTTCCCTCCCGCCACAGTTTCTACCAGTTGGGTTAAAGAGACCTCTCCCTCTCCCTGAATGATAAAGTCAATAATCGGATATTCCTCGAGAATACTTTGAGGAAATATCGTGGGATGGATACCGCCGATGACAATGGGAATGCGGGGATATTCTTTTTTCAAAAGCTCAATGACTTCCAGCGCGGGGCGAAATCGTCCGGAATAATGCACGGAGACACCGATCAGGTCCGGCTGAAAATCATCGACGATTTTCTTGATCCTCTTCGCGTAGAATCCTTGCAGTTCAAAGGCTTCCTTTTTGTCAAAACGCGCGATTTGTTCATTGTTGATGTCAACAAAACGCGTTTGATGTCCGTTTTTCTTCAAATAAGAGGACAGATACAATGGGCCTAGAGCGATATACCTTTCTCCGGCCGTGACGTATCTTTCGGGACTCCCCGGATTGATCAAAAAAACCTTGGCCAAATCAATTGCTCCTTTTCCTGTCAAAATATCTCTTCACTTCAGGCAATATCTCGTCGTATTTTCTTAATGTTTCCTCAATAACCTGATCCGTATGCGCGTAAGAAATCATATACCCGCCGCCGGTTAATATCCCGTGCGCGGTCATCAATTTCGTCCAATATAAAGAATCCGGCGTTGGATCATACTGGGGATTGTCTTTATCCTGAAAACCAATCCCAAAACGGCAATCGAATCCGGAGACCGTCATTCTCCGGGTGAGTTCATATTTTCGGAGTAATTGTTCCAATCCTGTCTTCAATTTCTTTCCACATTTCGCCAACTGACCCGGGACGTCGACTTCATCATAAAATTGAAGCACCGCCTTCCCGGCGGCTAAGGATAGGGTCTCACCGGCATTGGTTAAGGAATAAAACACCTCATTAAATCGCGCCATAATCTCGGCCTTCCCCACCAGCGCCGACAAAGGCATCCCGTTGGCCATCGCCTTGCTGAAACAGGACAAATCCGGCGTCACCTTTAAAAGGGCCTGGACCCCCGCTTTATGAAACCGGAACCCGCTCACCACCTCGTCAAAAATCAAAACAATTTTATTTTTCCGGGCGACCTCCTGAACCTTCTCCAGGAAATGGTCCACCGGCCACTCCTTGCTCAACGGCTCCATAATAACGCACGCCACGTTATCTTTATATTGATGAACAAAATTATTCAGCGAGTCGATATCGTTATAAACAAAACGGTGGGAGAGTTCTTTCACGCAGGACGGAATGCCGCCGTTCTTTGAGGTTTGACTGATATACCAGTCCTGCCAGCCATGATACCCGCAAAATAAAACGTGGTCCCGTCCCGTCACATGCCGGGAAATCCTCACCGCCGCGGAGGTCACATCGTTGCCGTTTTTCCCGAATCGGACCATTTCGGCGCTCGGGATGCGTTCAATCAACATCTCCGCCACCTCAATCTCCAGCGGCGTGGGAAGAGAAAAGGCGATACCATTCTTCAATTGATCGCTGACCGCTTTATTAACTTTAGGATGATTGTGTCCCAGCGTCATACAACCCAGGCCGATGATGTAGTCAATATATTTATGTCCGTCCACATCCCACGTATACGCCCCTTCCCCCTTAGCCAGGCAGAACGGCGTCTCTCCATTATCAAACAATTGGAGCTTGCTGAACGTGGAGGGGCTGGCCAAACACTTTTTACTCCTCAGCCAGTACTCATTATTCAATTGAAGATCCATGGTTTTCATGAGCTTATATCCTTATAGTCATTCCTTCTCGAAGGAAAACATACCCTTTCACATGATTTTTGCCTTCACGATCCAAATGATAGCGCGCCGGGAAATCGGATAAATCGACTGTGATATTTTCCATAAATTGATCGGCTAAAACGTATCCCAGGCCCGTGACAAAATGGACCAATTTTTTCTCATTAAAAATCCAGCAAGGACACCCCTTATGCTCTTCCCCATACGCGAGGACCAGTGATAGATAATCCTCATTGAGGCCGGCCGGGACACCGCATAAGAAAATGGCTTTGGGGTGAAAACGCTCGACGATCTCTTTCAACGTCTTTCGCGGATCTTCGAGGACCTGCAGGGATTGGCGTAGAAACACCAGATCCGCTTTCTGAATCGCGTCTAAGCGCGAATAAAAAAACAGATTATCTTTTGTCTTTGCTTTTTTCCCGGCAACGGCAATCATCTCCTCGGTATCAAACACATTCCAGGTCACGGCGTTAGCCGACATCAGATATTTTTCAACCGAGAAGAGAAACTGCCCGATGCCGCCGCCGAAATCCAGAACATCCAGACGCTCCCGCCGGGACAACAGGTTAATTAACAGCGTCATCTTGGCGGTGACCTCTTCCTGCGTCAAACGTTCGGTGTACCACTGGCATTTGGAAACAATCCCTTCAATCACCTTGTCCCCCACAAAAGTACTCACGATCAATTCGGAGGGAACATCAGAAAATTTCGAATAGACAACCCCATTAAACTGCTTTTTCACCACCTTTGCCGCTTCAGCCATTTTTTATCTCCTTAAAGTTCATCCCAGGCGCTTGTATGATAACATAATCCTTCAAATAGAAAAGGGATCCATGGTTTTTCCCCATTCCACGACGCCCCCCAGATGTCCCGCAGGGAGTCCACCCTTAATAAAAACCTGATCCCATGCGCTTGATTTTCAAAAGAAATATCATCGGCCTCGTTGGTCTTAGAAACGGCCCCATTGCCTAAATGAATTTCAAACTGCCGCAGTCTGACCACTTGATCGCAAATGCGCAAGACCTCAGCCCTTTGAGCAAGAGCGGGACCGATTTTCCGAAGTAATGTTTCTTCGTTGATAACCTTAGCCATGTACCCGCCATCCAAAGCGAATCGTTCCTTCTGAATGGTGTTCATACGCGTGCGACAGAAACGATAATACGGATGCCGGGGATGGATGGTCAGGGCCTCCACAGGAAGGGATTGAAAAATCCCGCTCACCGTGCCGAAACAGGACTCCGGCACAGCCATTTCAATGACCTTCTTTTCATTAAGGACAAAGTAGCCTGTACTTTTTCCATTTTGCTTACAAACAAAGACGCAGATTCTCTCCTTGCTGTTTTTCATAACGGCCAATAAATATTTCCAGAGAGGGTCATCTCTTAAAACAGCACCCGTTAAGTCCGAGTACGTTTCTTTATAAAACTTCATAATGGATTTCAAATCGCTTTCTTTATACGGTTCGGCCTTCAAAGAAATCCTGGAAGATTCAGGGAAATTCACTTCTAAATCAAGATATCGACCGACCCCCTGATAGCCGAACTGACCATAAAAGCCGTCCACCGCGCGCCGGCCGTGGAGAACCGAAATGTCCTTGCCCCGTTCTTTCATAACTTTGATCGCCTGACGCATCAAGGCTGAACAAACGCCTTGTCCCCGCCATTGCGCGTGGACACCGACCGAAGAAATCCCCCCACACTCCAACGCGACCCCATCGATTCCTATCTTTCGATCCACGATCCGCACGACCCCGATCAAATGCCCTTTGGAAGAACGGGCGGTAATAAAATTTTCCGCGCGTAAACTCGGTTCATGAGTAAAGATCATATGAAAAACCGATCGCGCCTCAAAATAATTGGGCCCGTAAACTCTCGAGAGGAAATCAATCATTTCCTCCCCATCCAAATCTCTTTCTATGTTGACGGTAAATTTTGTCATGTTAACTCGCCTTTTATATACTCACACATTTTCATAACCATCTCTTCTGTCCAGGATTGATGACATCCAATCATAAGCGCTTGTCGGTAATCGGGGTTCAGCATATTGCAGGCAAAATCAAAATGCAAGACAGGCACGTCGAGCAAAAACCGTTCTCTTATCCGGGCTGAAATCCGCTCCAATACAGCCGCTTCTCCTGAGACAGGAACGGCGAACGGAACGACGTCGCTTCCCGGTCTTCGGAGAACAGATGTGGGGAAATACGATTGAATAAGGTTCAGCAACTTTTTTCTTCTAGCGATATCTTCCAGAATTTCCGTCTTAGTGGATGGCAGCCCCGCGAAGGCCTTGGGGGGAAAAGCCACGAGATTCGGCAAATATCCATAAACCGCGTCGATCTCAAATTCCATTCCCGGCATCTGAGGATCTCTTTTAACTCTTTCCAAGACCTCATACGCGGTCTCCACCCAATGAGCATGCCCACTATTTAACCCGGCCTGATGCTCCCTCACGGTCTGAATCATTTCCGCCCGTCGGGAAAAAAGCGCGCCGCCCAGGACGCAAGGATACAGTTTGGAAAAACTCGCCACGGAGAAATCCCCCCACGCAAGCACCGCCTCCCCTTCATACGAAGAAAAAAGGGTATGGGCGCAGTCATTGAGGACAACCCAGCCATTCTTTGCCGCTTCCCTCTCTATAGAATCCAATGCCTGGCGATACCCGAATTGATGAACAACCAGGACCCCTTTGGTTCGCCGGGAGGGTGTCATGGCCGGAAACGCTGTTCTCGCCAGGGCGGAAAGAACACACTGCCCCAAAAAAGGCGGGACCAGGATTTCATCCATGCGGTTAAACCCCAAGGCGCGCAGACCATAAACCAACGCGGCTCGGGCGCATGAAAACGGGAGCGGATCTAATCCCGTGACATCCTTCAATGCGTCAAAAAACCCGCCCTTGGAAGGGGTTGTTTGTCTGAGAAATTCTGGATAGAGACCAATCATGGAAATTTCCTTATTCCACGAAAAACAACAACGCGCCTTCCGCCAAATCCGTCCTTAAAGAAATCGATGCTTTTTTCCTTTTCCGTAATCTCCGGCCTCATGAGCAGTTGCCCAAGATCCAAAAATTTGGCCCCTAATCGGCGCGCGAAGAGAATCCCCTGCCACAACCCCAAATGCCCAATCCCGCTCTGGCCCTCACTCTCAGGGTGAGTGGCCGCGGAACCATAAAAGGCATAGTGACGGTGAATCAAAAAGTAGTACGCCCCCACCATCTTGTTCGCCCCTTCCCGGATAAGGACAAGAAACCCTTTACCTTCCTTAATCATTTCATACATCTTTTGAAAACTCTCCAGCCCCCTGGTTTGACGGCCTGCGGCCAAGGCGTGGAGCTTGCGGTATTCATCGCACAAATCGTAACTAAAATCATCCTTATGAATAATCATCACGTTGTATTGTCGTTGAGCCCGGTTAATCAGCGGCTTATAACTCTTACGCAGTCTGGTCCGCAACTCTTCCTCCGTGAGGTGACATTCAATCAAGGACGTGCCCGCGGACTTATCTTCGTAATCAAAATCCATGTAATAATTAAAAAAATTTCTGCCTTCCATCAACTCCACGGGCTCAATCATGACCCGGTGCGACAGGACATGCCTCTGATCCGCAAGCTCCTGAATATGCTCCACGACCAACTGAACGGTCTGGTCAAACGTCTTTGTCCCCGGAGGGTTCGCGAAAAGCGGGCCGCGCAGATATTCTCTTAATCCATAACCGTAGTGCAAACCTTCGTCATTGGCAAAGGCGTACAAAGGCACGATCGCCGCGACTTCCCCCGCGGCAGAAAGAACGACAAAGGAATCATCGGCGGTCCTCTTGTCCCCAAAGAGGAGACGTTCGTACTCCCGAAAAGAACGCGTATAAAACACCGTGACCCCGGCCATCGCCTTTTCCCCTCGAGTCCACGCCTCAACAAAATTCGGATCGTCGCTATGCAGGATCTTCATGGGACAACACAATTTCTCCCGTGGAGCCCCACAGCTAAAGCCGTGGGCCCTTCTAAATGACCCGTCTACGCTCCAAAACTTTCGTTGGGGAGCTTCGCCGGGTTCATCCGCCTTTTCCAAAAAAGGGCGAACATCCGCCGTAGTTAAACGTTTTCTCCACCTTCGCCTTTCCGTCTTCGCTGAATTGATTTCGCGTTCAGCTCCGCCGAACCAGGCGTAGCCAAACATGTTAACATTTAGCGAAGACTGGCCTCATCAGACATGCCTGTGGTACACGACGTAGGCGGATGAACAAAATAATCAGGGATGTCTTTCAGTTTTCGTTCGACATAATCACAAAACGCCCGCAAGGGGACCATCCTTGTCCGGCTGTACGCCAAAGGCTTGCTCACGACCAGATGATCCTTGATTAAATCCTCCCCTAACAAAGCGTAATCCGGTCTTATGGGAAAATCATACGCCGCGTCTTCCCTCCCGGTGGCCTGGCGATATTCCTCAAAAGAAAAAAATCTGACTAGTTGCTCCACATAGTCATTCTTGTTTTCCGGATGATAAAACTTCTTTAAATACCTGTTTGGCACGCCGACCTTTTCTTCAACATGATGAATAAATGTGGTCCGAAAGACACAATCACTGTGCGCCCCGCCCAAAAGCATAATGTAGGCGTCCCGATCGAGAGCAAGCTGAACCATATGGTCAAAAACCGAGTTTGTCCCAAAACAGGAACGCCCCGTCTTAAACATTTTTTCGATGATCTTCCCGTTGAGCGCATTCTTTAACGCGGCCACCGAGAAATTCGGATCCGAGGACCGGACGAAGCGTGGATCCTTCCACACATGCTGGGAATAACTTCCGACGGACGCGGGACATTCTGAAACCAAAGGATCAAAAGGCTTTCCCTCACACCAGCTATACGTAAACGTAGGAATCACCAGCAATCCTTCGGGCAAAACCTCCTGCCAGGCCGCCGTGATCGTCTCCAGGCCCTGCTCAAGCCTCCCCAATCCCGTGATCCCGGAGTGCATAAAAACGAGATCGTTCTTTTTTATGCCGAGATCCTGTTTGAGATGGGCGATCAGGCCGTCTTTCGTCGTTGTAAACACGCGTTATTCCTTTTGGGGGATATTCAGTTCTACAACCCCTTGATTTTTGACATAGTAGAAAATAATAAAACCGCACTCTTGGGAACCCGACTTTTCCAGTTCCGTCAACTTATATCCTCTCTTGCCCTCCTGAATGAATTCTTCAAACCGTTGAAGCTCGACGCGATCTTTCAAATTATAACAAATATGGGCAAACCCGGGTTTTTGTTTCGCGACCCGTCCTTCCTGACAGATATATTCCATATACGTCCGGAGAACTTTATCATAGATAAACAGCACGTGGGTCTTCTGCGTGGCGTCATAATGGAACGGCTTACCGAATTGCCGTTCTATTTCCGGCCTCTCTTCTAAGGGGATAATGAACCCCAGATGATGTTTTTCCAATTTATCAAACATATCCGACGTCAGTCTCAGGATTTAAGCGTTAACATCCCTATGCCGTATTGCAGCAAATAATCCCTGCATACAAATTCCTGCTGATGGTACAGGCCCGTTGCTTTTAATTCATTCCAGAACTTATTGATCCCCGGCCAATCCGGGCAGTCCACATCATGAAAACCGATAACACCGCCTTTATTCAGGAACGTTTTATAATTCTCAAAATCCTTCTTCACAAACTCGTACGTATGGTTGGCGTCGATAAAAATAAAATCATAGGTCCCCAGGGCCTTGACTATATTCAAGACGCGCTGGGACGTGGAATCCCCGCAGACGAGGGTGAGATTCTTATGCGTCAAATTGCCCTTCAGCGTAAACCCGTTGATCTGGGCCGCGAAAATATCGAGAGCGACGATTTCTTCAAAGTTAAAAAATTTGTTAATCAGCGTGTTGTTGATCCCGGCGCTAAATCCCACATCTAAAAACCTTCTGAGCTTTTTCCCGGAGTCCTTTTCGTACTTCTTTAAAGCAAAAATAAAATCCGCGAATTCATACGGACTTTGCATCAAATGGGTGCCGATACCGTCGAAAATCCGATACCCGCCGATCTCGACGTTCGTATTATGTTTGATAAACTCGACCACCTCTCCATGGTATTTTTTAGTAAACTCAAAACGGTCATAAATATACTTTTTCATTCTGATCCCCCTTATCCCTGTTTTATTGAAGAACTCTCATATGAAATATTAAGCTGCCGACAGTAAAAACGCCAGTTCTCGGAATCTTTAATAATGTCCTTGAAGCGTTCAGAATATTTCTTTTGGTTACGCTCATCTTTTAAAGTCTCATATATTTTTGAAACACAATACACGGCTACCGCATGATCAGGGCAATTAGTGTTGATAACCCTTAGAAAATCTTTTAGCGCCCGCTCTAAATTTCTTCCCTTATAGTTGGGATTCTCAATAAAATTAGTGCGTAAATTATTAATATAGACCTTATTATAAAACTCCTGGTTATTGAACCGGTCAATGAGCGTCTTGCCAAAATTATCATTGCCAAATTCGATATCCATACCCTCCGTGTCTTTTGAATAACTCAAGGCATCTGTTCCCACAAGAGGACTATAGATGGATGTCGCGGCCTGGTCGAACTGGACTTCCCTTGCAACCCGGAAAGTATCTTCCATTTGTTCATCGGACTCAAAGGGAAACCCCACGATAAAATTACCCTTCACATAAAGATCCGGATATTTATGCAAAAGGGCCGCTTTTTCATACAAAATTTCCAAGGTAAGCGGCTTACGTATCTTTCTCAGTATCTCCGCGTTCCCGGATTCAACCCCGACGCTGATTAAACGGCACCCGGCGCCCAAAAGTTTTTCGATCACCTCTTCATTTAACGTGACCAGACGGATGCCATTATCCAGGGTCCAGACAAGGTCATATTTCCGCTGGATGAGCGCGTCGCAAATCGCGATCACTCTTCGTCGATCGTAGGAAAAATCATCATCCACAAAATCAATATAACGGACCCCGAAGTCATGGTACAAAAGATCGATTTCCTTAAGAATGTTCTCCGGTGACCGCGCGCGTATATGTTTTCCGTTAAAGTTGCGGACACTGCAAAAAGCGCAACGGCTCGAACATCCCCGTTCTCCCTGGATGATCGCCGTCGGCACATCCTTGTCCTGAATATTCTTGACCCCGCTGAATTGCGAATACCTGTGGTAATCCGCCGTAGGTAGCAAATCCCATGCCGGAAGCGGCAGTTTGTCAAAATCAGGAAACGATTGATACGGGATCTCAACCACACGGCCTTCTTCACCTAGAAAACCAATCCCATCGACCGAATCTTCCCGCGATTCGCCGTTCAGGAATTTTATATAATGCGTGAAAGAATTCTCCGCTTCATGAAAGAAAACAACGTCCGCGCACGGATCGCTTAAGATCGACTTGTACTCAAACGTGCAGTGAACTCCTCCAAAACAGACAATGATCCGGGGATCATACTCCTTGACCTTGGCGGCGATCTTCCTCCCGTTGCCTATGGCGATAGAAAACACAACACTGATCCCGACCAGATCCGGATCGAATCCTCTCAGGGCTTCCTGCAAACAATTTTCCAGGACGTTATCCTTTTTTCCCGTTGAGAACATCACTTTTAGGCTTTCAAAATTAAGGTCGACGATCTTTATCTCAATGTCCGGAGACTCTTGACGCAATACAGCGCCTAAATAAGCCAGCCCTAAAGGAGGATAGCTTATGTTCTTGGTCCTTTTCTCATTATCAATTTGAAACTCGTTATATTTAATCACCGGAGCATTCAATAAAAGCACCTTCTTCACCGCTCTGTTCCCCCGGTTCCGAACAATTCTTGTCCGATGGAATTTAAGCTCTTGATGCAAGTCCATACTTTAAAATCCTTTCTTTTTAATCATTAACGCCCCGTAATCAGCCAGCAACAAAGCGTATTTGATCGCGTCAATCATGCTCTTGCCGCAGGCCAGGCCTTTACCGGCCTTGCCAAAGGCCGTACCATGATCAACGGATGTCCTGATGATGGGCAGTCCCAAAGTAATATTGACCCCCCGGACTTCAGACCATTCCCCTGCCTCATGATCGTATTTGAACCCTAACGTCTTGGTCGGGATATGCCCCTGGTCATGATACATGGCAATGACCATGTCGTACATCCCGCCGCACGCCTTACTGAAGACCGTATCCGAAGGCAGCGGCCCCTCCACCACACAACCCAAATCTTTTTTGGCCCTCTCAACCGCAGGCCCGATTTCCTTGACTTCCTCATCCCCAAAAAGGCCGAAGTCCCCGGCATGGGGATTGAGTCCGCAGACAGCGATTCGGATCTTCGGCAAATTCAACCGCCGGCAAATCTCATATCCCAGCTTGATCGTCTTGTAAACACTTTTTTGGGTCACCAGATCCAGGGCCTTGCGCAGAGAGACGTGCGTCGTGACATGCAGGACGCGTAAATTCTCGTGGGCCAGCATCATGGTATAATCCTTTGTGTTGGTAAGATCAGCGAGCATTTCCGTATGCCCCGGATATTTCGCGCCATATCCGCCGAGTTGAAAAGACTTCTTATGGATCGGCGAGGTCACGATGGCATTGATTTTCCCGGCCAAGGCGTCTTCCACGGCTTTCTTAATGTAATCCCCGGCGGCCTTCCCATATTCCGCCTTAACCGTCCCATAGGCCACCGGCCCCTGAATCAGATGCAAATCGGCAAACCTGAACTCGTCCAATCCTTGGGGTAAAATCCGGTATTTCGTGTTGAGTTCTTCAAAGACGCTCCGGTCTCCATAAATCGTAAACGCGTTCCCCTCCCTGATCGAAGGCTCGCGCAACGCCTTGAGCGTTATCTCAGGGCCGATGCCAGCGCAATCCCCCATCGTAATCCCGATATTGGACATCTAACTTCTCCTTATTATTTCAATAATCTTGTCGTTCAACACCTTATCCGAGCACATAATGACTTCCTGGGAAAACACATCGATTTCTTTTCCTGAAAAATCACTCACGCTCCCCCCAGCCCCTTTCACCAGCGGAATACCGCCGGCGATGTCATAAGGGTTCGTTTTATTCCATATCCGCCCGTTAATTTTGCCCGAGGCGATTAAAACAATATCCGCCACGGCACTTCCCAGGATTCTTGTGGTAAAACATTCCTTTGTCAAGATTTCATAAAGACGAAAAGCGCGCTGATTCAATTTGTAAAATTGATTATCGTAACAAATGAGCGCCTCGTGCATCTCCTTTTGCGCCGTTGTGCATTGGATCCAGACGCCCTCACTAAAAAGCATGGTCGGATGTTCCGGCCCGTCGCACTTGAGTAAGAGATCAAACTCCGGCAAATAGGCCACCGCGGCCACCGGCGTATTCACCGCGTTTAAGACCGCAACGGCAATCCCCCAGAACGGAAGCCCGAAACAAAAATTATGCGTCCCGTCCAGCGGGTCAATGAGATACTTCTTTTCCGACGTATCGGACCGTAAGCCCTCCATATTGTTGAGCTCTTCGGAATAAACGGACACGCCGGGGTCATGGGTTTCTATGGCTTCCAGGATAATATCCTGGGAGAGGATATCCTCTTCCACAACGAGTTCCTTCAGAGATTTCTCGACAATTTTCTCATGCTGAAAATCACTTAAGAAACTATACCGTTTATTCCGGAAGGCCTTTCGCGTCGCCTCTCCGGCCTGGCGGACAGCCTCAATGACAAAATCCAGCTCCCAGGATTCATTAATGATCTCCCGTACCTTGCGGCGAAGGAGTTTATTGGAATGCGTTCTGGGGAGTTTATCCCAAATCAGAATACGGGAAGGTATTTTATAATTCGATAAATGATTTTTCAAATGGTGCCTGAGATCGCGGATGAGATCCGGCGCTTTGCTCGACTTGTCTTTCGGCACAACCACCGCCACAATATCCTCTCCGACAAGCTTGTCTTCCTTTCCCACCACCACGCACTCATGGACCTGAGCGTGTTTATAAAAGACCTCCTCCACTTCCATGGGGACGATGTTGATCCCGCCTTTTATAATCAAATCTTTTTTTCGGTCGACGAAATAATATTTGCCGTCGCGCTCACACCCGATATCCCCGGTATGAAACCAGCCGTCCCGGACGGCCTTCTGATACAGGGCTTCATTTTTGTAATAACCGATAAAGACATTCTCCCCTTTGAGCAGAATCTCACCGTCGTGCGCGATCCGGCATTGATTCACGTCCAGGGGCACCCCGATGCTCCCCGGTTTCCAATCTTTCTCCAGGGGATAATCGACATGCGACGGACCTGTCTCCGATAGTCCGTATAGATTACAAACAGGGATGTGGTATCTGGCGATAAATTCCTTTTGGGAAGTTAACGGCAAGGTGGAGGAACCGCACCCGATAAAACGCAGAGAGCTCAAATCAAACCGCGAGATATCGATGTTTAACTTTAATAACATGAGCAAGACCGTCGGGACAATTTCGGTGTACGTGATCTTGTGCCGGGACAGCACTTCAAAGAAATTATGCCGCAATTCCTCAAATCCCCGGGAAATATAAAGATTGGACCCCGCCATGAGCGCCGGAAGGATATTATAATTAATCGAGGCGGTATGACCGAACGGTAAGAAGGCAAATTGATTATCATTAGGAGTAAACCGGAATCCCCGGTTGATCGACGCGATCAAAGAAACCATGTTCTGATGGGAGTACACAACGCCCTTGGGATCACCGGTCGTACCCGATGAATAATACAAGGCCGCGGGCGAATTTTTATCGATGACTTTATCGGGAGCGTTTTTCCCGCCGGAAGAAGAAACGGAAGGATGAACGACACGATACTTCCCTTCAAACCTATGGGCGATATCCTCCCGGTCCGTCACCACATAAGACGGTTCAATGTAATCCAGAATCGTTTCGAGTTCCGGCAGACCGACAAAATAGGGGATGGGATTAAATATATTGTTCGTGCCCAAGACTGCCAGGAAATATTCCAGATAAGCGATGGAATTCGGCAGGATAACGGAAATGGGCTTTTGGTCAAAGCCATAAAAATCCCCGCGCCGTCTTTGCGCCGCCAGCCAGAGTTCTTGAAAGGTCGCCTCCCGGCCTGTTTCCACCTCACGGACAATCTTCCCGGAATCCGCGTGTTTTTTAAAACAATCAACAATAGTCATGAGTTTTTCTGAATCTCCTCGACGATATTCAAAACGCTGTTGAATTTATTAATATTATCGGGCGTGATCTGGATGCCGAACTCCGATTCCAGGGCCGCCACAATCCTTAAATACGTGAGCGAATCCCATTCGGGGTAATCCTCCTGCTTGGCCGTGTCTTCCAGGACTTCCAAATTAAGTTCATTTTTTAATATCTCTTTCACTCTATCGGTCAAATGCAAGAGGGATCCTTTCTTTGGCAATGAGTCCTTTATCATAGAACTTATTGAGCAAGTTATATATTTCCTCCACGTCGATATTTAATTCTTGGGCTATTTGAAAGGCCGTTCTTTTGCCTTCCAGACAATACATCAGCCACCAAATCTTTTTACTTAATTCCGGATGGGTCCGCCAGTCCACCCACAAATCATATTTCGACAGAAACACCGGCCCTTTGAATTTTCTGACCGGAATAAAATCCCCCTCGATCACCTGAACAAGGTCATACAAACATTCGACGGACTGTGCGGCCCGGGCGAAATGGACCGACCCGAGATTGTCTAAATGGGAATGATATTCCACGTACGGCGGCAGCAACGCCGGGGTTCCTTCCTTGAGATCCGGGGCAGTCGTCTTAACCCGTCCCTCCTGATTAACCCTTGTCAAGGAAATGGACGGAATGCCGATCCCCGGCCCGTCAAAAATTTTTTCATCATTCCCCGCTACGGTCTGGAAACCGTACGCCTTACCGACGCCTTGCCTTTTTTCCATGGCATATAACGCGTACGAATTAATAAGCGCTTGTTCCTCGCGGCTCTTCTGCAAAATCAGCGGATGATCCAACCCGACCATTTCAACAAAAGCCGCGTACCGGATCTTGGGGATCAGATCTTCATGATGACTCAGATAAGCGATAGACCCTATGGACTCAGGACCAAAAAGGAACGTGTAATTATAATAATTCTTTTGCCCTTCCAACCGCTTGGCTAAGGCGACATTGACCGCCGCGCCGATCAGCCCGTCATTCACCTGAAAGGGGTGATCGATATGGCTTAAAAAGAAAATATGTTCATCGCTCGTGCCCGGGACAGTATATTCACCGACACATAAATCGTCATCTAAAAATTCACTGTCGATCAAGACCTCGTACGTTTCCTCTTCCAGGATGTCCTTCTTCTGAGCCTGTGTCAGACAAAACCCCCACCGGCGGTGATAAAAAGAAAATTCATACGGGATGGCCTCTTTCAATGTGTGATGCACAAAAACATGTTCAAGCAACTCCCGCCCTTTTATTTTTTTGTGAACCGGCGTCGAATAACTCATCACATGAAGCGGATGGTTTCTAAAAGAAACAATCTCCCGATCGCCGCGCTTAATATAGCCCTCCCGGACTCTCCATTTGGGCGGGATGACCCATGTCCAGCACTCGGATCCGGTTTTATACCGGTGGATCTTTAAATCAATAAACCGCCGCAGATAGTCAAGGCTTTCCTCGAATTCATCACTCACCAAGTTGCGATTCAATTCCGCCAACCGCTTGGTGATATCTTCAACAATTTCCCGTGACGTTAACACTGGGCAACTCATCGTGTGTGTTTCCTTTCAAACTCTCCCGCCGTCCTGACCGGATAACCGACAGACTCCTGTCTCCTTCGTTAAAAATCAGATCCAAAACGGAAAGATACGGAATAAAATCCCCGAACAACTGCGTATAAACCGGCGGGGTATAGTGATGATACAAGAGCGCGATGCCGTGATCCGTAAACAAACGGCCGTCGCCGATATAATCCCGGGACCTGGCCGGCGATAAATAAACATCGGCCCCGGTCTTTCGACAAATTTCCACCAGCAAATCCGCCTTGGTTCCCTCGACGCCCAGAGAAGAACTCCGCAACAGTTCGGCCCTGATCCCAAGGACATTCTTAATCCAGAAGATCATGTCGACCGTTAGATCACAGAGATATTTAGGCTGTTTCAGATAAATTCCCCTCAGAGAGTCGATGTATTGCCGAAAATACCTGGCCTTGGCGTAATTGAGTTCAATCGCTTTGAGATGCTCAGCGCAAAATTTGGATGTCGCGTCGATCTCCACCTCACAAATTTTCTGTAGGGATTTCCCCTTGGTTAAGACCGGGACAGTGAGCATACACTCGCCCCGGCTTGTCTTGACGCGATTACGCTGCTGCCAGGAACGTTTGTCGAACTGCACCGAGTCCAATAACACGAACACATCGCTTTGATCCATCAAATCAAAATATCCCTGCCACGGCAAATAGGTCGGCTGCATGATGACCGCGGTCTTGGCCATGATTTATATCTCCTGTGCCAATCCGATGCCGTCGGCGCCGTAATTGTTTCCGTTATAGAGCATGTACTTCTTTCCCTGATGATTGAAAACACAGGCGTACTCAATCATCTGCGAATCCCAGCCGGAAGTCGAGACATCAATGCCCGCCTGATCATCCATCCTGGTCCAGTGAATCCCATCCAAGGATTCGGCATAACCGATTCTGTAATCGCTCCCTTTATAGGAATACCACATCTTAAACAGGCCGTTTTCTTTCAAGACACATGGCCGGGCCAAGGCGTGTTCTTCCGGCGATTTGAAATCAATACACACGACGCCTTCCCGCCGCCAATGGATCCCGTCGTCTGATTCCGCGTACTTGATATTGTATTTCGGGAGATCCGGATTCACCCATGCGGTGCCCGAGACATACCACATCTTCCATACTTTTTCATCGATCAGGACGCACGGACCGGTCAGAATCGCCAAAGGTTCCGCGTTCGTCCTTGATAATAAAGGCGCCCTGGAATATCGCGTAAACGTCTCCCCCTTGTCCGTACTGACGGCCAGGCCCGCGATCAAGGACATCCGGACCGTTGATTTCCTGTTCCAGCCGATATAATAAAGGTATAGTTTATCTTGATGCGCAACAATCCACGATGGCGTCACGCCATTATCATCAAAACACCCCAACTCGCCGATGTGCAACACCGGTTTTTCGGATATCCTTAAAATCTTAAATGGATTCGTCACATCAAATTCAAAGAAACCAATCTGGGAGCGGTTCTCTTGATCACGGCCGGAAAAATAGACACGAACGCTGTTGCCGTGCACCTGATAGACCGTCGGGACCATGGCATGCGTCACCATCCAATCGCCCCGCCCTTGAGGTTCAAAAATTTTTCCTATTTTCTTCCAACGTGACATGAGATCCTTAATCCATGATCGCCATAGTGCGATCCGTCATATACCTGGATTTTCTTAACGTGAATTTCTCCGACTTTAAAACCTCCTTAAAGGCCACCGTCTCCCCGGGATAATCCTTGGAATTCAGTTCATCAAACATCACCACGCTCCCTCGAATAAGGTGCGGCTTAATCGCTTCCAAACAAATTTTGGTCGGTTTATAAACAGCCAGGTCAAAATACGCCAGGGCAACAATCGTCTCGGGATTGTCTTTGAAGAACTTGGGGACGGTCTGACAGACATCCCCTTCCACCACCTCATGCTTCTTGATATTCCCCAAAATATTATTCTTTTCATGAAAATCGACGAGCTGTTCCAGATAGTTTTGATAACCCTCGGAAACCGTGTACCCCCCGAATTTAATGGTCTCACTTTGCCGATCGCACCCGGCGATATCCACATACCCTTTAAAGGAATCAAAACCGATAACACGCCGGCTTTGATTAAACGGTTCATAGATGGCCCTTAAATTCTCGAAGAGAACAAGATTCTGCCCCCACCATGTCCCGAACTCCATAATGACCCCGGGGATGTTCAGGATGAGCTCATAGAGTTCATTAACAAAAAGGATTTTGGCTAACGCGGAACTGCGCATATATAATCCAAGACACGTCAGCAATTGCTCATCCGGCATCGGCCGGTCGGCAAACAAACGGTACAACTTCTGCCGGTGTGCCATCATCTCGTCCGAGGCCTTTGTTTCCTGTTTATAGTTATATTCTGTCAAGACGCCCTCCTATAAATTGAAATATTTCTTCTTTAAACTCACTGAAATTTTAGAATCCGCGGAATACACCTCCCCCTGGGCCCCGACCACCACCGAACCGGGGGCAATATCTTTGGTCACCAGCGCCCCCATGGTCACAAAAACACGATCGCCGATTTTCACAAAATCTTTGGTCGTCGCGTTGACCCCCAGAAAACAATGCGTGCCGATTTCCGTGTGCCCGGAAATACAGACATGACTGCTGATATAGGTATGATCGCCGATCACGCACCCATGCCCCAGATGATTCCCGCTCCAGATCATCACATTCGATCCGATCCTGACGGCGGGTTGGATCGTCTGATTCTCTAAAATAAAACAATTATCGCCGACGCACAAATCCGGCCAAGAGACGGATTTACTGCAAATATACGAGGCCAGGCGATACCCCAAAGCCTTGGCGGCACAATATTTCTCAGCCCTGACCTGGTTCAGTTTGTTATAAGAAAGCGCGACGTGCATCTCGAACTTGTCCGGAGAAAAACGTTCGACAATCCGGCTGAACGGGACCAACGGTAATCCTTCAAAGTGTTCCCGGCCGACATAAGCCTCATCGGCGGTGAATCCCGCCACCTCATACGCGCTGTCCTGCGTAAAGTAAAATTTAGCCAACGAACCGATCTCGCCTGTGCCAAAAATAATCAGCTTCTTCGATTTTCCCACGCTCACGTCGTCTTGCTCCTTATTTTTGACACTGCCCAACGGCCACAAAGAAATCCAAAGTGTATTTCATTAACTGTTCCGTCACCCGTCCCGTTTCCACGCTGGAGAACGTTTCGGACACACATTGACGTAAATTATCCAATTTCTCAAAACAATAAAAGAACGTTCCGTCCCTGAAATCATAATCTTGAATCCTGTACCGGTACGGCTCTTCTCTTTTAGCCCGTTGAATAATCGTATGTTCGGGGCCGACCGTAAACATCACGAGATGGCCGTTATTCTTTAAGACCCGCTTGTATTCGTTTAAGGCGGACCGGAAATAATCCAACTGTCCTTCATAATGAATAACATTGATCGAAAGAACCAAATCAAAAAAATCACTTTCAAAAGGAAGATTCCTGTTGCTTCCTTCCCGAACATCGGCGGTGAATCCCCGCTCTTTCAGGAGGAACGTTGTTTGTGCCGCCATGGGCGCCGTGACTTCGGTCCCGTAACACGCATATCCCCTGACCAAAAAAGGCAGCAGATTGTTGCCAAAACCGCAGCCGATGTCCAGGACCTTCGCCTGCTCTTTGAGCGCGATTTTGTTATTTAAATAATCCCCAAAAACGAGTTTAACCATCGCTTCATTAGGCCATTGAGGATAGTGCTTTTTCGCCTGGCCTTCATTAAAGACTTCCCATTGCTTTGCCTGATGCTGAGACATTTCCCCTCCCGTCCTTGATCAAGCTTCCGCGTCCTGCCACAGAAGCGGATCACCTTTTTTAATCGCCCGTTTGGCCTTGCGGCCGACAAAGGCCAAAAAGAATCTGGCCTCAACACCGGTCGCAGGCCTTTTGACCTCAATCATCTCCGCGGTGATTTCTTTATTCTGACCGATGTCCTGCCGGGCAAAAAGACTTTCTCTCCGGGCCAGTTTCTTTTCCTCGGGCAGCATCACCTTTTCAAGGGAACCCAAACTCTGTTCCACCGTGCGGATATTTTGAGCCATCAGTTTTAATTCGTCGGGCTCAATGGCATAACTATGATCCGGGCCTTTCATCTTCCGGCTTAAGGTAAAATGTTTTTCGATCGCGCACGCGCCCCGGGCCACCGCGACCGGAGGCAGCAGGATTCCTAACGAGTGGTCGGAAAAGCCAACGGGCCGACGAAAGGCACCCTTTAACGCGTCCATCGCCCGCAAATGAACCTGGGACGGCTCCGTGGGATAAAGCGCGCTGCATTGCATTAAAACGATCTGTTCATTCCCTTCGTTGCGGATCACCTCAATGGCCTCATAAATGTCCGCCAGATTGCACATGGCCGTCGAAAGAAAGATCGGCTTCTTCTTTGAGGCGGCGTAACGCAAAAGGGGTAAATTCACCGTGTCCGACGAGGCTATTTTAAAGGCAGGGGTATCCGTCTTCATGAGAAGATCGACCGCCTCCCGGTCAAAGACACTGGCTAAAAACAAGATTCCCTTTTTATTCGCGTAAGTCGTGAGCTCGGCCAGCCAGTCGCGGGGAAATTCATTTTCTTTAACAATAGAAAACGCCGGATGCTGAGGCGCGTAAAGAAATTCGGCCTTGAACAGTTGAAACTTGACGGCATCCACCCCGCCCCGGGAGGCCGCGTCGATCAATTCCTTGGCTTGACTTAATTTTCCATTATGATTAGATCCAGCCTCGGCGATAATAAAGGCGGGCTCTTCTTCTCCGATTAAACGGTTCGCCACTTTTATTTTTAGATTCATCTCCATAACTCCCCTGGTATCGCTTCGAGGATTCGGGTTGTCCCTTTTCCATCAAAGCATTTTTTTCCTCTTGCGCTCAACGCCCGCCGCCATGGGACATCATTCATGATTTTCTCCACGGCCTCCTGGAACGTCTCCTCCGTAAAATCCCTCTCCTGGCCTAAAAACACGCACAATCCTTCAGCCTCGAAGCCATTTTCTTTCCAGCCTTCATAATCATCCCGGGCAATCACAAGACTCGGCGTCCCGATAAAGGCTGTTTCATATTTCGTGAGGCCGCTGCTGATCACCGCCAGATCCGCCCAATGCATCAACTCTGCCACGTGATCACCGGTCCTAATGATTTCATAACGCGTCCCTTTTCCGGACAACACCTGCCTGATGTCCTGTTCCCTCAGTGCCGGACAAGCCGATCCCAGGAGCACACGGACGTTCAGCTCTCTGTTCATACTCTTCAAGGCCCGCGCGACCCGAAGCGTCAGATTATAAGAATCTCCGCCCATATTGACCAATACATTTTCAACCTTTTCTTTAATGTCCTTTGGTCCTGCAGCGGCCTTCAAGAGCTCTTCACGAAACAAAAAATACGCCGGCCCCAAAAGAAATTGCTGGCCAACGCGCCTTTGATAATCCTTCTCTTGGGCACCGAAGTAGGGCATGACGATCACATCCGCGTCCACTTCCTCTTGAAGACAGACACAGTCCAACGGTGTGCCTCCATCGAGCATCACGACAAACAACCCCGCCGCTTTCAATTGACGCAGATACCGGCCAAAGGCGGGGATAGCGTCGATCGTCCCGGCATGGCTGAGATCCGTCACAAAGACACCCGACGCGTATCGGGAAGCCGCATCGGAAACGATCCTTGCCTCCCGCTCAAAATCAACCTCCGCAGGGACGCTCTCAACATCAAAGCCGTTTCCCCGCAAGACATCCATGACCCTGGGCTCATCCGATTTCGTCACAAAAACAGGACGACCGCCCTCTCGCCTCAATCCCTCAGCCAAGGCCAAACACCGCATCACGTGCCCCATGCCAATCCTGTCGGAACCATCGACGCGTACCAGCACCGTCCTGGGCCTCTTCATTTAACGCACCTTTTTATCCGACGCCAGAGATTTCAACAACCCCTCATTGCGGATAATTTGGCTATTCCACGCCATGATCTCCGGGCGTTCATCTAGAAATTTTTTTATGTCCTCAAAATAAAACATCCCGCCGGGCTTGCGGCAAAAGTGTTCGATGATGGCCTTCACGACCTCAAAATCTTCCGGCTCATCAACGACAATACGGTAACGGCTATGATCTTGCTCATTCATCAACTTATAAATTTTGAATACGTCCTTATGATTCGCGATGTACTGCGAAACATGCTCCCTCTCGGACTGAAGATCCGCCTCCCGATACATCTTCTCCAGGACGTCATACGTAAAGATCTCGCAGTCCAAGCCTTCGGCAAAAGAAGAGTGAAGATAGGCCTGGTCGGCCTTTTGCTCAAAGAACGCTTTTATCAGCCGGTCGCAGAGACGGGGATCCGCCAGAGGACAATCTCCGGTCATCCGCACCACAGCGCCGGGCCGATATTGCCTCGCGGCCATATAATATCTTTCCAAGACATCCTCTTCCGCGCCGCGAAAAACTTCGTACCCCAGACTTTGAACATAGGCGCACAGCGGATCATTGCTGGGATCCACCGACGTCGCCAAAACAATCTTGTCCATGGCTTGACACCGCGCTAATCGCTCCAGCATGTATCCGATCAAAGGCTTTCCCAGCACCGTCTTCATGACTTTGCCCGGCAGCCGGGAGGACAACATTCTCGCCTGGATAATCGTTAAGACCTTCATTCAATTTAACCTCTTGAATCCCCCGTGGCACACAGGGCTTTCCAGAAGAGTCGCGACACGTCCTGATTTGATCGCCGGAATTATGTGCTCAAAGACTTCCGCCATGTTCTTCAGATATCCGTCGATGATTTCCCGGGTGTGGGCCGATGAGATGTAAATAATATTCGATGCCAGATAAAATCTTTTCAGCATCTCCTGGGTGATGACCGTCTTGATCTCCAGGGGGTTTTCTTCCTTAATGGCGATCACAGGGACCGCCGGCATGCCCACCACACTGATCTTCAAATCGTTCGATCGAAAGATTTTCTCCAGCCCTTCGTGCGCGTAATTTCCCATCTCCACCAGATGATCCGCGACATGATAGGTCTCATACTGCCGGATGGTTTCAAGCCCGGCGACAAAACCGATCCTTTCGGTCCAATAGGTACTGCTGATAAAGGTGTCCTGGGCCGCCTGCATGATCTTCCCTTTACCGATAACGGCCGTGATGGGGTACCCGGCGCCCAAGGCCTTGCCCAGGGTCATCATATCGGGGCGAATGTCATACAAAAGATGCATCCCGCCGGTATTGGCCCTGAACCCGGAGGAGATCTCATCAAAAATAAGGACCGCACCGATTTCCTCAGCGATCTGTCGGACCTCGCGCAGGAAGTTCAAATCCGGGGCGGTATACCGGGTCACTTCCATAATAATCACGCCCACTTCGTCTTTATTCTTCGTCACGATCTGTTTGAGTTCCTCTATTTTCCCGTAATTAAACGGCATGGCCGTGCCCGTCAACGCCCTGGGCACGCCCGCGGGCTCCAGTCCCGGCAATAATTGGCCGTCGAGATTGTCCCCGTCAGCCAGGTTGGCCGCTAAATACCAGTCGCTCCAGCCGTGATAACCGCAAAAGGCGACTTTATCTTTCTTCGTATACGCGCGCGCGATCCGTATGGCCACGGCATTGATCTCCCCGCCGGTCTTGGCGAAACGGGCCATCTCGGCCCAGGGATGCAACTCGATGAGCTTCTGCGCCAACGCCACTTCCTCATAACAATTCAGGGTGGACATATTCCCCTGCTCCACGGCCGCTTTCACGACCTTCTCCATCTCGTCGTTGGCGTAACCCAGGACGCACGAACCGATCCCCATGATGCTCATATCCACATACTTGGTCATCTCCATGTCCCAGATGTCGACGCCTTTGGCCTTTTGATAATACGCCGGCCACCGGCCCGGTAAAAACATCTCCGCCCTTTTGGAAAGCAATTGGTTCCCGCCGGGGATAAGACGCTTGGCCTTCTCCCACAACGCGGCCCCCTTGTTCGTTGTTTCATGACAATAATGCGCCATTTTAAAATCTCCTCATGACATACCACACATAAATTCTTTGAAATTATACACGGGTAATCTTTAACATGCCTTAAGGGAATATGCCCGCGGCTCAAACAGTCCTCGCGCGACAGCCCTTTCTGGATGCGGATGAGTCCGATGATCCCAAAACGAGTTCCGCAGCAAGCCGCCTACAACAAGTCTTTAAAGATCTAGCTGCGCCGCGAGGACTGTCTGAGCGACGGATCATCGGACTCATCCGCTTGAAGAGGCCTGTCGGCTGCGGAACTCGCCTCGGGCATATTCCCTTAAGGCCTGAGTCTGTTGATCTACGCACAATTAATGCAGTACCTTGTTAAAAAATATTTTTATTCCCGTATTTTTAAAAAACTGTGTTTACGTAAAATTAGCGGCTCAATAACTTACGTAATTTCAATGCGTTGCATAAACTTTTCTGCATTTT
>Ga0209211_10000475_pt1 | contig 81007 bp, 70 predicted proteins | sample RifGroA2_FD_183992 | JGI IMG/M metagenome (GOLD analysis project Ga0209211, IMG submission 183992) | Groundwater microbial communities from Rifle, Colorado, USA - Groundwater A2 (SPAdes) (version 2) | ecosystem: Environmental > Aquatic > Deep subsurface > Groundwater | place: Rifle, Colorado... | reverse complement strand
ACCTAAGCTAGGACCTGCTATGGCTGCTGCAAGCACAGGCACTGACGCTACAAGCGGAACAGCTGCATAAGTAGAAGGAAATTAAATTTTTCCTTTCTTTTTTTATTTTTATTTTACTTCTATGTTATTAGATTTTTGATTTGCAAATGAGTATAACAAATAAACTATCGAGACTAGATGGTATATCTATGCGATATTAAACAATGGTAAATAAACATGCCAGGAGTAAAAGATATTCTTGAATAGATATTTTGTAGGGTATAAGTACATCCAATCATACTTATATTTTTGCCAGATGTTGGTAAGTATGGTCAGATACCTAAAAAGTATATACAGGTAATACCAAAGGTTTATAAAGTAAAAGAATCTTATATAATGAACCTTAGCAATAAGCATAGCTAGTCATATAAATCAAGCTATTATATGTTGTACCAACAGATATGATGCAGTATATAGATTAGCAAAAGATTTATATATAACTTGCAGATTGCAAAGGGAGTTCACAAAGACAGTTATTCATTGTCTTTAGTGATAATTTTGAAAATCACTAATAATTAGCGATTTTCAAAAAATAATGATAGCCCAGAAAAACACGGAGGTGTTTATATAATGGAAGTAAGAAAAACTATAAAGAAAGTCGTTGCACTGGCAGCAGGTGCCTCAATGGTTGGAGCAACCTTATTTGGCGCAAGCGCAGCAGCAGACCTAGCAAATTACCCAAACCCTTTCATAAAGGATGGCGTATTTGACGCAGTTCTAGTCGTAGGAGACAAAGCTAAAGCTGAAGACGTTATCGGCGTCACAGACATTGCAGTCAGCCTACAATTTGCATCAAAGACTGTCAAAAAGGCAGGAACAGCAGCAGCATCAACTGTTACAAAGGTTGAAGGCGATGCTTGGAGAGTAGGAAGTTCTGGTGATAAGCTGGAAATAGGAGAAGCTTTTGATAAAGCAATATCAAGAGCTACAAGTACTGATTTAAAAGCACTAGCAGGCGGTTCAGCTACAAACACAAAAGGAACAGCTGTCTATGAGCAATATTTCAGACTAGCAGGTATTCCAATAGGTGGCGGTACTGTAGGTGGAACATTAGCTACTTCAGGCACTGTACTATTTGAAGAAGATACTGACAGTGATGTCGTAGCAGATTATGCTAAATGGACAAACACAGGTCAATTCTTCAACTACAGCTTAGATTTCACAAGCTCATTTGAAAGCGATGTTGAAAACTCAAGCGGTAATGCAGACTCAACAGGTACTTACCTAAGTGATTTCGAAGATTCAAGCCTAAACATTGGATCAAAGAAGTATACCATTTTAACTGCAAGAAGACCATCAGGCACTGCATCAACATATAATGGATTAAAATTGACACTATTAGGTGGAGATGTATCTGATAGCTTAGCAGAAGGAGAAACAAAGACATACAACCTAGCTGGAAAGGACTATGAAGTCACAAACGTCATAGTAACTGACTCAGGTACAATATACACACAGTTGAAAATCAATGGTGTATTGACAAAGAACCTGCAAGCAGCCCAGACAGACAGACTAAAGGATGGAACCATCTTAGGAATCAAGAAGATTCTGCCAAATGAAGCTGGCGATGTGACTGGAGATCTTGTTGAATTTACCTTGGGATCTAACAAAGTTGAGTTATCAGACAATGATGTAACAAACTCTGTAACTGACTCAGGAAGCCTTAAGGTAAATGATGACAGCATAGGAGATGCTGAAGTTATCATAAAAGGTACAAACGATAACTCAACATTTAAGATAAACAATATCTTGGTTGGTTACAAATCAAATGACAACTACTGGTTACCAGCTGGTAAAAAGTTATCTGAAATTGTAGACACAGAACCAAAGCTAGCATGGGCAGCACTAGGATTAGATGTCCTATACTCTGGATTAAGCAATGAAGAATCTGACACTGTTGAAATCCAAAATGCAGGAGACGATAAGTATGACCTAAAGCTGACAACAAATGCAGGTAAGATAACCTTGCCTTTAGCATATGATAACAGCTCAACTGGTACTACAAGAGCTTTATTTGGAGATAATTCAAACAAGCTGAAGATTAGTCCAACAAATGCAATTACAGTGGATTCAAGAGTCGCAAGAAACGAATATTTTATCTTAACAGATAAGATCAACGTTGTAGATGCTTACACTGATGTATTGCAGTATAAATCAGGAGATAAAAGCACTAGAGATAATCCAAAGCTTAAGTTTAAGCTTTTAAGCTCTGGCGAGACTGTCGAAAGATCTCTAACTGTAAGTGGTGGCGCAGCAACAGCTACAATTACATTAGGTGGCACAGAGTATACAATTGCTAATGCATCTGCTTATACAGCAGATGACTTTGACGTAATAGTCACTGGTCCAGGAACTGCAGGCACAAACAGATACCATAACCAACTTGTTTCAAAAGGCGGTGCATTGGTAAGACTAGCATCGCATAATGAAACTCTTGGCGGTATTAACTCTAATATAACAGAGGTAAACTATGTCGCAGTAACTGTTGTCGACACAAACAAGCTAGATGCAAGAGCTCAGCCAAGTGTATTTAACTACAGCGTTGCTGCATCTGCAACAGATGATATGTTAAGCTTGTCAAGAAATGGCGGTACAACAACATCTACAACAAAGGAAGACTCTAATGTAGCAGTTGGTATGAATGAGTATGGTGCAAAGGTAACTTTCACATCTCAGTCAAGCAAGCCTCAAGTTTTAAAACTTGACTGGCCTAAGAACCAAAGACTACCTCAGGTTTACTTGTTAGGTGGTGCTGTTACAACAACAAGCTCAACTGCAGCAACCGGTGGAGACACTGTAACTGAAGTTGTCAAGATTGATGTTGGAGCAACAAAGCTAGCTTCACAAGTAGCTGATGCAAAAGCACAAAACACCATCCTTGTAGGTGGTCCATGTGCAAACGCAGCAACTGCAACAGTCGTTGGTAAACCATTTGTAGGCGGCGAAGCTGATGCAACATGCGCAGATGGCTATAGTGCTGGCAAAGCAGTCGTTCAGCTATTCGAACATGCTAACGGAAAAGTAGCATTGTTAGTAGCTGGTGACCAACCTGCTGACACAAGAGCAGCTGCACAAGTAGTAGCACAATACAGCTCTGATAAGTTCAAAGCTGCATTCAAGGGAACTAAATTAGAAGTATCTGAGACAACCTCAGCTACACCTAAGCTAGGACCTGCTATGGCTGCTGCAAGCACAGGCACTGACGCTACAAGCGGAACAGCTGCATAAGTAGAAGGAAATTAAATTTTTCCTTTCTTTTTTTATTTTTTTTCTTATCTTTTTCTTTTAACATCTCTTAAAAAATCATCAATATTTGCATGTATTTCTTGATTCTTTAATCTTGAGTTAATACTTGTAGCTAATGCTAAATATCGTGTCATATGTGTATTCTCACCTAAAAACGCATAATCTTTAGCTATTTCAAGCGCTGACAATGCACTTAAACGAGTATTTTTAAGTTCAACAGCGCCATGATATGCTAAAAGATGTTGTTCCAAAGATTGCCTAACCAAATCCTCAGCTATAGCCTTGTGCTGTTCATCAAAACCAATAGATAATGCATGCCATCTATAAATTGAACCTCTAATATACTTTACGTGCACTGTATCATCCAAACGATTTAGTTTAATATTAAGAGTCTCTGCTAGATCACAATATTCAAGAGCATCTGAGATCTTTCCCTGTTTCATAAGAACTATTGCCAGATTGATGTATGACTGCGCAAATATATGTGTTAGATCTGTTTTTTCAGCTAAGCCAATCGCTCGACGATAATAATCCTCTGACTTTTGAAGATAAGCTTCAGAATTTTCAGATGGTTGAGATTGCTTGAACATGCCTTGGTCTTTTCTCTCACTCTCTTCTTTCCTGTCATAAAGCATGCCTAAATTTACCAAAATATCTGGCAATTTCAGATGATTCAATTCATTAGCTAATTGTTCTGCACGCTCTAAGACAACCTGTGCTCTATCATATTTTTTCTCGCGGATATAACTTAAGCCTATACCATTTGATGCACGCATTATCGCTATCTTGCCTAAGCTAATCATCCTCTCTGCTATAGCTATCACTTTATCATAGCCTTTTCTAGCTTCATCAAATCTGCTAGTTCTAAAAACATGCGTATTAGCTACTGAAAAAAGATCACTTATTCTTCGCTCCAAAGATTTCTCAATATGCTCTATTGGCAGTAAATCACTTTCAATCTCAAATATCCTTTCATATATCTTAATAACTTCTTCATTGCCAAAGACTGCTAAACTTCTTTTTGCGGCAATCTCATAAAATGGGACAGCCTTTTCTCTTTGATCACTATTATCATAATGATATGCTATCTTATGCGCAACTAACTCAGGATTATCTTTATTTGCCTGCGCAATAATCTCTGCAAATCTTCTGTGAAGATGTTTTCTCTCTTCAGGTGGAATGCTTTGGTAGAATGCACGCCAGATCTTATCATGAGCAAACTCCAGATTCCTTGCTGTTGGCGACAAAAATCCTGCCATTATCAAAAGACTATAATCAGGCACGAAATTGACCAACTGTGAGAGGTCATTCTTATACGACACTTTGCCTGCAACAGACATTAATTGCATTGTTAAAAATGCCCATTCGCCAAGACCCTTAGCTCTGGCTACTATCTGATCAGCAATCTTATCAAGTATTGGCTTGTCTTTTTGCTCAAATGCCTTTAATACTGAATACGCAGCTGCGTTAAGGCGTTTTGGCTCTGAGAATTCTGAATATTTCTTTTCATCATCATATTCCTGCTTGATGGCACGAGCTAATTCTTTGATATATACTGGATCACCTCCTGTCACTTCAGAAAGCTGTGTAATTATATTTTTTACGAACAGTTTTGGATCTTTTCCGATAATATCGCCTACCAAATTAGCAAGATTAGAAGAGTCATGCAATGGATCTAGGGAGAGAGCAGTATGGATCTTATCAGAATATCTTTTAGTGTAAGATTTGTGATGTGTCTGGACAAGCAATAAACGTTCAAATTGTTCTGTAGTTGAGATTCTAGCTGCCAAGTCATCTAACGCTTCCTGTGAACCCTTATCTATATTTTGCAGGTCATCTATGTATAATATTAAACCAGAATGCTCTTGAGTTACCCTATATCTTGATTCTCTTATGACTAACTCAGTAAACAGCTTGATTATCTCTTCCTTAGGGTTCTCTGCTAAAATTGAAGCTTCATGACCTTCAAAGGTCTTGCCTATCAATGCACTATAATAAGGCAATACACTGGATTCTTCCAGTCCAAGTTCAGATATTCTTTGCTTAACTTTCTGTTCTTCTGTACCCAATATTTGTCTGGCAATCCTGCCTATCAACGAAAAAGTTGCTGACTGTTCTAAAGGATTGCAATACTCAGAGACCTTATAGAAAGAGCTATCTGATAACAACATATGTTTGGCTAATTCAGTCTTGCCTGTTCCAGAATCGCCTGTAATCGAGACAATCTTTGGATTGCCCAAAGCGACTTCTGCTTTAAATGCATCTAATGCCGCTATCTCTTTCTCTCTTTCATATAACCTAACTTTTTCTTCTTCGTATCTAATTTGATGTTGTACTGTACCCAACAGCTCATGAACTGTAATAGTTTCTGATTTCCCTTTTGGAGTAAAAGTAAACTGTTTTCCATATATAGCAAGATTTCTTGTGGCTTTCCATGTCTCCTCATCAACTAAAATTCCATTTTTAGGCTTAGCTTCTTTTACATAGTCTTCTATCCTTTGAGAGAGATTTACATTATTTCCCAATACATCAACCTGCTTTCTGGTATCTGCACCTAAAGTACCTGAGATCACATAACCTGTTTTTATGCCTATTCTTGCTTTTAGATCAATACCACTGGTTGAGCAATACTGCTGAAAACGACCCTGGAATTCTAAGGCAGCTTTTACAGCAGCTTCTTCTTGATTAGGTGTGGAACCTGGTGCGCCAAATGTCGCCAAAACTGCATCACCGATAAATTTGTTTACATGGCCTGAGTACTTCCTCTGAAAAATATCTATAGCAATCTGATAGATAGGATTGACTGCTGACAATAATCTCTCTGCATCGCCTTTGCCCTTATCCAAATCGCCAGAGAAAGCAGTGAATCCTTCGATATCCAGATATAACATAGTGACTTTTAAAATATCTGCATGTTTGCCTGTCAAGATATATTCGACTGCCTGAGGCCCAAGGTATTTTTTTAACTCTTCTTTTTCTAACAGAACAGCCTGAGTTTCTCCACGCAAGGCTCTGTTTTCTGCATCTAGACGTGCAACTAGTGCAACTAAATCTTCTCTTGCAAAACTACCCAGATTTTCAGGCACTATTACCTTATCTTCTTTACTCATTTTCCATTAACTAGTTGCTTCTCCATTTTAAACTTTTCCATTTTTTGCTACTCTTCAGTTATTATTTAGCAATAGAAACTTATTTAAACTATAAAAACATAATATTTGAACATAACTTATTCAGCTATTAAACAAAAAGTATATAACCCTAAAGATTATACAAACTAAAATGCGCATAAAACAACTCTTAAAATATAGTATACTATTTACAACAAGCATGCTTCTCAGCATAATTTTTGTTAGCTTAGCTCATGCAGTTGATTTGAGTAATTACCCTGAACCATTTGTAGCTAATTCAATATTTGATGCAAGCTTGGTTGTTGGAGACAATGCTAAAGCAAGCGATGTCATTGGTGTAACAGACATAGCGATGTCATTGCAGTTTGATATGCAGAAAAAAAGAACTATTGTAAGACAAGGATGCGGAGAGTATGAAGTAAATGAGCTTGTCAGAGTAGGTGTTGGAGCTGCTAAGTTAGCAAGCAAATTAAAAGGCAAAGAAAGATCTGAAAATCTTATCATTGTTGGCGGAGCTTGCGCAAATTCTGTTGCTGCGTTCTTATATGGCTATCCTGAAGACTGTACTCAAGGCTATGAATATGGAAAAGCAAAGATAAAATTATTTGACCACAAAAATGGGAAATATGCTTTACTTGTTGCAGGATTGACAGATGAAGACACAAGAGCAGCAGCACAAGTTGTTGCCAACTATAAAGAGTATAAAGATGCGTTTGTCGGGAATGAATTGGTTGTGACAGATACTTCTTTGAGCAAGCCTAAAGTGACAAGGTTGAGATAAAAGTTAATTTTAGATTTTTATTTAGATTAATAGGATTATATTTTTCTCATCCTTATACTTCTCTCCCGTAGAATATATTGTGTTTGTCGACGGTAAGTTTCACAGTAACTGTGTCACCAATCTTTGCTTTGCAGTTAGGAACTAAGATGGCTCTGTCTTTTGCTGCAGCTAATCTGTCTGAGAAAAATCTGCCATAAGAGACTATCTTTGCTTTTACCTTATCGTTCTTTTTGAATGGCTTTGGCAAAGCATTTGTTTCATAGAACTGCATATCAGCTGGAACACTTAATAAGCTGATGCTGTATTTTTTTTCCAATGGTTCTAAACGCTTTCTGAATTCCTCCATTGAGATGCCAGAGAGTGGGTTTCTGCCTGCAGAATAAGGCAGGAAGTTCTGGATGCCAAGAATTACTCTAAATTTCGCTTTTTCCTGCAAAAGCTTTGCAAATTTGATTATCTCCTCTATTTCGTTTTCATTTATGCCAGGCAGATAGACAGGAGCAATTACAAGCTCCAATTTTTGTGTTATATACTGGGCCATGCTTTTAACATATTCAATATTATAAGTAGTTCCTGCTGCTTTATTTGCTGCTTCTTGGCTAACAGCATTTAGTGAGAGATTTATCCTTGTCAATCCAGAAGCTGCTAATGCATCAATCTTTGATTTTGAGAGTAATGTGCCATTTGTTATCAATGAGATTGAGCGGACTTTTTCTACTGCTTTTAACCCAGCAATCAGTTCTGGCAATTGGACATAAGTAGTTGGCTCTCCGTGGCTGTTTAGATAGATGTCAATGAATTTTGAAGTTTGGTTAGATTTTGAGATTTTGAGATTATCTTTTGTTTGTTTATCATTTCTTCCCTTTGCTTGTTTTATCTCTTTTTTCTCAGCAAGTTTTTTGAATTCTTCAATGAGATAGTCTTTCTCGACGACAAAATCTACCTGCTTTCTGCTGTCAATGCCTTCATCAACTGAGCAGAAAACGCAGTTTATATTGCAGCCAGTTATCGGCTTTATCTCGATGCATGATGTGTTTCTGTCTGTCATTCCAATAAAAGTTGTGCCTATCAACGGAATGCCTGAGTTTTGATGCACATAGACTGTTTGCTTGTTAAAAAGCTTGTTTTTTAATTGTGGGATGTGTGTTGCAAGCAGCTGATTAAATAATAAGGAAGCCTTTTGCTGATTGATGTTTTCAAAGGACAATTCATTTTCTGAAACCAAAGTAAATTTGCCAATTGAGCCTAATGCTTCTAATGGAATCTTAAAATAAAATGACCTAAGGAGATTCACTTTTAATTCATTACCTTCCACTGCAAATGTCAAATCCTGGAAAGTTAGCTTTGCTGAGTTTTTTAATTGTTTTATTTGCTGCATTTTTTTATTATTGTTATATCCGTATCAATAGGTATGTAGTAAAATTTTCCCCATTTTACCGAGAATAAACAAGCTATCTTATATAAAGCTAACTGGTTTTTTTGAAGTAACTTTTGTTTAGTTTAAATCTGCCAATTAACAAGAATATTTATAAATCAGCAATGCTTCTTTTAACTAATTCTAGGCATTAAAATGCCTTAATAATATAATGGGGGGAAGGTAATGTCTGAACAGGCTGCTAAAGAAGTCAACATAACATATGAGACCCTATTTGAGATGCTCAGATTAGAGAAAAACAGGGAAGAGCTGCAGAAGATAGATCCTGAGTTTTTCAGCCATGTTCTCACGTATCTGCGCGAAAAACTGCAGATATTAAATGCATCCAAGCAGACTATTTTCGGAGATGAGCAGCAGGAGAATACAAGAAGGCAGCTTGATAATGTAAAGAGGATAATCAAAGAGCTTTATGAAAAACGTGAGAAAAAGCTCATGATGATGGCATTGGTCAAAAGCAGGACAAAAACAAGTGTCATGGATACTTCTTCAATATTGAAAGAAGAGCAGCATCTGTTTTCACAGCTTGTCAATACGTTGGATAGCTTCAGAAATAGTATGCTGATGAATCTGATGGAATTAAAGGAAATCCAAGTAAAAGCTGTTGAGATTCCGCAGCAAAGAGAGGAGAAATTAGTTGTGAATAATAATAATAATAATAATAATGTGAATGCAAATAATATTATAACAAATAATAGTGGAAATAACAACATAAATGGTGTAATCAATAATAATACTAATACTCAACAAATAGCTGCTACAAATGAAAATACTAATGTAGAGGATTCTGCTGAGCTTAAGCTGCTGAGAATACTTGAGCAAGTTCCTCAATTTGTAGGCACTGATCTTGAAGTCTATGGGCCGTTCAAGCCAGAGGATGTTGCTAATATACCTTCAGATGTCGCAAATCTGCTTGTTGAGACTGGAAGCGCTGAGGAGATGAAGAGTGGATAGAGAAATAGCTACTTATGAGAAATAAGGTTGTTTATTGAATTATAGACGAAAATATGGTTTATGAAACGAAGACTTTATAAATAAGTAATTAATTTTTAGTATAGTTATTAATACATATTAACTTTGATAAATGATGTGATCAAACATGAAGATGCCAAAAATCAAGAATAGGTATTGTCCTTACTGCAAAAAGCATACTGAACATAAAGTTACTCAGGTAAAAAAGCAAGCTGCAAGCTCATTAACTTATGGTAGCAAAGTCAGGGCTAGAAAGAGAGGAAAAGCTCGCGGTTCAGGCAACCTTGGCAGATATTCTAAGCCAGCAGTAACCTCATTCAAGATGACTGGAAAGAAAAGCACCAAAAAGACAGACCTAAGGTTTGAGTGCAAGGAATGCAAGAAGCAGCACACACAAAGGTATGGCTTCAGGGCAAAGAAGGTTGAGTTTAAGTAAATAGAGATAATATTTTTCTTATTATGCAGCAAGTCTTATCAGTACTTTTTCTAGATTTTCTTTTATTCCCAATGCTGTCTGATATCTATCTTCTGGCTTTTTCTCAAGGCATTTAAGAACTGTTTGCGCTAATGCCTCTGGGATTGCCGGATTTATTTCACGGGGATTTTTAGGCGGAGTATGAACATGATTATAACTTGCATCTTTGCCTGTAAAAGGTGCCTCACCTGTTAACATATGATAGAGTGTAGCGCCAAGAGAATAGATATCAGTACGATGATCAATTCCACGAGCTAGCATCATCTCAGGTGCCATGTAATAAGGTGTACCTACAAAACATTGTTGCTCATTTTCATTGACAAGAGCAATATTAAAATCAAAAACTACAGGATCTAATGGCTGCTCATAATCCAATAAAATGTTCCCTGGTTTTATATCACAGTGCACAATACCAAGCTGCTTCAAATAACTTAATGCATCGCAAATACCAATTACCATGACTATTGCACCAGTAACTGTTAATCTATAACCTGCTTTTAAATAATCCCTTAAGGACCGTTGGGGGTAATATGGAAGTATCAGAGATGAACAATCTTTATCTCTATCATGCAATGCAATTATATTAGGATTACCGCCATTGCTGGCGATTAATTCCAAAACTGAAGCTTCGTGAACTATCCCTCTAGTATCACGCACTCCGTCAAATTGTAGAGCCGGAATTTTATGTGCAAAGATAATTCCTGTAGATTTAGAACGAACTAAGCCTACAACAGAGTAACCGCCTCTTCCAACTTCAGGAATAGGAATTACTTCATATTCGTCTTTCAACCCTTGAATCAATTCTACCATAAAATAGGTAATTTAAGAATTCTTTTAATGTTTTACTGTTTTGTCGTATATACGTCCACGTTTTTATTGGAAAATAGGAAAAAGTTAACGGTTTTGTGGCCATACTACAGTCGGCTTTAGCATAAGATAAGTTAGTAATAGGATAAAGCCTTCTCTCGTTAATAGATTACCCTATTAGCTAGCTGCATAACAAAAGCCCCATAAGCATGTTTTAATATGTTTAAACAGTTCCTTTTTATAGGAATTCTAAACTTATATTTAATGTTACTAATTCCAGAGTGATAAAACCGAAAGGTTTATATGTAGATACAGATTTCTCAGCGTCGAGAGGCAGTAGAAACAACTTTTACAACCATTAGGGGGATTTAACATGGGACAACAGGAAGTATACGATTTTTTAAAAGGCAACAAACGAAAGTGGTTTACCAGCAAAGAGATTTCTGGAGAATTAGATATTTCTCTGGGCTCAATCACAACAAGCTTGAAAAAGCTAAGGCAGTGCAAGATGATTGACTGGAAGAATGCAGGCAAAAGAAATCTTTTCCAGTACAGGTTTAAGAAGTAAGTGTTTCTAAGAATGTTTATTTTTTTAATCTTTAACTTTTTATTTGCATTAGATTTATAAATAATAGCGAGTTTTCTTAGGTAATCAGTAATGTGATTATAGAGAACAAATAGTTAATTAAAATCAATAAAGATAAGTTATAAGGAGTGTGTAAAAATGCCAGAGATAATGGAAGAGCCAGTAAGCAAGTTTGTCAAGATAAGATGCCCTAAATGCAAGAATGAGCAGATAATGTATGGTAAAGCATCAAGCGAAGTAAGATGCCTAGTATGTGGGAAAGATCTTGCAGAGCCGACAGGCGGCAAAGCTAAGATAAAGGCAAGAGTGCTTGAAGTCTTGGAATAAATTTAAAGCTGATTATTTTGAATTTTTAATGTTTGTTTAATCACGAGGATGTAGATAAGAATGCTGTTAAAAAAACAAGGATTGCCTGAGGAAGATGAATTAGTCCTTTGTTCAGTTACCAAGATACATTTTCATTCTGTATTTGTAAATTTAGATGAATACAACATGTCTGCAATGATACATATCAGCGAGATTGCCCCTGGCAGGATTAGGAATATAAGAGATTTTGTTGTAGAAGGAAAAGTTATTGTCTGTAAAGTTCTTAGGGTAGACAGAGAAAGAGGCCATGTTGACTTAAGCTTGAGAAGAGTCAATGATTCACAAAAAAGGCTAAAGCTTGAAGGGATTAAGAAACAGCAGAAAGTTGAAAAGATAGTCGAGCAGGTAGCAAAACAATTGAAATTAGATAATGAAAAATTGCTTAATGAGATAAGCGAAATTGTCTTGAAAAAATATGATTCAGTGCATGACGGATTTGAGAGTATCGTCAAAGGAGAGACTAATCTTGAAGAATTAGGGATTGATAAAAAATATATAAAAGAGCTTGATGAATCCATCAGGACAAGAATAAAACCAGAAGAAGTCATAATTAAAGGCAAATTTGTGCTTAAGAGCTATGAGCCAGATGGAAATGAGATTGTTAAATCTGCATTAAAAAAAGCAATGGCTCTTGGCAATAAAAAGACTACTTTAGTGTATATAGGCGCAGGCTCATATAAGCTGGTGATAAAAGCTGAAGAGTATAAGGAAGCAGAATCTGTTTTAAAGCATATGACAGATGCTGTTACTAAACATATGAAAGCACCAAATAATTTTTCTGAGTTTGTGAGAGATGAATAGGAAGATAAAAGCCATTTGCTGTTACGTTGAAAATTATTCTACGAATATGTTGGCATCGCTCGGCTCTTTGAAGGATAATTTGCTTGTATCGTTCAAGCCCCGTAAGGGACAACCCCCTGAACTCTTATGCAGATTAATTGAATTGAGCCTCGCAATTGATGCCAACATATATTTTTAACCCATCTAAGCCATTTACGATATATTTATATACACTCTCTCGTTTTCTAGCAAAAGAACAACAGGGGGATTATAGAGAGGAAAAATGGCAAAAAATCAGATATTGAAATGCACTAGCTGTGGAAAATACACCATGAAAGAGCTATGTGGATGCGGAAGCAAAGCAGTCTCTCCAAAGCCGCCAAAATATTCTCCTGAAGATAAATATGGCGATTATAGGAGAAAGGTCAAGCATGATGATTTAGTCAGCAAGGGATTGTTGTAGTTAGAGTGTAGAATTGTGCAATAAAAAGATTTAATGATTATTATTGATTATGAGGTTTGAGATTATGGACGGTTCATGGAAGATAACACTGCTTGAGAAGAAGCCTAAATTAAACAATCCAATATTAATTGAGGGATTGCCAGGCATAGGGAATGTAGGCAAGGTAGCAGTTGATTTTATTATAGAAGAATTGAAAGCAAAGAAATTGTATGACGTATTTTCTTATACATTTCCTCACAGCGTATTTGTGAATGAGAAAAATCTTGTGGAATTGCCGATGATAGAAATTTTTTATAAAAAGCTGCCAAATGGAAAAGATCTATTGTTATTGGCAGGAGATGTCCAACCAATAGATGAAGTAAGCAGCTATGAGTTTTCTGACAAGATGCTGGATATTTTAGGGGAGTATGCTGGAAAAGAAGTCATAACTCTAGGTGGCATAGGATTGCAGACTATTCCTAAAAAACCTAAAGTTTATTGCACAGGAAATAGCCAGGAGATAATAAATAAATATAAAGCAGGAGTAGAGCTTAATGATAAATTGTACAGAGTTGTTGGCCCAATTGTAGGAGTATCTGGATTATTATTAGGATTAGCAGACAGAAGAAAAATACCTGCAATCGCTTTGCTGGCAGAAACATTCGGGCATCCTATGTATCTTGGCATCAAAGGCGCAAAAGAGATATTATACATACTTGATAAGAAGCTTGACTTGAATCTGAAGATTGAAAAATTAGATAAAGAGATTGAAGAGATGGAAAATGAGATGTCAAAGCGCACTGGAGACCTTGGCAAGATATCTAAGGAAGCTGCACTCAGAAAAGTCCAGGAAAAGACAAGCAGTCAGACTAGCTATATCGGATAAAAACATAGATAATTATTATTAAAATAATTTATTAATAAGGATTGCAAAGTTTAATTAAAAACGTTCATGGGCAGTTGAGCGAAAGCGAAACTGAGCGTGGGTTGATAAGGGTCGTAGACCCTTATGTGAGGTTAAGCTTTTGCGAAGAAAAAGGTTATGTCAAAAATAAAAACCATAAAAGCAAGAGAAGTTCTTGATTCTAGGGGAAATCCTACTATTGAGGTTGATGTTAAAGTTGAGTTCAAGACAGGTTCTGGAGTATTTAGGGCAATTGTGCCAAGCGGTGCAAGCACTGGAACGCATGAAGCTCTTGAGTTAAGAGATGGTGAAAAGAGATTTCTGGGTAAAGGCGTTCTAAAAGCTGTTGAGAATGTAAATACAGCAATTGCAAAGAATGTTGTCGGCATGAATCCTGAAAAACAGAAAGAGATTGATGAATTAATGCTAAAACTAGACGGCACTGAGAATAAGTCTAAGCTTGGTGCAAATGCGATTTTAGGAGTGTCGATGGCAGTAACTAGAGCTGGTGCTGCTAGCAAAAATATGCCATTGTATCAGTATGTTAATAGTTTGTTTGCGCAAAAAAATGAAAAAAAGAATAATAGCAAAAATAAAAAAAATGCAGATAAGAATAATAAATTCATCCTTCCATTGCCTTTTATGAATGTTATCAATGGCGGCAAGCATGCAGGCAATTCTTTGGCAATACAGGAATATATGATTGCGCCTGTTGGTGCGAGAAGTTTTAAAGAGGCAATGCAAATGGGATGTGAAGTTTATCATACACTAAAAGAGATAATAAAGACTAAGTACGGCAAAAATGCAGTTAATGTTGGAGATGAAGGAGGGTTTGCTCCTCCACTTAGCAATGTTGAAGAGCCGCTTAAATTAGTGCAGAGTGCAATAGATAAATTAGGTTATGGAAAGCAGATTAGAATTGCATTAGACTGCGCAGCAAGCGAATTTTATGACGAGAAAAAACTTATTTATAATGTAGATGGAAAAGAATTGAGTTCGGAGAGATTGATTGATCTGTATATGGATTTTACCGAGAGATATAATCTAGTAAGCATAGAAGACCCATTTGACCAGGAAGATTTTTCTAGTTATGCTGAGCTGATAAAAATGATTAGTAAAAATAGCAAAAATGGAAATAAGGTTCAGATTGTCGGAGATGATTTGCTTGTTACAAATGTCAAACGAATCAAGAAAGCGATTTCTGTCAAAGCCTGCAATGTGCTATTGCTGAAAGTTAACCAGATTGGCACAATAACAGAGTCATTGGCTGCAGCAAGACTTTCTATGGACAATAAGTGGAACGTGATGGTTAGCCATAGAAGCGGAGAGACAGAAGACAGCTTTATTGCAGATTTAACTGTTGGACTTGGATGCGGAGAGATCAAATCTGGCGCTCCATGCAGAGGAGAAAGATTAGCTAAGTACAACCAACTGCTGAGGATAGAGGAAGAGCTTGGTGATAAGGCAGGGTATGCTAAAGTGTTTAATTAGGATTTTTTGAGTATATGTAAAGTATGGTATTCTGGCACTGATGGCTGATCTATGCCTAAATGTGTGAGTTGTTCTTGCTTTAGACCATGCCTTTCAAATATTTCTTTCCATGCTGCAGGAGTATTGAAATTATAAGGCACATTAACTTTTGTAGAAGTAATACCGTCACTATAATGAATTATCCTGTTGTAAAAATGATCAAAGAATATATTGACTTTTCTTTGTTGCTCTGGTGATAAGGAAAGATATTCTTTTTCATGCGGCTGAGACTCTTTATCCTCAGGTGTAACCCCATATACTGATTCAATAACAATCAATCTGCCCCCTTTCCTAGTGGCTTTGATAGCATTTTCAAGATTTCTTACTGGGTTATCTGTATGATGAAGAACTGTTAACAAAAGAACATTATCAAATTTCCCTATTGACTCTGGTATATTATGACCATCTCCAAATAATATGAATGGCAGACCATCATACAAAGCCATATCAGATAAACGCGTATGCATCTTGACGTCTAAATTAGTTACAGAATAACCATTTCTATGTAATCTAAGCCCTATTAGTCCATCTCCACATCCATAATCTAATACATTTTTTCCACTAAGAAAAGGACTAATTTGTTCAATGATCAAATCTGCTCTTTCTGATAATGACGTCCCTATCTTTCGTTTTGCTGCGCTAAAAAGACTGGAATCCTTTGGGACTGTACCAGCTTTCTCAGTTAATTCTAAAGTACTAGATAATAAGCGCACTAAATCTTGCTCATAATCTTCAGTAGGATGATAATTATCATCTGGATATGTATTTTTATACTTAACTGAAATCCCTAAAGTTTTCTGAACGAAGTGATGAGCATCTCTATGTTGAACACCAAAACTTCCTACAATCCCACATAATGTGCTTTGGATATAAAGCGATAACTCTTTATCCAATATGATATTCCAAAGTGCAGGTATATCCATGCCAAATGCATTTATTGTAGTCATTTTATCCCCCATACTACCCTGAAATGATAACTAGAATATTAAATATCTTATCTGTTTTTTAATAATAATAGTAAATTTTAAATATAAAATACCATTAATATGTAAAATTATGAAATATCTGCCAGAGAATATAGACAAGATAGACCAGAAGATATTAATCACATTAGATATGGATGCTAGAATGCCATTATCAAGACTGGCAAAAATATGCAAGATAAGCAGGGATAAGGTCAATTACAGGATAAACAGATTATTGCAGAAGAACATTCTTGGAGGTTTCTACACTTTAATCGATATTGAAAGGTTAGGCTATGCAAATTATGTTGTGTTTCTTAAGATAAAAAATAAAGAAGATGAGATAGTAAGCTACCTAAAGAATAATAGCCATGTCAACTGGCTCGTAAATGCAGAGATGCAATGGGACATCGTAACTTGGATAGCAGCCAAAGACCAGTTTACGTTCATCAAGTTTTGGAAAGAATTTTCAGAGAGGTTTGAAAATAGCTTGATCAATGCGGAAATTGCCATCCTTGGGTCATTGGTGCATTATAAAAGGCATTTTTTCACAAATGAAAAGAATGAAGATGAAATTGTTGTTTTTGGCGGAAGAGAAAGAAGAGAAATAGATGATAAAGATATGGAGATACTAAGGGCAATATCATTTGATGCAAGAATAAAATTGCTTGATTTGGCAAAAAAAGTTAATCTAAATTTTAAAACTCTTCAAAAAAGGATCAGAATGCTTGAGAAAGAGCAGATAATCATCGGTTATAGGACATACCTCAACTATTCTGAAATAGGCTACAATTATTACCTTATACTGTTAAGGCTGAGCAATATAAATAAAGAGATATTAAATAAGATAAGAAGTTACGTAAAGCTAGACCCATATATTGATGTGAGCTGGCAGCTAATCGGAAAAGCTAATATGGCAATCCATATAAAAGCAAAGAATGATAAGCATCTAAGAGAAGTCTTTAATAGTTTCAAAAATAAATTTCAGGATTATATAATAGATTATGAGACATTATTGTTATACAAACAGCATAAGTTTGTGAGCTTTCCATCATAAAGCACTATTTTCTTATTTTTGATTAATCATAAAAAAGAGATAGAAACATTTAAATATATCACTTAACTAATTAGATAGTTAAGTGATTTTATATGATGCAGAACCTAAAAACAGAGCTAAAGCCAATATTGAGCAATAAGGAGATTGAAGTAGTTATGAAAAGGCTCAATAACAAGCACCTTACGCAGACAGAGAGCAATTACATGAGCAGGTCTATAAGACCAAAATTAAGGGCTGCAAAATTTGCTTCTTCTCTAGATATGCTTTCTCTACTGGATTACAGGAGAAAGAAGCATGAGAGAGAAAGAAACAAGCTAAAAAATGCCATAATTACTTCCATCGGCAATATAATCCATGATGTCAAAGCAATAATCTTATTCGGAAGCTATGTCAGGAATAAGCATACAGCATATAATGATATCGATGCCATGGTTGTCTTAGATAAAAAACTCTGGAAAACTGGGATGGAAATGAACAAGATCAAGAAAGATATTGAAGAAAGATGTGAGCTAAAGCTTGATGTACAGCTGATTTATGTTAAAGACCTTAAAGTGTTATATCCATATAGCCCTCTCCTACAGACACAGCTTGAAGAATATGATATCATCTATGGCAGCATCAGGCTGCCAAAGAAGATGATAATCGACAAACTTTACCTGTATAAAGAATTGCTTGAAGTTGACATCATACTAGAGATGAACAAGAGTTTGGAGCCAAGATACCTCTATAGCGGAATGAGAAAGGTATTAGCTATCCAGCTTTTTTTGGATAAGAATGTTGATAATAGATTAGTAATTAAAACTATTGAGAATAATATCGGCAGGACAACACTAAGATGCCTTCAGCAGGATACTGCAAATAAGATTCAAAAAGACATGGCATTAAGATATCTCAGGCATCTATATACTGAGACTGAAAAAGAGGTAAAATGAGCAAAAGCAAAAAAGTGGAAAATCTGGCAGGCTTTATAGGCTTAAATGCAGCACACACAATCTTAATGAGAATTACAAATAAGCCTGAGACTAAACACCATCTTGAGATTGAAGCAAGAAATTAGGGGAAATTATCTGTTAAATATACTATCGGCAATTGGAACAGGGAAGCTATAGAGATGATAAAGAAATTAGCTGCAAAAAGATGCAGAAGCAAGCTGAGCAAATATCCAGATATTAGTTATGATAATGTAGAGGAAGATATAGAAACCATTATGAATGCATTAGGGATAGATGCAGATGCCTAATTGCAGAACTTTTAAATAGTATTTGTGATAGTTAGATTGTATTTAGGAGTTAGTTATACCATCACTGGAGGGGATAATATGCCAACTATAAAAGAACTAATGGAATTTGTAAGCAAGATACCAGAAACGCCTGCTGGCAAGCTAGAGGCAATGAACAAGGTTTTCATGAAAGAGGAGAATATGGAAGAGGCATTTAAGACAATGCTGAAATTCCAGGAAGATTTATTTAGAAGCAAGCCAGAGTATTTTGAAACATTAAAAAACTGCAAGACTGAAGAGGAGATTAAGCAGAAAAGCGGAGAATTTTTTGCAAACCACCCTGAGATGATCGAGGAAGTGATGCTAAGCATGGTTGCAGCAAGAAGGGATAGATTAATTGAAGATGAAAATAAGAATTAAATAAGTATAAAGATTGCATAATAATATGAAACTAAAACATAAAGTCCTTTTGATTGTAAGAGACGGCTGGGGATATTCTACAGATAAGTATGGCAATGCAGTAATGGCAGCAAACTTGCCTAACCATAAGTATTTTGACAAGAATTTTCCGCGCATAATATTAAAGACAGATGGAAATGCTGTTGGAGTGCCTGAAGGAACGCAAGGCGGTAGTGAGGTTGGGCATCTTACCATGGGCGCAGGAAGAATTGTGTTCCAGCCGATGGAAGAGATAAACAAAAGCATTAGAGAAGGGAATTTCTTTAAGAACAAAATCTTGCTGGAAGCCATAGATAATTGCAAAAAAAATAAGAGTGCATTGCATCTGATGGGATTATTTTCTGATGAGGGCGTGCATGGCGCTGTGCATCATCTGTATGCATTGCTTGAGCTTGCTAAAAGAAATAAATTAAAGGAAGTTTATGTCCATGCATTTCTTGATGGGAGAGATGTGCCAGAAAAGAGTGCAGCTATATTTTTGAAAGAGTTTGCTGCCAAAACAAAAAAGCTGGGTGTTGGCAAGCTTGCTTCTATGTGCGGAAGATATTTTGCATTAGATAGAGATAAGAATTACCACAGGACAAAAGAAGCTTATGATATGATTGTGCACGGCAAAGGAGTTCATGAAAAAGATGCTTTTGCTGCAATTCAAAATGCGTATAAGACAGGAGTGCAGAGCGATTATTATGTAAAGCCAATAGTGTTTAGGGGAGATGATCAGAAGCCTATTGGTGTTGTTAAGGAGAATGACAGCATCGTGTTCTGGAATTTTAGAAGCGACAGGGCAAGACAGCTCACTTATGCATTTGCAAAAAAGAATTTCAATGAATTTGCGATAAAGAAATTGGATGTTTATTTTGTATGCATGAGCGAGTATGACAGGGAATTAAAGCTGTCAGTTGCATTCCAGCAAACTGTTGTAAAAAATAATCTCGGAGAGATTTTTGCAAGCCATGGGTTAAGGCAGCTCAGGATAGCAGAGACAGAGAAATACCCCCATGTGACATACTTCTTTAACTCACAGGTTGAGATACCATATAAGAATGAAGAAAGGATGTTAATTGAGAGCCCTAAAGTAGCTAACTATGCTGAAAAGCCAGAGATGAGTGCAGCAGTACTTAGCGAACGTGTTGTTAAGGAGATTTTAAGTGAGAGATTTGATTTTATACTATTAAACTATGCAAATGCTGATCTTGTCGGGCATTCAGGCAATTTTAAGGCAACGGTAAAATGTTTGGAAGCAGTTGATGACTGTATAGGCAAAGTTGTGCATACTGCACTTACAAAAAATTATGTTGTGATGCTTACAAGCGACCACGGAAATGCCGAAGTCATGCTTTATCCAAACGGAGAGCCAATGCCTGCGCATGGCAATAATCCAGTCACTTTTCATCTGATGTCTAATGATCCAAGATTAAGGAAGATAAAATTGAAAAAGAGCGTTAAGAATCTTGAGAATCTCCATGGCAAACATGTGATGGCTGGATTAAGCAATATTGCTGCAACTGTACTGAAAGTTATGAGACTGAAAGTGCCAAAAGAGATGAAAGGGGAAGCTTTGTTCTGAAAAATTAGAGATAGGCTGTTTATTTAAAAGAATTATAAAAGAGGCTTAATTTTAGAATCTATCGCTATTGCTGGCAGCAGGCTTATTTTTTGAGGTGAATGAGTTCCTCATTATTTCTTCATCATAGCCGGCAGGTATTTTACCAGTATCAGCATAGACAAATAAAGCAGTATTAAATATCGTGTTTGCAACTCCGAAAACTAGAAATATAGCTACAAAGTAGATTATTGAGAGAGCAATTATAATAATTGGTGCATATATGCCAAGATTAGATGTCAGAAACATAAGAACAACTGTGATAATTATGCCAAGTAAGACAAAAATAAACATTATTAGCCCAAGCCCATAACTTCTGATTAAGCTTTCTCCCCATGTTTTTTTTAATGTTTCGATAGATTTTTTTATTGCGTCTATCGGGCCTAAATCATGATATACCATGGCAGGAATCACAAAAATGGTGATTATACCCCATACCATGCCTAAGACAGAAGTTATTATAACTGCGATTATTTCACCTAACTTGCCTCCTCGTTCTGCTATATTTTCAATAACCCTAAATATTAATCCTATTGTTGCTGATAAGACACTCCATGCAAAAATCAAATGAATCTTAGTAAATGCAAATTTTATGCTCTCTCCAAAAGTTGCATTGCCGCCGTCAAGCCTGGTCTTAACAATATAAACTACACCGACATTGAAGAAGGTTGCAATAAAAGAAAGTCCAAAATATGTAATAAACAAGATTATGTACTCAAATAACCCATACTGATAGTTGCCTGAAGCATTCAAAAATGCCAAGATTATTGTAGGAAATAATATTGCAATAATAAATATCAATGAGAAAATTGATGCAAGTACAGGAAATAGCAGCAATTCCTTATCCTGCTTGATTATGTTAAAGCTTAATTTAGTAATTTCCCAACTTCTTGTGAAGACATTTGCCATATTAAACAATTAGTAGCAGAGTACTATCTTATTTATATATCTTTCTTTTAATGAAAAGTAATTTATAAACAAAATATTTAAACATCACTGAATATGTAAAAAGATAGAAGTATAGGGTGATAATCATGAAGCTAGAGAAACTTAAAGATAAAATTTCTGCAGAATTGTATGAGACATTAGTTGCAGAGAATATTTCTGAGCTTAGACCTGCACAAGTTAAAGCTATTAAAGCAGGATTACTGGAAAATAAGAATTTGCTAATTTGCACGCCAACTGCATCAGGCAAAACTTTGATTGCTGAAATGGCATTCGTGAAGAGCATACTAAACAGAGAGGGAAAATGTATTTACATTGTGCCATTGAAAGCTCTTGCTTCTGAGAAATATAGTGAGTTCAAGAGGAAGTATGACAATAAGGATGCAGGCAGGGAGTTATTTAGAGTTGCGCTCTCTATAGGTGATTTTGACAAGACAGATAGTTATCTTGATAAGTATGACTTAATCCTTACTGTCCCTGAAAAGCTTGATAGCTTAATGAGGCATCACACGCCTTGGCTAAAAGAAGTCAAGACAGTGATAATTGATGAGATACATCTTTTGAATGACACCGATAGGGGACCTACATTAGAGATAATAATCACGATGCTGAAGATGATGCTTAAGAAAATACACATCATTGGCTTGTCTGCAACAATAGGAAATCCTAAACAATTAGCTGAATGGTTGGGTGCGGAATTAGTAGAGGATGATTGGAGGCCAGTAAAGCTGGAGAAAGGGATATATTATGATGGCAAGGTTGAGATGTTTGAGTAGAGGTTTTATGAAATTGTGCTAGAATAATTATTATTGCATCATTAATTGTTTTACGCTTCCAATCCAACACTTGCAATTATCTTCTCTTTATCGAATAATTCCAGATCTTCATAACGCTGGCCAATACCCAAAAAGATGATAGGTTTCTTAGTGACATAAGAAATTGAGATTGCTGCGCCGCCTTTCTCGTCGACATCTGCCTTTGCAAGAACAATGCCGTCAATACCGACAGTTGCATTAAACTGCTTGCATTGTTCTACAGCATCATTGCCTACAATCGCTTCGCCTACGAAAATCTTAAGATCTGGCTTTGCGACACGCACAATTTTTTTCATCTCATCAACTAAATTAGAGTTTGAATGCATCCTGCCAGCAGTATCTATTAGCACAACATCAACATTATGGGCTTTTCCGTGGGCAACTGCGTCAAAGGCAACTGCAGCTGGGTCAGAGCCATAATCATGCTTGATCATCCTAATCCCTAAAGCAGTTGCATGCAACTGAAGCTGGTCAATTGCTGCTGCCCTGAAAGTGTCAGCTGCAGCTAGAACAACAGATTGCTTGTTAGCAAGAAGATAACTTGCTATTTTTGCTATGCTTGTAGTTTTTCCAGAGCCGTTTATGCCAAAAAAGCAGATAACATAAGGCCTTGGCTCTGAATTTCTTAGCTGCATGATTTTTTCCAGCAAATCTATCTTAGGGACATCAAACAATGATTCAATGCTAGATTTGAGTGAAGAAAGGATAGTTGAATCAACTTTTGTTCTCGGAATAGGCTTGTCTACTAAAGCAGTTTTTAAATCTAATTTTATCTTGTCAATTACCTCGACTGCAACATTGTTTTCAAGCAATGCAACTTCAAGCTCCCAGAAGAGAGATTCAAACTGGGATCCATCCAGGCGTTTTGTTGTAATCGTCTGCTTTAATTTTCCGAAAAAGCCAGTGGCTTCCTGCTCAATTTGAGGAGTAATAGCTGTAGGTTGTTCTGCTGCTGTTTCTGTTGCTTGTTTTTTTTGTTCAGTTTTTTTTATTTCAACAGGTTTTTCTTCTTTTTTTATGGTTTCTTCAGTTTTTGCAGGCAATTCTTTCTTAGTTTCTTTTATTTCTGGTTTAGTTGCTTCTATCTTTTCAAACGCTATTTCTTCTTTTTGTTCCTTCTCTTTTTCTTGCTCCTGAATCTTAGATTCCTGAGGCTCTTCTTTTTTCTTGAATATCTTTGATTTTAATTTTGCAAAAAATCCTTTCTTTTCTTCTTCTTCAATCTCTTTTTTTGATTCTTTAAGCTCCTGAAGCTCGTCTGGCTTTTGCTCAGCAGGCTTTTGTTCAGCTGCTTCTTCCACATCCTTATCTTCTACTTCTAAAAATGTGCGCTCTATGTCTTTTGACTCAACTTCAAAAGAAGCTCTTTCAATCTCCTGAGGCTTAATTTCATCTTCTTTAATATCATTTATAACAGCAGGTTCAGAAGAAACAGATAATTGCCTTTCATCAAATTTGTAATCTACTTTTTTCTTTGGAACAACTTTTGGCTCATCTGGCTTTGATTTTTTCTTTTCTTTGGCTGGTTCTTGCTGTGGTTTCTTTTGAGATTGTTGCTGTGGTTTTTGCTCAACTACCTGTAATTGTGAGATTTGTTGCTCTTCTTTTTTTATAGGCTGTTCTACTTTTTGTTCTTGTTTTATATTTGGTTTTGTCTCTGATTTAGATATTGGCTCTGGTTTTACATCAGACAAAGGTTGTGACACTGAAGATTGCTGTTCTGTCTGTTTTGCTATAACAATTTGCTCTACTTTAACTTCTTCCTCAATAGTCTCATCTTTAGCTACAGAATTAAATTTATCTGTTATTGTGGAGATTGTGCTCTTCAGCTTTTCTTTCAGGAATTTGAACATAAGATAATTTCTAACTGAGAATGTATATAAAATTTGTTGTTTTTGGTATATAGATAACAGATATTAATGGTAATCAGATATAAAAATCTAATTTCGCAACTTTTAAATATAAGTAATGCTGAAGATTTAATATGGCAGAAAAAAAAGATGTTGATAACAGTATTCCTGATGAACTAAAACTTATAAATAAAGGTGATGACATTGAGCTTATTTCTTATACTGAGGTGCCAAAGCTTGAGAACAAAAAGATGATTGCAGAAAAAGAGCCAGGCAGATTAATAATCACAAACCAAGAAGGCATATTTGAGCTGTTGTTTGACAAGGATGAGATAAGCTGGCAATCAATCATCCTTGAGCTTGTCAGAACAAACCAGATGAATCCATGGGATGTTGATGTCTCTTTATTATCGCAGAAATACCTTGATATTATCCAGACATTGAAAGAACTTGATTTCAGGATCTCTGGAAAGATTGTGCTTGCTGCTGCATTATTGCTTAAGATAAAGTCAAACAGATTAGTAGGAGAAGATCTGGATTATCTTGACAGCTTATTTGCGCAGAGCGAAGGAGGAGATGACCTTGATTATGATGCAGATCTGACTGCGCAACAGATTGCAGAGCAGTTTAAATTATCACCAGAAGAGATGAAGCTTTTGCCGAGAACGCCTGCAATGAGAAAAAGAAAAGTCTCGATCTATGATCTTATGGAAGCGCTCCAAAAAGCAATGGAAGTCAAGCACAGAAGAGTATTAAGGGATATGCCTGCACAGGCTTTTGTTGCGCCAAAAAAGAAAAAAGAGATAAGCATGATGATCTATGAAGTGTTTGCAAGGATAAAAAGCTACTTTCTGGCAAATAACAATACAAAACTCACTTTTACCCAGCTTATACCAGGTGAGACGAAAGAGGACAAAGTTTATACGTTCATACCATTGCTGCATCTGAGCAATGCAAGAAAGATTGATATCAACCAGGAAGTTCCTTTTGGGGAGATAGAGATACAATTGCTGACACAGCAGGCACATGAGAAGGTAGGGAAAGAATTGGGAGAACAAGCAGCTTCTTAGCAGTCTTAGAAGATTAATCTTTAATATTTATTGTTAATAGCACAGCAACACAAAAAATACAGAGGAGGAATAAAAATGAAGTCAAGGAAATCAAAAAAGAGCAAACCGAAATTATTCAAGAGATTGATCAAATGTCTTGCATGCGGAAGAAGATTTGAAGCAGGGCATAAGCTAAGGCTGTATTGCGACAGATGCAAGGGGAAAGGGAAATAGATAGTACAGATAATTCTAATTTCTTAATTTTAGATGATAACTTATTTTGTTACTCTTTTTTAAGCAAGCTTTTTAAATAACACGACAGTATTCTCTATTTATGAAAGTTTTAGTCACTAATTTTAACGGAAATCCGAATATCGGACTGTATATGTTTGCAACAGAGAAATACTGCTTAGTAGGATTAGATGTACCTGTAACTGAAATTGCTGAGATAAAGAAAGTCCTGAAAGTCCCTGTCCATCAGCTGAACATTGCAGGAACCTCAATGGTCGGAGTATTTTGCGCAGGAAATTCCAATAAGCTTCTGATCCCAGCAATCATATTCGATAATGAATTAGCTAAGCTTGATAAGTTAAAGATTGATTACAAGATAATAAAGACGCACCTTACAGCATTAGGCAATAATATACTCTGCAATGATAAAGGGGCTGTAGTAAATGAAGAGTTTTCTGCTGCAGAGATAAAAGCAATCAAGGATGCATTAGGAGTGCCAGTAAAGACAGGAAAGATTGCTGAGCTGGATGCTGTCGGAGCATTAGGTATTTTAAATAAAAAAGCATGCTTACTCAATACAGATGCTACTCAGGATGAGATTCAGCACATAAAGGATGTTCTTGATGTTGACAGCGAAACATGCACAGTTAACATGGGCAATCCATTTGTAAAGTCTGGGATAGTGTGCAACAGCAATGGAGTCATAATTGGCGACCAGAGCGGCGGTCCAGAGATGGCATATATCGCTGAAGTGCTTGGATTCTAATAATTGATATTTTACAACTAAATTCTACAACAAACTATTTATACTAAACTATTTTTATAGTTATTAACATGAAGTTCGGTGCAATAATGGCGGTCGCTGCACTGCCTGAAGGAAGATGGGAAAAAGAATTTGAATTCTTTGCAGAGAATAAATTTGAGTATACTGAACTGATGTGTGATTATCCCAGATTTTCTCCGCAGCTGGTTAATAGTGCGCAGATAAAGAAGATAAAGGAATTATCTAATAGTTATGATGTTGGGTTAATTATGCATGCTCCGTTTACACACGTTAACTTATCGGATGATGTGCAGCAGTTTGCAGATTTTGGAGTCAAGGAAATGCTTGCAAGCATCAAATTAGCAGAGAAATTAGAGATTGACAGGATAACAGTGCATGGGCCTTACCAGAGCTTTGATGTTGATGCAATATTACCGAGATTTATTAAAAATTTTGTACCTATTTTAAGTGAGGCAAAGAAAGCAGATGTAATGGTGTGTTTTGAGAATATGCCTGTTGATTGTCCTCAGCTGCCGCAAAAGACTGAGCATTATATATTTGCTGCAAAGAAATTATTGGAAGCTGGTGAAACGAGCAAAGTTGATTTAAGAGATACTTTAAAGATGACATTTGACATTGGGCATGCAAATACTGTTTGTGAGCCGATAAAGTATTATCAGGCAATTGTTGATGCGCTTGGTAAAGATTTTGTGCAGGATATGCACATACATGACAATCATGGCAAATATGATGATCATAATGCTATCGGAAACGGGAATATTGATTTTACTGGATTTCTTAAGTTGTTAAGAAAACTGAATTATAAGGAATGCTTTACGCTTGAGCTTGATGTTTTGGGAAAGAGTTTTGAGCATAGATTAGATGGAATAAAAAAGATAAGAAAAATGCTGCAGAAATTAGATTAACTAACAGATAAGTTTTTATATTAACTAGCAAATTATTATGTTATTCAATAGATTGATAGGGGGTAGTGGTATTTAGAAGATACCTCATTATTTTAAACTATACGCAAAGGTGCATTAAATGTACGGATCTCCATTAAAAGTCTTCAGCGGCAGCGCAAATTTGCCACTTGCTAAGGAGATTGCTAAATATCTCCAAGTGCCATTAGGCAACATCAGCATTTCTAAGTTTAAGGATGGAGAGATTTATGTTAGGATAGAGGAGAACGTAAGAGGAACAGATGTCTTTGTAATACAGCCGACAAGCAAGGATGTCAACTATAATCTTATGGAGCTTTCGATCATAATTGATACATTAAAGAGAGCATCTGCTGACAGGATAACTGCAGTAATTCCATATTATGGATATGCAAGGCAAGACAGAAAGACAAAAGCAAGAGAGCCAATAACATCAAAATTAGTTGCAAATTTGATCACAAAAGCAGGCGCAGACAGAGTGCTTACAATTGATCTACATTCTGGACAGATACAGGGATTCTTTGACATACCTGTTGATAACTTAACTGCTGTGCCATTGTTAGCAAATTATCTGCTGGAAAAAAAATTGCATAATACTGTTGTTGTAAGCCCAGATGCTGGCGGAACAAAGAATGCCAGAGTTTTAGCTAAGATATTAGACTCGCCACTGGCAATCATAGATAAGAGAAGAGATGTGCCAAATAAGATCGCTGAGATGAGAGTCATAGGAGATGTCAAAGGATTCAACTGCATCATTTTGGATGATATGATAGATACAGGCGGCACAATTTTAGAGGCTGCAAAAGCATTGATAGAGAATGGCGCGCAGGAAGTCCATGTTGCAGCAACACATGGGGTATTAAGCGAGCCTGCGCTTGATAGATTGACACATAATTCAATCAAAGAAGTTGTGCTTACAAATACTATTGACCCAGGCAACCAGAATATTCCTGTAAAGATAAAGTTCTTGTCTGTAGGATTTTTGTTAGGTGAAGCTATCAAGAGAATACATACAAACAAGTCTATAAGCGCATTATTTGATGAGACTTTAAAGAAAACAGACCGAAGATTAAATAAGTTTTTTAAATGGAGATAGGTTTTTCGTTAATAGATTAGGTTAAGTATAGATTATTAATTTATATTTACTTGTAAAAGATTAGATCAAGATAAGGTGACTAAATGAACCAGGAAGAATTAAACAGGGAAAAAGCAGAGCAGATATACATGCAGCTGCAGATGCTACAGCAGCAGATAAAGCAACTTCAACAGCAGATGGAAGCAGTCGAGCAGCATCTGATGGAAGCGACTGTAGCAAAGCACAGCATAGATGAATTGAAAAATACAAAGATTGGAAGCGAGATTCTTGTCCCTGTGACTTCAGGAATTTTTGTAAAAGCAAGTTTGCTAGATAACTCTGAAGTATTGATGAATGTTGGTTCTAAAACAGTTGTTACTAAGGGAATGGACAAAGCAAAAGAGCTTATCCATAGCCAATTAACTGAAATGAAAGAAGTTCAGCAGAAGATGGGCAATGATCTGCAAGAGATGATAATGCAGGCAAGGCTGCTAGAGCAAGAAATGCAGAGATTGGTCGGGTAAATGGATTTTATCTTTTAAATAAAGAAATATAACTTTTTCTTATTAATTTATTTTAACAAAATTACTTTCTCTTCTTGTTTTTCTTACCTGGCTTTTTAGTATTTACATACTTGCCGAACACATTGTAGATAAGATAAATCACTATCAAGAGCTCTATAAAGATGACTATCGGCCTTAAGACCCTGTACATGTCTGCGTAATACCTTATCGTGCCGATAAATAAAGTTACAACTCCACCAAGCATGAAGCCTGTGCCTACCCATTCATGCAGGATGTTTTTGCTTGTAGGTAGAATTAAACCAAGAGAGATCGCTATCAATCCGAGAATAGCTGAGACGATGAAAACTACCAAGCTATATCCTTTTTGCGCATCTTGATATTGCTTGTTGCAGTAATTACATCCATACTTTGTAGGGCAGCCGTATTCGTCATAATTATATTCAGTCATACCTTCTGAATCAACGCATTGCTTTAATTGCTCTTCAGTTGGTTTGCTGTAATCTTGACATTTGTGCGCAATCTGATCTTGCTCATTCTGAAGAGGATATGCAGGTTTTGGATAACGATCATTATATTTGCAGAATTTGTCATATTGCGGCTCTGGATAGATAGCTTCTATCAGGCTTTGGACTAGGATTGCAAACAAGACTGTAATTACAAGAACCACAATGTATTTTCGAAGCTCTATCATGAGATGAATAAAGCTGAAGTGATATATATAGATTGCTAAAAGTGGATGTACATAGCTGATTAATAACAATCAATGAATATTGATGAAATCTAATACTAGAGTAATACCTGTTTCAGCCAGTTGAATAGGCCATAAACCAAGAATATAGTAAAGATATGCATAAAGTTAATGATGATCGAGATTACCCATACTTGCCCTAAAGATAAACCGTAAAGGACGCAGAAAATGGTAATATAGGAGAATAAACCAATTGAAAGATACAGCATGAGGATAAAAGGGTCATAGAAATTCTTAAAGTAGGGGAACATTAAAGTAATTGCTCCTAAGAATAAAGATGCAGCAAAAGCCTTGCTGAAAGTGTTTTCAATATTGCTGTCACTTAACAGCATCATGGCGATTGCGACATATATTTCAATCGCATACAATAAGAATCCGATTATCCCAACAACTAAATAGATAAGAAAAGTCAGCATCAGTCTGATAAATTCAGATTCTCCTGCTTTTAAGTAGATCGTGTAAATTGATAATGGAATCACGATGAGGCAGACAAACCAGAAACTAAATGATTTGAACAAAGATTTGGATGAGGAGATTAGGGTATCTGTGTTTGGGGTTATTGCAGCCTGCTGTGGCTCAGTATTTTTAAGAAGATTTGCGTTATAATTTTCATCTGCCTTTTCAAGAGAGCCTATGACATCCATTGATATTATCTGAAGCAGAGAGTATATATACCTTTCTAAGGATAGGAGATGAGAATTAGAAAAGAATATGGCATGCACAACATTAATATATAACCTAAATAAATTAAATAGTAGAGAGTAGAATAAATAATTATAAACAAAGAAAAATTATCAAAACATTATTATTGCTAAAAAATGGTGTCACTAAAGCCGCAAATTTATATATTGGATTTTGGATCGCAGTATACCCATCTTATTGCACGCAGGATAAGGCAGCTGAATGTTTATTCTGAGATAAAACTGCCGACTGTTTCTATAGATGAGATTAAGGATGCAAAAGGTATCATATTGAGTGGAGGGCCTGCAAGCGTCTATGACAAGACTGCGATTAAATATAATCCTGAAATTTTCAAGCTTAATGTTCCGATTTTGGGTTTGTGTTATGGCCAGCAGCTGATGGCTCAGGCACTTGGAGGCAAAGTCTCTCCAGGTGAAGTGAAGGAATATGGGTTTGCTGAGCTAGAGATAGAGAAGAAGAAAACAAGCAACAAGAAACAGGGAAAGAAAGGAAGCAGGAAAGGGAAAAAAGCAGAGAATGGAAAAAAGTCAATATTATTTGCTGGCTTAAAAGATACAGAGATTGTCTGGATGAGCCATGGAGATTATGTTTCTAAGCTGCCAAAAGGATTTGAAGCGATAGGAGGCACAAAAGACTGCAAAGCAGCTGCATTTGAAAATAGGAAAGAAAAGATGTATGGGTTGCAGTTCCATCCTGAAGTCACTCATACGCCAAACGGCATGAAGATAATAGAGAATTTTGTAAAGATATGCAAAGCTAAAAAGAACTGGACAATGCACAATTACCTGAAACAGGCAATTGAAGAGATAAGACAAAAAGTCGGCAAGAGAAATGTGTTCATGCTGATAAGCGGTGGTGTAGATAGCACAGTTGCATTTTCTCTTTTGAATAAAGCTCTGGGGAGCAGCAGGGTTTATGGATTAAATATTGATAATGGGTTTTTGAGATTAAATGAAGCAGAGTGGATAGTAAAAAAGATGAGAAGTTTAGGATATGCAAATTTCCACCAGGTAGATGCAGGATATGAATTTCTGGATGCTGTAAGAGGGATAACAGACCCTGAGCAGAAAAGGAAAATAATCGGCAAAGTTTTTATCGAAGTACAGAGAAAAGTCCTTCAGAGCTTAAAATTGAATCATGATGATTGGTTGTTAGGGCAAGGCACTATATATCCAGACACTATCGAGACACAAGGAACAAAGCATGCAGATCTGATCAAGACGCATCATAATAGGGTTGAGATCATCCAGAAGATGATCAAAGAAGGGAAAGTCATAGAGCCGTTGATGCACCTGTATAAAGATGAAGTAAGGGAGTTAGGCAAAGAATTGAAATTGCCAGATGAATTGATATGGAGACAGCCATTTCCAGGACCTGGATTAGCTGTAAGAGTCTTGTGCGCAAAAAAAGCCTCGTCTATTAAAAATATAAATAAAGTCAATAAAACATTGAATGTGATTGGAAGATTCCATGAAGTAACTGGTTTTGTCGTTCCGATAAAATCTGTAGGTGTGCAAGGAGATAACAGGACTTATAGACACCCTGCTGTTATTATAGGAAATTCTAGTTGGGATACTTTGTTTAAAGCAAGTGGAGATTTTACAAATAAGATAAGAGAGATAAACAGGGCAATTTTCTTGTTGTATCCTGGAAAGATTGATCCAAAAAGAGTAAAGATTAAAGAAACTTACCTGACAAAGCAAAGGCTTGATCTTTTGCGCAAGGTTACTGAGATAGTTGATATGACAGTAAAACAGAAAAGAGTAGGCAGAAGGATCTGGCAGTTCCCTGTTGTGCTTGCGCCAATAAGCTTGAAAGGTGGAGAGAGCATCATCTTAAGACCAGTATATTCTAAAGAAGCCATGACTGCAGAGTTTGCAAAAATACCTTGGCCTGTTGTGAAGTTAATAGTAAAGAAGATAATGAATGTAAAGGGCATCGATGCAGTGTTCTATGATGTGACTAACAAGCCGCCTGCGACGATTGAATGGGAGTAGAGAGAAAGAAAGAACATTATTGTCCTGAGCCTCTATTCTGTACCCTATATAACATGTTTCTATCAAATCTCTCTACTGGAGTCTGCAATGGATTTCTTATAGCATGATTGAAATTATTCTCAAATGCCTTTCTTGAGCCAGGCTGAAATTGAAATCTATCTAACTGTCTGTCAAATTGAAGATATCTAGCACCACCAGATCTAGCATCTTGCGCTAATTCTTCAGATTTAAAATCAAGCAAAAGACCATAATTTACACCATTTACAATCCAAGCATCATTACTATGAAAATAATTATCACTATCTTTTTCATAAATTAATCCATTAGGAAATAAAAGAACTGCACCAACAGGCGCTTCATCAAGTAAAGCTGCTGTGATCTCATCACTTTGAACTTCTCGCTCTAACTTAGGCTGGCCTGAAATGCATGCGCTTGCAAGTGCCAATGTAACAGCTGCACATAAAGACGTTCCATGTGATTTATGAGGGGAGGTGCTCATTTTTCTATCAATTACAGGTGTATTTTAATAATTTTCGCTTTTTAGCGACGATAAATAGATAGTGAGAGATTGCCAGTGAGTATATGTAAAGTATCCTTAATATTTTTCACATGTTTTTCGAATAGCTTCACAAATCCTAAATAATTTCTGATATCTTATTACAGCACTGCTATAAGCAGACTGGCCTTGTGCCAATGCACCAGCAATACGCATCTGCTGGCATAAAAGGTTGTACAAAGGTGAGTGAAGTTTAACGAACCTTAGCTGATTTCTGTCTCTATGAAACCCTAAAGTCAAAAATCCAATATCCATATCATGATCAGGAACACCATAGCCATCTGGCATAACATAAGACTTAGATGCCTCGCCTCCACCTACAGGCTTCAGAGTCAGATGGTTATCTGCGTCAATAGAGAGTGTCTTATCATCCAATGTCCTTATCCTATCTGCAGTATAAACAGAGATTTGCTGAGATGGTGTCTGGCTTTTATCATGAGGATCATGTCCTATTTCGCATAATGCTATGCCATCATCAAGCGATAAGGTTTCTGGAATAGGAGGCGTAGTAGATTCTTCCATAATTTGAGGTATTGCAGTTTCTGAAGGAAACTCTTTTGCTAATTTTTCCAATGTATTATGATAATCCAAATATGCGCCAAAAAGTTTTAAGAGAGCAGCTCCTACATTAGGTGTACTAACGTCGTGTTGTTTTATACCATCTTGTTTCATTTTATTTATCTCAACTATTATTTTTCAGATTATGCTTTCAAGCAAAAAATAGTATTAATCCAATGGCTGCAATTACTCTAAAGTAAAGCACGTCAGCCTTTATGCAGCCCTGCACTCTCTGGTTGTATTGTTCAACTCTTGCTTCATAGATTTCCAGCATTTGTTTCTGCCCCCAATAATTACATATGAGTAAGAACAATAGCCTCTATTTAATTGCTTGTAGTAATAATTCTTACGACAAATTTAAATAGGTTAATGCATTTTTATTATGAATGGTAAAGGAGATACTAAAGAATCTTGGGTTAACAACCAATGAAGTTGAAGTTTATCTTACGTTATTGAACAAAGGAGAATTAAGCGTTAACGAGATAGGAATGAAATCTGGATTGCATAGACAAGTTTGCTATGATGCGCTTGATAGATTATTAGAGAAAGGGTTTGTGAGCTACATCTTAAAAGACGGAAAGAAATTCTTCAAAGCTCTAACACCAGAAAAGATTTTGGATTATCTTGAAGAAAAGAAGCAGGAATTTGCAAACATACTGCCGCAACTCAATAAGATGTTTCTGGTGGAGAAAGAAGACACGGAAGTAGACGTGATAAAAGGCAAAAATATCTTGAGAACTATGCTAAATGATACAATTAAAACTTTGATTGAGAAGAAAGACACATTGTACGTTTTGGGTGTTGAAGAAGAGAAATATCTTGAAGCAGACAGGATTGCAATCAAACAGTATATCAATAAGCTGCAAAAATACAAGCTAAAAGAGAAATTGCTGGCAAAAGAGTCTGCAAAGACATTCTTTGAAGGTTCGCAATCTGAATATAGGCTGATACCTGATAAATTTTTTAATCCTAATCCAACGCATATTTATGGAGACAAAGTCTCGATAATAATATGGGGAAGGCCAAATTACTGCATCATCATAAAGAACAAACAGGTTGCAGACAGCTATAGGAAATATTTTCAGATGTTATGGAATATGGCAAAGAAAAGAATTCGTAAGAAAACTTTTTAAACCTCTTGCCTATTCTTTATTAATTTTGGGCTCATAGTCTAGTGGTTATGACGACACCCTTACACGGTGTAGGTCCCCAGTTCAAATCTGGGTGGGCCCATTTACAGTCATCAGTATAAATGACACAGATTTGCGCCAGTAGTCTAATGGTTAGGATAGAACCTTGCCAAGGTTTTGATCCGGGTTCAAAATTAAGGTGTAAAAACTGCATCTTTCATGAAAGTCCCGGCTGGCGCACCATTTTTTCTTAATTTTTTTTGAGCAAGCTGCGTTTATCGACAAAGAAATCTTTTTCTTTAAAGTCTTTAATGATAATCCCACATTTCCAATCTTCAAAAAGAGTAATTTGAACAAACTTAAGAGTTATTCCTAATTCTATTGCTTTGTTGCAGAAATCAAGGAATGGTTTGCTTATCTTATAACGCATTTGTGTGCGAGTAAGCTGCTTGTAGAAATATTTTTTAGTTTTAACCTCGTAAAGTGTTACTTTATCATCTATAATATTTATCAAGTCAAGATAGAACCAATTATCTAACAAAAGCTTCTTTTGTTCAGGATTAATAGGATATTGGTCTAACAAATTTTTATTTGCATCTGCAGCCCTGAAAGAGTTTTTTATTACGGATTTTGCAATAACTTCGCCTATTTCACCTTTCAGAGAGTCATGACAATTATTTAATTGTAGATACATAAAAGCTAGAATACCTAGCACATATATAAAATAAGCACGTCCAAAAATACCCCAATAGTGATTTGAACAAATCAGCAGATTAATGGCTTCAGCTAAACTTATAAGGATTTGCACGAAACTTTTAAAAACAAACTCCTATTTTGAAGAGTTACGGCCCCGTAGCTCAGCCTGGTTTAGAGCGCTGATTAGCTTAAAACTAAGTGCATGTCTTATATGACCACTAATGGTTCAGTAAATAATGCCATTAGAGTGCTGAGTGAGCCAGAAAGATGATGAATCTTGGCGAACGGTCCCGTGTTCAAATCACGGCGGGGCCATATTTTATTTTAGAATATGCACAGCAATAATTTTGGATAATGCATGAATATTTGCATTTTCTTAGCAAGTTTTAAAAATAAACTTCTATTTCTTCATGATTATGCCCGGTTAGTGTAGCCCGGCCAATCATGAAGCCCTTTCGAGATTTGAATATCAAGGACAGGCTTCGACACGGGTTCAAAATAAGATGCAGTAAATTTATTGTGTCTATGAATGTCCCGTACCGGGCATTTTTTATATTTGAGAGTAATAATAGTAGAAAGGTATGCACATAGCTTAAATTCAATGGAAGAATATTTAAATAAAGAATAATAATACTCAAAAAATCAACGGATATATTTTTAACTTGGATAATGCAATAATGCTTATCCATGAGGTAAAAAATGAAAAGAAGCTCAAGAAGATGGAAAAAGAAAGGCCAGATGAGATGGAAATGGCAGCGTAAAAGGATGAAGAAAGAGAAGAGAAGACGAACAAAGAGATAGATAGTTTCGTAGAATAGGTATTTTATATTTTTGCAATCTTATTTTAGGAGTTCTAGAGGTAATTTATTTATTTTCTATTGAGAGATAATATAGTTTTGAGAAGTTTTATTCTGGTATCAAATATGTGCAAGAGTAGATTTTGCTGCCAAAAACAGAAAAATATTTAAATAACCTGGATTATGGGTTATATGAACCAGTAAAGTGGTTTCGTATGATAACTGAAAGACAACTCGAAATATTTGAAGTATTTGCTAGGAATCCTTTTGCAGAATTTACAAGGAAGCAAATAAAGAAAGAATCTAAAGAAAGATCAAACAATACGTTAGCTTTGACCATTAATCTACTGAAGAGAGAAGAAGTATTGACTGAGAAAAAGATTGGAAAGTCAGGGCTTTTGACTCTTAATACCAATAATGACTTAACTTTTTATTATATTGCACTTTGCAACAATATAAGAATTGGCAATACAACAAAAATAGCAGTAGCAAGAGTAAGAGATGAGATTGGCTTGATTACCAAGTTTTATTCTATCGTTATTTTTGGCTCTTATGCTATTGGAGAGCAAAAGCAAACATCAGATTTGGATATTGCCATTTTTGCCCATATAATTCCTAAAGCAGAGATGATAGAAATGCTCACAAATGACGAAGAAAACTTAGGCAAACAGATAGCAAGAAAGCATCTGGCTGTGCATAATCACCTGATATTTTATGAGATAATCAAGGAGGGGATGAAACATGGATTTCGAGCATAAGATATACTTAGCCAGGGCACAGAATGAGCTGAACCTGTCTTTGATGATCATGAGAATAAGCGAGGATATAGATTTACAGATATCTACATTCGGCATGAAACAAGACACATATTACAGCGCAACAATATCTCATGCTTATTATTCTGTATTTTATTCTGCAAAAGCTTATCTTTTACTGAAAGGCATAAAGACAGAAGCGCCTGAAGAACACAGAAAAACTCTCGATGAATTCTCAAAACTAGTAGATAAAGGAATTGTGGATATTGAATTATTGAGAATCTACCAAAATATGCTCATAAAGGCAGATACTCTTCTGCATATCTTCGAGCTGGAAAAAGGCAAGCGGGGAAAGTTTACCTACAGAAGGATACCTCAGGCAAATCAAGAGCCAGCACAAGAAAGCATAAATAACGCGCAATTCTTTTTCAGGAATATATTTGGACTGTGTGAAAGATAGGATTGATGTTTTTGTTGCTTGTTTGTTATTTATCTTAACTTGTATGTATAAATATGCCTATGATCTTGAAATTTTTGATCCATTACACCAATAACCCCAGGATTTAATTTTGGGATTACTCTGCCTGTATCTCCTAAAAATCCACCTACTTCAGCAAAATAAGATTTTTTGTCTGGCTCTTTAGGATCGTAAAAGAATTGCTCACCTCCACCTGGTGCCTTAAAGTTACCGCGTATCCCCAAAGTAACATGACCTTTTCTAGGTGAATCAAATTTTAGGACTGCTAATTCACAATCTATACCTAAAGATGTTAACAATACTAATGCTAACCTTGCTTTGTCCTCACAATCACCCCCATAGATAAGAGTATTTAGAGGACTACGAATGATTAGAGTCTCTCCATCCTCTACCCTAGGCAAGCAAAATGCAATGTCAACTATTCTCTGAGCTTTTGCTTCTAATGATTGATCTGTAAGAAATTTTGGTGAAGTCAAGTATTTTGCAAGAGAAACTAAAACAGGATCTGTGTAATCTAATCCACGCAAATAAAGCTGACCTTTAGAATTATCTCCTGTATTGTCTTCAACTTTGTTATGATTAGCACGGTAATAATTATTAGGAACTGCAAACATTAGATTATCAACTTGACCTCTTTGTCTGTTAGGAATACGAAACTGCCATACATAATCTGATTCTGGATTAGAAATACCATTTCCTGAAGAATTATTAATAAAGTGAGAAGCATTTGCAACTTCTGATTCTAAATCCTTGATTTTTTGATGTTGAGTTATATTTCTAACTAATGAAATACCTAATGCAGTAACTAAGCCACATATAACTAAATTCTTTCTTAACATAGTGTTGAGTTTGAGTTTCTTTATTCAATTAAGTCTTATGCTGCTTTTCTGATGTACCTAACTGCATTATCATTTTGAAGTATAGTCAGTAAGTCTCCTGCAGCATAAAAAGAAGTTGTTGAACATCTTATAGAACCAAATGCTGCATTATTAACTAAACTTAATAATATAGGATTCCTTCCTCTGCTTTTAACAAATGAAGTTAAATTGGGATATGTTTCTGGTGCTATAAAAACATCGCCAGTCGTAACGCCATCAACAAAATTTGCGCCAAATTCATGTTCGCCATGCTTTAACATATGGATATCACTTACAATCTTTTCTTTTTGCAACCTTTTAAAATGATCAACAATCTCCTCAGATGTTTGTGATGGAAGATAAGTCGATGCTCTTTGTAAATCATGCTGATCTGTCCTATAAACTAATTCCCTTACACGATAAAACTTTTTTTCTTGACCTGCAGATTTTTGCAAAGCTGGAGCGTTTAAAACCACTGCACATTTGCCATCTTCTTCTACAAACCAGTTCATCTTAAAATCAAGATGCATATTTTCCTGAGCTTCTGTAGTTGTATTTCCACCTTGAGGTAAATCAACAACATATACTTTCACATTGTTTTTTGAAATAAAACCATGCAGTGCCATTGCCATATCCTGAGCTGCGCGATATCCTGTTCTTTCTGTTATACCAATATATATTGCCTTATGGGAATTATCAGACTGACAATTTCCAAAAAATTTGATTAAATTACCTCCTTCCCAGATGTGTTCAGGTTGAACAATTTTTGCAGGATCAAGTCCAAGATTAATTAGCCCTGCTCTAACTAAGTTAGGCTCAGCCTGCCTGACAAGTTTCTGCATATTGCCTAGCAATACTGAATAATCATTTTCACCTTCTACGCTAAATACTTCGTGAGTATCAGTAGCAAAGAATATATTTGAGCCAACTGGGAGTGTCATTGTGGCACTATATCTTGTGCCATCAGCTTTCATTATTGAACCATCTCTAGTAACAACAGTAGTGCCAGCAACATGATCTTTTCTACCTGCACCATATGCTTGCATGATTTTTTCCATTCCTATTGGTCCTTCCCCTCTAAACAATAAGTTATTCCATGCGAGCGCATAATGGATAGCATCTTTCGGAGAACAATTATTTCTTATCATAATTTCATCACGGTCTTTTAATATTTGCTGTTCAATTAAACTCCATTCTTCAGTTGTGAGTTTAACTCCATTTCTAGAATGTTCTAAGCTATCATTGAAGATAGATAATGCCTCTGAAGCCCATTGTCTCATATCACCCATTAGTTCTTCTAAGGAGTGAGGTGTTCTGGCAATAGTATCTTTAAAACTAGGACCTGCTTCTCTTGGCCCTCTTTCTTCAAATAGAGTAGTATAGAGAGGATCTTTTTGTATATATTTAATCAGTGCATCTTGCATAGAAGCATGTAGATCAATAACATTGATGCCTCGGCTTTGATATAATTCGACAACATTCTTATTATCTTTAACTAAAGCATTACCATCAATTTTTTCAGTATCTTCATATAGATTAAGTTCTTGCGGAAGACATTTTGCCAATAAAGTAGAAGCAATATTTGGTCGTATAACTATAGCATACATTTTCTTTTTATTAGTAGATGTGTTTTCTGGCATGCTAAGATTATAGAAACAACGTTTTGCTTATAAACTTTTTGTATTTTTACCCTTATAAAGTAACAACCAACCAACCACAACCTTTAAATACCACCGGCTGTTTTATTAATCTTCTCGCCACCAAGTCGATATATTTTTAGATACATTATTCTAAAATACAACATATAGAGACTAAATAAAGTCTAGGGGGTATTATTTGCCCGTTAGATGAAAATATGCATACTTGAAAGAATGCTCAAGTACTAGGCAAGTTTGATGTAAATAGTAAATAACCTTGATTTAGAGTTGCTAGTAAAATAGTAATTTCTAAAAGCAAATTTCTTTGAGTGAATGTTTACGACTAGATACAATGATCACAGGATCTGAAATAGTATATGTATGATCTATTAATTTAGATTTAGCATGTACATGAAAAAACAATACCCGTTGATCCTGCGGGAGGTTGCCACTAGTAGGATTCGGCTAAGCCATGCAAGTTGGAGGCAGCAATGCCTCGGCATAATGCTCAGTAACACGTCAATAATCTGCCCTTAAGCTCAGGATAACCTTGGGAAACTGAGGATAATACTGGATATGGGAACCATACTGGAATGTAGGTTCCTTCAAACGCAAGGCTTAAGGATGAGTTGGCGGCTGATTAGGTAGTTGGTGAGGTAAAGGCTCACCAAGCCTAGGATCAGTAGGGGCCTTGAGAGAGGTTGCCCCGAGAAGGGCACTGAGATACTGGCCCTAGCCCCACGGGGTGCAGCAGGCGCGAGAACTTTACAATGCGCGAAAGCGTGATAAGGGAATCCTACGTGCCAACGCAATGCGTTGGCTTTTTTCAAGAGTAAAAATCTTGGAGAATAAGTGATGGGCAAGACTGGTGCCAGCCGCCGCGGTAACACCAGCGTCGCGAGTGGTGACCGGATTATTGGGCCTAAAGCGTTCGTAGCAGGCTTTGTAAATCTTTTGTGAAATTGTTGGGCTTAACCTAACAACGTGCAAGAGACACTGCAAGGCTAGGAACCGGGAGAGGTAAGGAGTATGCTGGGGGGAGCGGTAAAATGTGATAATCCTCGGTGGACTACCAGTGGCGAAGGCGCCTTACCAGAACGGATTCGACTGTGAGGAACGAAAGCTAGGGGAGCAAACCGGATTAGATACCCGAGTAGTCCTAGCTGTAAACTCTGTGAGCTAGGTGTTGCATATTCTTTTAGGAATATGCAGTGTCGAAGTGAAGATGTTAAGCTCACCGCCTGGGAAGTACGGTCGCAAGACTGAAACTTAAAGGAATTGGCGGGGGAGCACCACAAGGGGTGCGGCGTGCGGTTTAATCCAATTCAACGCGGAAAATCTTACCAGGGGCGACGGCAGGATGAAAGTCAGGTCAAAGACTTTACTTGACGAGCCGAGAGGTAGTGCATGGCCGTCGACAGCTCGTGCCGTAAGGTGTCCTGTTAAGTCAGGCAACGAGCGAGACCTATGTTTACAATTGCTAACAGGTTCTTTGGAATGACTGAGCACATTGTAGAGACTGCCTGTGAAAACAGGAGGAAGGTATAGGCCACGATAGGTCTGTATGCTCCGAATCTTCTGGGCTACACGCGCGCAACAATGGTAGTGACAATGGGATGCAACGCTGAAAAGTGAAGCTAATCCTCTAAACACTATCCAAGTCCAGATTGAGGGTTGTAACTCACCCTCATGACGTTGGAATCCCTAGTAATCGGATTTCATTACAGTCCGGTGAATATGTCCCTGCTCCTTGCACACACCGCCCGTCAAGCCACCCGAGTAGGGTTTAGATGAGAATTAGTTTTTAACTAGGTCGAATCTAAGCTCAGCGAGGAGGGCTAAGTCGTCACAAGGTATCCGTAGGGGAACCTGCGGATGGATCACCTCCTTTTTTATTTTCTTTTTGAAAATAAGAACAATCAAACTTGCCATTTTTTTATTTTTTTTTCATGTTCACAAATCCATAATCATAAATATTGCTGATTATTCGGGCTCGTAGCTCAGCCTGGTAGAGCACCTCCCTTGCATTGCTTAATAACAAGTGAGGAGGGGGCCTCGGGTTCGAATCCCGACGAGTCCATCCATTATCGTCGGGATGAGAGATAATCAGAATAATTTCATATCAAAAAAATCAGAAATTAACAGATTCATTTCACGCTTACAAATTAAATTGTGTAGGAGAGTTCATCAACTGGGTTTTTGACCTCTGGAAGAGACTGAAAGTAAACCAAATACTTTTTCACGTTTATGAAGCCATGCATAGTATAGTACGCATCTAAATGGTGTGTATTCAGTATAGAAAAGACGCTATTAGGTGGAGGACTCGGCTCATATTGATGAAGAAGGGTGTGACAAGCAACATTATGCTTCGGCGAACTGCACGTAAGTGTTGAACCGAAGATACCTGAATGTGACTTCACTACCAAGACAGTAATGTCGAGCAACGCAGGGAATGGAAACGTCTTAGTACCTGCCGGAAAAGAAACCAATTGAGATACTGTTAGTAACAGCGAGTGAAAACAGCACAATGCAAACTGAATCCTGCCAGTAATGGTAAGGAGATGTGGTGTAACAAGACTTTCTTTTAGTCCTAAGGTGCAAACTCAAAGTCTCCTGGAAAGGAGTGCCGCAGAGTGTGATAGCCACGTAGGGGAATGCATCCGGATGTGAGAGTATCTTGAGTACTGTATCTCGGATATGATACAGGAACTTGGGAGGCATTAACTTCCAACATTAAATACATTATGAGACCGATAGCAAACTAAGTACAGCGATGGAAAGTTGAAAAGAACCCATAACAGGGAGTTCAAAGATCCTGAAACCTAATAGCTATAGTGAGATAGGGCTCTTCGGAGTTCTATCGTACGTTTAGAATAACGTGCCAGGGAGTATATCTGAGTGGCAAGGGTAATTCGAAAAGAAGTACCCGAAGCGAAAGCAATTAGCCCGCAAGCAATGAGGGGCATGGTATGAAAGTGCCATAAGTCACTTGGATACGACCCGAAACCGGGTGATCTAACCCAGGGTAAGATGAAGCAAGGGTAAAACCTTGTGGAGGTCTGAAGAGGTTCTACGTGCAAGTGTTCTTCTAACCTTGGGCTAGGGGTGAAAAGCCAATCGAACCCGGTGATAGCTGGTTCCTACCAAAGTTGGCGTAAGTCAAGTCTGGACAGAGATAGCAGGAAAGGTAAAGATACTGATTAGTGAGTTAGGTTCCGAAAGGGATCGCTCACCTGTCAAACTCTAAAGCTTCCTGCATCTGAGAAGTCTGGAGACGGGGACGCGAGGTAAACTCACGTTTCGAAAGGGGAACAACCCAGACTATAGTTAAGGTCCCTAAATATCAATTAAGTGTGAAAGGGTGAAAAGTGTTTATTGTCATAGACAGCGAGGAGATTGGCTCAGAAGCAGCCATCCTTTAAAAAGTGCGTAACAGCTTACTCGTCAAGACAATAGGCCTTGAAAGTGGACGGGACTAAATTGATTACCGATACTATAGACCGCACAGCTGTGCGAGTGATAGGTAGGCGTTCTGCTAGAGTAGAAGTACCTTTGAGAATTGGTATGCATCTTGCAGAAATGAGAATCCTGGTGGTAGTAGGATCTAAGCAGAGTGAGAATCTCTGCCACTGAAAGGGCAAGGGTTCCTTGACAATGTCGATCAGTCAAGGGTTAGTTGGTCCTAACCAATCTCATAACATGAGAAAAGGGAAAGGGAAAAAGGTTAATATTCCTTTACTATTTTGGTATGAGTGGCAACACAAGCATGATTTCAGACGCTTGCGGTTAGAGCGACATGAACCATCGTTCATGTTAACTAAGATAAATCAATGGAGTATCGTAATGATGAGAAATTGATTAAGCTTAGGAATAGTATTCTGTACAGAGTATTTGCTCAATACCTTGAGTCCATGAAAATGGAATCGTGAAAAAACCAGAATATCCATACCCAGAACCAACACTGGTGCCCCTAGGTGAGAAGCCTAAAGTGTGATGGATTAATCCGTCTTAGGGAATTCGGCTAATTGGCCCCGTACCTTCGGTATAAGGGGTCCCTACTCTAGTGTCCTTATGGATGGCCAGAGTAGGGCGCAGTGACTAAGGAGGTCCGACTGTTTAACAAAAACACAACCTTTTGCTAGCCCGTAAGGGTGAGTACAGGAGGTGACGTCTGCCCAGTGCTAGTAATTCAAACTCCGGTTCAACGGAGCTAAGATCTAGTAAACGGCGGGGGTAACTATAACTCTCTTAAGGTGAATTCGTTGCCTTAAGACCTGATAGTTAAACAGATACGTCTAGAAAAGACAGGATAAAAATTTGGCTATATGCTGGAACCTCTTGATGAATTTCTTGTAGGAAATTGTAGAAGCGATTTTGCAACAAAAACTGAAAATCAAGAAATAAAAGACAATCAGCAGGAAAGGCTTCTTATGAAAAATTAAGAAGAATCCTCAGAGACTGAATGCCAGACTAAACTTAGAAGAAATTTTTGATTAAACTTTTTCTAAAAAAGTTTAGAAGATACAGTCCGAACATAACAGCGATGTTATGAGATCAGCAGAAATGCCTGATCCGATTCTTGAAATTATTTAAGTGAGAATTCGTAACACGTCCGAGCGAAATACCTTGTCGTTTGATTGACGACGCGCATGAAGGGCGTAACGAGATCTCCACTGTCCCGAGACGGACTCCACTGAATACACTCCTTCGGTGCAAAGGCCGAAGATTTCCAGTGGGAAGCGAAGACCCCGTGAAACTTTACTGCAGCCTGTTGCTGTAACGCAAGCTTTATTGCAAAGCGTAGCTAGGAGTTGCTAAGCTTGGACTTTCGGGTTCAAGATAGACGACAATGTCACACTAGCCTATAGAGCTTACGTTGCTAACCTGTTTACAGGGACAACAATTGGTGGGCAGTTTGGCTGGGGTGGCACCCTGTCGAAAAGGTATCGACAGGGCCCAATGGTTGACTCAACCGGTTTAGAAATCCGGTGTAGAGTGCAAGAGCAAAAGTCAGCCTGACTGAGATCACAATAATACTGGTCTCAGAAACGAAAGTTGGGTCTAGCGAACCTCTATGCCTCCTTAATGGGGGCTAGGGATGACTGAAAAGTTACTCCGGGGATAACAGAGTTGTCGCGCCCGAGAGTTCATACTGTGAAGTGGGAAACTAACTTTACAAGAACATATCGACGGCGCGGCTTGCTACATCGATGTCGGCTCTTCCTATCCTGGCCGTGCAGAAGCGGCCAAGGGTGGGGGTGTTCACCCATTAAAAGGGATCGCGAGCTGGGTTCACAACGCTGTGAGGCAGTTGGTTTGATATCTACTGGAAATGTTTAGTGTCTGAGAGGAAGGAAGTCATAGTACGAGAGGAACTGACTTTCGACACCTCTGGTCGAGCGGTTATCTGATAAGGTATGCCGCGCAGCTACGTGTTGAGGGATAAATGCTGAAAGCATCTAAGCATGAACCCCTCCTCAAAAAGAGACACTACGGACTCCCATAGAAGATGGGTTTAATGGAACTGAGGTGTAAGCAGCAAGGTAACGAGCTGTTCAGCCTGCAGTTCCCAATACGTTCGTATCTGTACTGTGTTACTATGCATGGCATCATTTTTTTTTCTTATTTTGTTTTTCATTTTTTTATGAGATAGCGGGAGCTATGGTAGTGTTATGTTTAAGAAATTTTTAGTAGTTATTACTTTTTAATAGTAAAGTTTATATATAATTTGGCTATAACTCTATCAATGAAAGGCAAAAGCAATCAATCAAAAGGAGAAGCACAAACAAACCCAGAAGTAACAGATTCTCATCATGGTAAACCAGTAAAAAAGACTGAACCAATTTATTCTAATGATTTGATAGCTGTTTATACTGCATTTAGAGACCAAGTTTATGCCGCTCGCTCAGTATTACACCCTTGCTGCGAATATAATGCAAGCCCTGCGAAAGTCTTTGATAATGCAACATTTGTAGATTTAGATGCTGCTGCAATGGAATTATTCAAAAGATTTGGATTAAAAGCCCATAGACATGATATCAGAGAATATAAACCAACAGAAGAGCATGATTTAGTGATTCTTCTTAATCCCGAAATACAAACAGAATGGGCAACTCAACATCTGAGAAGTGGCGGTTACGTTTTGTCAAATGATTATCATGAAAATGCTACTTGGATGCATGAACATCCTGAGCAATTTACATTAGTAGGAGTAATTGATTTTGTAGAACAAGACAGAAGGAAAAATGATAATAGAGTCGTAGTTTCTAGAGATGTTAATGGTTTATTTGTCCCTGTAAAAGATGGTGAAGAGTTAATGAGATTAAGACCAGATATTTATGAATATTTAATGAAATCAATGCCATTTATGATTAAATTGGAGGGTGGCAAAGTTGGAGATACATTTGAAGATAATTATGCCAGATTTGCACCATTGATGAACAAGCCAACTGCGTTGCCTGCTAAAAAAGTTGCAGACTGGTATATTTTTATGAAAAGATAAACAAGAAATATATTCCTACTTAAACCCATTGCTCTGCGTGAAATAATCCACTTTAGTGATCTCTCCTCTGAGATACTTGATCATCACTTGCTTTAATGGGTCTTGCGGCACTGGCGCAGGTATTATACATCCTGATGCAGATGCTTGTGTACCTTGAGTTGCTGTTGAAGTTGCTGCGCCTACTTGTGAAGCTGATGTATCTGTCTCTTCAACGCCTTTTGCCCAGTTCATGACAACTGCGCCTAAAGCAACTGCAAACGCAACTAGAAGAACTGTGGCTATCAGAGGAGAAATTCCTCTTTTGCCTACTTTTTTGTTGAATAAAAACAAGGATTGCATTTTAGTATTATGATTTGTTCAAATAAATGTTAAAACCTTTTGCCGAATATCTCTTTGGCAACATGCTCTCTTTGGAGCAATAAAGTGTAGATGAATGTAGTGATTATCGCAATCTCAAAAATGCCATTTACCAACAGATGCGGATATGAAACTAAGTCAAGCATCCTAATGACAGTCAAGCCTTGCTCAACAATATAAATGCTTACTGCGATGAACAATAATTTCCATGGAGTCGTATAGATATGCTCGTCAGATTTTCTTCTGAATAGAGCGATGAATAGATAAACTACATAGACAACCAGCAATAAATTAAGCCTTGGAGCCCATGTTGTTAAAAATACTCCGATGTCAACTGCCATTTAAACCTCCTAAAACTCATCATGTTTTCTGGTATTATATTTTATCTGCGCAGATAATGCGAATATTAATGATATCAAGATTGCTGTAGGAACAATATGCGTCAAAAATGTAGGCAAGATAATCTGGAATGCAACTAGTGCGCCAAGTGTTTCCTCGACTGCAAACAATATCAATGCAACGATTAGAAGCCTCCATGGCTTTAAGTGCTCTGTCTCATGAGAGACCTTGAACAAAGAGGCTGCAAATATGCCTGCGACAACTGACAAGAAGATAGCTGCTACCTGCAAGACACCCTCTAAGTACTGTACCATCATGCACCTCTTTTTAATTAAAAATAATAAATAATATAATAGTGATATAAATGTGTCAATATATAAACATTTTGGTTTTGCGAAGCAAACCTAATTTTGATTAAACTTTTTTTAAAAGTTTAATATATAAAGATTATTACTAAGCGCTCTGTAAAAACCCAAGTATGTCATCAAATACCTTTTCCTTCATACTGCTCTTGATTATCACATGCTTATCAACATCATAGGTTATCATCTTTTTATCTGTGCTGGCAAGCTTTGAATTTATGATTTCTGCGCTCACAGGCACAACAGTAGGATCATTGGTTGCCTGCAATATCAACACTGGCTGTGTTATTTTATTTAAGTTCCTTTTGTATTTATTCATGGCACCGTATAATTCTGCAACTCCTGCAATTGCACGCTTGTCATAATAATATAGCTTTTCTTCATCTCCTAATGCAGATGCTGTTGTATAATCCATGAAATATTTTGCGATGAACGCAAGCTTGCTCTGCTTGTTCTGAAGATAGATAGGAGTGCCTATAGAAACTATACCTTTGATGTCCGGATGATTTCTTGCAAGGAGAAATGATAATCCGCCGCCAATAGATACGCCACCAACATAGATGTTTGGAGAATAGTATCTCAATGATTGATAGGAATATTCTAATGAATGATACCATTGCTCCCATTCTGAATATTTCAGCTGCTCAACTTCTGTCCCATGACCAAAAAGCCTTACACCATAGACAGTAAAGCCGTTTTTGTGCAGATACTCGCCCAGCTCTCTTGTCTCCCAAGGGGAAGCTGTGAAACCATGAACTAAAATTATTGCTTTGTCTGAGTTTTCATTTATAAGAAGATATGGCTCATTACCTAGACGCAAGCTGCTAGCTTTTGCAACAGTAAGATCATATTCATAATATTTTTGAAGCAATGAGAGCTGCAATGTCCTGTCATCTGGCGAAAATTCATATGATGATTTTAGGAGATTTATCTCGTTGCCAAGAGATTCTAACTGTAACTTGTATTCTGGGCTGTAATCAATAGTATATTCCTGCTTAAATGCAAATAATGATGCGACAACTAGAACAATGACAGCAAGAACAGAGATATAAATAACAGGCTTCCTGTTAAATTTAGGCATTTTCCTCTTTTTTGAATACATTATGATTTATAAAATACAGATGAATATAAAGCTTTTGGCTGATTGTAGGCGCATAGCTATTTTTTTATGTCATTGCTATGGCTATTAAGATACGGATCATCATAAGCACATAACAATTAATTTGAATGCAAAAATGCAAGAACATCATTAAACACATTTTCTTTGATGCTGCTTTTGGTCAGGACATGCTTGGTTTCATTGTACCAGATTAAGGTTTTATTAGAAGAGCCAAGATTTTTATTGATGATTTCTGCGCTTATAGGGAATACGGTTGTATCATTGGTAGCCTGCATTATCAAGACAGGCTGCTTTATTTCATTTAGATTTTTTCTGTAAACTTCAATCGCCTTGTAAAGCTCTTCAACTGCAGCAACAACATGCTTGTCATAGTAATAGGATTTTTCCTCTTCTGTTAGATTTCTAGGTGAATAAGCCATAAAATATTTCAAAAGGATTGCAAACATGCTCTTTTTGCTGTTAAGGTAGATGGGAGCAGCGATAGAGACTACGCCCTTAATTTCTGGATTGTTTTCTGCAAGCATCAAAGATAAAGCTGCACCTGTCGACACGCCGCCGATGTAGATGTTTGGAGAATAGTATCTGAGATTGGTATAGGCATCCTCGACTGAAGCATACCATTGATGCCATTCTGAATAATATAGTTGGTCAACATTTGTGCCATGCGCATATAATCTTACACCATAAACAGTGAAATTATGTATGAATAAGAATTTGCCTAACTCTTTTGTTTCCCAAGGAGAACCAGTCAAACCATGAACTAAAATTATTGTTTTATCTGAATTTTCATTAAGAAATAAGTAAGGCTCGTTTCCTGGTCTTACATTGTTTGCTGTAGCAATTGCTAGATCATAAGCATAGTATTTTTTTATGAGCAGATTTTTTAAAGTTTTATTTTCTGGAGATTCATGGATCAATCTCTTTAGTGAGTCAAGCTCTGTGTTGTATAATCCTAGTTTCGCTTTTGTCTGCTCGTTGTATTCTTGAGCAGGATTTTGATTAGAGAAGATAATAATACCAATTAAGATGGAGGATACTAGAATAACAGAAACTGCTAATAACACTTTTTTGCTTAATTTCATCATGAGCCTCTTTAGCTGAGTAAAATTTCAGTAAATAAAAACCTTTTGGCAAATATTTTTATAATAACATGTACTTCAGGCAGAACATCATGAAAGAACTAATCTGTTTAGGGATTGAAACAACTGCGCATACATTTGGAATAGGCATTGTGACAAGCAAAGGTAAAGTACTTGCTAATTATAAGAAAGCATACACTACAGAGAAAGGCGGCATTATACCTTATCATCTGTTTGAGCATCATACAAATGTCGCAACTGAAGTTCTTGAGGATGCATTGAAAATTGCAGGAGTAAAGATTCAAGATATTGGCTTAATCTCTTATTCAAATGCACCTGGCTTAGGAAATGCGTTGAGAGTAGGTGCTTTTGTTGCAAGATATTTGGCAGGCAAATATAAGATACCTTTAGTTGGAGTTAATCACTGCATTGCGCATCTGGAAATTGGAAGATTATTGACTAATGCAAAAGATCCAGTACTGCTTTATGCATCTGGCGCAAATACACAGATAATTGCATATGAAGGAAAGAAATATAGAATATTCGGAGAGACGCTTGATATTGGTGTTGGGAATTTTCTTGATTCATTTGCAAGGCATATTGGATTAGGGTTTCCTGGTGGCCCTAAGATTGAGGAATTAGCTAGAAAATATGCTGAGAATGAGAAAAATAAAAACATAAATATTGATAACTATAAAGAAGATAAAAATAACATAAATCATAATGTTCCTGATCTGATCGATCTGCCGTACAGCGTCAAAGGAATGGATGTTGCATTTGGTGGATTGTTGACAAATTTAAAACAAAAATTTGATTCCGATAAATTTTCTAAAGAAGAATTGTGTTATTCTGTTCAGGAAACTGTTTTTGCAATGTTAGTAGAAGTAAGCGAGAGAGCGATTGCACATACAGGCAAAAATGAGCTTTTGTTGGGTGGGGGAGTTGCCTGCAACAAAAGACTGCAGGAGATGTGCAGGATAATGTGCGAAGAGAGAGGAGCTAAGTTTTTTGTGCCAGCTAATGACGTGCTTGTCGATAATGGATTAATGATAGCTTGGAATGGAATACTAGCATTCAAAAACAATGGATATAAATGCATAAAGATAGAAAACGCTGATATCAAGCCGTATGAAAGGACTGATGAAGTTGTTGTTAAATGGAGATAAAAGTAGATATTAATTGCAGCATCATAATAATAAAGAAGAGAATTACATCACACCACTGGCATTCTCAAACTGTTTTTCGTCGTCTGGAGTAAGCTCTGAGAATATCATGCCACAGTCTTTGCAGACTAGCTCATCATCTTTTCTTTTGTATAGCACATTGTCGCTACCGCATTCTGGGCAGAGCTTTTGATCCTCGACTTTTTTCTTTGGCATTTATGCAATCACCTGTTTCATTGCAATATAAGTATGCACTAATAGTATTTAAAGATTATTGATTTTTTTTATGTTATTCAGCACTTCTGACTTGCCTTTCCAAACTAAGGCCTGTTCCAAAACTTCAATGATATTATCAACCGGAATTATGTTTATCTTAGAAAGCTGTTCTTTCGGCAGAACAATGTCCTGAACATTTGACCTTGGAACAATCACATTCTTGATGCCTGCTTCTATTGCTGCTTCCATCTTAGCAGAAACTCCACCGATAGGCAGCACTTCTCCTCTGACAGATAAACTGCCAGTCATCGCTGTATCCTGCCGAATAGGGATTTTCTTCAATGCAGAAATTATGGTTGTTGCAACTGCAATGCTTGCTGAGTCTCCTTCTACTCCTTCATAAGTCTGCAGGAATTGGACATAGATATCATATTTTTCTTTTATATCCTCGCCAAAGAATTTCTTGATTATTGCAGAGACATTTGTAACTGCTTCCTTTGCAATCTCTCCAAGCTTGCCTGTTGCAATTATCTTCTCTTCTTTGCCGCCTGGAGTTACTTCTGCTTCAATAGGAAGTATAATGCCTGAATATGTATCTGCGCCGCCCATAACAGCTAAGCCATTTACTCTGCCAATCTTTTCTCCTGCTGTGATGATGACTTCGTATTCTTTCTTTCGCTCAATAAATTTGTCTGCAAGCTGCTGCTCCAAACTTCTTGCTATCTTCTTTGCCTGCAAGACATGCTTTCGCTCGACAAATGCCGCCTTCTGTTCATGTGCAATATCGCCAGCTGCCCGAACTATCCCGCCTAAATCTCTCAACCTTAATGTGAGATGACCTTTTCTGTTTGCTCTTCTTTTTGCTTCAGTTATAATCTCATCAACTGCGTCTTTAGAAAAATGAGGTATTTTTTTATCTTTAACAATCTCTTGCGCAACAAAGATTGCAATCCTGTTGCGGTTTTCAATAGTATCAGGAATAGTCTCTGACATATAAACTTCATAACCATATCCTCTAATCCTACTTCTCAATGCAGGATGCATATGTTTCACTGTTTCCAGATTGCCTGCTGCTATCATGACAAAATCACATGGAACAGCTTCTGTTCGTACCATTGCGCCTGCACTTCTCTCGCTCTGGCCTGTGATTGCAAATTTTTTTTCCTGCAATGCAGACAAAAGTTCCTGCTGGGTAGCTGGATCTAATGTTGCAATCTCGTCTATGAAAAGAACGCCCATGTGGCTCTTATGAATCATGCCTGCAATTACACGTTCATGCGCAGGAGTGCCAAGGCCGCCTGATTGGAATGGGTCATGCAAAACATCGCCGAGAAGAGCACCTGCATGCGCGCCAGTAGCATCGTAAAATGGAGATTGCTTCTTGTTGTAATTATCCACAATAATTTTTGGGACAAGGATTTTTTTGTTGTTCATCCTTTGGCCAAGATTAATAAATATTACAAATGCGCCCAGGAAAATCATTCCTCCTAAGAAGAATGCAGCAAACATGATATCGCTTTTATAGTAAGATCTTACCCACCATGGTGAAAACATTGCAATCAATAAAAGGATGAACATGATGACATTCTGGTTCTTGAAAACATTTGCCGATTCCAGGCGAGAGCGCATCACTATGTCTCTCCCTTGGCCAGCTTTTACTGTACGAATCAATGGCTGATTTTCATCATTAGGGTTTGGAAAAGAGATTATGTCGTTAAGCTTTTCGCTGGGCAATAATTCAGCTAATGCCAATCCCAACATGCTTTTACCTGTTCCTGGCTCTCCAATCAACAGAACATGCCTTCTTTGGAGAGAGGCTTTCTTTATCACTTCAGAAGCTGCATCCTGGCCAATGACTTGATCTATTAATTTTGTTGGAATCTTAATATCTTTGGTTGTCTTATAATCTAATTCCTTGCTTAGGTTGACAGAAGCCGCATTAATTGCAGCAGATGCCTTTTGCTCTTTTTTATTTTCTGCAGCAGAAACTTTTTTATTATCTTTATTTTTTGTCTCCTGTGATTGCTTGTCTAATTTTTTCTGAACCATGAATTCTTTATATTTAGCGAAGATATAAAAATGTTTTGATAAGCATAAGATTTATATATTACGCTTGTAATACAGAGAGAGTACAATGACAACTACTATTGCGCAAGTAAGGCTGCCTCAAGGCATAATGAAGGAGATCAATAAGCTAGTCTCTAAAGGGCTTTATACGAATAAGTCTGACCTGATAAGAGAAGCAATAAGAAAGTTTATTTTTGATAAGCAGGTTGGTACAGTAGCTAATATGTGATTAGTAATATCATTTTATTAACCATAATGTCTGAATTTCTTTAATATTTCTTGACAATATTTTTAATGTTGCTAACATTTCTTCTTCTAGTTATATTGAGGTCGAGTAATTTGAAAGAAAAAACACTCTTTAAGCTTGCAATGATCTGCTTAGTTATTGGGCTGCCTGCATTGTATTTTCTTTCTTTGAGTATTGAAATAAAGGAAGCAGATATCTCTAAGATAAGTTTAGGGGATGTAGATAAGCAAGTGAAATTAGTCGGAAAAGTAGCAAGCGTTAGAAATTTTGAGAAAGCAAGCATAATTGAGATAACACAGCCAAGCAAGATTAAAGTGATAATGTTCGTTGAGAATGTAACTCTTGAGGACGAGCAGGAGATAGAAGTGTTTGGTAAAATAGGCGAGTATGAAGGAAAGCCTGAGATAATCGCTGATGTTGTGAGAAAGAAGATAAAGTGAGTGAATAAGAGATAAATGTGAGAATATTTGTAAGTTGAATGCATGATAAGTAAAAGTTATTTATTGAGGGAAACTGATGCTAATACTTGAGTTATTGATTGCAATCATCTGCGGAATTATAGCAGGCACAATAACAGGCATCACACCAGGAGTGCATATTAATCTAGTTTCTATAATGCTGTTGAGCGCTTCTGGGTATCTGTTTGGATTCTTGCAGCCGATAACTCTTGCTGTATTTATAATTGCAATGGCTATCACACATACTTATCTTGATGCGTTGCCTAGTATTTTTTTAGGAGCTCCAGATGCTGATCAAGTTTTGAATGTACTGCCAGGACACAGATTATTGTTGAAAGGACAAGGATATGAAGCAGTTAAATTGACAGTAATTGGAAGCTTTCTGTGCTTGGTTACGACGATTGTTTTTATTCCAATTTTAATTCCTGTTACACCAGTGATATTTTATTTTGTTGAGCCAGTGATGGGATGGATTCTACTTGTTACTTCGGTTTATATGATCCTGCATGAGAGAGGAATGCAGAAAAAGGTTTGGGCATTATGTGTCTATTTAATGGCAGGAATTTTAGGGATAATTGTTTTAACACTGCCAAACCTAGAGCAGCCTTTATTGCCGATGCTTTCAGGGATGTTTGGTATAAGCTCACTGGTAATGTCTTTGCACAATAAAGTGAATATTCCTGAACAGAAGATCTCTGAAGAGATAAGCGTCTCAAAGAAAGACCTGTCAAAAATAACTGCTGCAAGCACATTCTCTGGAGGGATAACTGGATTGTTTCCTGGCATAGGAGCTGCGCAGGCTGGAATAATAGGTGCACAGCTGGTTGGAAATATTGGAGATTATGGATATCTGATATTGAATGGTGGAATAAACACAGTAAATTTCATGTTTTCCCTTGTCACATTTTATACCTTGGAGAAAGCAAGGAATGGAGCAGTGCTTGTCATATTAGAGCTGATTGAGAAGATAAATTATAGTGAGCTGCTTGTTTTTTTGGCTGCTGCATTGGTTGTTGGCTCAATTTGTGTGTTTTTGACATTGTGGTTTGCAAAAAAATTCTCTAAGTTGATAAATATTGTCAACTATAAGTATATGTGCATCAGTGTGATAGTATTTGTGAGTGTGCTTGTGTTTGTCTTTTCCGGATGGAAAGGATTACTTGTAATGATGATCAGCACTGCATTAGGAATTATCCCTATTTCAGTGAATGTAGGAAGGAACCATGCGATGGGATGCCTGTTGCTGCCTGTGACTTTGTTCTTCTTGCTTTGATGTTTTGAAACATTTGAGATTTATATTTTTAATTTATTTTTGATACAAAAGTTTTATATAACTTAATGTTATTTTGATTTTTGCATGAAAATTAACAATAAAAAACTTCACAGCAGGCATAATTTTACAAAGCAGCTGCCTGATGCGCTGTATGGGCAGCTGGATGAGATACATAGCCTAATAGAGATCAATATTGAGTATATATGGTGCATCACGAAGGATGAAGACAAATTCATAAATGAATTCTCTAAGACTTATGCGCACGAGCTTATACATCTGCTTATGGCAAATATAATGCATGACCTGTTTGAAGTTGGAGAGGAGAAAGCTATCAGGCATCTACTGCATGAGGAGTGGGATAAGGAGCTGAAAGAGTATTACGAACAAAGAGGCAAAAAGTAAATTTTGATGAGTAGAGATTAGACATAGCAAATGATCAATAAATCAGCTTATTCCGCATGCAAATCAGCAATATTTTTAAATAAACAGGCTTTTCTAGGTACCATGAAAGCAAAAATAGCACATTTTAGAGGCGGAAAGCACACTCAGACAAATAACCATATGTTATTAGTAGCTGTGGGAGTAGATAATAGAGAGAAAGCTTCAAAGCTAGTAGGCAAGGAAGTTGTGTTTTTGACTGAGAAAGGCAATGCGATTTCTGGAAAGATTGCAAGCGCGCATGGCAACAGCGGAGTGTTAAGGGCGGTATTTGAGAAAGGCATGCCTGGGCAGAGCATCGGCAAAGAAGTTGAGATAAAGTAGATAACCAGTTTTTCTTGAGATTTGTTTTAATATGTAGAAGATAATTTAATCTAATTGATTTTGTTTTAGAATTATTTTTGATTAGATCAATCTCTTATTTATCTTATTATCAATGCGCAGGAGCATGAGCTGGTACTGATGCGTGTGTATCATTGGCAGCTGCTTTAATATCTGGGACAATTGATTTAGCGAAAGAGATTGAATTGTTGATAGTGCCTGCTACTGTTTTATAGAAATTTGTCGCAATGGAACCTATATTAGTGGCAATATCTTTTGCGCCATAATATGCTGCTCTACCTGCTTTTGTCTTCAGGACATAATTGTCAAATACATATTTGAATGCCCATGATGCACCCAGCGCCCCAAGCCCGATATAAGGTGCTACAGCTTTATATGCAGTAGTGCTAGCTGCCCAGATATATGCACCAACTGCTTTTATAGATGAAACCCCATATCCAACCGGACCATAATACAGTGATGCTGTTGTCTTTTCCAACCCAGATAGATCCCCTCCGCCAGCAGGTGCAGGTTCAACGCCATGGCTATCTTGATGCGGCGCTTCATGGTCTGGCGGATGTGCCCCATGAGCTGCAGCTTCTGCTGCTTTTACTGCGTCATCAATGTGTGCTTCTGCCATTTTTTATAGTTGATTTTTTATCAATTAATTTAGTTGGTTTTTATTTTTACTGGTTTTTGTAGGTTGTTTTATATTTATTATTTTAGTTTGAGTTGTCCCTGTTTTTTATCAATGAGCTCCTGCTAATCCTGGCATGCCTGGAGCTTTTTCCTGCTCTTCTTTTTTCTTATCCTTATCATCTTTTTTAGCAGTCATGAATCCGTAAACAGCATCTCCTATACCAAATAATGCATCTCTAATAGCGATAGGATTAAATTTGCCGATAAATTTGCCGATATAGCCTGCAATCTCGTTAGGAAATGCTGCAGCGCCTGCAAAGAACCAGTTTGCATATAAAACAACCGGCATGAAAGTTTCTTTCATCTTATCTGCGATGTAATTATAGCTTTCTTTGAGTGTTTTTATTGGATGCAATAACTGGTCTTTTAAGTAATTCAATGCTCCCTTTGCTTTTAAGATATATTCTCCAACGTATTGTGTCACCATGAAAGGAAATGTTGTTGCATACATGTATGCAATCTTAGCTAGGGTTGAGAATTGTTCAAAGGGTATGCCAAATAAGTATGTTGCAGTTATGCCTAAACCATAATACATATAACCGCCCATCAATGTGCCTAATAATGTGCTCAGTGAAATATCTTTGACGGTATTTTTTACACCTGTTTTCCAATTGCTCAAATATTGTCCTATACCAAAACCTGCTCCAATCGATAGACCTGTAGTGCCCCAAGCATTATAGCCAAGAGCCAAGCTTCCCGCGCCTAGGCCTGCGTAAAAGAGGTTGTTGACAATAGAGCTTAAGCTACCTGAAGCTTGAGCCTTGCTCTCTTCTTTATGCTCTCCTTGTTTTTTCTCTTCAACTTTGTGCTCTAAATCTTCTGCCATTTTTTTGTCTTTTTCTTTTTTTATTTTTTGAATTATTTTTTAAGTTTCAGATTTTTTTGTTATTGTTATTTTTTTAGTGTCATCTTTGAATTTTTTATTTGGATTATCTTTTTATCATCCATGAGCTCCAGCTAATCCTGGCATTCCTGCTCCAGCTTTTTCTTTCTCTTCCCTGGCTTTTCTCTCATTATCTTCTCTTTTTATCCTGTCATTTTGAGGCCAAGTAAGATAATTCTTGACAGAGTCTTTCAAATATTGAGGAAATGTCCTTTGGTCTGCGTCCTTGTCCTTTGAGCCAGAGCCTAATGCGAGCCTGTAAAAGAATCTTGCAACTGAGCTCAATGCGATCTTGTAATAGCCTAGATTAAACATAGGTGCAAATACCGAGATTCCTGGGATGAAAGGGATAAGTGCGCAGGTGCTCTTAGTTGATGCAATGTATTCTTCTTTAAGGCGCTTTTCATACAGCTCTTTTCCATAGCCAAATATTTTCCAAGGCTTAAGAATATATGTGAACATGGATTTACCTGACTTGTAGAGGTAATCGATAGCATGATAGCCAAGATTAAAGACAGGTATGATCGCTGCGTAAAATGCCATGGCATAGCCGTACTGGCCAAGCATGGTTGCGCCTTTGCTTTGAAAGTGTGCCATCTGCTTGAATAAATTTGCAAGTATTGTAGTTATCAGGCCAGATGTTTTTGCTTCTGCCATCAAGCCTTCTTTTGTTGTCTTGCTTTTTTTGGTGTACCAGTGTGCAGCGCTGTAAGCTCCTAATACCCCAAGATAATTTATTATGCCGCCAGTATAAATACCGAGCGCAGTTGATAAACCCAGTTCTAACATGCTCTTAAAAGAGAACTGACTAACCTTGTCATCTATTGTACCAGTTTTCTTCGCATCATTCTCAGGATGCTGTGATGCATCTGGATGTCCTGGCTGCAATCTTTGCTCTAAGTTCGGTTCTGCCATTTGGTTTTTTTTATTTTAGTATTTCATTCTGATTTTTTTCATGATCTTTTGTTTTGAATTTTTTGTGTAATTTTTTTGATGTGTTTGCTTCATTTTGTTAGCCTGCCAACTAGTTGTTAATCATCATCTACCTCCTTGCCCTTGGCCCATTTGCTGGAGAAGCTGCTGGATCTGCTGCTGCTGCATCCCTTGCTGCTGTTGCTTCTTCTGCTCTTCTTCCTGCTCTTTCTTTTTCTTTGCCTCTTCTTCTTCACGCTTTTTTCTCTCATCAGCGGGCCATGTGAAATAATTTGAGACGTAATCTTTGGCTTTCGAATACCATGGCTTGTCTTCTTTGTGCTCTGCATTTTCTCCATGCTCGTCTTTCTTGCCAGATGAGATTATATTGAACAGCAAATCGTTAGCTGCGCCTATTGCTACCCTTGCATGATTGTTTGTAAGATAGTTCAAAGATAGGAAGTTAGGCAACCAGAAAGTCAATGAAGCTTTCTTTACATTGCTCCAGAAGTTTGGCTTTAGGTCCTTCTCGTAAGCTTCTGCTAAATAACTAAAAATCTTGTGCGGCTTTGTCAATACATTCTTGAAGCCAATCTTATCTCTCAAATAGGTGAATACCCTATATACACCTACAAAAGGAGGATATAATACAGGATTGAACAATAGAGTCTTCGCTACTTTGCCAAAGAATGTTGCAGTTTTAACTCCTGCGCTGTACCAATCATAGAGATTATATATGGCATAGCCTAATCCACCAAACAACAATCCTGTGTAAGCTGCCTTGTAGATGTCTTTAAAGGTAGTAGGCTTTTTCTCTTTCCTGTTCATATACCAAGTTCCCAAGACATAACCAGCCATTGTAGCTAGAGGAGAGGGAAATGCATAGTAGAGAACACCTGCGCCTATTGCAGTAAGCTTAGTCAAGTCCCACAATTTACTTGAAGTTGATTGGACTTTTGATTCTAGGTTTTGCTGAGGATTTCCATGTGCTCCTTGTTCTGATGCATGGCTTCCGCTAGCTGAATTATGTGTATCTTGTACTCTTTCCTCTAAGTCAGCTGCTTGTGTCATTTAAGTGATCACCTTGTAAAATAAAAAAACCTTGGAGGTAGCCCTAATCGCGCGAAAAAACCTAAGAACCACCCCCAAGGTTGATTTGAGGTAAGCGTGAAAGTAAGAGAAAAATTTAATAGGAGATTTTATGGTAGAAAATTTAGGGTTTAGATTATTTTTGCAATCAAATTTAGATTTATTACAAGAAGAACCATGAATAAGAGGATTATGAATTATGTTATTATGAGCAATAAAAGAATCTGCTGCAAAAAGTTTATGCTGCAATCTAAGTAAATCTAAGTACAAATACCTAGCTAAGTCTATTTCCATCTTACCTCAAATCTCTTCTTACCTCAAATCATGCAGTTTGTTATTACTGCTAAATAGTTATAGAAATTCTTGAGAGTATATAAGCTTTGTGTTTTTTACTACCAGAGGAGAGTTAATCAATAATAATGAACGAGAAAAATGAAATAGTGCCTAAATTAAAACAGAAATAATGGTATTTTTTAAGTAGTATACTATCCAGTCAACTTCTTATTTAATATATTTTAGAGAGTTATAAGTTTTTTATCACTAGTTTATGATATCAGAAGCTTTATATATTAGTTATATTATCCTAAATATATACTAGCTAGTATATTTATTCCAAGTCTGCATAGAATTCTTCTACCCCCAAAACAGAAGAGCAGGCTTGGAGTTTTTTCTCTTTGTTTTTTGCGTTGATGCCTCGCAAGGAAAGATTTAAATAGTTGTAGATTATTTAGTATATATACTGTTTAGTATACTTTTTGTTTTTTTGTGTTTGGATTTTGAGAGAATATAGTGTGTTTTGAGCATAAAGAAAAAATTGCAGGTAAAAGAAAGCACTGTGTACAAGAATATAGTAGCTGAAAATAGGAAGAACGCAATAAAAAGAGAGAGTTATGTAGAGAGGCTTCTGAAGAATTTAAGCGAGCATAAGCTAAAGCATGGCAGAAATCTTGCTTTAATCGGCAGTTTAAATATCGGCAAAAGCTTTATTCTCAAAGAGTTTTTGAAGAGAGCATCTGATGAAGAAAATAATGGCAATGAGAACAATGATAAGAAGTCAAGCGAAGGCAATTCTGTCGCTTATGTTGATTTTTCTAAGATAGGATTAACGCCAGAAGAGCTTGCCAGATCATTGTTGCTGAGTGTTGCAAGCTGGCACCTGAAGAAAGATGTTTCTGATCTAGATGAGTGCAAGCTTGGTTTTGAAAGCACCAGAATTGTTGAGCAGGTGAAGAATGAATTTCTAAAAATAAAACCAGACCATAAGTTGCTGCTGCAGCTTGGATTTAATTTTAGTGAAGCGTTATGTAAGGATAAAAGTTCTACAGATAAAAATAATAATTTGCGTATGGTTGTTTGCCTTGATGAGTTCTGGAAGCTGCTTGATTTCAACAATTATGACCAGATAGATGATGTTTTAAATTTATTTAAGCAGATTGTCTTTTCTCAGTCGCATGTTAAGTATGTTGTTATCGGAAGCGCAGTCACATTGATGAAAGATATTTCTAAGAGATTAGATTTTGAGATTGTTGAGATTCTATCAATGACTTCACGCGAATTAAGCCATGAAGATAATGCAGATGAGCTTTACTATTATTCTGCCGGAGTGCCATTGTATGTTAATGCACTCAAAAATAGGCAAAAGATCGCTAAAAATTCTGAAAGTGAGATGAGCATCAAAGAAGCGTTTGTTACTGAGACACTCTGGAAATCTGGAGCAATATATCATGCATGCGAAAGAAAGCTTGATGATTCTCTTGATAGAGCAAGAGGCAGAGGATTGTTAATCAGCATATTAAGAGAAATTTCTGCTGCAAACTCTTCTGGATTAAGATTGAGTGAAGTTTCTCGAGGGATATATAGAAGCGCAGGAGTTACAAAAAATCTAGTTGAGAGGCTTGTTAAGGTCGATCTGCTTGTCAAAGAAGCAGGCAGATTCAGGTTTAATGATTCTGTTTTGAAATATTGGTTCAAGAATTTTGTTTCTGGCAATGAGTTTGAGGAGATTCCTATAAAAAATGAGATTCGTAATATTGAGGTAGACCTATGATTGCTGGATCTACGAGAGGAAAGAAAAATGCAATCTGGAAGCTTGTAATAGTTTTAGCTTTAGCTGTTATGATGTTTAGCATAGTGGCAAGTTTTGCTGCTGCAGATTTGAGTGATACTTGGGACGGCATCAAAGATAAATTCAGCGGATTAGGAGACACATTTAGTGGTTTAGGAGATACTGCAGGAGGATTTGCAGGAAGCAAATGGGTTGTGATAATAGTAAATGCTGCAATATTATGGATCATAGGATATGTTGTAACATCAATCATGTTTAAAGACCTGAAAGAACAGAAGGTTGCGATAATACTTGGGGTGATAGGCGTTGCATTATTAATCGCATACCAGATCTACCAAGCAAATATAACTGAATTCCTGTGGAAGATTCCTGAAGTAAGGGATTTTATGTATCCGAGAGTTATTGTTAATTTAGTTGTAGTTGTCTCATTGCTATATATATTGTATTTTGTGCTTGAGCTAAAGCCAAAAGAGCTTAACAGCAAACCATTTGATGTTATCGTGTTTGTGGTAATATTGCTGATCGCATTCAATGCAGTAAAACCAGTGCCTAGTTATAACAAAGAGACGTACCATTACATCTGGGAATGGGAGAGCATCGTGCCATACAGGTTCTTTTTGTTGGGAGATTCTGGATGCACATATTACCAATATGAGACAGACCAATATTATCAGGAAGAGGATAAATGGTACAGAGATGCATTATGGGGAGGAGATGAAGGATGGTTTGGAGATGACCTGATCACTGAACCAAAGATAGTCGAGGAATTAGATAAAGCAAAAGAAGTTAGAGAAAGAATTAAAGATGTTGTTGACAGAAATGAGCTGACAAATTCAGATGAAAGAAGCTTCTATGATGCGACCAAAGGATGGCCAGAAGGCAGAGTTACCATCAAATCAAAAGTAGATAGATATTGTTATACTGCTGCTAGTATCCAAGAGTTGCTTGACCAGAAATCGAAAGATGAGCCATACAAGCCAACTGAAAAAGAGCCAAGCACTGAAGAGATTACCAATACAGGCGGCTTTGGAATATTGCGAGGCTCGCACTTAATAATGCTGATATTGACCATGATCGTCCTTTCATGGGTAGCTGGAGTCTGGAAATGGTTTGAAGGCAGCACAAAATTGCCATATGTACTCTCTTTTATTGTTGCTGCAATGATTGCGCATTCAGGAATTGGGATGCAGCAGTTTGCATGGCTGATACAGATGTTGATAATATTAGGATTGTTTAAAGCATTCGGCGGAGACTTTGACAAGTTCTTCGGCAAGGAAAAGAAGTTCTCAACATGGGTGTTTGCAATATTATCTGTCATGATTGTCGTGTCTGTGACTGAGATGGTAAAGCCTGGATATGGATTACCATTATTAAAATATTTAACATTTGGAAATATATACGGATTGTTTGAAAGCCCAATGCATCTGATAGTGGGAATATTGCAAGTGGTGTTGGCTGGTGCTGTATTGTTTGCGCCATGGAAAAAACGTTTCAAGATCCCGATTATAATCTTCCTATTGTTTGGAATAAAATTCATACCTGGATTTGGGCAGTATGGATTGAATGGGACTAAGGCTACTGTGATAAGCTTAGTCATGCTTGTAATCGGATTCATTGCGATGATATGGCTGACAACACAGGATGAGAGAGCAAAGATGATCTTGGGAAGGGGCTGGGGATATATGAAGAATAGATTTTGGGAGTTCCTAAACGAAAGTGGGATTGCAGGAAGATTAGGAATGCGCAGATTGACAGAATCAGATATGCCAGGAGAGATGCCTTGGTATATCACAGTAAACCTTCCATTGTTCTATTATCTCTTTAACCTCTGCAAAAGAACATGGATATATTACCAGTATTGGAATGTAGTCAGAGGATTGATAACTGGCAAGCCTAGCATGATTGAGACTGTTTATAAGGGCATGAAAAGGCATTATAATTTAAAAACGCTTAAGAGACAGGTAATGGATTATAGGAGCGCACCGACCAATTTTGAGACCAAATACATTTATTCTGGTGTTAAGACAAGTAAATCAGATGATGAGGATGATGAGGAATATGTCCTAAGAGAACCAGCAGCCTTAGGTGGTTGGTGCAGCCATCATCAGAAGATTGCTAAAGTATACAATGAAACTGTTGAGTTATCCATGTATGCTAAAGCGGCTTTCTCAATAAATGATATGGATGGATTTAACCATTATCTTACACTTTTACAATCGAAGAAAAAACAATTTGATGATTTACAAGGTGATATAAGCAAGAGGTATAAAGGGTACAAAGAAAGGTTGGAAGCGTTCGGCAGCCATAATAAACTAAAAAGCATGATGATGACTGCATTTTTGATGGCAAATTCTTCAGGGTTCTATGATCACACCTATGTATTTGCAAAACCTGGAGCTCCTATCATCACTAAGGATGAAAATGGCAAAATAGTTCCTGGTGAACCAAAAGTTCCAGAGAAACACGAGAAAGGACAAGGAATGTACTATGAAGTCGATTTAGACGGCAAATTCATAGATGATAAGAATGATAATGTTGCTGAATGGGAAAGTGTAAATCAGGTTTATGAAGGAGATTTTGAATCTTACAGGGAAAAAAATAAACCAAAGCCAATTCGGCAGTTGGTTGATCCTCGAGATGTATTAACTTATGAAGATCATCTGCAAGGGAACGATGCTAACGATATTCTTAACTTTATGAACGCAGAGTGGGAATTATGGCTTAAAGATATGCAGTATGGAAGATATCACCAAAGAAGCAGATCAGCCTTTGATTACATAAAAGCATATTCCAGCAAACCTCCAGTATATCATGATAATCATATTTTCCCTGAAGAAGGAACGATAGTATACGACCAAAACCCTTCATTTGATCTACGAATACTCACTAATCCTGGAAAATTCAATTATTGGGGAAGAAGATATTATAGGCATATGGGAGAAAATTTTGGATATCCTGACAATCCAATACCTTGGATCTCTTTGCTAGGCATCACAATGTACTTGAAATATGAATTTGAAACATTGATGGAGGAGGCTGCACATGCAAAGGAATGGGCACAGAAGTTCCCTGCTGCAGGCAATCTGACAGATGAAAATACTTTAATCTCATCACTCTCAGACCATTTCCAATAGAACAAATAAATGAAAAAGAAAAATATCAAAATAATCAGACTAAAACTAAATCATAAAATAAGAAAGAAAAGATATGTAAGATACTAAAAAATGGCCGAACAACAGATACAAGAAAATAGTGTAAGAGAAAAATCTAACCTGCATAAGGCAATGATAAGGCTGATTCCTATACTTAAATTGCTCAAGGATGTAAATGAAAATGGTGTAGTCAAGATTGAAGAGTTCAACGAGCAGCTTAAAGACAATAGGATATTGGCAAAAAGCCAGAAATGGAAGATTGTATTTTTGTTGTTAGTTATTAAAAAACAGCTTGCAGAAAATCCAGAGGAATTCGTAAAACAGAAAGAGATGCATATTGCAGAGCTTGAGAAGCTTGGCAAAAAAGAGATAGCTGATGCAGTAAGAAATATTGAGATATCAAATCCTGAGCTGTTAAATTTGCTAAGAGAATTGCTGCAAGTAACTGCATACTTTAATAGGCAATATGAAAAGTCGCAGATAGGAGAGAAGCAGATATTGGCAGCAAGATTTAATGCAAGATTAAAACAAGATATGGAGAAAGCTAATGCTGCAGGTGCAAAAAGCAAAAATGAAGAGGAAGTCAAGAAAGAGGCTTCAGAAATAATGCAAAGATTAGGTGCAAGAGCAGAAGCTGGGGAGCTAAGGCATCTGATTGGATATTATGAGGATTTAGGTGACTTGAAAGAAAGAGCGCAAAGAGGAGGATTAAAGATTGAAGATGTGGTAAGTAGATTTAAGGAATATGAAAATGGCAATGGGAGAGCAGTTACAAGAAAAAATATTCCTATAAGAGGATTAGTAAGCGCATTTAATGATAAAAAGCTTAAGAAAGAGCTGGCAGAGAATGACCTGATAAGGAATCTTTTGACTTTTAAGCAACAAGAAGAATTTATCAAGGAGATAAAGCAATTATTGGACAAGGTATTGGAAAGCGATGATTGGGTAGGAGAGTTTACCACCCCAAGAGGTGAAACAGTCAGGATGCCTTTTATAAAGCTAAGAAAGGACCAGCCATCTGGATTTTATGATAATTTAGATAAAGGCCATAATTTTATCAGAAGGATAAGGGTTGATTTTGGAAACCATAAATTTGCAGAGGAATTAAAGACTGTCAAGAAAAATGCTAAAGAATTTCCCCCTGCATTTAAAGCTGAGTTTGATAGTATGTATAAAAGGCTGCATGATAATCCAAGATATCGTATAGATGTAATGATGGCAGCTATAAACCAACTTGATTCAGTATTTATAGATAGGATGAAGGAATTGGAAAAAGAGCAGCAAGCAATGTTAGCGCAAGAAGAGAGAAACATTGCTGATCTTATAAGAAAATTGCAGGCTGGCATCAAAGCAGCTATAGATAATTTTGTGAAGGTAATAGGCAAGCAGACACAAACAGCTGAAGATGAATGGAAAGAACTGAAATCAAGATATGAGCAGCAGGTAAAAGATTTTGTGCTTGAGCTTGATAAAATCCTGCTTGATGCTGAAACAATGAGGGATAGATTAGGTTTAAAGGAGTTAGATGATATTTTCTCAGCTAGTTTGGAACAGGAACAGGTCCTTACTAATGCAATCAGGACACAATCACAAAGGATTGCATCAGACAGGATTGATCCAGACCATCTGCCGCAGTTATATATGGATATGTTACCGATGACCTATGTGCACTCAAGGATAAATGAAGTGCATGCTGCAAGAGAAGAGATCAGATTAGTAGCTGATGAAAGGGCAGGCAAATCTTTTGGAGTAATCAAGGACATGACAGCAAGAGGCCAAGAGCTTATTAGGGAATACAGGGAAATGATCGGAACAATTGAGATGATACACCAAAGATTAGGAATAAAAGCAGAAAGCAAAATTGCTGATGAGATCGCTAAAGAGAGAATAGCACAGAGCGCGAATGAACAGACTAAGCCAGAGTATAATTAGATAGATGATAACTAAGATAAAGATGGAGTATAACAAATGATTAATGCATATAAAAATAAAAAAGATTTTGAGAAAATTAATCTTGAATATAGAGAGGTGATGTAAAATGGCAGACCCACACGGAGCAGCTGGCGGCGGTGAGCATGCAGGAGGAGAGCATCATGGGCCAAGCTTTAAAGAGAAGATTTTCCCATGGACACATAATTTTTTCATGAGACAGATTGAGAAAGGAGGATATTATTATGGCAGAAGAATCTCGTTAAGCAAAGGAAGAGCAATATCAGAAATTGGCCATGAATTAGCAGAGGAGCAAGTGTTTCAGGTTAACAAACGTAAGACTGACCAGCTCTGGGAAATTGAGCAAAATTGGGCAGCCATAGATTCAAGCAAAAAGCCTGCACACAGACAAGAGCTAGAGGAAGAATACAGCCATCTTAGCCATTATACTACAGAAGAAAAGATAGAAGATGAGATCCATTTAGCTGAATTTGGCACAAATACTGTTTTGCCGAGCCAGTTGAATGAAACTATTGAATATATACCTATGATGATCGCAGGTGTCCATTTGGTGGATTCATCTAACTCACCTATATTGGAGAATGGAGTAAGTATTAAGACACTAACTCTATTGGTAAAGCACCTTAATGGAAAAGCAAGTGCTGATCGTGAAGCATATTTTACCAAGATTAAAGATAATATTAAAGAATGGATAGAGGGAGATCAAAGACTCAAAATGCTTACGTTAGTTCAGAATAATAAAATTAAGTATGGATCATTAGATGAATTTATAGACAGCATAAAAAAGACAGATGTACCAAAGTTTTCTGACTTGCAAATAAGCCCTGTTGGCAGAGTGCATTTTGATGGCGGAAGGATGATAGGCCCAAAAAAAGCAGAGGTTCCATTCGAGATTAGATTAGCGAATACTAATAATAAGAGAAACACTACAGACAGTAAGACAATAAATAAAGAGATTAGAAAAATATACAATTTAGAGACCATATACGCGATGATCAAAAAATATAATGCTGCATTTTATGATATATATATAAAAGATAATGAAGACTTTGTTGATTGGGTGAGAAAGGAAATTGGGCTTAAGCACTTAGCTACAAGAATCTCAAAGACAAAAAACGCGAACGATTTCCTGAAGATTTTCACAAAAACAGGGTCAAGGGGAGAAGAGATAATGATTACCCCCAAGAATTATAAAGAACCTGAATATATAGAAGAATTAATGTTTTTTGGATTTTACAACATTGAAAGAATTACTTCAGTGCTAGAAGAGGTTTCAGGATTAATTCTGGAAACAGGAGTAGGTGAAGCGAGCCCTTTAAAACCACAGGAGTATGCTACTTTCAAGAATGCCATCAACAGTGCAATAAAAATTTTCACAACCGTAGACCAACAAGAACAGGATTTTAAAGGATATCTGACAGAGATTAAGCCTGCTGCGCACAAAGCATGGGAAAGATGGGATAAGCTGGTGTATTCTGATCTGCAGCCGAAAAACCTGCACTTTAAGCACACATATGAGGTAACAAGGAGGTTTAATGTGCCAAAAAAGAGAAAAGTGAAAGTCTGGAAGTTATCAGAAAATATTTTCAAGTTTTATAAAAAAGACGGAGATAATTTAATGCCTATCAAGGAGGAGGAATACAATAAGTTAGCAGCAGATAAATGTGAGAGGATACCATTTACAAAATATATTTTCTTAAATGAAGATGAATATAAGCGACTAAAGAAAGATGATCCTGAAAAAGCAAAAAAAGTTGTAGAGGATATTAAAAAAGAGTTTCAGGATATCCAATTCTTTGAGGATGTGCATCCTGTCTCAGAAAATGCTGCTGAATGGTGGAAAGGCTTCAAGAGACCACAGGAACTAGAAGCTGGCCTAGATGAAAGAGGCATGCCATTAGAAGTTTATGCTAGAGGAGACAAAAATTATGTTTTAACAGACTACTGGTTCTGGAAAACTGCACAAAATCCATGGCAGGTTAAGATAATTGCAAAGAAATTCACGAAAGAACAGTTTAAGAACATATTTGACGGCAGAGCAGAGATAAGCGGCACATTAGAATTTAAGGATGGAGACGCTAGTGTAAACTGCCAATTGCATCCATTATACAATGGAGGCTTTGGCAGAGAAGTCAAGGAAGGATTTCATCAAAAGTTAGACATCCTTGAAGTTGTCAATTACCTAAATACAAACTGGGATGCATACAGGGATGATTTTAGAGATGGAAGGTTCCATAAGTACAGCAAAACATACATAGACTATGTGACGGCTGCGCATAGGTATGAGGTGATAGCAAAAAAGTTCAGAGGCAAATTATTTGGATTAGTGCCATTTAAATCAACTGTTATACCAAAACTTAAGATAACAACAACAATGACAGGCTGGGAAAGAGATCCGTGGAAGAGAAAGCCTGCAAAAAGGGAGAATCTTCCTTGGGATGAAAAATTAGTGACGCAGGATTTTGAGATGGAATATCTGGATAAATCAAGAACGCAGATTAATATTTTAAAGGATCCTGATGGCAATAAATATAAGAGAGCGCCAGCGCACATGAATCCTGCATATGATAGGGCAGCATTGGCAGTTGTAGAGCAAAAACATGAAGGAGGACATAGCGAAGCACATGCTGACACAGCACACCATGCAAAAGAAGCTCATGCAACTTTAGAAAAATATGATCCGGACGGAGGAAATGATGGGAAAGACTGGGTTCATTGGGGAAGGATGTATTATTATGAGGACACAAGCGGCATAAATAAATATTCAGAGAATCCAGACCCTACGATAGGCACAAGAGGGATAGCTAAGTACCTTATAGATAGAGTATTAAGGGAAGCATTTACATTTGAAGAAGCAAGAGAAGTGCTGAAAGGTGGAGAACAAGGCCCAAGATATGACTTTGGAGTAAGACCGCAGGGAGTAGCGATGCCGACTGATCCACTGGGAGGAGCAGCTGGACTAATGAAGTATAGAGGATAGTAAGTTTTTATTGATAAAAATGACCAATAACAAACTAGCGCAGCATGAAGAGTATCTTAAAAAGCAGTACAAGAATAGGCTGGAAGCGCAAATGACCGAAAGGCTTAAATACTAATTGTAACATAATAGTTACATATGGAACACAAATTATACATTTATGAGATAGTATTGAACCTGCTGAAAGCAGAAAACCACCTTAGGAAGATAGCCAAGGACCTGAAGATAAACCATATGACCATAAAAAGAGCATTAGATGCGCTAGTCAAGGAAAATGTTTTAGATGTAAAAGAGCAAGGCAGAAACAACATATTTACAATTAAAAAGACACTAGAAGCACAAAGCATTGTCTTGATGGCAGAAGCATATAAGCTTATGAGACTATTAAAAAGACATCCAGAGCTAAAGCAATCAATAAGTGAACTAAAAAAATTGCCTACTGACTTAATCGTTATGTTTGGAAGCTATGCAAAAGGTTCTGAGACCAAAGACAGTGATATCGATATATTTATAGAGACTAAAGATAAAAAAATCAGGGAAAAAGCAAAACTGCACAGCAAATTCAGCATAAAGATAGGAGATTATGAAAAAGAAAATCTGCTGATAAAAGAGATAGAAAAAAACCACATCATACTAAAAGGGGTTGAATCATTTTATGAGAAGAATAATTTTTTTGGTTAAATTATGCAAGGAAGAAAAGCTAAAGATCATTGAGCCTACTGATCAAGTTAAAGAATCCTATATACAAAAGTCAAAAAGTTCAATAAGATCTGCAAATATCCTCATTGAGAATGAGCAGTTAGAAGATGCAACAGCGATGACTTATTATTCAATGTATAATATGCTGATAGCTTTACTGTATAAGGCAGGAATCAAATGTGAGAATCATGCTGCTGCAATAATAATATTAAAAGAGCTTTTTAAATTTGATAATTCATCTATAAGCTTTGCAAAAACAGAAAGAGTAGATAAACAGTATTATATTGATTTTAAGATAAGCAAAGAAGATGTAAAAGACCTTATCAAAAAAGCAGAAGAATTTAATGCAATGCTTTATGGATTTATTGATTCATTGACAAAGAAACAGATAGTAGAATATAGAGAAGAATTAAGTAAGGCATTAGTGGATAAAAGATAGAAGAGATAATATGTCCATCAACAACCTAGCCAAGCACGAAGAGTATCTTAAAAAGCAGTACAAAAATAGATTAGAGACTCTTAAAGATATCCATCATGAGGATAGATTCTTTGAGACAGAGCTGGGAAATAATCTTCTTGAGCTGAAGAATGTGATGCATGACCTTGCTGAGAAAGGAAAAAAGATAACAGCCAGAGAAATTAAAGCAGTAATTGCCAATAAGAATGTCAAAGCAGAGCTGAGAAAATTTATCTATGCAAGAGTTGGACATTTAGTGAAAGAAGCTGAATATTTGAAGAATGTTGCAAAGACAATTGAAAATGAAAAGTATGATTCAAAGCATCTGGAGCATTTTGTGGAAAACATTGAGCCTTACCTAAAGCATCTGAGGGAAGAGAAACAGAGAGAAGCAGAGCATGTGTTGCATGATGTAAAGCAGGCATTTGCAAGCTTACTTCATCCGATAACTGCACAAGAGCATAGATTAGCAAAAGTGCTAGAGAAGAACGTGCATCTGCTGAGGAATGTGCTGCATAAGGATGAGCTTGAGCATCTTTCTGCAAATCTGCATAAAGGCGATTTTGTCGAGAGTCTAAAGAATAAGTTTGGTGAGCACAAAACAGGAAAAGCTCTGTATCATTTCATCGAGCACCATGCTGCTATAAAAACATTACCTGAGAAGATGGTTGAGAGAGGCAAGAAGATATTTTTACATGAGTTACCAAAGCATGAGAAGCTATTTAAGATTGCTGACATGCTAAATGAGAGAGCTGAAATTCTGGAGGAGAAAGCAAACAAGAAGATAAGAAAGATACTTGGCAAGCAGATAAAGGCAATAGAGTATAAATGGCAGCAGGCTAAAAAAGGCAGCAGTAAATTACTTGACCAGGCATTAGAGCATCATTCAAAAATGGAAAAGTTCTATAAGAAGATAAATTTGTGATTTATAGATATTTTGCGAAAAGTTTATATACTAAATGGTATCTATAGGTATCATGAATACACAAATAAACTTACGATTATCAAACCAGACACTAATTTCAGCTAAAGATTATTCTAAAAGGCATGGATTTAGCACAGTCCAGGAATTTATTAAGGAAACTGTAAGAGAAAAATTGTTTGAAGAGCCAGATATATCTGGAGAAGAATTAGAGCTTGTAAATAAGCTTGCCATAGCAACTGAAGAAGGAAACTTGTACGGCACAGAAGAAGAATTATTTAAGAGGTTAAAAAGAAGCTAGAATGGAATATATAATTAAGCCTTCTGAATTTTTCTTAGAGCAGATATCTGAATTAAGCGATGATGCTGCAAGGATAGTTGAAGATAAGATAAGAATGCTAAAGATTAATCCTTTTAGGTTTAAGAGGATTGAAGGATATAGCTTATTTTTGTTTCGAATACGATTTGAAGATAATAGAAAAGAAAAACGCGCCATATATTTAGTAGATAAGCCATATGTTAAGATGCTTTGCATTTTAGACAGAGATAATGATTATAAGGACCTTAAGAGATATTTGAAACAGCTAGGTTATTGATGTTCTCTCAGTGCATTTCTCCCAAAAGATTTATATATCTAAAATCTATTATACGTATGAAAACGTAGATATAAGTTATTAGAAGCTTATATACGTGAGTATACGTATAGTCAAGAAAAGCAAATAAAGAATGGCTAAGAGTAACAAGGAAAAATTTACGCTGTATCTAGATAAGGACCTTAGAGATAACTATAAAGAATTCTGCTCTGTCAAAGGTTATATCCCTTCCAGGATGATCGAAATCTTTATCGAGCAGGAACTGCAAAAAGCTAAAGAGAATGCTAAAAAGAAGGAGAAATAAGAGAATAAAAAATGAGACAAGACTAAAGATGAAAAAAGGCAATAAGAACAGGAATGCGAAGATTGCATTTGTCATAGCAGTCGCTTTCATTATTGCAGTGAACTTGTCCATAATCACTTATGCAGCATTTACAGACAAGATATGGGATGCTGTCGAAAAGATGTATGATTTTGAATCAAGGTATGAGAAGAATCCAAAAATATGGGATTTCCTGCTTTTCTCGACGATATTCAATATAATCGCATGGCTTGGATTGGTTAAGGCATTCCCTGACAATAAAGTTGCTGCATACATATTAGCATTAGTCATAGGTATAGCGCTTGGATTGGGAGCAGTAAAAGGAGACCTTACTGTCAAATTTTTTGTGCCGTTTGTGAAAAACATATTCTTCTTCATAGTCATGGGAATAATATTCTTTGTGCTGATAAAGTTTGAGATGAACAAATTTTTAGCATTTATACTTGCGCTTGTGATAACGTTTGTTGCGTTCAATGTGCTTGGGTTGTTTGGAGCGATCGATACAGATGGAATAGGAGGAATTCTTTCTAGAAGTGCTAAATATGATACATTAGAGCAGATAAATGCAAGATTCAAGAGTATTGCGCTGACTTATAGTGTAGAAGATTTTGATGTAAATGAGAATATTTCTGCAAAAGCCAAGAAAATAAGAAGCAAGCTGAATGAGGAGATAGCTGCATTAGAAGTAAAGCTGATCGAAAATCCAAAAGACATAATCACGAAAGAGAAGCTCAAGATATTGAAAGCTGCCCTCTATGAAGTTGATGAGCTTGAGAAAAAAGGGTTTGCTTTAGAGAAAAAGGCAGAGGAAGAGCTGCTTGCGAAGATACTGAAAGATTATTCTAAGTATAGAGTGAGAGTTGAAGAAATCAAGAAAATGGCTGTTGATAGTGCTGAGAATGTGAAGAAGAAGTTTGATGAGATAAATAAATTGTGGGAAGAGATAAAAGCAGAGGAAGAGAAAAGTAAAGCAGCTAAAGTTTCACAAGCTGGAAATGAACCTGATGCAATGCTCACAAAACAGGATAAAGAAAAGACCAGCATGCCTGGTGTGCCTGAGGCTAGAACAAAGAGCACAGATGAGATGCTTTCAGATGCTACATTAGCATGATTGAAAAATGAACAATAACAAAGAAATGAATCCAATGATTGAATCTGAAACCATAGAACTGAAAAAATCAACCTCAGAATTAAAAGAAGGGGTAATCTCAATAGTTTCAATTCTCAATAAGCACCACAAGGGTAAGTTGTATTTTGGCATTACGAATAATGGAAGAGTTGTTGGGCAGCAAGTAACAGAAAATACATTGAGAGAAGTTTCAAAAGCAATTTCTGAGAAGATAGAGCCGAAAATATACCCAGAGGTAAGAAAGGAGACAATAGACGGAAAAGATTGTGTTGCAGTTGAATTTAAAGGAGAGAATACTCCTTATTTTGCATATGGAAGAGCTTACATGAGAGTGGCAGATGAAGACAGGCAGATATCTGCAAAAGAGCTCGAAAATATCATTCTAAAAAAATCTGCAGCAAAGTGGGATTCTATAATATCTGATGGAATTATTGATGAGATAGATGAGCAAGAGCTAAAAGAGTTTGTGCAAAAAGCAAATCAAGCAGGAAGAATAGCATTTAAGTATTCAAATAGAAAAAACGTACTTGAGAAATTAAGCTTGATTAAAGATGGCAGATTATTAAATGCTGCAAAGCTGTTATTTTCAAAAAAAGAGCCAATAGAATTGCAGGCAGCGGTTTTTGCAGGCACTGATAAGACTACATTTCTTGATATAAAACAATTTAAAGGCAATATCTTCCAATTGCTAAAGATTTCAGAAGCTTACATAAAAGAGCATATCAACTGGAAAGCTCTTCTAAAAGAAAGAACTAGGCAAGAAATCCCTGAAATCCCTATAAGGGCAATAACAGAAGCATTGGTTAATTCTTTTTGCCATAGAGATTACCAAGCTCCCGAAAGCAATAAAATCGCAATATACAAAGACAGAATTGAAATATGGAATCCAGGCGAATTTCCAGATAGATATAAGCCAGATGATTATATCAAGCAAGAGCTTCCATCAATATTGAGAAATCCAATGATAGCAAATTGCTTATACCTTAGTGCAGATATTGAAAAATGGGGCTCTGGCTTAAAGAGAATTAATATGGAATGCAAAGCAAATAATTTGCCTGTTAAGCTTAGAGTTCTAAAATATGGGTTTAGCATTGAGTTTACAAGACAAAATACTGGTTCATCAAGCAGCACATTAAGTGAGGGATTAAGTGAGGGATTAAGTGAGGGATTAAAGTCACTTCTTAATATTGTAATAAGCAATCCTGGAATTAAAGCAATTAAAGCAAGTGAACTTTTAGTGAGACCAATAAAAACAATAGAGAGACAGATAAAAGAACTAAAACAAAAAGGATTGATTGAGAGAAGAGGAAGCAAAAAAACAGGTGGATATTGGATTGTAAAGCAATGAAGAATCATAAAAAATTAGGAAAGAGAATCTTTGTTATGAGTTTGATAGTTGTAATCCTGTTACTTAGCCTAATAGCTTATTCTCTTGATGAACAAAAAGCAAGGCAAGATGAGCTTGATAAAATAAAGAAATTGGTATTAGATGAGAGAACAAATACATTTGCCAAAGCAGTTGCAAGGATTAAGAGCTTGCAGAAGACAGAAGGTAAAAGCAAAGAGACCATTGCAAGACAGAGTAAGGAAGCTGATGCTCTTTTAACTGCGCTTACAGAAGAGAATAAGAGGGAAGGATTTGATAAATATGATTTATCTGGATTAAGTCTTTCATCAGGAGGAGCTAGTGGACAGGCATCTGCTGCAGGAAAAACAAATGCTACTGGAACAAGTGCTGCACCAGCAGCTAGCTGGTACACAAAATGGTATTATTGGGTTGGCATCGTATTCTTGTTGCTGATGATCACTAATGTAGGATGGAAGAGAAAAGAAAGCATGACATGGAGAGGAATTAGAGGTGCTGGCGGATTTGGAAAAAGCACTTTAGGTATGATATGGAGCAAAATGCCTGGAGTAGGGAAGAGGAGAGAAAAGCTATCAAAGGCTGCAAAAAAATATCTGGAAGCTGTTAATGCAAAAGAAAAAAAGATACTGGAAAAAAGCTTGTTGATAACATCAGGCATGAGGTACAAGGAAAAGGTTATCATACTTAATATCAATGAGACAAACAGATTAATTTCCTTAAGCAAAGACCTTGGAGAGATAGTAAAATCTCATTTGTTAGCCCTCACAGATCCAGAAAATAAAAAAGCTGTTGAGGTAGCCGGTGTTGGAAATATCAGGCCAATCATCATCATTAAATGTTTGGACACATTAAAAGTGATTAATGATAAGATAAGAGAAGATTTGAATGGATTAATTGAGAAATTGATAGAGCTAAAAGTAAAGAATAATACAAATGCAGCAAACATAGAGCAGCAAGTTACCCGCTTAAAGACCTGGGTTGAGATACCAGGAATTGAGGTAAAATTTAATAATGATTCTGAGATATTAACAAAACTTAAGAGTGTGAATACTGGATTAGGAATAAAACTAGCAGAGATAAAAGGAAAGATAACTGAAGCAGATAAGAAAATGAGTGAATTAAACGGCAAGATAACAGCAGAAATTGTTAAGATTTCAAGCAAACAAGACCAACTTATCGAACAAGAAAGAGGGGGATATAAGCATGTAAGAGAATTGATCGAAAAAAAGACAGGAGAATATGCATTAGCTGCGCAGACATTGATATTAAATATTGCCATTGCTCTCAAAGATGAATTTGGTAAGGAAGACAGGAAGTTCTATGAGGAATTTAAGACAACAAATACTGAGATTAATACATTATTAACGAAAGTAGGCACAGAAGTTGGTGAAGCTATTGCGGCAAGCGGCAAATTCTTGTTATTGGGGAATGCAGCTGCAGGAATACTAGCAGTGAGAAAAATATTGAAAGAAATACCAGAAGATGCTTCTGGACAAAAAGTTATCATCTCAAAAGATTTTGCTGAGAAGATAATCAATAATATTAACATGATTAAAAGAATCTCAGATGAGATAGAGATTGACCTTCAGAAAGAGTTTTATGATGTATTAAGAGGGTTATATATCAAACATGACTCGTACATATTTAGGATGGAAGGTGTAGAAAGCAATAGCATTTCACTGGGACATGAAGATTCTCAGAATATAGTATATGGACTAAGACTGCAATGGCCGCAATTGCTGGATTTTGAGAGAACCATAGCAAATTATATATCTGATGATAATAAAAAACGCCAAGCTGCATTGCACTGGCCAAAAGTAAACATATTGTATACTAAGAATCGAGGCGAAATAATGGAATATAAGATTGCTTTCACACATTTTATTTTAAATCCTATCAATAATGCAAAGAAAGTCTATCCAACAATAAAGCTTGAAGACCTTAAGATAGAATTAATCGGACTGAAATTGAAGATAGACAAAAATAATGTAGTGATAACTGATGTAAATGGAGATGAGGTAGAGATGGAAAATGTCACTTAGAAAATAGGAGCAATTAAGGATGGCAAAGTTTAAAATAACTTGGAATGAGCTGAACGATGAGAGTAAACTAAAGGCTCGCATAGGTGAGGAGATAAAAGTAGACATCAAATTTGATGCTAATAGAGCAGTAAAAAAGATAATAGAAGAGACAAAAAATGATTCTAGATTAGAGAATGTTAGAAAGATTACAGAAGCAGATAAGAAAATGAAAAGAATAAAATCACTCATTGCATATTTGACAATGGAATTAGTAAAAGATGACAAGACTAAAATAGATGAGCTAAACAAAGCATTAGGAATAACAACCCCAAATACTAATATACAAATTAATTATTCGGAGATTGCTGCTAAAATTTATGAACAAAATAATGCAGAGTTTTCATTAGATTATACAGCAAAGCCATCCAGCTCTGGTACAGCACCAACAACTGCTCCTTCGGCTTCAGCAAAAATCGCAGTCATCTCAGACATCCACAGCAACCTGCAGGCATTCCAGGCAGTGTTAGCAGATATCGCAAAACAAGGAATCTCTGACTCAAATATCTATTGCTGCGGAGACATTGTTGGGTATGGAGGTAATCCTAATGAGTGCGTGGAGCTGATACAAAGAAAAGGGATTAAATGTGTACTTGGAAATCATGATGCAGAAGTTAGAATAGGTGAAGATAAGTGGCATATTCCGGAAAGGAATTATAATCCTGAGATTAGTTCTATGTTTAAATATCACAAGAAAGCAATTTCTTCAGAATCGAAAAAAGTATTAGATAATCTTGAATTTACATTAGAAGTAGATGATTTTATTATAGTACATGGTGAGTTAACTTATCCAAAGGGATTTAGTTATATTATACCATCTGGCTACCGTGACTATAATCCAGAGTTTGTGATTAGAAATTTTAGAAAGATAGAAGAGAGAAAGAAAAAACTCTGTTTTATAGGTCATTTGCATATCCCATTTGTTGTTTTGAACAATCAGCAAGATGAAATAGAATGGAAACAAAAAGACGATCTTATTAATGCTATAGATTTAAAATCAGCAAAATTAGCAATAGTCAATGTCGGCAGCGTTGGACAACCGAGAGATGGAAATAATAAAGCATGCTATGCTATTTATGACAAAGAGAATGGCAAAATAGAGATAAGGTATGTAAGAGTCCATTATGATATTTCTGAAGCGCAAAAAGCGATTAGAGATAGAATTTCTGAAGGATATGATGAAGATGTTGCTAATAAGATGGCAGACAGATTGGAGAATGGTCAATAAGACTCTTTTGTAAGTATATTTCACCCCTGCCGAAATTCCAATTATTGCGATAATAGCAGGGTTGCTTATAAATGAGCTATGTTTTCAGCAAATTTATCCTGCTAAACTTGGCATCAATGCAATTTTCCATGCAGGCATTAACTTTATCAAATGATTTTTAGCTTTTATGCCCTGCTCAGTATTCTTAGTTATCACAACAGCATTATTCGTTCTGAAGCTAGAACGAATGAAAAGAGGGAGAATAGAGAAACCCATTGAGATGTTTTCAAAAGCCACTATTGCTAATGAGAGTAGAGTTAAGAGTATTGTTTATAATATAAACTTTTTAGATGGCTTAATGATTTTCTGTTTATAGAATAAACATAATTTAGAGAAATCTATTTATTTGCTTCCTGCCAACCCATGACATCATTTATTAATGCCATAAATGAATGTTTATTTTTAGTATCATAACCAAGAGCTTTCAAAGTCTGTCTTAATTCCTTGCACTTTGCATGATAAAGTTCTCTGCGCTCAGGATTTTCTGCAGTTCCTGCCTTTAATGCATCCTGCATTTCAACTATCGTAGAGCCTTTACTGTAATATTTACCAAAAACTTCAGGCAAAAGTAAATCTAATAAGGCTTGTTTTAAAGGTTCTCGTGAAATAGTTTCTTGAGCAGTTGGCAATTCTCTGCCAGCAATGTAAGCTTCAACTCTTTGCTCTATATCAGGTGTTGGCTGCGCAAAATATCCACGCTCTACAAACAATGAAATAAGATAGTTAGCAACTTCTTTAGGATCCTTGCCTGCAATTTCTTTTTTTATACCTTTGTAGATATCTGGAACAATAAGATCTATCAATGCTGTATTTGAGATTAGGTTACGGTCTCTTAGATATAATAATCTGTTTACATGCGCTCTTTCAGCTGTTAAATCTACTTGGGAAGAAACACGCTCAGTATATAGCTGTACTTGAGCAGCAGTTAGATCAGATTCTAGTGTTTCAAGCCTTGCAGTCAGGCCTTGCTTTGCAGCTTCTGCTTTGATTTCTGCATCTGTTGGAGGAGCTCTATGACCTACAGTTAGCAATTCTTGATATCTTGCTTCAGTTACCAAATCAACTGTTGCTGCCCTTACTTCTTCTGCAGATGGAGGTGTTCTATGACCTGCCGTCAATAATCTTTGATATTCTGCATCTGCAACCTTATCTGCATTGGCATCAGCTATTTCTTGAGGAGTAGGAGGAGCTCTATGACCAACGGTTAATAATCTTTGATATTCTACGTCAGTAACTTTGCCTAAATTAGCTGTTGCTATTTCTTCTGCAGTTGGAGGAGTTCTGTGACCTGCAGTCAGTAATCTGTTATACTCTGCATCTGCTACTTTACCAACATTGGCTGCAGCTATTTCATCTGCTGCCGGAGGAGCTTTGTAGCCAGCTGTCAATAATCTATTATACTCTATATCTGTAACTTTGCCTGCATTGGCATCAGCTATTTCTTGAGGTGTAGGAGGAGCTCTATGACCAGCGGTTAATAATCTTTGATATTCTGCATCTGCTACTTTGCCTAGATTAGCTGCAGCTATTTCATCTGCAGTTGGAGAAACTCGATAATCTCCTCTTAATAATAATTGATATTGATCTGGAGAAACTAAACCTTGTCTAGCAGCTGCTATCTCTTCCAATGAAGGTGGAGCTCTATCACCTGAACCTGTTGCGGTGCCACTTCCTTGAGTTTGTGCTGGAGGCTGTCCTGCACCTTTCATTCTATCTGCTAATCCCATTTTATTGTGCTCCTTTTATTATATCGATTAATCTAATATATTCTTGACCTTCTGGAGTTGCTGCAAATTCATCAATTTGAGGTCCAGCTAATTTTCCTTCTAATATTTCATCTAATACAGGACCTAAAGATAATCCAAGTTTCTTAAGTTGATTAGCTACAATTCTGCAGACATTATCTGTGTCTGATAAAACTAAAGGAGGTGTTGATGTCGCAGAAGATGCTTGAGGTGCAGCTGAAGGCGCTTCTCTTAAAGCTGTTAATTCTTCTCTCGCTGCAATAAGTTCCTGTGATAAATTCCCTGCTCTTCTATTTGCTGCAGTTCTTGCCCTTTCTGCTCGAGAAAGTTTTCTTTCCAAGCCAGCTAAGCTTACTTTTAATCTAGGATCAGTTAGCTCATGAGTAGCGATATAAATTGGATTATCTTGACTGCCTCTATAAATAATCTTAGGATCATCTGGATTGATACTGCCAATCTTTCCTAAAACAAAATACTCGGCTGGCTGCCCAAAGTAAGTCAGATCAATTATTGCGTTTGGAGTTTTTGAAGTACGATGCAATCTTTGCATATCCTCTAAAACTGCTTTAGATGGAACCTGACTTACCCTTACTATCTTCTTATCATCTGAAACACCTAAGCCAGTATATCTATTTACTAATTTTGCAGGCAATAATCCCTGATTTCTCACTAGATCATCATAAACTATAACTAATGTGCCTGGCTTAATTAGATCTGCCATGTCTGTTGTTCTGGAATCTATCGCAGCTGCAAGATTTGCTGACTTGAATTTTGAATCTAATGCAACTACTTTTAATCCATATTTTCGAGCATAATCCAATAATGGCAGGGCAAACATAGCCTTTGCCTTATATTCATCTGATAAAGG